>Ga0182741_1001071_pt1 | contig 37966 bp, 31 predicted proteins | sample eDN5th37CBELigOP_FD_128874 | JGI IMG/M metagenome (GOLD analysis project Ga0182741, IMG submission 128874) | Enriched Organic Plus compost microbial communities from Emeryville, California, USA - eDNA 5th pass 37_C BE-Lig OP (version 2) (version 2) ... | reverse complement strand
GTCATCGGCTCGATGGCCGACCTCTCGGCGGCGTCGCTCGAGGACGTGAAGTCGTTCTTCCGCACCTACTACGCTTCCAACAACGCCTCCCTCGTCATTGCCGGCGACTTCGAGCCGGACAGCGCGAAGGCGTGGGTGCGCAAGTACTTCGGGAGCATTCCGCGCGGCCCGCAGATGCCCGCGCGCCCCACCCCGCCGCCGGTGACGGTCCAGAAGGACACCTTCCTCGTCATCGAGGACAAGGTGCAGCTCCCGCGCGTCTACTGGACCTGGCCGACGGTCAAGGTCTTCCACCAGAACGACGCCGCGCTCGACCTGCTCGCCGGGATCGTCGCCGGGGACAAGAACTCGCGCCTCTACAAGCGGCTCGTCTACGACATGCAGATCGCGCAGAGCGTCAACGCCTTCCACTTCAGCGGCAAGCTGGACGGCTACTTCCGCGTGGACGTGACGCCGCGGCCGGGGCAGTCGCCGCAGCGCATCGCGCAGCTCGTGAACGAGGAGCTCGAGAAGATCGCCACCGCCGGCGTCGAGGCGCGTGAGCTCGACCGGGTGCGCAACGCCTACCTCGCCCGCTTCCTCGACAACCTCGCCAGCGTGCAGAGCAAGGCGAGCCAGCTCGGCTACTACAACTACATGGTGGGCGATCCCGACTACGCGCAGAAGGACGCCGCGCGCTACCAGGCGGTGACCGCCGCCGACATCCAGCGCGTCGCGCGCGAGTACCTCGGCAAGCCGAAGATCGTGCTCACCGTCGTCCCCGAGGGGAAGCAGGAGCTCCAGGTGCAGGCGAACGTCCCATGACTCACTCCAGCCGAATGCTTCGCATGCGACTCGTCGCGTCCTCCTCCCGGTCGCTCGCTCTGCTCGGCGCGTCGATGGCGCTCGCGGCCTGCGGCTCCCGCACGCAGGTGATCACGGCGACCCCCGCCCCCGCGCCGGCGGTTCCTCCCGTCGAGGTGGCGGCGGCGCCGCCGCGCGACACGGCCGAGAAGCCGCCGGTGCTGGCGGCCCCCAAGGCGCTCACCCTCCCGCCGATCGTCACGCGCGAGCTCCCGAACGGACTCCGCCTCATGGTCGTCGAGCACCACGAGCTGCCGCTCGCCGACTTCATCCTCCTCGTCCGCACCGGCTTCGAGGCCGACCCCGCGCGGCAGCTCGGCCTCGCCGGGCTCACCTCGGCGCTGCTCGACGAGGGGGCGGGGCGCCGCACCGCGCTCCAGATCGCCGACCAGGCGGCCTACCTCGGCGTGCGGCTCGGCACGGGCGGCGGCTGGGACTTCTCCACCGTCTCCCTGCACACCCCGACCGCGCAGCTCGACAGCGCGCTCGCCCTCTTCGCCGACGTCGCGCTCCGCCCCACCTTCCCGCAGGCGGAGCTCGACCGCCTGCGCCAGGAGCGGATCACGCGCATCATCCAGAACCGCGACCAGCCGACGGTGATCGCCGATCAGGCGTACGCCGAGTCGGTGTTCGGCCAGCAGCATCCGTACGGACGGCCGACGATCGGCACCGAGGCGTCGCTGCGATCGATCACGCGCGCCGACGTGCTCCGCTTCTACCAGAGCTACTACCGCCCGAACAACGCCACGCTGATCGTCGTCGGCGACGTCTCGCCGGCGGAGATCGAGCGGAAGGTGACGGCGCTCTTCGGCGGCTGGCAGCGCCGCGCCGTCCCCGCCGTGACGTACGCGCAGCTCCCCGCCGCGCAGCCGACGAAGGTGTTTCTGATCGACAAGCCGGGGGCGGCGCAGTCCTCCTTCCGCATCGGCACCGTCGGCGTCGCCCGCACGACGGAGGACTACTTCCCGATCCAGGTGATGAACACGATCCTGGGCGGGAGCTTCACCAGTCGCCTCAACAACACCCTGCGCGAGGTGAAGGGCTACACCTACGGCGCCGGCTCCGGCTTCTCGATGCGCTCGCAGCCCGGCCCGTTCACCGCGCGCGCCGAGATCGTCGCGGCGAAGAGCGACAGCGCGCTCCTCGACTTCATGAAGGAGCTGCGCGGCATCCGCGACACCGTGCCGGCGGCGGAGCTGGAGAAGGCGAAGCGCTATCTCATGCTCCAGCTCCCGAACCAGTTCGAGACGACGACGGACATCGCGCAGCAGCTCGTCCCGCTCGCCGTCTACGGACTCCCGCTCGACTACTACAACGCCTACACGCAGCGCATCCAGGCGGTCACCCAGGCCGACGTGCAGCGCGTCGCGCAGCGCTACGTCGATCCGGCGAAGCTCAACATCGTCGTCGTCGGCGACGCGAAGTCGATCGAAGCAGGCATCCGCGCGACGAAGGTGGGCGACGTGGAGGTGAAGGGGGCGGCGGGAGCGGCGGTCGCGCCCTAGCTGGCATCCCGCGCGCAGGCGAGGGAGCCGCTCCCTCGCCTGCGCGCGGGATGACATCCCTGCCGTCGAACCGTCACTCCGCCTTCTCGTCCAGCCACCGCACCGCCACCTCCACCATCTCCGGCGCGTCGGCGATGTCGTAGTGCGTGCGGCCGGGAAGGATGGCGAGGCGGGACTTGGGGCGCCCCGAGCCGTCCCAACCGCCGTCGCGCTGGCCGCCGCCGAGGAGAGCGAACAGCTCCATCGCGTGCGTCGGCGGGACGATGTCGGCGTCGCCCTGCACGAACATCACCGGCGCCGTGATCGTCGCGATCTCCTTGGTGTAGTCGAGCGGCTGCTGCATCGCGGCGCCGATCTTGTCGAGGAGGCGCGGGAAGTCCTGCACCCGCGGCGCGATCGCCGCATAGAGCTGGTACATCGGCGTCTGCTTCATCTGCTCGGCTGCCGCCGCGTTGACGAACCCCTGCTGCTGCAGGATCTCGGGATAGAACGCGTCGCGCCGCGCGATCGCCGAGACGGCGACGATCTTGCGCACGACGTCGGGGTGCCGGATCGCCGTCTGCAGCGCGACGCCGGCGCCGAGCGAGAAGCCGAGGACGTCGGCGCGCCCGAGCGCGAGATGGCGGACGAGCGCCGCCACGTCGTCGGCCATGAATCGCGCATCCAGCGGGCGGTCGATGTCCGCCGTGCGCCCGTGCCCCTGCAGATCCACGGCGATGACGCGACGCCCCTTCGCCAGCGCCGGGAGATTCTCGCCGAACATCTCGATGGCGCCCAGCCCGCCGTGCAGGAGGACCAGCGGCGTGCCGGGGCCGTCGCCGTGAATCTCGTAATAGAGCTGGAGTCCGTTGACGGCCGCGTAGTGGCCGTTGGGCTTCGTCTTCGCGGCGCTCCCCGCCTGCTGCTGCGCGTCGGCGGCGTTGGTGGTCGCGATGGTGAGGGCAGCGGCGGCGGCGGTGGCGGTGCGGGCGATGGAGGACATGGCGCTCATCCTGTGGGTGATCGTGGTTCGGTGTCGGTCATCGAGGGCGCGCGTTCGCACCCTCCCATCGACACGTCGAACGAGCCCCGCCGAATTCGACAACCAGCGTTCCAGCCCCCGTCCCCCATCGCTCAACCCCAGCCCCGCCGTCACCGCTTCGCGTACCGCAGCACCGTGCACCCGGTCGCCGTGTTGCGGGACTCGAGCAGCTGCAGCGGCAGCTCGGCGGTCTCGGATTCGAACAGCCGACGGCCGGAACCGAGGAGCACGGGGGCGATGCCGATGCGGTACTCCTCGATCAACCCCCGCTTCGTGAGCGCCGCCGAGAGCGCCGCGCTGCCGAAGATGTAGATGTCCTTCCCCGGCGCGTCCTTGAGGCGCGCGACCTCCTCCGCCGCGTCGCCGCGCACGAGGCGCGTGTTGCTCCAGGAGGCGGCCGGGAGGGTGTTGGAGAAGACGACCTTCCGGATCCCGTTCATCAGGTCGGCGATGCGCCCCCTGGCCGTCTGCCAGTAGTCCGCCATCCCCTCGTAGGTGCGCCGCCCGAAGAGGAGGGTGTCGGCGCTCTCCAGCTGCTCGATCGACAGCCGCTCGAGATCCTCCCCCCACACCACGTCGTGGAAGCGGAGATCCCAGGGCTGGTTCCCCTCGAAGAAGCCGTCGAGGGAGATGACGTTCCACATGATGACGTTGCGCATGGCCGATCGCGGGTGCGGGGTAAGGAAGGAGGACCACCACTCTCACGTCGATCGAGGGGGCGCGGGATCGACAGGGGGGGGGACGGACGGCGGATTGACGGTTTGACAGCGGTGAGAAACGGCGTCGTCAGGAGAGAGCTCCTCTGACCACGCCGTTCTCTGACTCCTGTCGAGCTGTCAAGCTGAGACCAGCAGCTTCCTCGCATTCGCTCGGGATGACGGCCCTGCCGTCGAACCGTCAATCCGCCCTCACCCCGCGTGCGAGCCACTCCCAGTACGCCCGATGCTCCCGCAGGTCGTTGTGTCCGGCGCCGGGGACGATCAGCAGCTCGCCGTGCCGCCGCGCGGCCGCATGCACCTCGCGTCCCATCGCGACGGGGATGACCGGGTCCGCGTCGCCGTGCGCGACCCACACGGGCACGTCGAGCGCCGCCACGCGCGCGCGCGTGTCGTAGCGCACCCGCGCGATCGCCTTCCACAACAGCGTCACGCCCGGGAAGGGCATGCGCGCGGCGAGCGCCCGCGCGGAGCTGAACGGCGACTCGAGGAGCAGCGTGCGTGGCGCGACCTCGCTGGCCAACTCGGCCGCCACCGCGCTGCCCAGGGAGTGGCCGAGGAAGACGCAGCGCGACGCGGCATCGCGCTCGCGGCGCTCCACCTCCCGCCAGGTCGCGAGCGCGTCGGAGCGCGTCCCCTCGTACGTCGGCCGGCCGGGGAGCCCGGCGTAGCCGCGGTACTCCGCCAGCACGACGACGGCGCCGGTCCGTTCCGCCAGCTCGCGCGCCCACGGCACCTGCAGGGCGGCCAGGTCCGCGTTGCCGTGGAAGGCGAGGACGATCTGCGCTCCGTCGCTCGGCGCTGCGCCGGCCACGCGGTAGTAGAACAGCGGCTGGCCGTCCGGCGTGTCGAAGTCCACGCGCGCGACGCCGGTGGGCTCCGCGACGCGCACCCGCGGCGGGAGCCAGACCATCCGTTCCTGGGCAGCCCAGACGATCGCGATCATCGCCACCCAGAGGACGGCGACGATCGCGAGGGCGGTGAGGAGGAAGGTCGGCACGCGCATCGCGTCGGGTCGGTCGTGCGGCGATCGAGCGGATGGCGGAAGGTGGGCGCGCGTGCCGTCGCTCGCCAGCCGTACGGCCCCGTCCGCCAGTGTCTACCCACCGACTCGCCACCAGGCGAGCTTTCGCGACATGTCAATTCCAATCGAGACGTTCACACTGCCGAACGGGCTGCGCGTCACGCTCAGCGAGGACCACACCGCGCCGATCGTCGCGGTGAACCTGTGGTACCACGTCGGCTCCGCGAACGAGCGCCCCGGACGCACCGGATTCGCCCACCTGTTCGAGCACATGCTCTTCCAGGGGTCCGCGGACGTGCAGGCCAACGAGCACTTCGAGCTCGTGCAGCGCGCCGGCGGCACCCTCAATGGATCGACGTGGCTCGACCGCACGAACTACTTCGAGACCGTGCCGTCGCACCAGCTCGAGCTCGCGCTCTGGCTCGAGGCCAATCGCATGGGATGGCTCCTGCCGGCGATGACGCAGCAGAAGCTCGACAACCAGCGCGACGTCGTGAAGAACGAGCGCCGCTGGTCGATGGACAACCAGCCGTACGGCACCTGGTGGGAGAAGCTCCCCGCGCTCGCCTTCCCCCCCGAGCACCCCTTCCATCACTCCCTCATCGGGTCGATGGAGGATCTCGACGCGGCGAGCCTCGAGGACGTCGCCTCCTTCTTCGCCACCTACTACACCCCGGACAACGCGGTGCTCACCATTGCCGGCGACTTCGATCCGGCCGAGGCGCGCGCGATGGTCGAGCGCCACTTCGGGCTGATCCCGCGCGGCGCGGGGAAGCCGCCTCTCCCCGACATGACGCTGCCGCCGACCTTCGGGGAGTGGAAGCGCGAGGTGGTCGAGGACGACGTCGCGCTGCCGCGGCTCTTCCTCGCCTTCCGCTCGCCCCCGTTCGGCACCGACGAGTACTACGCGGCGAGCATCACCTCCGCGATCCTCGGCCTGCGCAAGGGGAGCCGGCTGCAACGCCGTCTCGTGCGCGAGCGGCAGATCGCGAGCGATGCGGGCGCCTTCACCTACGATCTGTCGAAGGGCGCCGATCTGCTCGTCGTCGACGTGACCGCGCGCCCGGAGATCGACAGCGACACGCTCGAGCGCGAGGTCGCGGCGGAGATCGACCGGCTGCGCGAGGAGGGGGTGGCGGCGGCGGAGGTCGAGCGCGCCGTCGCGATCGTCCGCACGGAATACGCGAGCGCACTCCAGAGCGCGGGCGACCGCGCCGACCGGCTGTCGATGTTCGCCACCTACTTCGGCGATCCGTCGATCGCCAACGAGCAGCTCGCGCGCTACGAGGCGGTGACCGTCGAGCGCGTGAACGATTTCGTGCGCGCGCGGTTGGGTGAGGACAATCGGGCGAGCCTCCTGTACGTGCCGCGCGCGGGCGGTGGGGAGGCGACGGGTGATCACGCCGCGATGGCCACGGAGGTGTCGGCATGACCACGCTCGCCACCGGGAGCGCGCGCCCCGCGCCCCGTCCCACGCCGCTCGCGCCGCGCCCCTATCACTTTCCGCGCTTCGAGCGCGCGTCGCTCGCCAACGGCATCCGTCTCCTCGTCGCGCCGGTGAGCAAGGCGCCGCTCGTGTCGATCACCGCGCTCGTCGAGGCGGGGGCGACGGCGGATCCCGTGGGACGCAGCGGCCTCGCCCAGCTCGCCGCCCGCCTCCTCCTCGAGGGGACGGAGCGGCTCGACGGCGCCGCGCTCGCGGACGGCTTCGAGATGCTCGGCGCATCCATCGACGCGCACGCCGACTGGGACGTCGCCATCCTCTCGCTCACCGCGCTGACGGAACACATCGACGAGGCGTTCGCGCTCGCCGGCGAGGTGCTGCGGACGCCGAGCTTCCCCGAGCGCGAGGTCGAGCGCCTCAAGGCCGAGCGGGTCGCGGACATCCTGCAGCTGCGCACCGAGCCGCGCGGCCTCGCCGACGAGGCCTTCGACCGGTTCGTGTACGCCCCCGACTCGCGTTTCGCGCTCCCCGCGGGCGGAACGCTCCCCGACGTCAGGGCGATCACGCGCGACGACGTGCAGCGCTTCTACGCCGCACGCTATCGCCCCGACGGGCTCACGCTCGTCGTCGCCGGCGACGTCAGCGTCGAGCGGGCGACGGCGCTCGCCGAGCGCGTGCTCGGCGACTGGCGTGGCGAGCCGGTGTCGTACGTCCCCACCGACGATCGCCCGGGGCGCACCACGCGCGTCGTGCACCTCGTCGCCAAGGGCGATGCGCCGCAGTCGGAGCTGCGCATCGGACACGTGGGGACGACGCGGCGCACGAGCGACTACTTCCCCATCGTCGTGATGAACGCGATCCTCGGCGGCCTCTTCTCGTCGCGCATCAACCTCAACCTGCGCGAGACGCACGGCTACACCTACGGCGCCTTCTCCGGCTTCGACTGGCGGCGCCAGGCGGGCCCGTTCGCGGTCTCGACCGCGGTCAAGACGGAGGTGACGGCGGACGCGGTGCGCGAGGTGCTGCACGAGATCGATCGGATGCGCAGCGCGCCGGTCGAGCCGGCGGAGCTCTCGCTCGCCACGAGCTATCTCGACGGCGTCTTCCCGATCCGCTACGAGACGACGGAGGCGATCGCCGCCGCCCTCGCGAACCTCGCCATCTACGAGATGAGCGACGACTGGTTCGACCGCTACCGCGAGCGCGTCCGCGCCGTGACCGCCGACGACGTGCAGCAGGCGGCGCAGCGGTATCTCCACCCCGACCAGCTCCAGATCGTCGTCGTCGGCGATCCGGCGGCGGTCCGCGCCCCGCTCGACGCACTCGGCGTGGGCGAGGTGGAAGCGGCGAAGATCGCCGACTGACACGCCCCCAGCACCCACGCCACAGCTCCCGCCTCTCCCCCCTCGATGTCCACGCTCGATTCCCGCCGCGTCTACGCCGGCCGCGTCATCTCCGTCGATCTCGACACCGTGCGCTTCCCCGATGGCTCGACGGGAACGCTCGAGATGGTCCGACACCCCGGCGCGAGCGCGATCGTCCCCTTCCTCTCCGATCCCACCGGGGAGGATCCGCACATCCTGCTCGTCAAACAGTATCGCCACGCGGCCGACGGCTTCATCTACGAGGTGCCGGCGGGAAAGCTCGACGACGGCGAGGATCCGGCGGTGTGCGCGGCGCGGGAGCTGCGCGAGGAGACCGGGTGCACTGCGGCGTCGCTGGAGCACCTCACCACGATCTACACGACGCCGGGGTTCACCGACGAGCGCATCCATCTCTACCTCGCGCACGGGCTCACGCGCGGCGAGACGGCGCACGAGCAGGACGAGTTCATGACCGTCGAGACGATGACGCTGTCGCGCGCGCTGACGATGATCCGCGACGGCGAGATCGACGACGCGAAGACGGTGGTCGCGATCCTCTACGCCGCGGGGTTCCGGAGCGGAGGCGCGTGAGGCGGGGGGCAGGGGGCGGGAGGCGTCCCGTTGCCCGCCTCCTGCTGCATGCGCTCGCGCTCCTCCTCCTCCTCGGCTGCGCCAACGCGTCGGCCGAGCCGGCGGACGGCGTGGCGGTCGTGCCGAGGCCGACGCGCGTCGTGGTCGGAGAGGGGCGGTACGAGCTGCGGCCGAACACGGTGATCCGGGCCGCGCCGGGGACGGCGGTGGTCGCGCGACAGCTCGCGGCCTATCTCGCGCCGGCGCTGGGCTACCACCTCGCCGTGCGCGAGACGCGCACCCCCGGCGCGGGCGGGGTGCTCCTCGCGCTCGACCCGGAGCTTCGAGCGCTCGGTCCCGAAGGGTATCGGCTCGACGTGCACGTGGACGGCGTGCGCATCGCGGCGCCGGCGCTCGCGGGGCTCTTCTACGGCGTCCAGACGCTGCGGCAGCTGCTGCCGGCGGAGATCTTCGGTGCGCGCCCCGCCCCCGACGGCGTGCGATGGACGCTCCCCGTCGTCTCGATCGAGGACCGGCCGCGTTTCGCGTGGCGGGGGCTGCATCTCGACGTCGCGCGCCACTTCATGCCGGTGGACGTCGTGAAGCGCCAGCTCGAGCTGATGGCGCTGCACAAGATGAACACCTTCCACTGGCACCTGACCGACGACCAGGGGTGGCGGCTCGAGATCCGGAGGTACCCACGTCTCACCCGGGTCGGTGCGTGGCGCACCGGGAGCCTCGTCGGCTGGCCGCAGCGCGACACGACGCGCGAGCGCTTCGACGGCGTGCCGCACGGCGGCTTCTATACCCAGGCCGAGGTGCGCGAGATCGTCGCCTTCGCGCGGGCCCGCTTCATCACCGTCGTCCCCGAGATCGAGATGCCGGGGCATGCCCAGGCGGCGATCGCCGCCTACCCGGAGCTCGGCGTCACCGGCGACACCGTCCCGGTGTGGACGCGGTGGGGGGTGAGCCGCACCATCCTCAACCCGGAGCGCTCGACCGTCCGCTTCATGCAGGGGGTGCTCGACGAGGTGCTCGCGCTCTTCCCCTCACCCTTCATCCACGTCGGCGGGGACGAGGCGGCCAAGGACCAGTGGCGCGCGAGCCGGCGGGTGCAGCAGCTCATCCGCGCGCGCGGGTTGCGGAACGAGGACGAGCTGCAGAGCTGGTTCATCCATCAGATGGACGCCTGGCTCGCGGCGCGCGGCCGGCGGCTCGTCGGGTGGGACGAGATCCTCGAGGGCGGACTGGCGCCCAATGCGGTCGTGATGAGCTGGCGGGGGACGCAGGGGGGCGAGGACGCGGCGCGCGCCGGGCACGACGTGGTGATGGCGCCGGTGCGCCACACCTACTTCGACTCCTACCAGACCGAAGCGCGCGAGGAGGAGCCGGGGGAGCCGCTCGCGATCGACAATTTCCTCCCCCTCGAGCGCGTGTATCAGTTCGACCCCCTCGCCGGCCTGGAGCCGGCGCACCGGCCGCGCGTCCTCGGGGCGCAGGGGCAGCTCTGGAGCGAGTACATCCCCGACGGCCGCAACCTCGAGCACAAGGCCTATCCGCGCGCCATCGCGCTCGCCGAGGTGGTGTGGAGCGCGCCCGACCGTCGCGATTACGGGGACTTCCGCGCCAGGCTCGCGGTCCACCTCGGTCGCCTGGAGACGATGGGGATCAATTTCCGACGCCCGTGAGGAGCCGGGCCGCGATCGCCCCGCTCCGCGTTCTGACCGCCCGGCCAAACATTGACCATTCGCTGACCCCGTGACCACCACCAATCGTCCGGGGTTTTCGTAGTGTTCAGCAATGAAAGATCGGGTAAACGTCTGCTCGCGTGTCAGTGTCCAAGAATGGAGCAAGTGACGCCTGATTTCCCGGTCCGGCGTCCGCAAGAGTGGACAATCAGGATCACGGCCGAGGCTGGTCAAGCCCTGCAATCGTGGTTCTAAGTCGTTAAATTGCAGAGCGTTATCGAGCGGCATGGCGGCGCGCCCGACAGGGCATGACGCCTGCCTTTCGAGGGGACGGCACCACGAGGGCAGGGAGCTCGGGCGGACAATCCGGTCTGCTCGTCCCCCTCGTGGAGGCGTTGCCCACCTGGGGCTACGAAGGAAGGAGCGAACGATGGCTGAGGTCGCAATCAAGCGGACGAGCGTGGTCGGGTCGGCGGTACGCGAGCAGCTCCGTCGCATGGATGACGGCGAGGTCGTCTCCGCCTTCCTCGAGGGTGAGGAGCGTGCCTTCCAGGAGCTCGTCGAGCGCTATCAGACCCGTCTGCTGAACTTCATCTACCGGACGGTCGGCGATCGCGAGCGTGCGGAGGATCTGGTCCAGGAGGTCTTCATCCGGATCTACCGCCACCTGCACCGCTTCGACCGGTCGAAGAAGTTCTCGACGTGGGCGTACACGATCGCGTCGAATCTGGCCAAGAACGAGCTGCGCAATCGTTCCCGGAACCCGCTGGTGCTCTTCCAGACGCTGCGCGGGACGCGGAGCGAGGAGGAGGAGCGTCCCCTGCAGTTCGAGGATCTCCAGTCCCGTCCGGACGACCTCTACCGGAAGCGCCATCTGCGGAGCCTGGTCGAGGAGACGGTCTCGCAGCTCCCGGAGCACCACCGGCAGGTGTTCGTGCTGCGCGAGCTCGAGGGGAAGTCGTACGAGGAGATCGCCGAGATCACCGATTGCAACCTCGGCACGGTGAAGTCGCGCCTGAATCGCGCGCGCACCGCCTTCGCCTCGATCATCGAACCTTCGCTCGACTGACGGGTAGAGGAGGGTGCCGGCCTGGGGGGGTCGGCATCCTTTGAAAGAGGGGAGAACGACACGAACGCGTCGGGAGCCACGGCTTCCGGCGCGTTCGTGCTGTAGCCCTTTCGCCCCGTTCCCTTCCGGTGATCCAGCGCACACCGTACACTGGAACGCCTCGCCCATCCCGCGGGTACCGACTGCGGGCAGCAGGGACGAGGGGGACGGAGCGCCGCAGGGAGCGATGGCCGTGGATTGTAAGGAGTTCCGGGAGAAGCACGTGGCGTTCGTCGATGACGTGCTGAGCGCCGCCGAGATGGGGGCGATGCATCGGCATCTCCACGAGTGCTGCCGGTGCGCCCGTCACGATACGAGCGTGCGTCGCGGGCTGCTGCTCGCGCGCAACATCCCGCAGATCGAGCCGTCGGCCGACTTCATGGAGCGTCTGCAGCGTCGGCTGCACGACATCGAGCCGGACGCCGACGTGCCGGCCGTCGCGCTCGCGCATCTGCCCTCGCCCGCGACCTTCGCGATCCTGGCCGCGGGCGTGCTCGCCGTCGCCGCGCTCGCGGTGACGACGCTGGGGACGAGCGAGATCGAACCGATCCAGCTCCCGCCGGTGGTCGCCTCCCTCCCCGCCGACCCTCCGGCCGCCGTCGCCAGCCCCGCCGTCGTCGCCTCCCTCGCCACCGGCATCCCCGTCTGGCCCGCCGTCTTCATGGTCAGCCAGCCGGAAGAGCACATGGTGAACGTGGAGCTGCAGGACGGACAGTGAGACGGCGGATCGAACGGCGGTTCGACGGATTGACCGTTCGACCGTTTGACGGCAGGGCTGTCATCCCGAGCGGAGGCGAGGGATCTGCGGGTCTCAGCGTGACAGCGTGACAGAGGGAAACGGCGTCGTCCGAGGAGCGTTCTCCTGACGACGCCGTTCTCTCACTCCTGTCACGCTGTCACGCTGTCGAACGGCTCACAGCAGCTCCCTCGCCTGCGCTCGGGACGACAGCCGGTACCGTCGAACCGGCCCCGCTCCGCAACGACCGCCTCCGCGGCCACGCTGTCAGCCCGTCCAGCTGCCGCACTATATTCCCCACCATGTCCTCCCCCGCCGTGCAGCGCGCGCTCCGCGCGGCCGTTCAGCAGCAACGGTTCGATCCCGTCTACTTCCTGCACGGCGAGGATGATTTCCTGAAGGAGGACGCGCTGCGACAGCTGCTCGCCGCCGCCGTCGATCCTGCCACGCGCGACTTCAATCTCGAGGTGCGGCGCGGCAACGAGCTGTCGGGGGAGACGCTGGGCTCGCTCCTCGGCACTCCGCCGATGATGGCCGATCGACGCGTCCTCGTCGTGCGCGATCCCGGGGCGCTCAAGAAGGACGCGCGCGCGGCGCTCGATCGATATCTCAAGGCGCCGGCGAGCGACTCCGTGGTCATCCTCGTCGCGCCGGCGGGTGGCAAGGTGGACAAGCCGCTGCTCGACCGGACCACGGCGTGGGAGTTCGCGCCGCTCACCGGCGATCGGGTGCCGAAGTGGATCGCGTATCACGCCGAATCGGTGCTCGGGAGCACGATCACGCCGGGCGCGGTCGCGTTGCTCGAGGAGGCGGTCGGCAGCGACCTGTCGCAGCTCGCGATGGAGCTCGAGAAGCTCGCGAGCTTCGCCCGCACCCGGCGCACCGACGCCGAGCCGACGATCGACGAGGACGCGGTGGCCGCCGTCGTCGGCATTCGCAAGGAGGAGACGCTCGGCGCCTTCCTCGACGCGATCGCGCAGCGCGACGCGGCGACCGCCTGCACCCTCCTCCCCGGGCTGTTGCAGCAGCCCAAGCTCGGCGCCGTGCCGATCGTCATTGCCCTCTCGGCGCAGATGCTCGGCATCGGCTACGCCTGCGCGCTCCGCGACCGCGGCACGCCCGCGAATCGCCTCGCGCCGGAGCTGTTCACCCTGCTCAAGGAAACCGGCGCCTATCCCATGCGTCCGTGGGGAGAGGCCGTCTCCTGCTGGACCAAGGCGGCAGCCGGCGACCGCTGGCCCGCCGCCGAGATCGATCGCGCGCTCGACGTCCTCCTCGCCGCCGATCGTGCGCTCAAGGAGACGCGTCTCTCGTCGGACGCCCAGCTGCTGTCCACCGTCGTGCTGACCCTCTGCGGCGCGCCGTCGCGAACGTCACGCGCGGCCTGACGGTGCAGTGACGACGTCCGACGACGCAGCCCTCCGAAGTCCGTAGTCCGCATCACGTCTTCCGCCATCCCCGTCCCCATGTCTCTCCATCGCGCCCTGCTCGTCGCCGCGCTCGCGGCCGGCATTGCACCGCTCGACTCCCACGCCCAGACGGCGGTGGATTCGGTCTTCCGTCGCGCCGAGCAGCTGGTGCGGGACGGGAACGGTGCACGCGGGCGCGAGCTCGTGGACTCGGTGCTGACGGCGACGCCGGAGGGCTCGCCGGTGGTCGCCGAGGCGCTCTACTGGCGCGCCGCGCTGTCCGCGTCCACCGAAGAGGCGGAGCGCGACTTCCGCCGCATCATCATCGACTATCCCATCCATCCGCGCGCGGAGAACGCGATGCTGCGGCTGGCGCAGCTCGAGCTGGCGCGCGGCGATCGCGAGCGCGCGCTCGCGCATCTGCAGCGCTTCGATCGCGAGCACAGCACGAGCCCGCAGCGGGCGTGGGCGTCGCTGCTCCTCGGCCGGCTCTATCTCGAGCAGCAGGAGCTGCCGCGCGGGTGCGCCGCGATCGGCACCGCGCGCGCCACCGCGCCGGCCGAGGCGGCGGAGCTGCGCAATCAGATCGAGTACTACGTGCCGCGCTGCGCGGGCGTCGACACGACGGCGCGCGTGGCGGAGGGGGGGAAGCGGGACGCGGACAGCGTGAAGCGGACGGCGGAGAAGACGAGCACGACGCGTGCGTCCCGTCCGTCGACGTCCGCGTCCCGCACCACGCCATCCGCCCCCGCCGGCCGCTACACCGTGCAGCTCGCGGCCTTCAACACGCGCGGCGAGGCGCAGTCGCTCGTGGATGCGCTGCGCGACCGCAAGATCGAGGCGCGCGTCGTCGGGTCGGCGAAGCCGTACCGCGTGCGCGTCGGCCGCTTCGCGACGCGCGCCGAGGCGAACGAGATGCTGCGCACGCTCACGGCGAAGAAGATGAACGGCTACGTGACGGAGGCGGAGAAGCCGTGAGCGCCGCCGCGGCGACGCCGCTGATGCAGCAGTACCTGGAGATCAAGGGTCGGCATCCGCACGCGATCCTGTTCTTCCGGATGGGCGACTTCTACGAGACGTTCTTCGAGGACGCCGAGACGGCCTCGCGCGTCCTCGGGCTCACGCTCACCAGCCGCAACAACGGCGGGGCGGCGGAGGTGCCGCTCGCCGGCGTGCCGGTGCGTGCGGTGAGCGAGTACGTGCGACGGCTCGTGCAGCAGGGCTACCGCGTCGCGATCTGCGAGCAGGTGGAGGACCCGAAGCTCGCGAAGGGGATCGTGCGGCGCGAGGTCGTCGAGACGATCACCCCGGGGGCGGCGTTCGCCGACGAGCTGCTGGAGGGTGGGCGGAACAACTTCGTCGCGGCGGTCGCGCCGGCGGCGACGCGGGAGAGCGGCAGCGACGGCGCGGCGATCGGCGTCGCGGTCGCCGACATCTCCACGGGCGAGTTTCGCCTGGCGGTGACGCCGCGCGACGAGCTCGACGCGGTGCTCGCGCGCTTCCATCCGCGCGAGCTGCTCGTCCCGGCGGAGTCGCGCTTCCCGCTTCCTGCCCCCGATGGCGCCCTCGTCACCGAGCGCGACGCGTGGGAGTTCGATGCGGCGATGGCGCGCGACGATCTCGCGCGGCAGTTCGCGGTGCACTCGCTCGAAGGGTTGGGGATCGGCGAACGCGAGGCGCCGGCGCTGGGCGCGGCGGGGGCGCTGCTGCGCTACCTGCGCGAGCTGCAGCCCGGCGGGCTCCCGCATCTCGGCCGCCCCGTCGTCGAGCGCACGGGCGGCGTGATGCCGCTCGACGAGATGACGCGGCGCAACCTCGAGCTGGTGGACTCGCTGCGCCCCGATGCATCGCGCGGAGCGGGTGGCGGCGACACGGCGGGGACGCTCCTCGCGGTGCTCGACCGGACGCTCACACCGATGGGCGCGCGGCTGCTGCGCCAGTGGCTGCTCGCGCCGCTCACCGATCGCGCCGCGGCCGAGGCGCGCCTCGAGGCGGTCGCGACGCTCGTCGGCGACGGCGTCGCGCGCGCCGCGCTGCGCTCGGCGCTCGACGGGGTGCGCGACGTCGAGCGGCTGGCGAGCAAGGCGGCGGCCGGACGGAGCACGCCGCGCGAGCTGGGCGCGCTGGGCGCGTCGCTCGGCCGGCTGCCGGAGGTGGAACGGGCGGTACTGTCGGTGCTCGGTGCTCGGGGTTCGGTGGGCACCGGGAGCGAACCGACCACCGAGCACCGAGCACCGGACCGCTCGCGATTGCACGCGATACTCGACTCGTGGGACGCCTGCGCCGACGTCCAATCCTGGATCGCCGACGCGCTCGTCGAGTCGCCGCCGCCGCAGATCGGCGACGAGCCCACCATCGCTCCCGGCGTCGATCGCGGGCTCGACGAGCTGCGCACGCTGCGCGACGGCGGCAAGGACGCGATCGCGCGCATCCAGCACGAGGAGCGCGAGCGGACGGGGATCCAGTCGCTCAAGGTCGGCTTCAACCGCGTCTTCGGCTACTACATCGAGGTCACGAACAGCAACCTCGCCGCGGTCCCCGCCGACTATCAGCGGCGGCAGACGCTCGCGAACGGCGAGCGGTTCGTCACGCCGGCGCTCAAGGAGTACGAGGAGCGCGTGCTGACGGCGGCCGAGCGCATCGAGGCGCGCGAGCGCGAGCTGTACGAGGCGCTGCGCGCGCGGGTGGGGGCGGCGATCGCGCGCCTGCAGTGCGCCGCGCGCGCCATCGCGGAGCTCGACGTGCTCGCCGCGCTCGCCGAGGTGGCGGCGCGCGAGGGCTACGTGCGGCCGACGCTCACCGACGACTACGAGCTCGCGATCGTCGCCGGCCGCCATCCGGTGGTCGAGCGGATGATGCCGCGCGAGAAGTTCATCCCCAACGACGTGCGGCTCGACGAGCAGGCGCGCATGATCATCCTCACCGGCCCGAACATGGCCGGCAAGAGCACGATCCTGCGGCAGGTCGGCCTCGTCGTGCTCATGGCGCAGGTCGGGAGCTTCGTCCCCGCCGCGTCGGCGACGATCGGCATCGTGGACCGCGTCTTCACCCGCGTCGGCGCGAGCGACAACCTGGTGCGCGGGCAGTCCACCTTCATGGTGGAGATGGCGGAGACGAGCGCGATCCTGCACACCGCCGGCCCGCGCAGCCTCGTGCTGCTCGACGAGATCGGGCGCGGGACCTCCACCTACGACGGCGTCTCGATCGCGTGGGCGGTGAGCGAGCATCTGCACGAGCGCACCCGCTGCAAGACCATCTTCGCCACGCACTATCACGAGCTCACCCAGCTCGCCGACGAGCTGCCGCACCTGCGCAACTTCAACGTCGCCGTGCGCGAGGTAGGCGATCAGGTGCTCTTCCTCCATCGCCTGCAGCCGGGGGGCGCCGACCGCTCTTACGGCGTGGAGGTGGGGCGTCTCGCCGGCCTCCCCGATCAGGTGATCGCGCGCGCGCGCGAGGTGCTCGCGCTGCTCGAGGGGACTGCGCTCGTGGAGGAGCTGTCGAAGGGAGGGAGCCGCGTGCCGTCGCTCGTGCGTCGGAAGCCGGCCCCCGCCGACGACGCGCAGCTCGGGCTGTTCGGCGCGCCGGCGCCGCACCCGGTCGTCGAGCGTCTCAGATCGATCGATCCGAACGCCCTCACGCCGCTCCAGGCGCTGACGCTGCTGGCGGAGCTGGTGTCGGAGAGCCGGGCCCGCGGCTGACCGCCGGCGGCGCGATCGCCTAGATTCCCCGCATGCTTCGCCCCGTTCCGCTCGCGCTCGCGCTCGTGACCCTGGCCTGTGGCCGAGGCGATGCGTCGCGGCAGGTGGACGGGGCGATGCGCACCGCCGGCGGTCGCCCCGACGAACCGCCGCGTCCCGTCGCCACGGAGCTCCCCTTCCGCTATCCGCCCCAGCTCTACGAGCAGAAGGTGCAGGGGAACGTGATCCTCCGGCTGTTCGTGGATCGCGATGGTCACGTCCGCCCCGAGTCGACGCGGGTCGAGGAGTCGAGCGGCTACCCCTCGCTCGACTCGGCGGCCGTCCAGGGGACGCACGAGCTGCGCTTCGTCCCCGCGAAGAGCGGCGGCGATCCGGTCGCCGTCCCCATTCTCTTTCCCGTGTACTTCCGGCACCCGGAGGCGGCGGCGCTCCCCGGGGACTCGATCCTCCGGCAGGGGGGCGGGACGCGGGAGGCGGGAGGCGCCCCGCGCACTCCCTGACGACCCTCACGTCTCCCCACCGTTCTCCGCCCCTCCCGCACCCAGCCCCGATGTCCCGCAACCTCCGTCCCTACGACAACGTCCTCCAGACCATCGGGTGGACGCCGCTCATCCGCCTGAACTCGGTCACGCGGGGGATCCGTACGCCGGTGTACGCGAAGGCCGACATCTTCAACCCGGGCGGCTCGGTCAAGGACCGCATCGGGCTCCCGATCATCGAGCAGGCGGAGCGGGAGGGGCGGCTGCGTCCGGGTGGGACGATCGTCGAGGGGACGAGCGGCAACACCGGCGTGGGGCTCGCGATCGCCGCGGCGCTCAAGGGCTACCGGTGCATCTTCACGATGCCCGACAAGATGTCGCAGGAGAAGGTGCGGCTGCTCAAGGCGTTCGGCGCCGAGGTGATCATCACGCCGACCGCGGTCCCCCCCGATCATCCCGACAACTACGTGATGATGGCGAAGCGGATCGCGGAGGAGACGCCGAACGCGATCCTCGCCAACCAGTTCTACAACCAGGCCAACCCCGACGCGCACTACGCGACGACGGGGCCGGAGCTGTGGGAGCAGACCGAGGGGCGCATCACGCACTTCGTCGCGGCGGCGGGGACGGGCGGGACGATCACCGGCGTCGGCCGCTTTCTCAAGGAGAAGAAGCCGGGGGTGAAGATCGTCTCCGGCGACCCGGTCGGCTCGATCCTCGCCGAGCTCTGGCGTTCGAAGGGGGCCAACAAGGCCGAGGGGGTGCCGTACAAGGTCGAGGGGGTCGGCCAGGACAAGCTGCCGGGGACGCTCGACCTCTCGGTGGTGGACGACTACCGCACGGTGAGCGATCGCGACGCGTTCGCGATGGCGCGCCGGCTCACGCGCGAGGAAGGGCTGTTCGTCGGCGGCTCGTCGGGGCTCATCGCCCACGTCGCGCTGCAGGTCGCGCGCGAGATCGACGATCCCGAGGCGTGCGTCGTGACCTTCCTCTGCGACACCGGCGAGCGGTATCTCTCCAAGCTCTACAACGACGAGTGGATGCGCGAGAACCAGCTCCTCGAGCCGGATCGCGCCACGATGGGCGACCTGTTGCGCCACAAGGGGGGCGCGGAGGCGCCGCCGCTCGTCGCCACGACGACGGGGATGCTGGTGCGCCAGGCGCTCGGCCTCATGCGCCTGCACGACGTCTCGCAGCTGCCGGTGATGGATCGCGACGCGTGCGTCGGCAGCGTGACGGAGCACAAGCTCGTCGCGCGCGGGCTGGAGAGCACCGCCTTCCTCGACGCCACCGTCGGCGAGGTGATGGACGACCCCTTCCCCGAAGTCGCCGCGACGGAGCCGGTGGACACGATCACGAAGGTCCTCTCCCGCGAGAACCCCGCCGTCCTCGTGCGCGGCGACGGCACGGTGGCGGGGATCGTGACGCGGTCGGACCTGCTGGCGTATCTGATGTCCCGGTAGAACCGGGAATCGGTGTCCGGTGCTCGGTGCTCGGAAAGGCAGAACGGCATTTGCATCTGGCCATCGGACACGGCGTCGTGCCCTCTGAGGAACGACCGAGCACCTGACACCCAGCACCTAGCCCCCCGCACCCAGCACCTACGAAATGCGCATCACAGTCCTCATGGGCGGCACGTCCGCCGAGCGCGATGTCTCGCTGGCGACCGGCCTTCGAGTGACCGAGGCGCTCCGGTCGCGTGGGCACGAGGTGACGGCGGTGGACACGGTGCGCGGCGCGCTCTCGGCGGAGGAGGAGCGGGCGCTGCTCTCGCAGGGGACGGTGAAGGCCGCGCCGCCGGCGCCGGAGTCGCTGCAGCGGATGGCGCGCGCCGCGCTGCCGGCGACGGTGCGGGTGCTGCCGCAGCCGACGGACACGGACGTCGTGTTCCTGGCGCTGCACGGCGGGCACGGCGAGGACGGCACGATCCAGGCGATCCTCGACCTGGCGGGCGTGCCGTACACCGGGAGCGGCCACCTCGCGAGCGCGCTCGCGATGGACAAGGATCTCAGCAAGCATCTGTTTCGCGCCGGAGGGGTCAACACGGCCGACTGGCTGATGGCGCCACGCGAGCCGTCGGCGGCGTTCGTCGAGCGTGCGGTGCGCGAGCTCGGGCTCCCGGTCATCGTGAAGCCGTCGAAGCAGGGCTCGACCGTGGGGCTGAGCATCGTGAAGGAGGCGGGGGAGCTCGCGGCGGCGATCGCGGAGGCGTTCCGGCACGACGACGAGGTGATGGTCGAGCGGTTCGTGGCGGGGCGCGAGCTCACCGTCGGCATCCTCGGCGGCGAGGCGCTGCCGGTTGGCGAAATCATCCCCAAGCACGAGATTTACGACTACGAGTGCAAGTACACGCCGGGGATGGCGCAGGAGGTGTTTCCGGCGGAGATCTCGGAGCGCGAGCGCGAGGCGGCGCAGCAGCAGGCGAAGCTCGCGTTCGCGGCGCTGAAGTTGCGCGGCTACGCCCGCATCGACTTCCGCATGACGGCATCGGGGGAGATGTTCTGCCTCGAGGCCAACACCCTGCCGGGGATGACGGCGACGAGCCTCATCCCGCAGGCCGCGGCCGCCGCGGGGATCGAGTTCCCGATCCTGTGCGAGCGCATCGTGCAGCTGGCGCTCGAGGCGTACGGCAAGCGATAGACACCGACGAGACGCACGAGCAGCGACGATGATGAAAGTTCCTCCACCGACGGCGGCGCTGGCGGGAGTGCCGGCTGGACTGCAGGCGCAGGGCGTCTGGTCCGGACGACGCCAGCTCTTCGTGCGCTTTGCCGCCGAAGCGGAGACGGCGACGATGTACACCGCGGCGGCGCTGCGGCAGGAGATCGGCCGGCTCGCGTCGCGCGCGCCCTTTCACTCCGTGGCGATCGCGGGGCGCGACGCGCTGGCGAACGTGGACTTCCTCAAGGCGATGTTCCACGACGGGGAGCTGCCGCTCCCGGCGATGCTGGACATCGACGGCCAGCGTCCGGAGGAGGTGAAGCACGTCGCGAAGCATCTCGCGCTCCTCCAGGTCACCCTCGACGGCGCGCTCGCCGAGCCGATGATCGAGCGCGCGCTCGCGAGCATCCGCTCGGGGGCGGAGCACGGGGTGGCGCACGCGCTCGTCCTGTGCGCCGACGAGCGGACCAGTGACGGCCAGCTTCTCCGGATCGTCGAGCAGGCACATGGCATCAGCGCGGCGACGAGCATCGTGATCCATCCGTCGGCCCAGCAGGTGATCGACCGCGACCGTCGTTGGATCACGCTCATGGAACGTGCGGCCGCGGTGCACGGCGACGTGCGTCTCGCGCTGAGGCTGCCAGCGCCGATCGGATTGCGGTAAGGGAAAGGACGGCTCTCGGCCGAGGGCCGACGGCTCATGGCCGATGGCCACCCACTGCAACGAAACTTCCGGTGGCGCGCGTAGTACCAGCAGGTAGTTTGACGAGAGCGCATCACCCGACGTACGCCGATCGATGTCCACTGCCTCCACCGACGCGCATCCTCCGCGCTCCACGACCGCCGTCACGGCGCTGATCGCGACGCTCGTCGCGATGCTCGTCGTGCGGTACGGACTCGTGGGGCAGGCGACGATGGTGGACTGGTTCGGCTTCGAGCCCGACCGGCTGGCGACGCGCTGGTGGACGCCGCTCACCTACGTGCTGGCGACGCCGCGGCCACTGCTGCTCGCGGTCGATCTGCTCGCGCTCTCGAGCTTCGGCCCACGGCTCGAGGCGGCGTGGGGAACGCATCGCTTCGTGCGCTTCCTCGTCGTCTGCGCATTCGGCGGCTCGCTCCTCCACTTCCTGATCGGCGACGTCGCCGAGCCGCTGCTCGGTCCGACCGCGATCGCGTTCGGCGTGATGCTCGGGCATCTGTGGCAGTGGCGGCACGACGAGGTGTGGCTGTTCGGGGTGACACCGGTGTCGTCGCGCGCGCTGGTGATCGCGCTCACCGCGGCCGCGCTCGTCGCCGGCGTGGGGGCGGCCGATGCGGTGATGGGGCGTCCCGAGCTGAGCACGCTCTCACACCTCGGCGGCTTCGCCGTCGCCTTCCTGTATCTGCGCGTCCCGCAGCGCGAGCGCATCGAGCAGCTGCGGCAGCGCATCTCGCCGGTCCCCGACGTGAACGACGAGATCGCGCGCCCGATCCCGCGCACGCCGCCGCGCCAGCGGGAGCGGCCCGAGGAGATCGACGAGATCGTCGCCCGCAGCAAGGCCGCGGTCGCCAAGCGGCGCGAAACCGGCCCGCGGGTGCGCCGCGCGCAATCCACCCCGAAGCCGCCCGCCCCCAACGAGCTCGATCAGGTGCTGGACAAGATCAGCGCCCAGGGGATGGAGAGCCTGACGGTCGAGGAGCGCGAGGTGCTGGAGCGGAACGCGCGACGGCTGAAGGGCGGACGGACGGATTGACCGCCGGGCCGTCAAACCGTCGATCGGTCACACCGTCAACCCGTACCGCGCCGTGATCACCGACTTGATCCCGCCGCGGATGTTGAAGTCGCCGACGACGGTCATCGACTTCGGGGCGCAGGCCTGGGAGAGGTCGTCGAGGATGCGGTTGACGGCGCGCTCGTAGAAGATGCCGTCGTTGCGGAAGCTCCAGAGGTAGAGCTTGAGGCTCTTCAGCTCGAGGCACTTCGCCGCCGGGACGTAGGTGATGTGGATGGTCCCGAAGTCCGGCGCGCCCCCCTGGAGCTGCGTGAGCTCCGCGGCGTCGGTCTCGATCCCGCCAAGCGGGCAGAGCGAGGTGAACTCGGGGCACTCCATGCGGATCTCGTAGTCGCGATCCGCATAGGGGTTGTCGAAGGTCTCGAGCAGTTCGGGGCGGGGCATCGGCGAAGGGCGCTGAAGTGAGAGGGAAAGATGCACCGGGGCGGAGCCGGAGTGGAGGCTCGCATCGCGTTTCGCGCCGATGCGGGGGTGCGTACCGCGTCTCCACCCCTCGCGCGTTGCCGCGGAAATCCCATCCGCGCGCGGCCATCCCCCGCGTTCTCGGCTCGTCGGGCGTGCGCGTGGCACGAGCGTCGCACTGTTCACGCATCACTGTAACGAGATGCGACCTCGTCGTTTCGCGCGCGGCCGGGAGTTCAGCCCGTCAATGTCCCGATCGTCCCATCTGGCGCGCGGCGCGACCGGATCCTATACTCGCGACAAGTCGAGTGTGCCGGTGCCCTCTGCGCCGGCCGTTGCCGCCGCGAGAACGGCGTGGCGGTATTGCCCCCCGGGAGATCCCGGGGGGCGCTCTTTTTTCGACGGCCATGAGCCATGAGCCATGAGCCATGAGCCATGGGCCGTGGGCCCTCGGCCGGAGGGCTCCGCAGCTCCCTCACTCCTTCGAGCGCTCGATCAGGCGCCAGAGCATCTTGCGGATCGACTCGAGCGCGGATTCGAGTCGGGCGAAGTCGTGCGCGGGCAGGTATTCGAGGTCGTGCGCGAGGATCAGGTGATTCAGCGCCTCGCACGCGCTCCGGTACGCCATGCGGAAGAAGCGGCGCTGGTCGGCGGGAACGGCTCGGGTGACGGCGTACACGTCGAGCACGAAGCGATGGCCGTGCTGCCAGACGCGGAGGGTGCGGACGTCGCGCATCGGCGCACGCTCGCGCATGCCGAGTGACTCCCCGTCATCGAATCCATGACGTGCGCATCAAGAAAAGAACGGGGCGCCGGCATCTGCCGGCGCCCCGTTCACTTCCGATTGGCCGGGGGCCGGGGGCCCCCGGCCGAGCGCCGCTCCTAGAACTCGTACCGGAACGTCAGCTGCATCTGGTAGCCGATGTTGCTGGCGAACGAGAACGGACCGCGGTTGCGGACGTTCGCGTTGAACGTGTAGACCGGCATCGACTCGCTGAGCGGGCCCGGCGAGCGCTGGCGCAGCCCGGTGCCCGTCGTCGCCGACAGCACCTGCTGCTGCGGGAAGCTGCTGATCGTCGCGCCGTAGTTCTTCCCCCAGTCGCGGAGGTGCTCGACCTTCTCACCGTTGTCGAGCGTGATGTCGTCGAGCGGGAAGATCTGATCGAGCAGCACGCCGGCGAGGTTGGCGAAGTTCACCACGTCGAGCTGCAGGCTCGCGCCCTTGCCGCGGATCGTCGGCAGCGACTGGCGGAGCGACAGGTCGAGCCGCTTCTGGAACGGGTTGCGGCAGCTGTGCCGCTCCATGATCTGGCCGCGCTGCTTGTTGAGGCAGGGCTGGCTCGAGATGAAGGAATCGAACGCCTGCGCCGCCGCGACGTCCTGCGTGAACACCCCGGCCGTCGTCATCGTGCCGATGAGGATCTCGTTCTGATCCGTCGCGCTCTTCGGGACGTAGATCGGGTCGTTCGTATTGTTGCCGTCGCCGTTCAGGTCCTGGTTGGCGGTGTAGGTGATCGGGCTCCCCGAGATCCCCTCGAAGTACATCGTCACCGACGTCCCCCACGACTTCCACGGGAAGGTGTAGGTGCCGAAGGCGAGGATGCGGTGCGGACGCTCGAACGCCGACGTCGTGAGGTTCGCCTCCGACTCGAGCCCCGAGTACTCGCGACCGTTGCGCCAGTTCGAGATCGCGCGGTCGGAGGTGAGGCTCTGCACGTCCTTCGCCCGGTTGTACGTGTACGCCACCGTCGCGTCGAACGCCCCGCCGAAGCGGCGCTGCAGCTTGCCGGTCAGCGAGTAGTTGTAGTCCTTCGACTGGTTGGTGACGTAGATCGCGCCTTCGCTGAAGTTGACGTTATTGGAGCCGATCGTGTTGATCGCGCGCTGCGACGGACCGGACGGGCTGCCGTTCGTGCCGATGGTGTCGGCGTAGAGCACGCGGCCGTTGCGATCGCGATAGATCTGGCCGTTCACCATGCGCGGCCCGATCAGGTTCAGGTCGCGGATGAAGACCGCGTTGATCGCCTTGCGGTACAGCGCCTCGACGGAGCCGACGACCCCCCAGGGGAGCTGGCGGTCGTAGCCGGCGGAGGCGACGAAGAACTGCGGGTACTTGAAGTCCGGATCGGTGATGTTGATGCCGGCGTAGCCCGCGGAGTTCGGTGCCGGGGCCGCCTGGTTGAGGCAGGACTTCGGCAGGTTGTTGATGTCCGTCGTGAACGTCGGGGTGTTCGCGCCCTGGCAGGTCAGCGTCACCAGGCCGAGCCCCGTGTTCTGGTAGCCGTTCGCGATCAGGATGAACGGCGGCGGGCCGGTGAAGATGCCGGCGTTACCGCGGAGCTGGCTCGTCTGGTTGCCCGCGATGTCCCAGTTGAAGCCGACGCGCGGCGACCAGAGGAGCTGCGTCTTCGGCACGGCGTCGGTGCGGACGTTCAGCCCGCGCGCGGCGAACCGCTCGGTGATCGCCGGGTTGTACGGCGGCCGGTCGCTGAAGCTCGGCACGTCGACGCGGAGGCCGCCGGTGAGCGTGAAGCGCGGGGTGAGCGCCCACTGGTCCTGCGCGTACAGGCTCCACTGGTTCGTCCCGAACTCCGCCGGGATGTCCGCCGCGTTGCCGCTGTTCGGGTAGCCGAGGCGATAGCCGCTCGGCTGCAGGTCGTTCAGCGCCTGGATGCTCGGGAAGAGCCACACGCCGCCCAGCGCCTGCGCGAAGTTGTTGTAGACGGTGACGTGCTCGAAGCGGCCACCGAAGGTGAAGGTGTGCGTCTTCCAGGGGAGCGAGAAGTTGTTCTGGATCTCGGTGATGTCCTGGTCGGCGCGGTTGCCGATCGAGAACTGCTCCGTGCCGAAGGTGATCGCCGCCGTCGGCACCGTCGTCGCCGTCCCCGTCGCGTTGGCCGGGACGACGGCCACGCTGAACTCGGGGAAGATCTGCGGCACCTCGCGCCGGTCGCGGATCGTGTTGTAGCCGGCGATGAACTCGTTCGACCAGCCGTTCGAGAAGTTCGAGTAGAGCTGGAGCGCGGTCGAGTTGTTCTCGTTCACCCCGGTGAACCGGTTGGAGCCGAGGCGGAAGCCCGTCGTCTGCGCGGTCGGGTTCGCGTTGAAGTTGTTGTTGTTGCGCGAGAACGAGAGGTTCTCGGTGCGGTTGATGATCTGCCGCAGGACGAGCCGGTGCGTCTGGTCGATCTGGAAGTCGAGGCGCCCGAAGAGGTTCGTCAGCGGGTTGCTGAGGTCGAGGCGACCCGCGGTCCCCGGATCGAAGCCGAGCTTCGACTGCACCAGCTGCTGCACGTACGCGATCGAGTCGGGCGAGATGTTGAGCGCCGTGCCGGTCACGTTGGCGCCCGCGCCGACGAAGGCGCCGGCCGCGCCGCTCGTGCGCTGCTGCCACTCGGGGGCGATGTAGAAGTGCAGGCGATCCTTGATGATCGGGCCACCGAGCTGGAAGCCGTAGTCCTTCACGTCCAGCTTCGAGGTGCGGAAGTTCGTCGCGCTGAAGTCCTCGTTGCGGAAGTTGTAGATCACCCCGCCGTGCCACTCGTTCGTGCCGCTCTTGGTGACGGCGTTGACGAGCATGCCGGTGAAGTTCGCCTGGCGCACGTCGGTGGGGGACAGCAGGACGCGGAACTCCTTGATCGCGTCCGCCGAGATGATGCGCCCGTTCCCCGCCGCGCCGGGGAGGCCGCCCGAGGAGTTCAGGTTGAACCGGTCGTTCTGGTTCGTCCCGTCGATGTTGAAGGAGTTGTACCGGTTGTACTGGCCGCCGGCGCTCGCGCCGCCCGACGACGGCTGCGACACCTGCGGGGTGACCTTCACCATGTCGGTGAAGTTCCGGTTGAGCTGCGGCATCCGCGAGATCTGATCTTCCGTCAGCTCGGTCGAGACGCCCTGGCGCGTCGGGCTGAAGGTCGCCGCGTCGCTCCGGCCGGTCGTGACGACGGCCCCGAGCGTCACCGCCTGGGCGACCATCTGCACGTCCACGCGCGACGTCTGCGACAGCGTCACCGCGATCCCGTTGCGCTCCGCCGGCTCGAAGCCGATGCGGCGAATGCGTACCGTGTACGGGCCGCCCGGCTCGAGCCCCTGCACGAAGTAGTAACCGTTGTCGCGGGTCACCGATCCGGAGCTGTACCCGGTCGAGCGATTGATGATCTGTACCTGTGCCCCCACGACGGGCTGGCCTTGCGCATCCGTCACCGTACCGCCGATGGCACCGGTGGTGACGCCCTGCGCAGCCAACGTCGCCGGAAGGGCAGCGGCGAGCGCGAAGACGACCGCGGCCCGCTGCATCCAACGCCGAATTCTCATGAGGTTGATCCCTGATTGAAGGTTTGCGCCCTCGCATGGCGCCGATCGAGCTCCCGCACACCCGGATCGTTTGGAACGTGGGGGAGCGGTCCGGAATCTCGCCGCGGTCGCCCCGCGCAGCTGGGTACGCGGTGTCACGGGTCGGTCACGGCAGACGTCGCGGAAATCGGTGGGGAGGACCAGCGAGGGCGCGACTGGCAGGCGGAAATCTAGGGGCCTCCGGCCACTCTGGCGAGAGAGAAAAACGCGCCCGGGGAAGACACTCCGCTTACACCCGGAGTCCGTGCGGCGCTTGACCGTGGGACGGTTCGACCGTTTGACTGAAGGCGACGGAACGGCGGCTCGACGGTTTGACCGATCGACCGTTTGCACGCCGTCGAACCGTCGAACGGTCGAACGGTCGAACGGTCGAACCGTCGAACCCTCGAACCGTCGAACCGTCGAACGGTCAAACCGTCAATCCGCTCTCCCCCGTGTCCAGGATTCTCATCGTCGAAGACAACGCCGATCTGGCGTTCGGCCTCAGTCGCACGCTCGAAGCGGAAGGGCACGAGGTGGCGGTGGCGCCGGATGGGCCGAGCGGGGTGCGGGAGGCGAACGCGCAGCGCCCGGAGCTCGTGATCCTCGACCTCATGCTCCCCGGCGCCGACGGCTACAAGGTGCTCCAGCAGATCCGCGGGAGTGGGCTCGAGATGCCCGTCCTCATCCTCACCGCGCGTGGCGAGGAGGCGGACAAGGTGCACGGCTTCCGGCTCGGCGCCGACGACTACGTCACCAAGCCGTTCAGCCTCTCGGAGCTGCTCGCGCGGGTCGGCGCGCTCCTCCGCCGCGCGCGGCCGGCCGCCCCCGAGGTGCAGAGCTTCGAGTTCGGCGACGTGCGCGTGGACCTGGCGGCGCGCATCGTCACCAAGGGGGGGAGGACGGTCGCCCTCACCCCGCGCGAGTGGGATCTCCTGAGCGCCTTCATCCGCCATCCGCGGCAGGTCCTCGCCCGGCAGCTCCTCCTCGAGCAGGTGTGGGGGTTCGCGAGCGACGTGACGACGCGGACGATCGACATCCACGTGAGCGAGCTGCGTCGGAAGCTGGAGGACGAGGGGCGGGAGCCCCGGCACTTCGTCACCGTCTGGAAGACCGGCTACCGCTTCGACCCGTGACGCGCCCATGAGCCGCGCCCCGGTGGGGGGAGGAGGGGGAGGGGGAGGGGGAGATCGCAACGGCGGACCCACGGGGGCGCACCCCCCCGTCCGCGCGCCGCTGCGCACGGGCGACTGGGTCGCCGAGCAGCGGCGTCGCTATGCGCCTCCCCCGCCCCCCGTCCCTCCGCTGCGCCGGTTCTGGGAGCGGCTGCGCGCCGCCCCCGAGCTGCCGATCGCGGTCCTCTTTCTCGCCGGTGTCGCGACGCTGCTCACCGTGCGCGCGGTCAAGGCGCGGGAGCAGGTGCGGACGGAGATCGTGCGGTCGCTCGAGGAGTCGTTCCCGTACACCGAGAACGACGTCGAGACGTGGGCCGACAGCCGGAGCGCGCAGGCGGCGCTCCTGGCCCGGGTGGTCGCCGACGCGCCGCCGGGGACCGACACCCGCGCGATCGTCGCCCGCTTCGACCCCGTCTTCCGTCAGCTCGAGGTCCGCGGGACCTACGACGGGGTGCGCCTCGTGCCGGCGTCGGAGGCGCCCCCGGAGGCTCCGTCCGAGGCGGGGGCGATCCGCGTGAACGTGCACCCCGTGCGGACCGACGCGGGGGTGGGGGCGGACTTCGTGGCCCCGGTGCGCCGCGACCCGACGGCGGTCGCCGAGCAGTACGTCGTGCTGCGCACCCGGCTCCGCGACACCACCTTTCGGAATCTCGATCCCTCGCGCCGCTCGTCGGTGGGGGGGCGGTCGATGCTGCTCGCCGTCGTCGGGGACTCGCTCTTCGTCGCTTCCGTGCGCAGCCGGTCGCTCCCCACCCCCGACGTCCGCGCCTTCCCGCTCGCGCGGGCGCCGGCGCACCTGCGGCTCGCCCTCTCGGGGCGGCAGACGAGCGGGATCGGCCCGGGGCTCTTCGGCACCGAGGTCGCGTACGCGACGCACCCGGTGCTGGCGCGCGGCTGGCTCCTCCTGCGCGAGCAGGAGATGGCGCCCATCTACCACTACGTGAACCGGGCGACGGCGATCGAGGAGGGGGCGCTCGCCCTCCTGGCCCTCGCGCTGGTCGGCGTGGTGGTCGGGCGCGTCCGCGCCGCCCGGGCGAAGCGCGAGCAGGCGCTCACCGAGCTGCGCGCCGACTTCGTCGCCAGCGCGTCGCACGAGCTCCGCACCCCTCTCGCCCAGATCCGCATGTTCGCGGAGCTGATGCGGAAGGGGAGCCTGCGCACCTCGGAGGACACCGACCGGGCGCTCCGGGTGATCGAGAAGGAGGCGAACCGCCTCACGATCCTCGTGGACAACATCCTGAACTTCACCCGCCTCCGGAAGCGCGTCTCGCGCGAGGTCCCCATCCCGTCGCGGGTGGCGGAGGAGGTGCGGCAGGTGGTGCAGGACTTCGCCCCGCTGGCCGCCGACCGCAAGGTGCGGGTCGAGGCGGAGGTGGACGAGGAGGCGGTCGCCCTCGTGGACTCGCTCGCGCTCCGGCAGGTGCTCCTCAACTTCCTGGAGAACGCGGTGAAGTACGGTCCGCGCGGCGGGACGGTGCGGGTGCGGGCCGAGAGCGCGGGGGAAGATCGGGTGCGGGTGAGCGTGGAGGACCAGGGCCCCGGGATCCCCGAGGGGGAGCGGGAGAAGGTGTGGCGCGCCTTCTATCGCCGGCAGGAATCGATCGAGAGCGGGGAGACGGGGAGCGGGATCGGGCTGGCCGTGGTGCGGGAGCTGGTGACGCAGTTCGGCGGGACGACGTCGGTCGACGGGGTGGCGGGGGGCGGGGCGCGATTCGTGGCGGAGTTCCCGGGCGCGTGAGCTGCAGGGGCTGGGGGCTGCGGGCTGGGGAACACCCTCGGGGTGCCCGCGCCCCGATTCCCGGCTTCCCAACCCTGACCCCTAGCCCCTGACCCCTAGCCCCTGACCCCTGACCCCTAGCCTCTATCTCCCTGATGTCGTTCCGTCTTCTGCTCCTCACCCTTCTCCTCCTGGCCAGCGGGTCGTCGCTGGCGGCGCAGCGCACGACGCTCGTCGCGGGGGTCGCCGATGCGGAGTCGGGGGCCGCGCTCGAGGATGCGATCGTGCGGCTTCCCAGCTTCGGCCTCGTTGCGCGGACCGACGCCCTGGGCCGCGCGCGCCTCGCCGGCGTGAAGGCGGGGATCTGGACGGTCGAGGTGCGGCACATCGGCTACGCGCCGCTGCGCGTGGAGCTCGCGTTCGGTGGCAGCGACAGCCTCGACGCGGTCCTCATGCTCCACCGGACCGTCGGGGTGCTCGACACGGTGCACGTGCGGGCCGAGGCGGTGCCGGCGCGGCTGCGCCTCTTCGAGTGGCGCCGCGCCAACGGGATCGGTCGCTATCGCACGAGGACGGAGCTGCTCGCGCAGCACGGCGACCGCGAGCTGCTGGACGTGGCGCCGCAGCTCTTTCCGGGAGTGCGTCGCGTGACCAACGGCACGACGCCGCGGCTCGCCGGGACCCGCGGTCCCAGCTGCCTGATGGGGGTCTTCATCGACGGCCGAGCCGCCTCGGCGGAGGAGGACATCTCCTGGGTCCGGACCAGCGATCTCGCCGGCGTCGAGTACTACTCGGGATCGAGCGCGCCGCCACAATTCCGCCTCGGCGCCTGCGGGGTGCTGGTGTTGTGGCTGTACTGGTAGGGGGGCGGGAGGCGAAGGCGCTGGTTCCGTCGCGCCACGGGGAGCGATCCGCGTTCTTCGCTGCCGTGCCTGCGTGCATCCGCGACAGTGCGGCGCGGACGGCGTGCCGCGGGCCGGCGGGCTGCGGATGCCGGGTCACTTCCATCGTCGCCGATCCCGGCTTAATTTTCTTCTTCTTCGCGGGATGGGGACATCCAGCGAGAACGCTCGGGCTAGGTAGCTCAGTTGGTAGAGCAGCGGACTGAAAATCCTGCCTAGAACCGCACGTGACCGCACGGTCTGCCGCGTATCTCGCGGGACCGTGCGGTTTTGCGATGTAGTGGAGCGGACAGCGTCGGTGCGAAGCCCGACGGACGCTCGTGCGAAAGCGGTAATGCCTCGGCACAGCTTTTGGCACAGCTGCGTCCGAGCGCGGCGCAGACCCCTTCGCGCGCACTCCGCGGATCGCCCGGTCAAGTTTCTGGCCGGGGTGCCTGCGACAGGCTACGGGCAGTGCGCGACCCACATAAGCGACGTCCGCTGTCCGAGGCACGACCGACGCCGACTGCGGCCCCGACATAGCCACGAATGGCTGGTCTCTCGAGCCTGCGAGCGCTGACTCGCGGCGCGAGCGCGATCATGTCGAGCGCAGCGGTGAGCCGTGTCGTCCGCCGAGCGAATACTGGGGCGGTGGCGGGCAGGCGCTCGCAGAAGATCCGTCGCGAGCAGCCGGGGACCTCGCAGACGAAGCGACGCACGTGGGCGACGAGCGTGACGGCGAGCCCGTGCCACGGCAGGTCGGCGAGATGTCTTTCGTAGCGGCCGTGGACACGACGGCTCGCGTGCCCGCACACGGGGGCACGGCGCCTCCGCTCGCCGCGCTCGCGCGAGGACCACCAGTCTGCTGGACTCAGCGATCAGCCGCTCTATCACCAGCTCGGCCGGAGCGGGAACGACGGCGACGGCTTGGCAAGCCAGCATGGGACCGACACCGCATCGTGAATCCCCCAACCGTAGCTGGCGCTGGCAAACGGCGATCACCAAGAGTGCGGATGATCCCATTTTCGCCCGCCATTGACACCTCGGGGCGCGAAGGCCATCGCGTGGGCGGAAGCAACGCGCGGCCGACGTCTGGTCGGCCGCGCGCAGGCATCATGCTGACAAGTCTCGACCTTCCTCGATGGGACGCGTCAGCCAATCGTGATGCGGATCATCCGGCGCATGCCGATCCGAGGGATCTGCGCCAGCGGAGCGCCGCGAAGCTCGGATACCCAGCCCGTCATTCGCCCCACGTCCGCGGCCGCGACGGGGGTAAGCGTGGTCTTCTCGCGGATCACGATGTCCAACCGGCCGGTCGACGCCTGCTTCCGGTCAGTGTCGGGCACGAGCCGGATGGCCGCGGCGAGGAGCTTGGGCGTGAGGGCGCCTTGCTTCACGAAGATCAGCGGCTCCGCCGTCGCGCGCTCGCGGCGGACGATGGCCGCGATGCCTGGGGAGCTGAAGTCGTCGAGCAGCACGACGGTCACGGTGCGCTTGGGCGTGGGGCCGGCGGCCGGCGCCGCGGCCACGCGCGTCGCCGTGGTCAGCGCAAGGCCGACGAGGGCCACCGTCACCCCGATAAGGACGCGCAGAGATCGAAACATAAGCAGTTCCTGAGCGTGAGGGTGGTTGCCGGTTACTGATGCATCTTGACGCAGGCGTGGTACGTGCGCCCAGTCCATTCTCGCGTGCCGTCGGGGTAGACGAGGTACCAGTCCGTCCAGGAGCACCAGTAGGTCTCGCCGCCATCAATCTGCTCATACCCGCCGGGGTCTCCGACTTCAATCGGTGGCGTTGAGCCTCCGCCGGGCACACAGCCCTCGATCTGCGGTGTGGTCGGATCGTCGCAAGGGAACGGGTTCTGTGTGTTGCAGGGGTCCTCCACGTTCGCGAGCAACAGCGTGGACTTCCGAGATGGTGCCCCGAGCGGCATGACGCGACTGTCGCTGCCGGTCTGGCAGCTTACGGAGATACCGGCTTCCCCGCTGATGCCGTCGCAGTTGCCGATAATCAACGCCGAACCAGGCGCTTTCGCCGTAATCGTCCCATCGGACCCGATGGAAGCCACCACCGTGTTGTTGCTGGTCCACGAGACGGACGAGCACCCGTCGAGAATCACCTCGCCCGCTGGGTTGAGCGGCTGCGCCGATGCCGTCTGCGTATCGCCGACCTTCATCGCCGCCGACACGAGAACGCGCGTTGTCTGGCGCGTCGGATAGCACATCTTCGAGTCTTCACGATTTCGGATATACGGCTGCCCGTTATACAAGAAATCGTGCAGGGTTTCACTCGTGAGTCGATTCGTCTCGACAGCGCAGGTGCTCTGGAGCACCTCCAGGTCGGAACACTGGTTCGCGACCATGGAGCAGTAGAGGTCCCCTGTGCGATCTGGGATGATGCGAACCTTGCCCCAGAAGATCTCGGCCGTGCCGGACACCTTCACCCACCCCGTGTATCCACTCTGCAGGAACCACGACGACGCCCACACCGAGGCAGTGGGGTAGATGGCGGAAAACTCGAGGCTCACCCCGGTACATCCGATGTGGACGACGGGATTGCAGTCACCTTCCGCACCGATGGCATTCTGCATCGGCACGGTGACTGTCTCGACACGCGCCGCCGGCGGCGTCTCCACGGGGGACTCGCACGCACCCGGTGCGAGACTGACCAGCGCGATGAGTAGGGCCCAGCGGCTCCAGCGGTGTGGCATCGAGCTGCCTCCTCCTTGAGTGGGGGACTACCGATCCGACGGGATCATTCGCGGGATGTCGGGTGGCTACCGCCCCAGCTTGCGCCGAGGCTGGCTGACGATGACATGCCCTTGCGGCGTACTACCATGCTGCGTGCTGAAGTAGAGGACCGGCCGCCCATCGATGCCGAGCGCCAGGCTGAGATCAGCGCCACCGTCGGCCTGCGGCAGATGCTTGGGGGACTGCCACTGCCCGCGCCACGTCGCCATGTCGACGTGGCTCCCGGGCGAGGTCGGGTGCTCGAACGCGGCGTAGAGTCGGTCGCACCCGTCCAACACGATCTGTGGAGTGCTAATGGGTCCTGGGAGCGGGAGATCCTGCGGGGCGCTCCACGAACGCGCCTGGTCATTCGACCACACGAGGCGGAGGACCTGTGAGCCGTCCTGCCGAGTCTGCGACCAGAGTAGAAGGAGGGTGCCATCCCGCGTGACTCGTAGACGCACATTGTCAGCGGGTGTCGCACCTGAGCGGCTGACCAGATGTGCAGGCGACCACGTCGCGCCACCGTCGCCGGAGGTTCGCACGAACACGCTGTTCTGATCGGCGCCGACCGAGCGATCCGCCTCAATCGACGCGAGGATCACTGTGCGTCCACGCAGCACAGCACTCAGGTACGCGCCGCCGGCGCCAGGATCGACGACATACACCTGCCACTGGCCACTGTGACGGGTGACGAACAGCAGTCCCTCACCAGTGCGGCGCGGCCCTCGGATGGCGAAGCCGAGTCGATCCCCATCGCGCGCGATCCCGTCCAGGAGGCCTTTTCGCCAGGAGAAGCGACCGGCGTAGAGTTGGACCGCCGCACTCCAGCCGCGCGAGGCGTGGTAGCTCGCCGCCCACAGCGACGCCGGTTGCAGCGCGCCCCAGGGCGTCCGCTCCGGTGCGGTCGTGCGGTCGGGTTCGGCCCACACGAGGTGCACGACACCGTCTGCATCGACTACTGCGCGCGGGGCGAGAAACCAGAACGCCCCCGTGGGCTGCCCTAGGGAACGGCCCATGACATCACGGACCAGCAGCGTCGTGCCACTCGACGCGATTTGCTCCGGCGCTATGGCGACGTTGCCGACGAACAACGGGCCCTTCGCGCTCGCCACGACAGTGACCTCGCGGCCGGCAAGAGTCGCCACGGGTCGTGGGGCAGCCCACTCGAGCGGTTCACATTCGGCCACGGGAGACCCCGGTCGATGGTACGTCGGAGGCGGGATCTCGACGCCGTTCGGAGGGCGAGAGGCCCATGACGACGCGAGCAGGACGGGCAGTATGACCACAGCTCGATGCATCGTGGCAATCGGTCCGCAGGTCTGGAAGCGACAGCGTCGGCGCAGGCACGCGCTCGTGGGGACGCACTTCACATCGAGCAGGTCGTCGGTGCGTCTCACCGAGGGTGTCTCGGTCCGCTCAGAGCGCGCGACGACATCATCACCCGCAACGCGCGCGCTCGCTGCCGACTGATTCCGCGCGCGACGGTGGCTACCTTGCGGCGGAGCTCCGACTGCGTCAAGTCACGCAGGCAAGTTCGTGGCCCAAGGCGCGCCAGCGAGTTACGCGGTGTGACGCTTGGAATGTTGCAATGCCGCGCGTCGCGTCTTCCTCCGCTCACGAGAGCGGGCGCATCGCGCCAATTCGAGCGGGTCCCGCCGGATGCGCCCGCCCACCGCCAGGGCGCTCCGTCGCACGGCCTCGTGCGGCCGCGCCCCGCGTGATCGCTGTGGACACGCCGGTGCTGTCGGTGGCGAGTGTCGCCTGACATGCAGTGCGACGCCGCCGACACCGTGCATCTCCACCGCAGCGGCGTTCGCGCGGTGCTGCTGCTCGGCGACTGCGGGTGTGTCGTAGTGAACGACTCGAGCTGAGAGATTTCTCACGAGCCGGTGGTCGCGCCATCGTACTCGCGCGACCGGTCTCGGAAGGCTGGCAGCGTGCCGCCGCCGATGCGGCGCGAGGCGGTGCACTCCGGCGCGCGACACCGCGGCCCGCCGCGTCGCGCGCGTCCGTGCCGGCCGCGCAGACCGCCACGCGGCACGGCGTGGCGGCGCGACGCTAGCACGCGTGGCATCAGATCGCGGCCCTCATCCGGGGCCACAGGCGCCGACCCGAGTCGGCAGAACGGCACTGCGGAGGAGCAATCCCATGGCACGGCAGAAGCCCGGCGTTCACACCACGCCGAATCCGGATGGGAAGGGCTGGGTCAACCAGGTCGGCGGCGAAGTGGTGTCCACTCACCGCCTGAAAGAGCGCGCAGTCGAGCGCGGGCGCGACATCGCGCGCGAGCGCGCGAGCGAGCACACGGTGCACAACACGAACGGCCAGATCGGGCGCAAGAACTCGTACGGCAACGACCCGAACCCGCCGCGCGACCGGAACCCCTAGTTCGTCGCGGGAGTCAGACCGAGTTCCTCGCGGGAGGACACGCGCGGGTGACGGGGCACGGTGCGGCGCACGGTCCCGGCGTCCCGCGCGTTGCCGCACACCGGCCGCAGTCGCGCGCGTCCGAACCGACGGCCAGCGACTAGAGCTGCGTGCCTATTCCAACGGGAGTCGCCTCAATGGGGAGTCGGCTCGCTGCCCCTGAAGTCGCCGACCAACGGCCCGACCAACGCCGCATCGTCGCGACGGCGCAGCTGCATGCCCCCTGTCAGTGTGAAATCGGTCGTCCCGAGACATCCGCCGTTACCTGTCTGTCGGCATCCTCCGCGCGCTTGGCGCTGTTGAAGTACCGCTCCAACCAGCGGTGCCCATCTCGCGAATCGAGGTTGGCAAAGCTGTCGCCGAGCGGGCTGTGGATCCGCTGCCGGAATGACTCCGGCACGCGGATGAAGGCAGCCAGGCGGACGAGTCGCCCACCCCGGCCTTGCGCGGTCTGCACAGCTTCGGCGATGAGCGCGTGCGTATCGTCGACCCAGTCCTCCACTCTGAGAGTCGACGGGGCATCGTACCGCATGCCGGTGCGGAGCTCCGAGAACGCGCCGTTCCACTCGACCATCAGACCGACGAGGAGCACGTACGCGCCGGGTCGGCGACACGCATACACGGCAAGCGAAGGGATGTCCGGATCGACGTCACCGCTCTCGCCAGCGTCGTGTGCCACCTCCTTCACAGAAGCGTGCGTTGTCTGAGGCACGGCGAGTTTCGTCGGCATCGGCATCGGCATCGGCATCGGGCGGCGGCGGCTCGAAGGCATGGTCACGTCGACGTTGGATTGTGGGTGAGCCCGGGGATGGCGTGGTTACAGGCGGCCGGCTACTGGGCCCCTGTGCTCTACGCCGTTCGTACGATGGACTCGGTCCCCGGCGCGCGAGCAGTCTACACGTCATCGCCGGAACATTGCCGAGCCCGCAGGCTATCCGGGCGCCGAGTGCAGGGCCAATCCGTCGGAGGACCCTCTCCGACGTCCCGGCGGTATCGACACGGCCCGCCAACTGCGAGGAGAGGGATCTCCCATTGCCCTCCGTCATTCTTGGCAACAACCTGTCAATACTGATGCTCCCTGCCACGACGAGGCGTGCCGTGCCGACGTACACCGTGGTCAACGATCTCGCGACGCGTGAGCGTCTGACGGGGGCGGCGATCCGCGGCTTCCTCCGGATCGCGGTGCTCTGGGGGCTGTCGCGGCAGGAGCGCGTCGCGCTGCTCGGCGCGGGCCGGTCGCGAACCACGCTGCAGAACTGGGAGCGGCGCGCGGCAGGCGCCGTCCTCAGCGCCGATGAGCTGATGCGCGTCTCGCTGCTCGTGGCGATCTACGAGGGGCTGCAGCGAGTGTGGCGACGCGCACCCGCGACGGCCGACGCCTGGGTCCGGCGCCCGCGCCACGAGTGGCCGTTCCACGGCCACTCCCCGCTCGCGTTCATGCTCGACGGGGGCATCCCCGCGCTGATCGAGACACGGCAGTACGTCGACGGCATCACAGAGGGACCTCCGTCCCGCGCCGACGACAGCGAGCCACCGGGTGAAGCCGTCGAGGATTGGTCCGCCCCCAGTGGGTGAGCCCGCGGTAGTGCCTGCAGCCACCACCGCACCGACGCCTTCGAGGAGTATCTGATACAGCGGAAGTGCGCACGAGATCTTGGACTTGACCCGGTTTAGTGGACACCGGGTTTATGCGGCCTGACGCCGCTGCTCGTACTCCGCCGGACTGACGTAGCCGAGGCTCGAGTGCCGCCGCTCGCGATTGTACCAGACCTCGATGAACTCGAAGATCGCCCGGCGCGCCGCCTGCCGCGAAGCAAAGTCGCTCTCGGTGAGCAGCTCGTGTTCGAGCGTGGCGAAGAAGCTCTCCGCCACCGCATTGTCCCAGCAGTCGCCCTTCCGACTCATACTGCACGTGAGGCCATGCGCGGCGAGGAGCGCCTGGTAAGCCCCACCGGCGTATTGACTGCCGCGATCCGAGTGCGCGAGGAGACCCGTGCGTGGTCGGCGCTGGCCGAGTGCCATGCGCAGCGCATCGAGCACGAGCGCCTCCTCAAGCGTCTCCCGCATGGCCCACCCGACGACGCGGCGCGAACCCAGATCGAGCACGGCGGCGAGGTAGAGCCAGCCCTCGCGCGTCGGGACGTACGTGATGTCACTCGCCCACACGCGATCCACGCCGCCGATCTCGGCGACCGCGAAGCGCCGCGCGAGGGTGTTGGGCGCGATGGGCTGCGCGTGCGCCGAGTCGGTCGTGCGCACGCC
>Ga0182741_1001068_pt1 | contig 38002 bp, 30 predicted proteins | sample eDN5th37CBELigOP_FD_128874 | JGI IMG/M metagenome (GOLD analysis project Ga0182741, IMG submission 128874) | Enriched Organic Plus compost microbial communities from Emeryville, California, USA - eDNA 5th pass 37_C BE-Lig OP (version 2) (version 2) ... | reverse complement strand
GGTGGGACGCACGCGGCACCGGCGCCCATGGGCGCGGAGCGATCCGCGGCGATCCGGGGTGTTCCGCGGACATCCCACCCGCGCGAGGGGCGGTCACGCGGTACGCGAGCCCGCCCGGGACGACGGAGCCCTCTGGGCGCCGACGGAGAATCAACGACTTACGGGCCTCCACTCTGGCCCCACTCCGACCCCACTCTGACCCCACCCCGGCCCCTCCCCCTCCCCCTCCCCCTCCCCCTCCTCCTCCTCGTCTTCCTCGCCCTCCTCACCGCGTGCACCGGTGACGGACGACGCGCCGACGCGTCGCGGATCCTCCGCTGGGGCGGTGACGCCGAGGGAGGGGCGCCGTTCGTCGAGGCGGATCCGGCGCGGCCGGACAGCGTGCGCGGCTTCGACGTCGAGATCGCGGAGATGATCGCGCGCGGGCTCGGGCGCGAGCCGCGCTTCGTGCAGGTCGCGTGGGCGTCGATCGAGGCGTCGGCGGAGCGCGGCGACTTCGACGTCGGGATGTCCGGCGTCGAGGACCGTCCCGAGCTGCGCGCGCGGCACGCGGTGACCATCCCCTACTACGAGTTCCGCGAGGTGCTCGCGGTGCGCACCGCCGACAGCGCGCGCTTCCGCACCCTCGCCGATCTCGCCGGCCGCCGCGTCGCCACCCTCGGCGCCACCCAGGCCTCCACGATCCTGCGTGCCGACGAGGCGCGGGGGGGCGCGGTGACCGTGTCGTACGACGACGACGTGCATCCGTACACCGACCTCGTGGCGGGGCGCGTCGATGCGGTGCTGCTCGACCACGTGATCGCCGAGCGGTCGCTGCGCCGCGTGGGCGGGCGGGGATTCGTGATCCAGCCGGAGCCGATCGCCACCGGGCACTACGTCGCCCTCCTCGCGCGCGGCGACACCGCGCTCCGCGACTCGGTGGACGCGATCCTCCGCGCGCGGATGCAGGACGGCGCGCTCGAGCGGACCTTCCGCCGGTGGGGCGTGTGGGACGAGTCCCAGTCCCGCTTCTTCGCGCGCACGCTCGACGCCGCGCCGCATGGGGAAGTGGAGGCGCGCGCGCACACGCTGCGCGAGACCTTCCCGTCGCTCCTGCGCGCCGCCGGGATCACCGTCGTCCTCTCGTGCCTCGCGATGCTCCTCGCCGTCGTCGCCGGCGCGCTGATCGCCGCCGGGCGCGTCTACGGCGGCCCCGTCGTGCGCGGGCTGCTGACGAGCTACGTCGAGGTGATGCGCGGGACGCCGGTGCTGTTGCAGCTCTTCGTGATCTACTACGGGCTGTCCGAGGTCGTGCGTCTCCCCGCCTTCGTCGCGGCGGCGCTCGGGCTGGGGCTCAACTACGCGGCGTACGAGTCGGAGATCTATCGGTCGGCGCTACTCGCCATCCCGCGGCCGCAGCTCGAGGCGGCGCGTACACTGGGGCTCTCCGAGCGGCAGATCTTCCGGCTGATCCGCGCGCCGCAGGCCTTCCGCCTCGCGCTCGCCCCGATGACCAACGACTTCGTGGCACTGCTCAAGGACTCGTCGCTCGTCTCCGTGATCACCGTCGTCGAGCTGACGAAGGCGACGGCGATCTACGCGACGAACGTCGGGAGCTGGGTGGTGCCCGGCCTCGTGTGCGCCGCGATGTACCTCGCGCTCTCGCTGCCGCTCACGCAGCTCGCGCGGCGATTGGAGGCGCGGTGGCAGTGAGGGAACGGGGGACGGGAAGCCGGGGGCGGAGGGTGGCCCGTTTCATCGGCAGGTTCGCCGGCTGCGTCGTGCTGGGCATCATCATGGCCCCGATGCTCGGCACGGCGATCCTGTCGTTGGAGAACTGGCGTGTCGGACGAGCGATCACTCCCGAGGGGATCGGAAACAGTCTCGTTCTGGGCGCGTGGATCGGCTCACCGATCGGCATGATCGTCGCGCCGATCACCGACGTGGTGCTCCTGCGTCGCGTGTCGTTCCGTCGCGCAATGCTCGTGACGTCGGTCGGCACCGTGCTGGGCGGCGTGATCGGCATGCGGGTCTGGCCGATGACCGACTTCGGAAAGGATGTCGGCGGCGTGTTCCTGGTGTGCGGCGCCGTGGCGGGATTCGTCGCATCGGCGCTGCTGCTCTGGCTCCGCGCGCGCCGGGTCCCCCGGACCGATCCACGGGTGGCACGCCGTGCATGAGACGCTCGTCGTCCGCGACCTCGAGCTCGCGCGCGGCGACCGCGTCGTCCTGCGCAGCGTGAGCCTCGACGTGCGGCCAGGGGAGATCTGCGCGCTGATGGGCGAGTCGGGGACCGGCAAGTCGACGCTGCTGCGCGTCGTCGCGGCGCTCGAGCCCTTTCGCGCGGGGACGGTCTCGATCGGCGAGGTCGCGCTCCGCCCCGGGCCGCTCCCGCGCGAATCGCAGCTCCGCGCGCTGCGCCGGCGTGTCGGCTTCGTCTTCCAGTCGTCGGCGCTGTTCGAGCATCTGACGGCGCTCGAGAACGTGGCGCTCGCGCCGCTGCACGCGCTGGGCTGGACGCGGGAGCGCGCCGAGTCGACGGGGCGCGAGCTGCTCACCGCACTCGGCGTGGGCGCGCGGCTCGAGGCCTACCCGCGCGAGCTCTCCGGCGGCGAGGCGCAGCGCGTGGCGATCGCGCGCGCCCTCGCCCCCGATCCGTCGCTCCTGCTGATGGACGAGCCGACCGCCGCCCTCGACCCCGCGCGCCGCGCATCGCTGGGCGAGCTGCTGCGCCGCCTCGCCGCGGACGGCCGCGCACTGCTCGTCGCCACGCACGATCTGGACTTCGCACGCGAGGTCGCCGACCGGGTCGTCGTGCTCGACGACGGCGTGGTGCGGGGCGAGGGGTTGTGGGCTGGGGGTTAGGGACTGGGGCGTGTCACCCCCGCCGTCGCGAGCGGAGCGAGCGACTGTCGGGGCCAGATGGCGGCACGTGGACTCCGAGCGCTGCGTGGCGACCAGTCCCCACGGTCCGCCACGCTTTCCGGCCCTCGGCTCTCGGCCCTCGGCCGATGCCGCAGCTCCCTCGCGCTCGCTCGGGACGACAGCCACCACCTCCGTCCCCAGCCGCTAGCCCCTGACGTTCTCACTGATACAGCAGGAACTCCTTCACGCTCGGCATCCACGCGGCCGCTTCGCGGTCCCACGCGTCGAGCAGCGCCGGGAGCGTGCCGCCGTCGATCGCGGTGCGGACCTTGTCGGAGCCGGTGAGGCGGTCGATCGAGCCGCCCCACTTGAAGTCGGTCGGGTGCCGGCGCTTGATCTCGTCGATGAGGACGAGCGTCGTGCGCACCGGACGGTAGCGCTCGCGGTCGGTGATGACGTAGCGGATCGCGGGGATCGTCTGCCCCTTCCACTTCGCCGCCGTCGGCGCGACCGCCATCGTGATCGCCTCGAAGCGGATCCCGGGGAGCCCCTTCGCGTTCATCGCCGCGGCGACGGCGGGGGCGTCGAGCCAGCCGGCGCCGATCTGCTCGAACGGGCGGTCGGTGCCGCGCCCCTCGCTGAGGTTCGTCCCCTCGAAGTAGACGGTGCCCGGATAGTTGTTGAGCGCCGCGAGCGAGCGGAGGTTGGGCGAGGGATTCACCCACGGAAGCCCCGTGTCGTTCTGCCACTGCGAGCGGCGCCAGTTGGCGGCCTTCACGACGATGAGCTCCGCGCCGATCCCGTAGCGCGTGTTGAAGAGCTGCGCCAGCTCGCCGACCGTCATCCCGTGGCGCGCCGGGATCGGGTACATCCCGACGAACGACTTGAACTTCGGGTCGAGGACCGCCCCCTCCACGATCTCGCCGCCGATCGGGTTCGGCCGGTCGAGCACGACGAAGGGGATCCCCTTGCGCTTCGCCGCCTGCATCGCGAGCGCCATCGTCGAGACGTAGGTCCAGGTGCGCCCGCCGACCTCCTGCAGGTCGTAGACGAGGACGTCCACGTCCTTCAGCATCTCCGGCGTCGGCGCGTTGTCCTCCGCCTTGTAGAGCGAGTAGATCGGCACCCCCGTCTTCGGGTCGGTCTCGTCGCCCACCTTCCCGCCGGCCTCGATGTCGCCGCGGATCCCGTGTTCCGGAGCGAGGAGCGCGACGAGCGTGAGCTGCGGGTGGCGCGCGATGAGATCGATGTCCGGCGTGCGCGCGCGATCGATCCCCGACTGGTTCGTGATGAGCCCCACGCGCTTGCCGCGCACCGCCGGCGGGAGGTCGGCGACGAAGACCTCGATCCCCGGCCGCACCGCCGCCGACGCGGGGGTGACGACGGTATCCGAGCGAGGGGTGGACGGCCGCGCGCAGGCGGCGAGCAGGACGAGGGCGAGTAGCGGTCTCATGGCGTCGATTCGTGGTGAGCCCTTCGCAGGCGCGTGACGAGCTTGCTCGCCTCGCGCAGCCAGAGCACGAGGCTCGCGGCCGCGACGCAGCGCAGCCAGTCGCCCGCCTCCAGCGCCACGGTGCCGAACGCGCGCTGGAACGGTGGAGCGTACAGCACGAGCAGCTGGAGCGCGAGGGCCAGGACGACCGCCCCCCACAGCCAGCGGTTCGTGAACGGGCGCCAGAAGGCGCTGCGCTCGTCCGAGCGCGCGTTGAACGCGTTGAAGAGCTGCGCGAGCATGAGCGTGGTGAAGGCCATCGTCTGCGCGTAGCGGAGCGTCCCCGTCCCCGGGACGAAGCCGCCCGGCAGCGACGCGTCGAGCGCGAACAGCGTCGCCCCCGCCATCACCACGCCGACGAAGGCGATCCCCCACCACATGCGCGGGGTGATCACCCCCTCCTCGGCCCGCCGCGGCGGGCGCGCCATCAGCCCCGGATCCGCCGGATCCACCCCGAGCGCGAGCGCCGGCGCCCCGTCGGTCACGAGGTTGATCCAGAGGATCTGGGTCGCCAGGAGGGGGAGCACGAGCTCGCCCTCCCCGTGCGCGAGCCCGAGCGGCCGCGCGAGGAGGACGCCGAGGAACATCGTGAGCACCTCGCCGATGTTCGACGACAGGAGGAAGCGGAGGAAGCGCCTGATGTTGTCGAAGATCGCCCGCCCTTCCTCGACCGCGGCGACGATCGTCGCGAAGTCGTCGTCGGCGAGCACGATGTCCGCCGCTTCCTTGGAGACGTCGGTCCCGGTGATCCCCATCGCGATCCCGATGTCCGCCGCCTCGAGCGCGGGCGCGTCGTTCACGCCGTCGCCCGTCATCGCCACGATCGCGCCGCCCTGCTGCAGCGCCCGCACGAGGTGCAGCTTGTGCTCGGGGTTCACGCGAGCGTAGACGGCGGTCTCGCGCACCGCGCGGGCACGATCCGCCGCCGTCATCGCGTCGAGCTCCGGTCCGGTGAGGACGCGCCCATCGTCGATGATCCCGAGCTCGCGCGCGATCACCGCCGCGGTCCGCGGATGGTCGCCGGTGATCATGATCGGACGGATCCCCGCCTCGCGCGCGCGCCGCACCGCGTCGCGCGACTCGTCCCGCGGCGGGTCGATCATCCCGATGAGCCCCGCGAAGGTGAGCTCCGTCTCCAGCGTCGGGTCGGGGCCGGGGACGCCGTCGCGGTCGACCTCCTGCGCCGCCACGATCCGCATCGCCACCCCGATCGTGCGCAGCGCCTGGTCGGCGAGCGCGTCGTTCGCGCGCAGGATCTCGTCGCGCCGCGTCGGCGTGAGCGGGAGCCGCTCCTCCCCCACCAGCTCGAAGGCGCAGCGGCCGAGCAGCACGTCGGGCGCCCCCTTCGCGAACACGACCATCCGATCCCCCGTCTCCCCCGCGCTCGCGACGTCGCGATGGACGGTGCTCATGAGCTTCCGCTCCGAGGAGAAGGGGAGCTCGCCGACCCGCGGCAGCCGACGCTCCAGCGCCTCGGCGGCGATCCCCGCCTTGCGCGCCGCGACGAGCAGCGCCCCCTCCGTCGGATCTCCCTGCACGACCCAGCGCCCCCGCTCCTCGCGCACCGTGGCGTTGTTCGCGCGGTCGGCGGCGGCGAGCGCGTGCTCGAGCTCGTGGCGCAGCGCGCCGTCGATCGCGCCGCCGCCCGCGCGTGCGACCGTCCCCTCGGGCGCGTAGCCGGTGCCGCCGAACTCCACGCGGCCGCTCGCCGTCAGCACGACGCGCACGGTCATCTCGTTGCGCGTGAGCGTTCCCGTCTTGTCCGACGCGATGACCCCCGCCGATCCGAGCGTCTCGACAGCGGCGAGGTGGCGCACGATCGCGTGGCGTCGCGCCATGCGCTGCACGCCGATCGCCAGCACCGCGGTCACGACGGCGGGGAGCCCTTCGGGGACCGCCGCCACCGCGAGCGCGACGCCGAGGATCAGCACGTGCATCAGGTCCGACGGCGCGCGCACGTGCTCGACGAGGACGATCGTGGCGATCATCACGACGGCGATCGCGACGACGATCAGGCCGAGCCGCCGGCCGGTGCGATCGAGCTCGCGCTGCAGCGGCGTGCGCTCGTCGCGCTCCGCGTCGAGGAGCCCGGCGATGCGCCCCATCTCGGTGTGCATCCCGGTCGCGGTGACGATCGCGCGTCCGTGCCCGTAGGTGGCCGCCGTCCCGCTGAACAGCATCCCCGTGCGATCGCCGAGCGGTGCCGTCTCGGCGGACGGCGCCGTGTCCTTGGCGACGGGGAGGCTCTCGCCGGTGAGCGCCGCCTCCGACGTCTGCAGCGCGGTGGACTCGACGATGCGCGCGTCGGCGGGGATGGTGTCCCCCTCCTCGACGAGGATGACGTCTCCCGGCACGAGATCGGCCGCGTGCACGCGCCGCCGCTCGCCGCCGCGGATCACCGTCGCCTCCGCGGCCGACATCGCGCGCAGCGCCGCGACCGCCGCCGCCGCGCGCGTCTCCTGCACGTAGCCCATCGCCGCGTTGAGGAGCACGATGGCGAGAATCGCGAGCGCCTCGTACGGCGCCGCCGTCGCGCGCTCGTACGCCCAGAGGACGACGGAGATCGCCGTCGCCACGAGGAGCAGCAGGACGAGGACGTCCTGGAACTGCGCGAGGAAGCGGCGCCACGCCGGCACCGGCGCCTTCGCGGCGAGCTCGTTCGCCCCGAACGTCGCGAGCCGCGCCCGCACCTCGTCGTCCGCGAGCCCGCGCTGCGGATCGGTGCCGAGCGCGGACGCGACCTCGTCGACGCTCAGCCGGTGCGCGTGGGGGAGCATGGAAGGAAGTTAGGGGCTGGACGTCAGCCCCTGCCCTCTAGCTCTTCCGTCCCACCTTCCACAGCTCGCCGTTCTGCTCGTCGGTCACGATGTAGAGCGCGCCGTCGGGTCCCTGGCGCACGTCGCGGATGCGCTTGCCGCGGTCGGTGAGCAGATGCTCCTCGCCGGTCACGCGGTCGTTCTGGAGTACCAGGCGGACGAGCGACTTCGCGACCATGCCGCCGACGAACAGGTTGCCGCGCCACTCGGGGAAGAGGGCGCCGTCGTACCACTGCGCGCCCGAGGGCGCGATCACCGGATCCCAGTAGTAGACCGGCTGCTCGGTCCCCTCGCGCGTCGTCGTCGCGCCGGCGATCGGGCGCCCGGCATACTCGATCCCGTACGCGACGATGGGCCAGCCGTAGTTCTTCCCCTTCTCGATCAGATTGAGCTCGTCGCCCCCGCGCGTGCCGTGCTCGATCACCCACAGGCGCCCCCGCGCGTCGAAGGCGGCCGCCTGCACGTTGCGGTGGCCGAGCGACCAGATCTCGGGGCGGGCCCCCTGTCGCCCGACGAAGGGGTTGTCCTGCGGCACGGTGCCATCGGGATCGATGCGCAGGATCTTGCCGAGGTGGCTGTCGAGCTGCTGCGCCTGCGGCCGCATCGGCGTGTCCGAGCGTTCACCGAGGGTGACGTACAGCTTCCCGTCGGGGCCGAAAGCGAGGCGCGAGCCGAAGTGCTTGTCGCCGTCGTAGACCGGCATCGTGCGCAGGATCACCCGCACCTGCTCGACGCGTCGGTTGTCGGCGGAGAGCACGCCGCGCGCGACGCTCGTCGCGTTCCCGCCCTGCCGCGGCTCGGCGAAGCTCCAGTAGATCGTCCGGTCGGTGGCGAAGCCGGGGCTCAGCGCGACGTCGAGGAGCCCGCCCTGTCCGCCGGCCGCCACCGCGGGGAGCCTGGCGATCGGCTCGCTCACCGCGCCCGCGGCGGTGACGAGGCGCAGGCGTCCCGGCCGTTCCGTCACCAGCAGGTCGCCGTTGGGAAGCGGCTCGACCGACCACGGGTGTTCGAGCCCGCGCGCGAGGACGGTCACCTCGAGGGGAACGTTCGAGACGACCTTGCACGCGCGCGTCTGCCCCGGAAAGGCGGGGCGCTGCCCCGTGCCGTTGGGCGCGCGCGTCTCGACCGGCGCGCACTGCCCGCGCTCGCTCGTGCGCGGGGACGAGTCCGCGGCTTCCGCGCTGCGCCCGCCATCGCAGCCGGCGGCGCCGAGGGCGAGGATGACGGCGAGTGGCAGGATCTCCTGGGTGCGCATGGGGCTCCTCCGCCAGCGTGGGGGTCGGTGCGGTCGAGACTGGTGACGGCGCGCGAATCGTTGCAACAAGCGAACCCAGAAGATAGCGCGACGTCGCGCGGTCGTCGTGCCGATTGGTCGGCTGGCTCGGCGCCCTCTCGTTCGTCGACCGCGGCTCCTCGCTCGGGTCGCTCCTCGCGCCGGATCGGCCCCACCGCCCTCGATGGACACGGACGACCCGGGCACGGCACGGACCACACGGACGAAACGGCTCCCGCCGCCGCGCTAGGCGCGCGGCAGCGTCAGCTCGAAGATGCTTCCCTTTCCCAGCTCGCTCGACGCGGTGACGTCGCCGCCCATCCCGCGCGCGAGGGCGCGGCTGATCGCCAGCCCCAGGCCGACGCCGTGGTGGACTCGCGTGCGGCCGGAGTCCACCTGCACGAACGGCTGGAAGACCGACTCCAGGCGTTCCGGCGCGATGCCGCGTCCCGTGTCGCGCACGCGCACGCGCACGACGTCCGAATCGTCCTCCACACATTCGACGCGCACCTCTCCCCCCCGCTCTGTGAACTTCATCGCATTGCCCAGCAGGTTGCGGAGGATCTGGCGCAGCTTCTCGGGATCGGCGCGCACCCGCAGGTCGGCGGAACAGGGGATACAGGAGAAGGTGAGTCCCTGCCGTCGCGCCTCCGGTCGGAGCATCGCCGCGCACGCCGCCAGCTCGTCGGCGATCGACAGCGCGTCCACATCGTACCGCACGGCGCCCGAGTCGATGCGCGCGAAGCTCAGCACGGCGTTGATGAGGTCGAGCAGCTGCTCCTGGTTGCGCTGGATCCGTTCGAGCGCGGTGCGCTGCTTGGGAGTGATGGGACCGTGGACCTCGTGCGCGAGCAGCTCCACGTAGCCGCTGATCGCGTTGAGCGGCGTGCGCAGCTCGTGGCTCATCACGGCGAGGAAGTCGGCCTTGGCGCGGCTCGCCGACTCCGCGGCCGCCCGCGCCGCCTGCGCTTCGGCGAGGGCGCGCTCCCGCGCCTCGTCCACGCGCACCCGCTCGCCGACGTCGCGCCAGAAGATGGCCGCGCCGTGCTCCTGCGTCGGATACACGTCCACGTCGGCGATGATGTCGAGCCGCGAGTCGCGATAACGCTCGGTGACGTGCTCCTCCACGCGGTCCGTCATGACCCGCCGGAGGACGGCCTCGCTCCGCGTGCCGAGCAGCCCGGGGAACAGCTCCCACAAGGTGCGGCCGATCATCTGGTCGCGCGGGATCCCGACGTTGCGCACCATCGCGCGGTTGGCGCTGAGCACGCGGAACTCGTGGTCGAGCACCACGTGCGCGTCGGCCATCGCCTCGAGCACGCCGAAGTAGCGCGCGCGCTCCTGCTCCAGCGCCATGCGCACGCGCACCGCCTCGGTGGTCTCGATGCACACGAGGAGCACGCCGCCGATCCGGCCGGTATCGTCGTGGACGGGGCTGAAGCTGTAGGTCCACCACGCGTCGTCGAGCCGTCCGTCGCGCTCGATCGGGAGATGCAGGTTCTCGAACCAGACCGATTCTCCGCGCGTCATCACCCCGTCGAGCTGCGGACCGACCACGTTCCAGGTGTCCGTCCAGAAATCGCGCGCCGCCATCCCGAAGGCGCGCGGATGCCTCGCCATGGGTCCGTGGGCGCTGCCGAGGCTGGGGCGGAACGCGTCGTTGTAGAGCTGCACGAGCGACGGCCCCCACATGAGCAGCATCGGCGCGCGCGAGGCGATGACGGCGTCGGCCATCGTGCTCAGCGCGCGCGACCACTTCGCGAGAGGACCGAGCGGCGTCGAGCCCCAGTCGAACTCGCGGCAGCGCCGTGCCATCTCGCCGGTGCCCGCGAAGAGATGCTGGGTACCGTCCTCGTGGATCCGGTTGTGGTCGACCGTCGCCATGTCGGCGCGCCTCGGGCGTATCTGGCGTCTGCACGATCGCGATGACTCAAGATGGTGAGGGACGACGTGCTTTCAATCCTCTCATGAGACATGCGGCGTCGTGCTCGGCCGTGGCGCGACGGCCGAGCACGATTGCAGGTCAGGCGCAGTCGCGCTCGGGACGCTGAGAGTCGCAGCGGCACGACCCCGGCGCGCACGACATCGCCGGCCGGCCGGCGCGCACGCAGCGCCAGCAGGGCGTCAGCGCGTCGGCCGTCGTCGCGAGCGCGAGCACCCGCGACGCCGTCCCCGACTCGCGCGCGTCGATCGCGCGCAGCGCGGGACGCCCTGCCGCATCGAACGACAGCTCCGCCACCGCGGTGAATCCCGCGCGCCGGATCCCCGACGCCGATGCCGCGTTCTCCGGCGCGTGCGCGATCCAGCAGCGCCCCGTCTCGCCCGCCTCGGCACGGAGGATCGCCTGCAGCAGTCGCGGGTAGATGCCGCGCCCGCGATGGCCTGGCCGGGTGACGAAGTTCCAGAGATAGCGGTCGTCCGGCTCGAGGCGCACCGTGATGCCCAGCTCGCCGATCGTCGCCTCGCGCGTCGCCACCCATCCCCAGGCCGCGATCTCGCCATCGAGCCGCGCGACGTAGGCGCGATGTCCGGCGGCGAACCGCCGAGCGATCTCCTTCCGCGACCGCTGCTGCGCGTCCGCCATCGTCGCCGCATCGCGCTCGCGGCGCACGTCGAGGCCGGGGAGCGGATCGAGCATCGCGAGCGGGGCGTTCCGAAGTCGAAGCAGGACGCTCATGGTGGTGTCGGACGATCGAATGGGTGACGCTCAGCGGCGCGGCGGCGTGGCGAGATGCCCCGGCGGCGCCGCGAGCGGTCCGCTGAGCGTGCGCAGGAAGGCGACGAGCTGCCGCCGTTCGTCGGCGGAGAGCTGCGTCGGCACGAGCTCGGAGTGGCCGGCGGGCGGGCGCGGCGCCCGCGCGTAGTGGTCCACCACCGCCTCGAGGGTGGCGAGCTGGCCGGCGTGCATGTACGGTGCGCGCTCGGCGACGTTGCGGAGCGATGGCGTCTTGTACGCGCGGACGAGCTCCTCGCCCTCGGTGACGGCGAAGCGCAGCTCGGCGCAGTCGTCCGCGCCCGCGTCGCTGTACCGGCTGGTGCACGCGAACTCCGCCGCGACCGCCTGGCGCACGCCGGTGGCGCGGCCGCTGTCCGCGGGGAGCGCCGGCGACGCCGCGGGGACGCCGGTGTTGTGGAAGTGGTCGTCGGTGAACAGCGGACCGTTGTGGCAGTTGATGCAGCTCCCCTTGCCGATGAAGAGGCGCAGCCCGGCCACCTCGTCGCGGGTCATCGCGCTCCCGGCGGTGTGCGGCCGCCCCGCCAGCTCGGCCTCCACCCACCGGTCGAAGCGCGACGGCGCATGCGCGATCGTGCGCTCGTAGGCGGCGATCGCCTTGCCGATGTTCGCGTAGATGCGGCTGACGTCCTCGCGGCGGCGCTCGGGGAGACGCTCCCACGCGCGGCGCCACGCCTCGTGCTCCACCGGGCCGGCATCGCGCGGCACGCCGTCGAGCGACGCCAGCGCGCCGAACACCGCCTCGTACTCCGCGCGGTACGCCTCGGCGACGAGGTGCGCGTAGCGCGCGCGGTTGCCGCCGTGCTCCACCGGGCTCTCGAGCGGCCCCAGCGCCTGCGACCACTGGCTGTCGCTGCGCCCATCCCAGAACATCCACGGGCTGCGCGCGGTGCCGGCGATCGGCATCGTCCGCCGGTTCGTCGTCCCCATCCCCTGCGCGAGCGCGCGGTCGTCCTGGAAGTCGCGCGCCGGCAGGTGGCAGGTCGCGCACGACACCGTGCCGTCGCCGCTGAAGCGCGTGTCGAAGAAGAGGCGATGGCCGAGCGCCGCGGCGCGCGGATCGTCGGCGTGACGGTTGGACGGATCGGCGGGGAGCGGCCCGAGGCTCGCGAGCGAGAGGGAGCGCAGCAGCGCGCGCTCGTCCGCGCTCCACCCCGGCGCCGCGCCGGGGCGGCACCCGGCCCAGGCGGCCGACACCAGCGCGACGCAGAGGAGGAGCGCGGCGGAGATCCACACGGCGGGGCGGGTCATCGCGCGATCCTCAGAGCGCGAGGTTGAACACGACCGAGTCGCGTCCCGCGGCGGCGTCGACGTGCAGCTTCACGACCCACCACCCGCCCATGTTGAACTTCATCCCCTCGACGAGGTGGTCGCCGCCGCCGAGCGCGCGGGTGACGCGCGGCTTCGTCGGCAGCCCGTGCCGGTGCTGCGGCATCCCGCCGTCGATCGCGATCGTCGCCGTGGTGACCGGCGCGCCCTGCGCCGTCTCGAGGTGCAGCGTCCAGCGGTGCAGCGTCCCCGTGGGGATCGAATCGCCCTGCGGCCGGATGGTGGCCCGATACAGGCCGCTCTCGCTCTGGCGCGTGCGCGAGTAGTCGAGATCCTTCGGCGGCCGGGCGAACAGCAGGCAACCGGTGAGCAGCGTCGCGGCGGCGAGCGACGCGAGGCGGGTGATGGCGATACGGGTCGTGCGCATGGTCGTCTCGGTGCGGATGGTGAGAGAAGCGAAGGAGCCACGTCGCGTGGACGTGGCTCCAGGTTATCCGCGAGCGATCGTGCGCTCTTGAACGAAGCGGCCGACGCGTTGAACGTAGCGGCTAACTTCGCGGGCGCCGCGCGAGCGGGCCGCTCATCGGCATCGCCGACGGCGGGAAGCCGAACATGCGGCGGCTCGTGCGCGAGAGATGCGCCGCGTCGGCGAACCCCGCGGCGTGCGCGGCGGTGGAGAGCGAGGCGCCCTCCATCATCAGCTCCCACACGCGCAGGAAGCGACGCCAGAGGATGTACGGCCGCAGCGCCATCCCCGTCTCCTCGACGAAGAGGTGCCGGAAGCGGCTCGGCGAGAGGAAGGCGACGGCGGCTACCTCCTCGAGCGTCAACGCCGAGTCGAGGTGGCTGCGGATGTACGTGGTGGCACGCAGGATCCGCTCGTCGGCGACGACCGTCGGCTCGACGCCGCCGGTGAGCGCGGAGACGATGCCGCGCGCGGCGCGCCGGACGCCGTCCGCGCTCCGCTCGCGGCGCCACGCCTCGAAGAGGGCCGCGCGCTCCGGCGTCAGCTGCTCGGCCGACAGCGCGGTGATCCCCGCGGGGCGCACGCGCTCGACCAGCGCGCGCCCCTCGCGCGTCTCCGGCTCGACGAACAGCACCGCGTTGCAGGAGACGCCCGTCGCGTCCATCGCGTGCGGCTGCCGCGACGGGATGAGCACCCCGTCGTACGTCGTCCACGGCTCGTCCTCGGCGGGGCGAAACCGAACGCCGGGCTCCGCGCCGAACGCGATCTGGATCGCGTAGTGGGCGTGCAACGGCACGGGACGCGGCGAGCGGCCACCGATGAACACACAGCCGCCGTCCCACGACACGAAATCGCCCCCTTCGATCTGCTCGCTCATGCTCGCTCCGCGTGCGCGACACAGTGTATCACGTCGCGCCGCGCACGCAAAGCGTCTACACGGCGGCGAGCATGGCGCTCCGGCGCGCCACCCGTTCGGCGACGTATGCGGCGTCGGCGCCCACACCGCCCAGGAGCGAGGAGGTGGCGCGGTACTGGAAGCGCAGCCCGACGAAGTGGAGCCCCGGCTCCTCGGGGACGACGCCGCGCTCGTGCCGCGGCGCTCCCGACTCGTCGAAGATCGGCAGCTCGATCCACGGATAGTCCGGCTGGTAGCCGGTGCACCAGACGACGACGCGCGGTGCGAGCACCTCGTCGCCGCAGGCGGGGAGCCCGGCGCGCTCCGTCTCGAGGCGGGCGACGCGCCGCACGCCGGCCGCCGTCAGCGCCGCCTCCGGGATGCCGATCAGCGCGTCGCCGCGGCGGCCGCGCGCGCGCAGCCGACGGCCGAGGCGCGTCGCCATCGTCGCGCGCGTCATGACGGGCCACACCCAGTCGAACAGGTCGCGTCCCAGCGCGCGTCGCGGCAGGTGGCCGGTGTCGCGCCCCGAGAGCCACACCTTGCGCGACTGCGCCAGCTCCAGCGCGATCTGCGCCCCCGAGTTCCCCGCGCCGACGACGAGCACCGGCCCCTCGGGGAGCGCGAGCGGATTCCGGTACTCGCTCGAGTGCAGTTGGTGGATGTCGGGCGCGAGGCGAGGCGCCAGTGCGGGGATCCGCGGCCGCTGGAACGCGCCGGTGGCCACGACGACCTGCTCCGCCTCGTAGCGCACGCCGCCGGCCGTCAGGACGAACCCGTGGTCCGCCCGCCGCAGGGCGCTCGCGCGCGCCCCGAGTCGCAGCGGCAGCTCGAAGCGCTCGGCGTAGCGCTCCAGGTAATCCGCCACCTCGTCCTTGTCGGCGAGATGCGCGGGGGGCGCGGGAAAGGGCATCCCCGGCAGCCCGCTGTACCGGGCCGGCGTGAACAGGCGCAGCGAATCCCAGCGGCGCCGCCAGTTGTCCCCGACGCGCGACTCGTCGCTGAGGATGACGAAGTCGGCGTCGCGCCGCGCCAGCTCGTGCCCCACCGCGAGCCCGGCCTGCCCTGCGCCGACGACGAGCGTCTCGTACCGTTCGACGCGCGTCCCGGCGCGCGGCGTGCTCCGTTCGATCGTGTGCATGGACGCACGATCGCCGCACGCCGCGCGCCCCGCTTGAACGAAGCGGCTGTGCTGCGCGAGACGGTGCGCCGCTACTCGATCCGGCGCACCACCTCGCTCGTCGCCTCGCGCCCGCGCCGCACGGTGATCCGCGCCGGCGAGTCGAGCCGCAGCCAGCGCGCGCCCCCGCGCTCCGTGAGCGATTCGGGCGCGACGTGGAGGAACAGTCCCGTCGCGTCGAGCGTGTCGAGCGCGACGACGTTGAGCAGGTCGCCCACCTCGCGCACGCGCGGCCGCAGCTTCGCCACCGACTCCTCGTAGTTCACCGTGAGATCGGCGCGCATCGGCTCCGCGCCCGGCAGCACGAGCGACCCGCCGCGCACGTAGAGGTCCACCGTCGCGCGCGCGTTGCCGGGGAGCGACTCGTACGCCGCCGGGTCCGTGTGCCGATGCCGGCCGGTCGCGATCGCGTCGAGCGCCGAGAGGATCGCGACGACATTGATCGCGCGGAGCCGCTGCTTCTCCGGATCGCCCGGCATGGCGCCGCTCTCGATGAGCACCGTGCTCGTCCCCCACTGCTGCATCAGGTCCCCGAACGCGCGCGGCTCGAAGGCGTCGTTGTAGCGCGCGACGCGCCCCGGGATCTCGCGCTGCAGCACCGACGCGATCTCGGCGGCCACGAGCCGCGCCTCGCTCCGCGTCGGCCCGTAGCTCCCCGTCTGCTCGGCGGCCGGCGCGAGCAGCGCGATCGCCACCTGCCGCCCGCGCGCGCCGGCGAGCGTGCGCGCGTTCTGGTCGTGCAGGTTGAAGCCGTAGGCGGGACGGATCGAGTCGCGGAGCGCCTTGAGCGCGCGCGCCTCGGGGGTGGACAGCCGCCGCGCGTCGCGGTTCACGTCGATCCCGACGGCGTTCTCGCGCTGGAAGAGCTCCGCCCCGTCCGGGTTGAGCATCGGCACCATGACGATGGTGAGCGCCGAGAGGAGGCGCTGACGCACCGGGTCGCCCTCGCTCTCGCGCGCGCCCAGCCAGGTGATCAGGTCGGCGAGGGACATCGTCGCCGTCGATTCGTCGCCGTGCATCTGCGACCAGAGGAGCACCGTGGTCGGACCGCGCCCGACGGTGACGGCGCGGATCGGCCGCCCCTGCAGCGAGCGCCCGATCTCCCGCGTCGAGATCCCCGGCGCCGCGAGCGACGGCGCGAGCGCCGACCACAGTTGGGCGTGCGTGAAGCGGCGTGTGGCAATCGCCGCGACGCGATGACGCTCGGCGATGCTCGATCCCTGGGCGGCGCAGCACGAGGACGTCTCGGCGCGCGGCACACCGGCCGGCGTGACGGTCGTGCTCCTCGCGCAGGCGACGGTGAGCGCAGCGAGGAGGAACGCGGAGCGTGTCGTCGACGACATGGGGGCTCGATTCGGCGTGAGGGAAAGGGGAACGCCGACGCGGTCGTCGGGCGCTCGGAACGTGTCAGGGGAAGCTACGGCCGGTACACGATCGCGACAGCGCCCCGCGCCGCTAGGCGGCCTTCACCACCCGTGCCGCCGCCTCGTGGGTGGGCGCGAAGTGCCGCTTGAGGGCGAGGATCGGCGACTCGACGTACCGGTACGAGAGTCCCGCCGCGGCCAGCGCCACGAGCGACACGACGACGAGCTGCACCACCGCCGCGCCGAGCCCCGCGTCCGTGTCGATCGGCCGGCCGAACGCGCGCGCCAGCACCGTCCCGCCGACCATCAGCGCGATCGGGTGCGCGAGGTAGAGCCCGTAGCTCACCGTGCCGACGTAGCGCAGCGGGCGGTTGGTGAAGAGGAGACGCCCGAGCCGCCCCGGCTCGATCGCGAGCGCCACCGCCGCACCCATCACGAGCGCCAACAACGAGAACCCGATCGTGTCGACGAACGGCGTGTTGCGGAGGAACTCCCCGCGCACGACCCGCACCATGATGAAGGGTCCCAGCACCGCGAGCACGCCCAGCGCGATCCGTCGCACCCGCGCCGGCGAGACGAGCGGCACGCGGCGCAGCATCGCCAGCAGCGCACCCATCGCGAACGCGTCCGCGCGGAAGAGAGGGAGCATGAGCAGCCACCGCCCGTTCAGGTCGAAGACGTGGCGGGCCACGAAGCGCGCGGCCGGCGTCACCACCAGCAGCGCCGCGCAGAGGACGATGAGCGCCTCCGCGGTCAGCGTTCTCACGACCCACGGCCACACGAGGTAGAACTGCTCCTCGACCGACAGGCTCCAGGTGATGTCGAGCAGGAAGAGCTGCCACCCCGACATCGCGAGCGCGACGTTGCCGAGGTAGAGCGCGTACAGCCACCAGTCCTCGCGAACGCGCAGCAGCTCCGCACTCGCCCCCGCGACCGGCAGGACGACGAAGACGAAGAGCAGCAGCAGATAGTAGAGCGGGAAGATCCGGAGCACGCGTCGGCCGAGGAAGTTGCGCCAGTATCGCGGATCCTCGCGCGTGTCCCAGAGGATCCCCGTGATGAGGAACCCCGAGAGCACGAAGAAGAGATCGACGCCGCACCACCCGACCGCCGCCAGCAGGTTGAGGGTCGTGTGACCAGCGGGATAGCTCCAGAGGAGCGTCATCAGCACCAGCAGGATCGCCACGCCGCGCAATCCGTCGAGTGCCGGGAAGACGAGACGCGGTGCAGCGAGCGAATGGGAGGCCGCGGAGACGACGTGCGAGGACGGCTCGGCGGCGAGGCGCAGGGAGGGCATTGCGACGGCTCGGGAGGATGGAGTTGGCAGCCAGCTCTGCCGCCATTCTCTGCCCACCCTCTGACACTGTGCAAGAGCGCCGTCGAATTATGAAATCCTGCTCAGCCGCGCAGACCTTCGCTCTCCACTGTCCGACATCGAGACCGCCGTCACGACGCCGGTCGGTCGCGCGCCCGCCCGATCACCCCTCGTCCTCCTCGCCGACCAGGAGGCGGAGATCGAGCTCGGCGAAGTCGAGCTCCTGCTCCACGCGCTGGAAGGCGACGTTGCCGATCGTGCCGTTCGCCCGGAGCTCCGTCAGGCGCCGCCGCTCCGCCTCGGCGACGTTGCGCAGGATCGCGATGTCGTCGCTGGTCGGCTCGAGCGGCTCGACGCCCTCGTCGGCCGCCCCCTCGCGCGCCGCGAGCGCCGCCTCGGCGCGGCGAAGCAGGATCTCGTAGCGCTGCCGCACCATCGCTGCGGTCTCCGCGCCGTTGGCACCCTGCGCCGCCTCCAGCGCCGCGCGCAGCGTCTCCACGCGCGCCAACTGTACCTCGCGCGCGACCGCGCCGTCGTCGCGCAGCTCGAGGCGCGTCAGCAGCGGCCGGAGCGTGAGCCCCTGCAGCACCAGCGTCACCAGCACGACGGCGAACGCGGTGAAGAGGATCAGGTCCCGATACGGAAAGGCCGGCGCGTCGCCGGTGGCCGTCGGCAGCGCGAGGGCGGTGGCGAGCGTCACCGTGCCGCGCATCCCGCACCACCCGACGACGACGGCGGCGCGCGGCGAGAGCGCGACCATGTCGCGGCGCGAGCGGCGCCCGTCGGCGTCGGGGCGGCGGCGCCACCGGCTGACGGCGGCGGCCCCGGTGACCCACGCGATGCGCGCGAGGATCGTCGCCAGGCAGACGAGCCCCGCGACGCGCGCGTACGCCAGCGCCTCGCCCATCCCGAGCCGGGCGACGATCGGCTTGAGCTGGAAGCCGACGAGAATGAACGCCAGCACGTTGAGGACGAAGACGGCGAACTCCCACACCGCGTAGGAGGGGATGCGGATGCGCGCCGACGTCACCGCGCCCGCGCTCCGGGCCGCCGTCATCGCGAACACCACCGTCGTCAGGATCTCCGACAGGTGCAGCCGCTCGGCCAGCAGCCACACCGCGAACGTCCCGCAGAACTGGACGACGATCGCCGTCGCCACGTCGTGGATGCGCACGACGAGCTGCGCCAGCAGCCAGGCGAGCACGACGCCGAGCACCACGCTCCCCACGGTGACGCCGAGGAAGAGCGGGACGATCGCCCAGCCGGAGACGAAGCCGGCGATCGTCGCGCCGACGGCGAGCCGGTACACGAGCAGCGCGCTCGCGTCGTTGAAGAGGCTTTCCCCCTCGAGGATGACGAGGAGGCGATAGGGCGGGCGCAGCTGCTTGAGCACCGCCGTCGCCGCGGCCGCATCCGGCGGCGCGACGATCGCCCCGAGCGCGATCGCCGCCGCCCACGGCATGTCGGGGACGAGCAGCCGCGCGACGACCGCGACGACGACGATCGTGAGCGCGACGGCGCCGAGCGCGAGGCTCGCGACGGGGCGCCAGTTGTCGCGGAGGTCGCGCAGCGACGCGTCGAAGGCGGCGTCGAGCAGCACCGGCGCGACGAAGAGGACGAGCGCGAGCTCGGGATCGAGCACGAGCGTCGGCGTCGCCGGCAGCAGCGCGAGCAGCGCCCCGGCGAGCGCCACCAGCGCCGGGTACGGCGCACCGATCCGGCGCGCGAGCGCGGCGAGCGCCGCCCCGCCGAGGAGGAGCGCGATGACGATCTCGAAGACGGCCACGGCCCGAATCTAGGGCCACGGAGGGGCACGGAGGAGCACCGAAGGATACGGAGAGATCGCGTGCGAGCGGTCGTCCTCCGTGCTCCTCAGTGTCCCTCCGTGCTCCTCCGTGGCTCTAGATTGCGAGGCATGTCTCCTCAGTGGTTGACGCTGCGTGCCGGTCCCGAGGCGCTCCGGATCGTTCGGGAGCGCGGGTTGCGCGCGGAGGACGTGGACGTGCTCCCCGGCGCCTCGGGGGGCGCGAAGTGGCTGGCGATCGCCGGCATCGACCGCGTCGTCTTCGGCGAGCTGCTCGCCGCGCGGCGCACCCGCGCCCTGCACTGCATCGGCTCGTCGATCGGCAGCTGGCGGATGGCGTGCTTCGCACAGCGCGATCCGGTGGCGGCGCTCGCGCGGGGGCACTACGCCTACGTCCACGAGCAGCGCTACTCTCCCCGTCCCTCCACGCGCGAGGTGAGCGCGGTCCTCGGCCGGGCGCTCGACCACCTGCTCGGCCCCACGGGGGTGGACGAGATCCTCGCGCACCCGTGGGCGCGCGTCCACGTGATCACCGCGCAGGGGCGCGGGCTCGCGGCGAGCGAGCGGCGCGGTGCGATCGCGGCGTCGCTCGGCCTCGCCGCCGTCGGCAACCTCGTGAGCCGGCGGACGCTCGCGCTGCAGCTCCGCCGCTGCGTCTTCCACACGGCGGGCGACGACACGCCCTTCCGGCACCTCGCCGACCTGCCGACCACGCACCTCCCGATGACGCGCGAGAACGCGCGCGCGGCGCTGCTCGCCTCCGGCTCCATCCCCCTCGTCCTCGACGGGGTACGCGTGCCCGGCGCCGGCGGCGTGCACTGGGACGGCGGGGTGCTCGACTACCACCTCGACCTCGACTTCGGCGCCGGCGACGGGCTGGTGCTGTATCCGCACTTCTACTCGCACGTCGTCCCCGGCTGGTTCGACAAACCGCTCCGCTGGCGACGGGCGACCGGACGCAACTTCGCGCGCACCCTGCTCGTCGCCCCCTCCGACGCCTTCGTCGCCTCGCTGCCGGGCGGGAAGATCCCCGATCGGCGCGACTTCTACGCCTTCGACGAGGCGGAGCGCATCCGGCGTTGGGACGCGGCGCTCCGCGCGAGCGAGCGCCTGGCCGACGAGCTGCGCGAGCTGCTCGCCACCGGACGGATCGCGGAGCGCGTGCAACCCTGGTGACCGATTCGATGCCCCACTCTCTCTTCGACCGCCCTGCCACCGACCTCGCGCACGCCGCGCTCATCGTCGTCGACGTGCAGCCGGACTTCCTCCCCGGCGGCGCGCTCGCGGTGCCGGAGGGCGACGCAATCCTCGACCCGCTGCGCGCGGTGATGGAGCGCGTCCCGTTCGCAGTCGTCGTCGCGACGCAGGACTGGCACCCGCCCGGCCACGTCTCCTTCGCCAGCTCGCATCCCGGGCGCCACCCGTTCGACCAGGTCGAGCTGCACGGTCATCCGGAGACGCTCTGGCCGGACCACTGCGTGCAGGGAACGGCGGGAGCCGAGCTGCACCCGGCGCTGCCGTGGACCCGCGTGTCGGCGGTGATCCGCAAGGGGATGCAGCAGGACGTGGATTCCTACAGCGGCTTCCGCAACAACTGGGATGCCGCGGGGACGCGCCCGCACACGGGGCTCGCGGGCTATCTCCGCGAGCGCGAGATCGAGGAGGTGTACCTCGCGGGGCTCGCGCGCGACTTCTGCGTGAAGTGGAGCGCCGAGGACGCGGCGGAAGCGGGGTTCCGCACGACGATGCTCTGGTCGCTCACCCGCCCCGTCGTTCCCGCCTCCGATGCCGCGGTTCGCGCCGCGCTCGAGGACGCGGGGGTGCGGATCCTCGACGGGTGAGCGAGCGCCGATGATCGACCGACTCCCCACCGCCGTCGTCTGCGACATGGACGGCCTGCTCGTGGACAGCGAGCGCCTCGAGCGGCGCGTCTGGCAGGCTGTCGCGCGCGAGCTCGGCGTCGAGCTCACCGACGAACGCTTCGGCACCTTCGTCGGGCACGGCACCGACGTGAACGACCGGCAGCTGCGCACCTACTACGGCCCCACCTTCGACATCCCCGCCTTCCGCGCGCGCTGCCACGCGCGGATGCGCGAGCTCGTCGCCGCCGAGGGGGTGCCACTCCGGCCGGGGGCCCGCGCGTGGCTCGACTTCGTCGCGAGCCTCGGCATCCCGCTCGCCCTGGCCACGTCGAGCCGTCGCGCGCTCGTGGACGAGCGGCTCGGCGACCTCCTTCCGGCGTTCGCCGCCATCGTCACACGCGACGAGGTGGCGCGCGGCAAGCCGCACCCCGACCTCTACCTCGAGGCGGCGACGCGCCTTCGCGTCTCCCCCGCCGCGTGCCTCGCCCTCGAGGACTCCCCGACCGGCGCCCGCGCCGCCATCGCCGCCGGCATCCCCGTCGTGCTCGTCCCCGACCTCGTACACCCCGACGACGAGGTGATCGCCCTCGCGGCGGGGATCTACGAGTCGCTGCACGCCGTGCGCGATGCGGCGGCGGAAGGATGGGGGCTAGGGGCCAGGGGCTGAGAGGCGGGGGTCGGGGGCTGGGGGTTGGGGACTCGGTGCTCGGGAGTGCGGGGATGGTGTCACCCCGCAGTGGCGAAGCCACTGTCGGGGCCAGGTTGCGGTACGCGGAGCCAGGTCGCATGCCCCACCCGGATTCCACGTGTCGCGCCCTGGCCCCGACCCTTCTGCGCTCGGGTCAGGCTGGTCGCTGCGCGACTGCGGGGTGAGACCACGCGTTCCGGCCCTCGGCTCTCGGCTCTCGGCCGATGCAGCAGCTCCCTCGCGTACGCGCGGGACAACAGATTCAGTGCTCGCCGGCACCGTCGTTCGCACCCCGCAACCCGCAGTCCCCAATCCCGAGTCTCTCCTCATGCCCCTCCGTCCCCTCGGCGCCACCGGCCTCCACATCACACCCGTCGGCTTCGGCAGCTGGGCCATCGGCGGCGACTGGGCGTTCGGCTGGGGGCCGCAGGACGAACGGCGGGCGATCGAGGCGGTGGAGCGCGCGATCGAGCTCGGCGTCGACTGGATCGACACCGCGGCGGTGTATGGACTCGGCCGCTCGGAGGAGCTGGTGGGGCGCGCGATCGCCGGGATGGCCGCGCGACCGCTCGTCTTCACCAAGTGCTCGATGCTGTGGGACGCGGAGGGGAACATCCACCGCAGCCTCGCCCCCGAGTCGGTGCGCCGTGAATGCGAGGCGAGCCTCGAGCGGCTCGGCGTGGACGCGATCGATCTCTACCAGATCCACTGGCCCAACCCGGAGTCGGAGATCGAGCGCGGCTGGGAGGCGATGGTGCGGCTGCGCGAGGAAGGGCTCGTCCGGCACATCGGCGTCTCGAACTTCACGGTGGCACACATGGAGCGGATCCGCCCCATCGCGCCAGCGGAGACGCTGCAGCCCCGATACTCGCTGCTCGATCGCCAGATCGAGGACGAGCTCCTGCCGTATTGCGCGGCGCGCGACATCGGCGTGATCGTCTACGCACCGATGGGCTCGGGGCTGCTGACGGGCGCGATGACGCGCGAGCGGATCGCCGCGCTGCCGGAGTCCGACTGGCGACGCAGCCATCGACGCTTCCAGGAACCGGAGCTCTCGCGCGCGCTCGCGCTCACCGAGCTGCTGCGGCGCATCGGCGCACGGCACGGCCGCACGCCGGGTGAGGTCGCCATCGCGTGGACGCTGCGACACCCGGCGGTGTCCGGCGCCATCGTCGGCGGTCGGAGCGCCGAGCAGGTGAGCGGCACGGTCGGTGCGAGCGAGCTGCGTCTCGACGAGCGCGAGCTCGCCGAGTTGGAGCAGGTCACGGCGCGTACGGCGCCGGGATGATGGACTCTGGAGGGATCATGTTCAGGCCACTTCGCCTCCTCGTCGTCGCCGCGAGCGCGATGCTCGCCACCGCGTGTGGGCTGCACCGCGGCGGGAGCACGCCGCCGACCGCGATCGTGATCTTCGACAACCAGTCGCTGGAGCAGGCCGACGTGTTCGCCGTCTCCTCGGGGGGCTCGCCGATCCGCATCGGCACCGTCTTCGCCGGCCATCGCCAGCGACTCAACGTGCGCGGCACCGCGCTCGGCACGGGCGGGACCGTCAACATCGTCGCCCGGCTGCTCGTCTCCGCGCGGGCGCCACGCACCGGCACCGTGTCGCTGGCCCCCGGCGACCGGCTCGAGGTGACGCTCACGCCGGACGGGAACTACCTCGCCGCGCTGCCGCTGCAGTAGCCGCCGCGCGGCGTGGCGTCAGACGCCCGCGGGCGCCGGCGCGACGACGAGCGGCAGATGCGCGGGGCCGTGCACGTGCAGCCCACGCCGCGGCTCCCACGGCTCGTGATCGGCGCGCCGGAGCGTGGGGAACCGCGCGTACAGCTCGCCGAGCGCGATCGAGGCCTCGAGGCGCGCGAGCGGCGCGCCGATGCAGTGATGGATTCCGTGCCCGAAGGCGAGATGCGGGTTCGGCGTTCGCCCCACGCGCACCTCGTCCGGCGACGCGAACACCGCCGGATCGCGATTGGCCGCCCCGATCATCGGCAGCACGAGGCTCCCCGCGGCGATGCGCTCGCCGCCCAGCGTCACGTCGCGTCGGGCCACGCGCCACATCGCCTGGACCGGAGCGCGGTGGCGCAGCACCTCCTCGACGAGCGCGCGTCTCGTGTCGGCATCGGCCACCAGCGCGACGAGATCCGGTCGCTCGAGCAGCGTGAGCACCACGTTCGAGACGAGGTTGGTCGTGGTCTCGTGGCCGGCGACGAGGAGCAGCTGGAAGAAGGCGAGGATGTCGTCGTCGTCGAGCCGCGCCCCCTCGACCTCGGCGTGGACGAGGCGTGAGAGCAGGTCGTCGCGCGGCTCCGCCCGCCGCTGCTCGACGAGCGCCCCGACGTATGCGCGCATCTCCTCCGTCGCGGCGCGAAAGTGGCGCGCGGCGATCTCCCCTTCCGGCGCCCCCGTCATCGCATGGCTGAGCCGGAGGATCACGTCGCTCCACTCCCGGAATCGCGCGTGGTCCTCCGCTGGCGCGCCGAGCAGCTCGGCGATCACGATGAGCGGCAGCGGCTGCGCGAAATCGTCGACCAGATCCATGCGGCCGTCGGGCGCGACGCCGTCGAGCAGCGTGCGCGCGCGCTCGCGGATGCGCGGCGCGAGCGCCTGGACGCTCTGCGTCGTGAAGGCGCGGGCGACGAGGGCGCGGAGGCGGGCGTGCCGCGGCTCGTCGGTGAAGATCATCCAGCGCGCGGTCAGCGAGTCCATGGGCGCGACGGCGGAGGAGAAGTGCTCGTGGTCCCGCAGCGCCTGCCGCACCTCCTCGTACGCGAAGAGCATCCAGATGCCGGTGCGGGCATCGCGCGCCACCGGCGACGCGCGACGCAGCTCGGCGTACCACGAATAGGGATCCCGTCGGACGGCGTCCGAGAAGAGGAACTCGATCATGCGAGGCCTCGCGAGGAAGGCGGAGCTGCGAACGCGCGCAGCACGACGCGCACGACGTCTCGCGCGATCACGTCGTCCACCGGTGCGCCGGTGATCACCGCGCGAAAGAAGGGAGGCGACGCCAGCAGGTCGACCACGAGCTCGACGTCGACGTCCAGCACGAGCGCGCCGCGCGCGGCCGCGCGCTCGAGCACCGCGCGCACCGCCCGCCGCCACGTCGCCACGAAGCCGTCGCGCACCGCGGCGGCGATGCGGTCGCTCCGCGCCATCGCCGACACGAAGCCGGCGAGTAGCTCGGCCGTCGCTGGATCCCGGTACATCCGCGTCGCGCCGACCATCAGCGCGAGCAGATCCGCCTCGGCGTCGCCGCTGTCGGGGATCGCCACCGTGCGACGCATGATGCCCTCGATCGCCGCCGCGGCCAGATCGGCCTTGGTCCGCCAGCGACGGTAGAGCGTCGTCCGCGCGACGCCGGCCCGGGTGGCGACGGCGTCCATCGTGAGCGCGTCGTAGCCGACCTCGCGGATCAGGGCGACGGTCGCCGCCATGAGCGCGGCGTCGGCCTGCTCGTCGCGCGGGCGGCCGACCGGCCGAACGGGTGTCGCAGTCATGCCGCGCTCCACCGCAATTTACGATCCACTCGTGTATCGAAATTCCGGGGGTCTTCAGTTCGTCGGGAGCGGTGGCGATCGTTCGGGCGTGGCTCGCATCGTCCGACTCGTCGCCGTCGCGCTCGCGCTCGCCGCGCAGCTCCCGTCGCTCCTCACGGCGGCGGGGGGGTGCGGCGAGCTGTCCGCGACCGTGGCGCGTGTCGCGGCGCACGGCGGCCCCTCGTCGCCGGCCGGCGACCACGGCCACGCCGAGCGCCGCCCCCCCGCCCACGGGCACGACCCCGCCCACTGCGCCACCGTCTCGGCCTGCGCGGTGGGGTGTGTCGGGGAGCGCACGGTCGTCGCCTCCAGGACGCGCGCGCCACGCCCCGAGCGGCGGGTCGCGCTCGAGGTCCGCGTGCCGGATTCCCCGCTCGTCTCCCCGGAGCCACCCCCTCCCCGCGGCTGAGCGCACGCTGCCTGCACCTCGTGAGGCGTCCGGGCGTCGCCGCGACATCGCGCGGCACGCGGGACGCCCGCTGACCGGGAGACGTTCGTGCCATTCGCCTCACATCGCGTGGTGAGCGACACTCGCCTGCGCGCGTCGCGTTCGCTCGCGCCGCTGCTGGTCGCGCTCGCGCTGAGCCCGTCCATCGCCGGCGCCCAGACCGACTACTACAACACCGACGCGGGGCGGCCGCTCGCCGTCGAGGACGCGCTGCCGCTCGAGCTGCGCGCCCTCGAGCTGCAGCTCGCTCCCGTTCGATTCACACGCTTCCGGGGCGCGACCGAGCTCGGTTTCGAGCCGGAGCTCGCCCTCGGGATCCTGCCGCGCACGCAGGTCGAGGTCGGGATCCCCATCACCGTGGCCACCTCCTCCTCCGCGGACGCGCACGGCTCCTCCGCGGTCGGCCTGACCGTCGCCGCGCTCCACGCGCTCAACGTCGAGACGAGCCTCCCCGCGTTCGCCGTCGGCGGGTCCATCGCCGTGCTCGGCGGTGAGTCCCGGATCGCGCAGGCGTCCGTGAAGGCGATCGCGACGCGCACGATGCCCGGTGTGCGCGTGCACGTGAACGCGGCGTTCTCGGTGCGCACGAGCACGAACGGGAGCGACGAGGAGGAGGTGACGTTCGGCGACGAGCTCTCGCGCTGGCTGGCCGGCGTCGCGATCGACCGCACCTTTCCGCTGTCGTCGTTGCTGATCGGCGCGGAGCTGACCGCGCGAGAGCCGCTCGGTGCGGATCGGGGGACGCAGTGGTCGACCGCCGCCGGGGCCCGCTACCAGCTCGGCCCCCGGAGCTCGCTCGACGGAGGGGTCGGCGTGCATCTCACCGGTCCCGAGCGCGGCTGGTTCGTCACCGCCGGCGCCGCCGTGCAGCTCTATCGTGCCTGGAGGCCAGATCGATGAGCGCGCGCACGCGAATCGTCTGCCCGCTCACGGCGCTCGCGCTGCTCGCATCCGTTCTCCCCGGGCGCGCGGAGGCGCAGTGGGTCACCACCGCCGAGCAGATGTATCTGCAGGCGCCGCACAACTGGGTGTTCCGCGATCGCTACCCCGCCGCCGACCGGCTCTTCAACGCCTTCGACTACGGGCACGCGATCCTCTACGAGCTGCTCTGGACGCGTCCCGACGCGCCAGCGTCGCTCCTCGAGACGATCGAGTACGATCATCTCACGACGCGCGTGCTCAAGCGCCCGCCGCGGCTCCCCCTCGAGGAGCGCGCGATCGCCGTGCGCTACGCGCAGCTCGCCCCCGAGGCGCTGCTGATGTTCGAGTGGGCGCATCTGCTCCATCGCCAGATCTACGACGTGCTGGCCGACGCGCGGCTCTCGCCGGAGGCGCGCGACGCGGAGGTCGCGCGGCTGCTCGCCTACTACCGCTCGCGGCCGGATCTCGCGTTCAGCGCGCGTCCGAAGAGCATGGCGCTGATGCAGGAGCAGCCGTACTCGCTCGCCTTCCGCACGCGCTACCCGAAGTTCAACGGGCTGATCTGGGGCTATCACTGGATGCAGGTGGGACTCTACGAGCCGCTCGTCGTGTACGGAACGGCGGTGGAGCGATCGGCGGGGGTGCTCGCCACCGTCGACCGTTTCTGGCTGATGCTGAGCGATCCGCCGAGGACGATGCCGCACGTGATGCCGATGACGGCGGCGGTCGCACCGACCTTCGCCGCGCGCTATCCCGAGGCGGCGATCGTCTTCGACAACCTGCACTCGATGCACGACGTGATCAGCGACATCCTCGCGAACCCCGCCGTGCCGCGCGAGCGGAAGCGCGCCGAGATCCTGCGTGCGGCGCGTCTCTACCGCGACGACAGCTCGTACGTCATGCCGGTGGCGGCCTGGCGCACGATGGCGACGGAGATGGGGATCGAGAACATGGGCGGCCCCGCCGTGAACATCCCGCCCACGCTCCCCACCCCGACCGTCACCTACGGCGCGGTGATGACACACGACGACAGCACCGGGAAGATGACCGGGTTCAAGCACGGCAGCGCGGTGGGCGGGGCGCACAGCGGGCATCATTGAACGGCGACGGCTGTCGTCCCGAGGGAGCGCAGCGACCGAGGGATCTGCGGCAGGCCGTTTGACGGTTTGACAGCCTGACAGCGTGACAGCGTGACAGCGTGACAGCGTGACAGCGTGACAGCGTGACAGAGGTGAGAAACGGCGTCGTCAGGAGAGAGCTCCTCTGACGACGCCGTTCTCTGACTCCTATCAAGCTGTCAAGCTCACGAACCGTCGAACCGTCAAACCGCAACCATCGGCTCCCTCCCCTTCGCTGCGCTCGGGGTCGGGATGACAGCCGTTGCGCTCCCTCGCATCCGCTCGGGATGACAGCCCTGGGGTCAAACCGTCAGACCGCCGTTCTCACGGCACCACCGCCGGCCGCCCCACCTGGTATTCCTTCGGCGGCTCCGCGCCCTGCAGGTTCTTCACGAAGTAGTCCCAGCGGCGGCGCATGATGTAGTTGCTGTCCTGGCCGTAGCCGTGCCGCGCGTGCGGGAGCATGATCAGGTCGAAGTCCTTGTTCGCCTTGATCAGCGCGTCCACGACCAGCTGCGTGTTGTACGGCGGGACGTTGTCGTCCATCTCGCCGTGGATCAGCATCAGCTTCCCCTTGAGGTTCTTCGCGTGCGTCTGGTTCGCCGCCTCGGCGTACCCCGCGGAGTCCTCGCGCGTCCGGAGCAGCCCCTGATAGCGCTCGCCCCAGTCGTCCTCGTAGTTGCGGTTGTCGTGGTTCCCCGACTCCGCGATGCCGACGTCGAAGAAGTCGGTGTAGCGGAACATGGCGCCCGCGGTCGCGAAGCCGCCTCCCGAGTGCCCCCAGATGCCGACCTTGTCGATGTCGATGAACGGATACCGCTCCGCGAGCTGCTTCATCCCCGCGACCTGGTCGGGGAGGGTGTTGTCCCCCATGCGGCCGTAGTAGGCGTCCATGAACTCCTTGGAGCGCCCGGGCGTCCCCATCCCGTCGATCGCGACGACGACGAAGCCCAGCTCGGCCAGCGCCTGGTGGTCGCCGCGCGCCGGCGTGAAGCTGCGCGTGCCGACCGAGCCGCTCTGCGGGCCGGGATAGATGTAGTTGATGATCGGGTACTTCTTCGTCGAATCGAGGGTCGACGGGGTGAACATCAGCCCGTAGATGTCCGTCTTCCCGTCGCGCGCCTTGACGGTGAACGGCGTCGGCGGGCGCCAGCCGGTGGCGAGGAGGCGCGAGATGTCGGCCTGCTCGAGCTGCTGCACCAGCTTCCCGCTCGCGTCGCGCAGCACCGTCACCGGCGGCGTGTTCGGCGTCGAGTAGCTGTCCACGAAGTAGCGACCGTCGGGAGAGACGGTCACGGTGTGGTTCGCGTTCTCCGGCGTCAGCAGCGTGAGCCCGCGTCCGTCGAAGCCGACCTTATACAGGTGCTGGAAGTAGGGATCACGCCCCGCCTCGCGGCCGGAGCCCATGAAGTAGATCGTGCGCGCCTTCTCGTCCACGCGCAGGATGTCGTCCACGTTCCCCTCGCCGGCGACGATGCGGTTCTTCAGTCGCCCGGTGGTGAGGTCGTAGAGGTAGAGGTGCAGCCAGTTGTCGCGCTGCGACCACCAGATCAACTCGTTCGACGCCGGCAGGATCCGCCAGAGGTTCTCCGTGAGCGAGGCGTCGCCGATCTGCGTCTTCGACGTCTCCTCGAGGATCGTCTTCACCTCGCCGGTCCGGGCGTCGGCGATGCGGAACCACGCCTGCTTGTGATCGCGCGACGAGGAGATGAAGGCGACCTTCGAGCCGTCCTCGAACCACTGCACGTCGCAGATCTCGCCGCCGCAGTTGATGTGGTCGGAGACGGTCGAGCGGTGCGCGTCGGGGGGCATGTCGAAGCGGACGAGCTTCGGGCTCCCCGGCGTCGTCAGGTCGATCACGACGCGGCTGATGCGGAACACCACCGAGTCGCCCGGCATCGGATACTTCCAGGCGTCGAGCTTCGGCGAGCCGACGTTGGTGGAGACGAGGTACATGTCGCGCACCCCGCGCCCGTCGTGCTGGAAGGTCGCGATCTTCCTGGAGTCCGGCGACCAGCTCACCACGGGGCGGTCGCTGTGCGTCCACCCCGCGTTGTCGGTCGCGTAGCCGAAGTCCTTGATCCCGTCGGTCGTGAGCTGCACGTCGCGCCCGGTCGCGAGATCGCGCGCCCAGAGGTTGTAGTCCTTGATGAAGACGGCCGTCTTCCCGTCCGGCGAGATGCTCGCGTTGGCCGGGACGTTGCCGCCGGCGGCGCGGGCCGTCGCCGAGTCGGCGGGGACGCACCGGTACGCCTGCAGGTCGCAGGTGAAGCGCCGGTCCTGCACCGGGACGGTGATCGAGCGGTTGTCCTTCGAGACCGTGAGGCCCTGGAAGGAGAGCCGGTTCGCGTCGACGCGGCCGCCGGTCGCCGCGGCGAGCGCGCTGGCGAGACGGGCCTGGTCGAACAGCGCCTCGCGCGTCCGGCGCGCCGGATCGACGACGTAGACGCTCACCCCGGTGCCCGAGGTGGTGCGGTACCAGAAGCGGCCGTCCTCGAGCCACACGGGGCGTACCCCGAACCCGGTGACCAGCGGGATCGTGTTGGCCGCGAGAAAGCGCTCGGCGCGCGCGTAGTCCTGGGGGGTGAGCTGCCGCGACTGCTGGGCTGCGAGCGGGGCAGCCATGACCAGCAGGGGCACGAGACGAAGGAATCGCATATCCCTCGGAACGACTGGAGGTTGGTGATCGGGCGCCGCCTGGCGCCGCCTTCAAGCTAGGCCGGGAGTCCCGGCGTCGGGAGAGCACGAGGCGCAGCCGAGAACGGTTCCGTACAACTGCAGGGGTTGGGGGCTGGGGGCTGCCGTCCCGAGCGAACGCGAGGGACCCGCTGTTGCGGCCGAGGGCGACTTGCCGAAGTCCGTCGGCCGGAACAGCGGGTCCCTCCGCGTCGCCTTCGGCTCGGGGTCGGGACGACCGCCATCCGGCGTCCCCGATCCGCCGATTCCCGCGTCCGCCCCCCGCCCCCCGCTCCTAGTCCCTCTCCCCCGGATGGTACCGCCGCTTCGCCCCCCGCTCGACGTCTTCCTTATGGAAGAGCACGTCCTTGAACTCCCCGCGGGCGTACATCGCCGCCTGGTCCATGAAGTGGGGGGACGACGGGTCGCCGCTCACGCCGCCGGCGAGGATGCTCTTCGCCTTCACCCGCGGCCCGAACTCCACCACTGCCACGAAGCTGTTGCCGCGGTTCCCGTAGATCCGCTTCGTCGTGCGCTGCCCCGTCTGCCCGAACGAGGCCAGCGACCCCCAGGTGGCCGACGGGAAGGCGACCGGGAGGCTGGGCTTCGCGTCGTCATACCGCTGGTCGATCGCCCCGTCGAGCCGCTGGAAGCGGTTGATCTCCCCCCACGGCGTCTGCCAGCGCCCGAAGTCGCGCTCTAGCTTCGCCGACGCGCGCGCGAGCGACGCGAGCAGCTCCTGCGCCGAGGCGCCCTTCACCGCGTAGTCGAGTGCACTCATCCCGCGCGCCCGCGCCGTCGCGGCGTGGGTGGCCATGAAGTCCTCGCCCCAGAAGATCGCGAGCGACGTCGGCACCGAGGTGGCGGAGAAGCGGAGGCTCCAGCGGCGCAGCGTGTCCACCTGCGCCGCGAGGCTCCCCTTGAGCGCGTCCCCGGCGGGGAGGGCGTCGTACGCCTTCACGATCGCCGGCACCACCCCCTCGAAGGCGGGGAGGTGGCTGTCGTACGCCGCCGCGATCAGCCGGTCGAGCGTCACGTCGCGCAGCGTGTCGAGCACCTGCAGCGCGTGGATGCCGCGCGCGTTCTCTCCCTGCTCGTTCATGTAGCGCGGGAAGCGCGTGCTGTCCGGGCTCTCCGGGCCCGCCGCCGTCCACGGCCAGTTGTTGGTGTTCTGGAGCCACCCCGTCTTCGGGTTACGCAGCGCGATCGTCTCCGTCGTCTCGTGCAGCCCGCGCCAGTCGGTGCGCGGATCGCTCCCGTCCACGGGGCGGGTGAAGTCGATCGAGGGATCGCGGCGCGGGACGAAGTTGCCGTGCCAGTAGGCGATCGTGCCGTCGGCGTCGGCGAACACGGTGTTGTTCGACGAGTTGGTGCGCAGCTTCATCACCTCGGCGAACTCCGCGTAGCTCTTCGCCTTGGTGCGGAGATACGACTGCTGGAGCGCCTTGACCGGCTCCTGCATCAGCCGCACGGCGACCCACTTGCCGTCGAGGGCGCGGACGATCGGGCCGTGGTGCGTGAAGTACGCGGTGACGACCCGGTGCTGCATGCGGCCGTCGGCGGCGCGGTACGGCAGGGTGATCCGCTTGGCGACCACCGGCCGCTCCTCCGTCCCGTGCTTGTAGAAGTACGTCCCCCCGCGCTCGACGATCGTCTCGACGTACTCGTCGATCACGTCGCCGCCGCCGGAGGTGTGCATCCACCCGGCGCGCTCGTTGAAGCCCTGATAGACGAAGAACTGCCCCCAGGTCACGGCGCCGTAGGCGTTGAGCCCGTCCTGGCTGACGACGTGCACCTCGGGACGGAAGTAGAACGACGTGTGCGGGTTGATGAGGAGCATCGCGTGCCCGCTCGCCGTCCGCCCCGGGGCGATGGCGAAGCCGTTGGAGCCGCCCGGCTCGGGGTTCGCCGGGAGGTCGTCTCCCGTGCCGTCGCCGCCGGTGCGGCCGGCCGGCGTCACCCCGGCGCCGGGGCGTGCCCCCGCGCCGCCGTACAGCTGCTCGAGCCCGCGCAGCGAGACGCTCTCGATGTCGCCGCCGATGCTCCCCTCGGTGAAGCTCAGCGCCATCCACGGCTCGAAGCGGGTGAGGAGCCGCGGCTTCACCTCGGGGTGCGTCGCGAGGTAGTAGTTGAGCCCGTCGGCCCACCCGTCCATGAGGCGGCGCAGCCACTCGGGGCTCGCCGCGTACTGCGCGCGCAGCTCGGCCGGGTCGATGAACAGCTTCATGCGGAGGTCGCGCCAGAGCTCCCGCTCCCCCTCCACCTCGGCGAGCCGACCCATCGCGTTGATGAAGTTCGTCTCGACGCGGTTGAAGTCGTCCTCCGCCTGGGCGTACACCAGCCCGAAGACGGCGTCGGCGTCGGTGCGTCCGTAGACGTGCGGCACCCCCCACTGGTCGCGGATGATCGTGATCGTCGCGGCGCGCGACTTCAGGCGGGCGAGATCCGTGGGCTGTGCGGCGAGCGGGGCCGCGAGCAGGCCGAGCAGGGCGACGACGGACGTGTATCGAGGCAGGCGAAGCATGCGTCGAGTTCTCTGGAGGGAGGGAGAGCGCGGGACAGCACGAAAGCTATGAGGGCGACCGCCGGCCACAACGATCGGAGCGCCCCTCACCGAGGGAACGGCCCGCTACGACGAACCGTTGTCGCGCCCCTCTGGCGACGACGCGTCGCGGGCCGAATGTTGTCGGCATGACCACGCCCACGCGGCGAGCGCCTCGACATCACTGGGTCGTGCGCGTCACGCACTGGATCGCCGTGCTGGCGATCGTCGTGATGGTCGGCTCGGGGCTGCGCATCTTCAACGCCTACCCCGGCTTCGCCCGCCGCGGCGAGCGCTTCTGCTGCTACCCCTTCGAGGGTCGGCCGATCCCCGACGCGTTCACCTTCGGCGGCTGGCTCGCCGGCGCGCGCAACTGGCACTTCGCGATGATGTGGGTGCTCGTGGCGACGGGGATCGTCTATCTCGCCTTCATCTATCTCCACGGCGAGTGGCGCGACCTCGTCCCCCGACACGGCGATCGGCGCGACGCCATCCAGATGGCGCGCTTCTACCTGGGCCTCCGCCGCCAGCACCCCGCGCAGGGGAAGAACAACGTCCTCCAGCGGTGGACGTACTTCGCGATGCCCCTGGTCGCCCTCCAGATCGTCCTCTCCGGGCTCGCGATCTGGAAGCCGGTCTCGCTCTGGTGGCTCACCGCCGTGTTCGGCGGCTACGTGTGGGCGCGCTTCTGGCACTTCGTGGGGATGACGGTGCTCGTCCTGCTCGCGGCCGCGCACGTGTTCATGGTGCTCACTACCGATCCGTACAGCCTGCGCTCGATGATCACCGGCGGCTACGACGAGCGCCTGAGCCCCGAGGCCCGCAACGCGCGCCCCTTCCATCACCTCCTCCCGCGCTGGGGGCGCCGATGAGCGTGCGCGATCCGCTGCGGCAGCTCGCGCGCCGCGTGATCGATGCCGGGGTCGCGCGACTCGAGCGCGGGCACGACGGCGCACCCACGCTCGACCGTCGGCGCTTTCTCCTCGCCGGCGGATCGTCGCTCGCGGCGGCGCTCCTCGCCGCGTGCAACTCGGATGGTCCCGAGCGGGCGCAGCGCGTGCTGCACTACGCGGAGCGGCGCAACGAGACGATCGAGCGGTGGCTCACGCGCCATGCGTCGATCGATCGGGCGCGCGCCGGCGCCGTCACCGCGGGGAACGCGCTGCCGGCGTATCACATCTCCCCCACCGTCCCCGTGTGGGACGAGGCGACGCGCGGCCCCTGGTCGCTCGAGATCGGGGGCCTCGTCGCACGGCCGCTGCGCCTCTCGCTCGACGATCTCGTGCGCCTGCCGAAGCGCCGGCAGCGCGTGAACCACTACTGCGTCGAGGGATGGAACGCCGTCGACGACTGGTGGGGCGTGCCGGTGCGCGACCTCGCACGCCTCGCCGGCGTGCGGCCCGAGGCGCAGTACGTCGACTTCCAGTCGTTCGACGCCGACTACCACGAGAGCTGGGATCTCGAGAGCGCGACCCACCCGCAGTCGATCGTCGCCTACGCGAAGGGCGGCCGCTTCCTCCCGCCAGCCTACGGCGCCCCGGCCCGACTGCACTCGCCCCTCAAGCTCGGCTACAAGAGCACCAAGTATCTCACGCGCATCCTCTTCATGCGTGAGCGCAACGGCGGCTACTGGTCGGATCGAGGATACGAGTGGTACGCGGGAACGTGAGGGAGCGACGCCTGCGTCCTGCGTGCTTCGTCCTGCGTCTTCACCCCCTCGGGACGCCCCTCACGCAGGGCGCAGGACGCACGACCGAGCCCGCCCCGCCCTCACCCCCCTCGCGCCGGCGTCAGCACCACGCGCCGGATCTCCACCGGTCCGTGATCGCCCTGGATGAAGATCGGCCCGGGTGCGGCCTCGTCGCTGTCGAGCGCGCCGCCGGTGATCCCGGGGATGATCTGGTCGGCGACGACGGCCTTGCCGTTGAGCACCACCGTCACGCGGCGGCCGACGAGGGTGATCTCGTACGTCTGCCATTCGCCCGGCGCGCGCGCCGCGTTCTCGTTCGGCGGCAGGAAGCCGTAGATCCCTCCGATGTCGTGCGGGCCGAGCTCCGGTTTGCCGGCCGGGTCCTCGATCTGCACCTCGTAGCGCCCGCGCAGGTAGATCCCGCTGTTGCTCCCGCGAGGATAGCGGAACTCGACGAGCAGCTTGAAGTCGTCGAAGGTGCGCTCGGTCGCGAGGTTGCCGCCGCCGCCGGCGTTGGTGAGGACGCCGTCCACGACCGTCCACTTGTCGGCGCCGCCGAAGACGCGCCACCCCGACTTGTCGCGGCCGTTGAAGAGCGTGATCGGCGCCCCCCAGCTCGGCGTGGTCGCGCGACGGAGCGTCGGTGCGCGCACCGCCGTCCACGTGTGCCGCTGGCCGCTCGGGGTGACGAGCGTGCCGGACATGCGATCCCCGTCCACGCGGCCTTCGACGCGCAGGTCGTTGGTCTCCTGCTCCCACTGTCGCGGGATGGCGAACTGGAATCCCGTCGACGTCAGCTCGACCTGGCTGATCGGGCGGGCGCTCCCCACCGCGCCGACGTAGCGGCCGACGTACGTGGCGTGCCCGGACCGCGTCACCTCGAGCCAGGAGGGATACTGCCCTTCCAGGCCGGTGACGCGCAGATCCCACCGCCCGACGAGCGGCGGGTCCTGTGCGGCGAGCGGAGCAGCCGTCGCACCGAGTACAACGAGCGCGGCAGCGACGGACGAGCGGCCGAACGACTGCGATGAGAGCGCGCGCATGCCGGAGTCCTCGGTGTCGGGTCGTCCCAACGCTAGCACCCGTGCGCGGGAGACGGAACGGCCCGCTCCCCCTCCCCGCCGTTCGACGAGGCCGAGTAGTTTGCAGGGTGCGAAGACGGCTCGCTCCATGACGAGATCACCGATCGCCCTGCTGACCATCGTCCTCGCGGCGTGCGCGTCGGCACCGCGCCCGGCGGACGGTCCCCCGGCGGCGCCCCCGCCGGCCGCGCATCCCGCGTCCCCCGCCGCGCCGGCGGCCGACGTGCGGTTCGTGCGTGACATGCTGGCGCATCATGCGCAGGCGCTCGTCATGACCGCGCTCGTCCCCGCGCGCACCAGCCGCCGCGACATCCGCCTCCTCGCCGAGCGCATCGACGTGTCGCAGCACGACGAGATCGCGTTGATGCAGCGGTGGCTGCGGCGGCACGGCGAGTCGGACGTCACGAGCGAGCACGCCGGCCACGAGCCGGGGCACAGCGCCACCCCCGCGATGCCGGGGATGCTGAGCGCGGCCGAGCTGGATGCGCTCCGCGCGGCGCACGGCGCCGAGTTCGACCGGCTCTTTCTCGAAGGGATGATCCGCCATCACGAGGGGGCGCTCGCGATGGTGGCGACGCTGCTCGCCTCGCGCGGCGGCACCAGCGACACGGAGATCTTCCGTCTCGCGGCGGACATCGATGCAGACCAGCGCGCGGAGATCCAGCGCATGCGCGCGCTGCTGGGACGGTAGCGACCTTCACCCGAGCACCATCATGCCTTCCGAACCGATGCTTCACGCCCGCTCGCTCCGCCGCTTCCTGCTCGCCGCGACGACGCTCCTCGCGCCACTCGTCGCCGGCGCCCAGGCCGACTCGGCGCGCCGTGCCGACCCGCGCGTGGGGCTGCGCCCGGGGCTCCAGGATGCCGGCGAGGCGATCCGGAACCTCGAGCTCGTGGCGCATCGCCCGCGGCCGCAGGGCTTCTTCAATCCGACGAGCCCCGGCGACTTCGGCTTCGTGAACGCCGATCTCGCCTTCCGCGGCGACCTCGCCTTCCTCGGGGGCTTCAACGGCGTGCAGATCTGGGACATCACCACTCCGTCGAGCCCCACGCTGCGCACCGCGCTCGTGTGTCCCGGGGGGCAGGGCGACGTGTCGGTGCACGGCAACCTGCTCTTCATGTCGGTCGAGGAGACGCGCGGACGCGTCAACTGCGGCACGCAGCCCGTCACGGCGGAGGTGAGCCCGGAGCGCTTCCGCGGCGTGCGCATCTTCGACATCAGCAACATCGCGCAGCCGCGGCAGATCGCGGCGGTGCAGACTTGCCGCGGGTCGCACACGCACACGCTCGTCACGAGCCCGCGCGACTCGGCGAACGTGTTCATCTACGTCTCGGGCACCGCGCCGGCCCGGCCGGCGGCCGAGCTCCCCGGCTGCTCCGGCCCGGAGATCACCGCGGACTCCGCCTCGTCGTACTTCCGCATCGAGATCATCCGCGTGCCGCTCGCCGCGCCGCAGGATGCGCGCGTCGTGAACGCGCCGCGCATCTTCGCGGACACCGCGGGGAACGTCGCGGGGCTCTGGCGCGGCGGCGCGCACGGCCCCGGCACGCAGACGACGGCACAGACCGACATGTGCCACGACATCACCGTCTACAGCGAGATCGGGCTCGCCGCCGGCGCCTGCTCCGGCAACGGGATCCTGCTCGACGTGAGCGATCCGGTGAATCCGAAGCGCATCGACGAGGTGACGGACCCCAACTTCGCCTACTGGCACTCGGCCACCTTCAACAACGACGGCACGGCGCTCGTCTTCACCGACGAATGGGGGGGCGGCGTCGCGCCGCGCTGCCGCGTCACCGATCGCCCCGAGTGGGGGGCGAACGCGCTGTTCACGCTCAAGAATCGCCGGCTCAACCCGGTCGGCTACTTCAAGATCCCGGCGCCGCAGACGGCGCAGGAGAACTGCGTCGCCCACAACGGCTCGCTCATCCCCGTCCCCGGCCGCGACCTCATGGTGCAGGCCTGGTATCAGGGCGGCATCTCGGT
>Ga0182741_1001064_pt1 | contig 38133 bp, 30 predicted proteins | sample eDN5th37CBELigOP_FD_128874 | JGI IMG/M metagenome (GOLD analysis project Ga0182741, IMG submission 128874) | Enriched Organic Plus compost microbial communities from Emeryville, California, USA - eDNA 5th pass 37_C BE-Lig OP (version 2) (version 2) ... | reverse complement strand
GAAACCCGCCAGCGTTCGAATTTCGAGGTCAGCAAGGTCACGCGCGAGGTGACACGCCAGCCCGGCGCCACCCGCCGCCTGACCGTCGCCGTGCTGGTAAACGGCACCGCCCGGACCGAGGCCAATGGCGAAACCATGCTGGTGCCGCGAGAAGAGGCCGAGCTTCAGGCGATCCGCGAACTCGTCGCCTCGGCCGTGGGCTTCGACGAGGCGCGGGGCGATGCGATCACGGTGAAATCGCTGGCCTTCGCCTCGCTTTCCGAGGCGGGCACCCTGGCCAGAACCGGCGGCCTGCTGTCCAAGCTGGACCTGAACGGGCTGATCCGCATCGCGCTGGTCGGCCTTTTCGCGCTGGCGCTGGCGGCCTTCCTGCTGCGTCCGCTGCTGCGCTCGAGGCCCGCGGGCCATCCGGCGCAGGCCATGCTGGACCATTCCGAACCTCCGGCGGCGCTTGCGGTTGCCAGGGCCGAGGGCAGCCCTCCTCCGTCCCAGGCCAATGTCGTGCCCGAGATCGACTTTACGCCCATGGGGGCAGAGGACGGCGATCCGGTCACCCGGCTCAAGGATCTGATGAAATCGCGCAAGGACGAAAGCCTGCAGATCCTGTCGGGCTGGATCGAGAAACGTGAGGATGCGCTATGAGCCCCGCCGCGCTTCGGCTTGATTCCTTTTCCTTGGGCGCCGCGGGTGCCGGTGGGCTGGCACCCGCGGCCGAGCGCGAGGAAGCCTTTCAATGCGGTTATGAAAAGGGCTTGGCCGAGGGACGCGAGGCCAGCTTGGATGCGCTGACCCAGGCGCTGGCCGACCTGCGCTGCGACATGCGGATCGGCCAGGAAAAAGAGGTCGCGTTGCGCGCCGAGCTTCGCAAGGCGCTGGCGCCGGTGCTGCATGCATTGGTGGATGTGCTTGGCCCGCGCTCGCAAAGGGAGCGGCTGCGGCTGGCCTTGGCCGATGAGGTGGCGCGGATCGTCGAACACGCGCCGGACCGTGCGCTGGTGGTCCGTTGCCCGCAAGACCTGCAACCCGACCTTGCCGACTGCCTGGGCCGCGGGCAGTTTCCCCAGGTGCGGATCGAGAACCTGCCGCCGGGGCGGGAGATGGTCGAGCTGGTCGCGGGCCAGGGCACGATCCTCTTCGATCCTGCGGCGGCTTGCGCGGAACTGAAGGCCATCATCGACGACATCAAGACCGGGGACTGATCATGGACGATCTTGCCAGCCTTATTGCCACCGACCAGATCCAGGTGGAAATCGCCATCCGGCTGGGCGGCACGCAACTGACCGTCGCCGAGCTGTCGCGCCTGCGGCCGGACGACGTGCTGACCCTGGACCAGGACATGTCGGACGGCGTCGAGATCTGCGTCGGCGACAAGGTCATCGCGCGGGGCGAACTCGTCTCGGGCGATGAGACCGACAACCGGCTTTGTGTCCGCATCCTCGGCCCGGCAGGCGCATCGTGATCAGGCTGGTGCCTGTCCTTGCCCCGGTCCTTGCGGCCCTGCTGCTGCTGCTGCCGCAGGCCGCGGCGGCGCAGGATCTGCCGCTGATCGACCGGGCGGGCCTCGACGGGGCGGGCCTCGAAGCCGTCGCCGGCGGCATCGGCCGGCATGCGATCACGCTGCTGGCGGTGATGACGGCGCTGTCTCTGGCGCCGGGCATCGCCATTATGGTGACCTGCTTTCCCTTCATCGTGACGGTGCTCTCGATCCTGCGCCAGTCGCTGGGCTTGCAGCAATCGCCGCCGAACATGCTGATCGTCAGCCTGGCCATGTTCCTGACCTGGTTCGTGATGAGCCCGGTGCTGACCGAGGCCTGGCAGGTCGCGGGCGCACCGCTGCGCGACGGCGCGATCACCGTCGAGCAGGCGTTCCAGCGCGGCATCGTCCCCTTCCGCGGCTTCATGGAGCATCGCACCGACCCCGAGATGCTGGCCACCCTGGCCGAGATTGCCCCCGACCCACAGGCATCGCCCGACCGGCTGTCGGTGCTGATCCCCGCCTTCATGCTCAGCGAGATCCAGCGCGCCTTCGAGATCGGCTTCCTGGTGGCGCTGCCCTTTCTCATCATCGACCTCGTGGTCTCGGCTGTGCTGATGTCGATGGGCATGATGATGGTGCCGCCGGTGGTGGTGGCCTTGCCCTTCAAACTGGCCTTCTTTGTCGTGGTGGACGGCTGGGGCATGATTGCGGCCGCGCTGGTGCGAAGCTATCAATAACAAACCGTTCACCGCGCGTTCCGCGCTAGCTGGGGCCGGCGCATTCGCAAGGTCATGTCGTTCCGATATTCCAGGAGCTGCGAACTTGAACATCCGACCGGAAACGGACAGCAAACCAGATGGGAGCAGGGCGATGCTCCGCCTGCTTGGGCTGATCCTGGCGATTCTTGCGGCCTCGCCGGTCCTGGCCCAGGCTCCGCTCCGCGTGGAGTTCGTGCAGGTCGAGCAAGCCGAGCTGACCTTCGACGCCGCCCTGACCGGCACCATCCATGCCAAGGACAGCGTCGATATCGGCTTTCGGCTGGGCGGCCGCGTCGTGGAAGTGCTGGTGCGCGAAGGCGATCGGGTCAGCCAGGGCCAGCCGCTGGCCCGGACCGATCCCTTGCAACAGGAACAGGCGCTGCGCGTGGCCGAGGCGGCGGTCGCCTCGGGCGAGGCGGCCGAGGCCCAGGCCGACCAGGCGCTTCAGCGCGCCGATGCGATGCTGAAGCGTGGCGTGGGCACACGGGCTGCGCTGGATGCGGCAAGCCAGGCCCTGTCCGCGGCCAGGGGCGGGCTGGCGCAGGCGCGCACGGCCCTGGGCCAGGCCCAGCGTGCGCTGGAGGATACGGTGATCCGCGCGCCCTCCGATGCCATCGTCACCGCGCGCCGGGCCGAGCCGGGGCAGATCGTCGGAGCGGCGCAGGCGGTGATCTCGCTGGCTTCGGCGACCGGGCGCGAGGCGGTGTTCCAAAGCCCGGATTCGCCGCTGCTGCAGGGTGCGATCGGCGCGCCGGTGACGCTGACCGGCATCGATTTTCCCGATCTGCACATGACCGCGCATGTGACGGAGATCGCGCCGCTGGTCGATCCCGCCACCGGTTCGGTCACGGTGCGGGCCGAGATCGAGGACGCTCCGCCCACCGCCAGCCTGCTGGGCGCGGCGGTGCGGGGGGCGGTGCATTTCCCCGCGGGCAGCGGCATCGCCGTGCCCTGGACGGCGCTGACCTCGGCGGAGGGCCAGCCGGCCGTCTGGCTGGTGGGGGCGGACAACCGCGTCTCGCTGGCGCCGGTCCGGATCGAGCGATTCGCCAATGGCACGGTGATCCTGGGCGCCGGGGTGGAGCCTGGGCAGACCGTGGTCGGGGCGGGGGCGCAGATGCTTTACCCCGGCCGCGCGGTCGTGGATGCGGCAGCGAGGCAGGAATGATGCGCAAGGCCCTGATTCCGGCGCTGCTGGTGCTGGTCGTGCTTGCCGGCGGCGCGACCGGTTTCCCGCTGCCCTGGCAGAAACCCCAGGAGGCGACCGCCCCGGCCCCCCGCCCGGTGGCCAGCATCCTGGTCAGCGACGCCCAGGCTGCCGGCCATTCCATCCCCGGCGTGATCGCCGCCCGGATCGAGGTCGCCCTGGGCTTCCAGACCCTTGGCCGCGTGACCGCGCGCAATGTCGATGTCGGCGATGTCGTCCGCCAGGGCGACGTGCTGGCCACGCTCAATCCCGACGACCTGCAGGGCGATGTCCGCGCCGCCCAGGCCGCGGTTGAGGCGGCGCAGGTGGAGCTGCGCACCGCCCAGGCCACGGCCGAGCGCACGCGGGCCCTGGCCCGGCGCAACGTCGCCTCGACCGCGCAGCTGGAACAGGCCGAACGCGCGCTGGTCGCGGCGCAGGCCGCCGAGCAGCAGGCGCAATCCGAACTGATCCAGGCCCGCGACGCCGAAGGCTTCGCCGAGATGCGCGCGCCCTTCGACGGGGTGGTCAGCGCGGTTTTCGTGAATGCCGGCGCCGTGGTCAGCGCCGGAGAGCCGGTGTTGCGGCTGTCCACCCAGGACGGCATCGAGGCGGTGATCGACCTGCCCGATGTCGTGCTGTCGCGCGTGGGGCAGGGCGATCCCTATGAGGTCTGGACGGAAAACGACCCCGGTCGCATCCTGCCGGCGACGGTCTCGCAGATCGAACCGGTGGCGGATGCCGCGACCCGGACCCGGCGCATCCATCTGGCGCTTGGCGAGGATGCCGATTTCCGCCTGGGCGCGCTGGTGCGGGCGCGTCCCGCCGGCGCCGCCGCCGCGCGGCTGGTCCTGCCCCAGGCAGCCATCCTTGAACGCGACGGCGCCGAACATGTCTGGGTGGTCAGCCGCGACGGCGACCAGGGCACGGTCGCCCTGCGCCGGATCGAGACCCAGGGCCCGCCGATCGGCGGACGCGTCACCGTCGTCTCGGGCCTGGCCCAGGGCGAGGAGGTGGTGATCCGCGGCATCCATTCCCTGACCGAAGGCCAATCCGTGGGACCAAGCGTGAAACCATGACCAACCGCGGCTTCAACCTGTCCGACTGGGCGCTGCATCACCGTTCGCTGGTGTGGTTCCTGCTGATCGTCTCGATGGTGGCGGGCACGCTGGGCTATCTGCGCCTCGGCCGCGAGGAGGATCCGAATTTCACCATCAAGATCATGGTGATCAGCGCCTCGCTGCCCGGCGCCACCATCGAGGACACGCTGCAGCAGGTCACGACGCGGATCGAGACCAAGCTCGAGGAACTGGACGAGCTGAAATTCACCCGTTCGGTCACCATGCCGGGGCAGTCGGTGGTCTATCTGGAGCTGGATCCGACCATCCGCGGGCCGCAGGTGCCCGAGGTCTGGAAGCGCGTGCGCAACATGATGTCGGACATCCGCCCGGAATTCCCGCAGGAGTTCCAGGGCTTCCAGTTCAACGACGATTTCGGCGACGTGTTCGGCAATATCTATGCCTTCACCTCGGACGGCTTTACCCAGCGCGAGCTACGCGACCGGGTCGAGGATATCCGCAAGCAGGTCCAGGCCCTGCCGATGGCGGGCAAGACCCTGCTCCTGGGCGTGCGCAAGGAACGGATATTCCTGGAGTTTTCTTCGGCCCGACTGGCGGCGATGGGGCTGAACCACAACCAGGTGGTGCAGACGCTGGCGCTGCAAAACGCCATCTCGCCCTCGGGCATCGTGCAGGCCGGGCCCGAGCAGGTGCTGGTGCGCGTGGGCGGGCAGTTCGACGATGCAGCCGCGATCGCGGCGGTGAACCTGCGGGTCGGGGACCGCTTCTTCAACATCGGCGACGTGGCCACCGTGACCCGCGGCTACGAGGATCCGCCGAGCGCGCTGTTTCGCTATAACGGCAAGGAGGCCATCGGCCTGCAGATCGGTATGCGCGAGGGCGGCAACATCCTGGAATTCGGCCAGGAGGTCGATGCGCTGATGGCTGAGGTGGCCCGCGGCCTGCCCATCGGCATCGAGATGGCCAAGTTCGCCGACCAGCCGCATGTGGTGGACGAGGCCGTCGGCCATTTCGTCCAGGCCCTGGCCGAGGCGGTGGCCATCGTGCTGCTGGTCAGCTTCGTCAGCCTGGGCCTGCGCGCCGGCTTCGTGGTGACGCTGACCATTCCGCTGGTGCTGGCGATCACCTTCATCGTGATGGACATCTATGGCATCACGCTGCAACGCATCTCGCTCGGGGCGCTGATCATCGCGCTGGGGCTGCTGGTCGACGACGCGATGATCGCCATCGAGACGATGATCTCGCGGCTGGAGGTCGGCGACAGCCTGGAGCGCGCCGCCAGCCATGCCTGGAGTTCCATCGCCTTCCCGATGCTGACCGGCACGCTGGTCACGGTGGCCGGCTTCATTCCCATCGGGCTGAACAGCTCGGCGGCGGGTGAGTTCACCTTTTCGCTGTTCGTGGTGATCGCGGTTTCGCTGATCGTCAGCTGGATCGTCGCCGTGCTGTTCGCACCGCTTCTGGGCGTCACCCTGCTGCCCGCGACCATGGCGCATAAATCCGAACGGCCGACCTGGCTGCGCCGGCAGTTCCACGGCCTGCTCTTGTGGGGCATGCGCCACCAATGGCTGACCATCGCCATTACGCTGGCCGTGTTCGCGGTTTCGGTCGTGGGCATGCGCTTCGTCGAGCAGCAGTTCTTCCCGACCTCGGACCGGACCGAGATCATCGTGGACGTGACCGAGCGCGCCAATGCCTCGATCGCCAAGACCGATGCCGACATGGCCCGGATCGAGGCGATGCTGGCCGAGGAGCCGGACGCGCTGTTCTGGACCACCTATGTCGGCCGCGGCGCGCCGCGCTTCATCCTGTCGATGGATGTGCCCACCCCCGGCCCCTACATGGGCCAGATCGTGATCCAGACCCCGGACCTGGCGGCGCGCGACCGGCTCAAGGCGCGGCTGGTCGAATTCGCCGGGCGCGAGCTGATCGGCACCGACATCTATGTCAAGAACCTGGAAATCGGGCCGCCGGTGGGCAAGCCGGTGCAATACCGCGTCTCGTCGCCCGACCCCGAGCAGGCGCGCGACGCGGCGCGCGAACTGGCCGCGGTGCTGGCGACCGAGCCGCGGCTGCGCGACATCGCGCTGGACTGGAACGAGCCCGCCCGCGTGGTGCGGCTGGAGGTGAACCAGGACCAGGCCCGCCGGCTGGGCCTGACCAACGAGGACATCTCGGGCGCGCTGTCGGGCACTTTCAGCGGCCGCACGATCACCCAGCTGCGCGACGGGATCTTCCTGATCGACGTCGTTGCCCGCGGCTCGCAGGCGGATCGCGAATCGCTCGCCTCGATCCAGAACCTGCAGCTGGCGACGCCGACGGGGATGCCGATCCCGCTCGCCTCGCTGGCCAAGCTGGAATACGATACCGAGCAACCGCTGATCATGCAGCGCGACGGGTTGCCGACGGTGACGGTCAAGGCCGCCATCGCCAGCAAGGACCAGCCCGCCACGCTGGTCGAGGCGCTGGCCGAGAGGGTCGCGCGCTTCCAGGCCGGCCTGCCGCCCGGCGTCAAGGTCGTCGTCGGCGGCACGGTCGAGACCTCGGCCGAGAGCCAAGAGCCCATCGCGGCCGTGGTGCCGATCATGCTGCTGATCATGGCGACGCTGGTCATGGTGCAGATGCAGGGCTTCCGGCTGTCGCTGATCGTCTTTGCCGCCGCGCCGCTGGGGCTGATCGGGGTGGTCGCGGCGCTCTTGCCCTTCGGCGTGCCGATGGGCTTCGTCGCCATCCTGGGCATCCTGGCGCTGATCGGCATCCTGATCCGCAACTCGGTCATCCTGGTGCATGAGATCCAGGAGCTGATCGCGCGCGGCCATGCCAGATGGGACGCGGTCTTCGAGGCATCGGACAGCCGCGCCCGCCCGATCCTGCTGACGGCGGCGGCGGCCAGCCTGGCGCTGATCCCGATCTCGCGGCAGGTGTTCTGGGGGCCGATGGCCTTTGCCATGATGGGGGGTATCATCGCCGGCACGCTGGTCACGCTGATCTTCGTTCCGGCGCTTTACTGCGCCGTGTTCCGGGTCCGCCCGCCCCAGGGCGACCCGATGCCCGACCCCGAGGACCGCGCCCGCGCCGCCGCGCAGGAATAAGACCCCAAGGGCGAAGGCGTGCCCGCCGCGCCGCCGGTGGCATCGCTTGCGGACTTGCGCTCCGCTCAGCCCTCGGGGCCGGCGGCGATCTCGGCTGCGAAGGCGGGGCCGAAACGCTCCAGCCGCGCCGCGTCCAGATAGCGCGACAGGTCGCGCGGCCGCTCCTCGGCGATGCGGCGCAGGGCGGAATTGCCGACCGAGAGCGGCTTTTCCGTGCCGTCCTCGCCGCGCATCAGCCGGGCCTGCGCCTCGGCCAGCCGGTCGAACAGATCGGCCGAGGCCCGGCCGGCCAGCGCCCGGCGCGCCGGATGCATCGGCGCCACCTCGCCGGCGATGACGCGCAGGAATTCCTCGCCGTAGCTTTCCAGCTTCTTGGCGCCGACGCCGTTCACGCGGGCCATCTCGTCCAGCGTTTGCGGGCGGCTTTGCGCCATCTCGATCAGGGTGCGGTCGGGAAAGATGACATAGGCCGGCACCCGCGCCGCCTCGGCCAGTGCGCGGCGCTTGGCCTTGAGCGCGGAAAGCAGCGGCGCGTCCTCCTCGTCGACCTGTGTGCGCACCACCACGGCGGGGCGGGCGCGGGTCATGGCATCGCGGCGCAGGGTGATCCGCTCCTCGCCGCGCAGCACCGGATGGGCGGCGGCGGTGATGGCCAGGCCGCCATGGCGTTCCGGGTCGGGGCGGATCAGGTCGCGGCCCAGCATCTGCCGGATCACCGCCTGCCATTGCGCCTTGGACAGGTCGCGGCCGCAGCCGAAGGTCGGCAGCCGGTCATGGCCGCGTTGGCGGATGCGGTCGGTCATGGTGCCGGTCAGCACGTCGATGACATGGCCGGCGCCATAGGTCTGGCCGGTGCGCAGCACCGCCGACAGCACCTTCTGCGCCGCCTCGGTCGCGTCGAAGCATTCGGGCGGGTTGTCGCAGATGTCGCAATTGCCGCAGGGCGCGGCCTTTTCGCCGAAATAGCCCAGCAGGGCGACGCGGCGGCAGGCGGTGGCCTCGGCCAGGCCCAGCAGCGCGTTCAGCCGGGCATGGTCGGCGGCCTTGCGCTCGGGCGGGGCCAGCCCCTCGTCGATCTGGCCGCGGCGCAGGCGGATATCGTCGGGACCGTAAAGCGTCAGCGTCTCGGCCGGGGCGCCGTCGCGCCCGCCGCGGCCGATTTCCTGGTAATAGGCCTCGATGGATTTCGGCAGGTCGGCATGGGCGACCCAGCGGATGTCCGGCTTGTCGATGCCCATGCCGAAGGCCACGGTCGCGACCACGATCAGCCCGTCCTCGCGTTGGAAGCGCGCCTCGACCTCGCGGCGCAGGTCGGGCTCCATGCCGCCGTGATAGGCGACGGCGGCAAGGCCGGCCTCGTTCAGCGCGCCGGCCAGCGTCTCGGTCTTGGCGCGGGTGCCGCAATAGACGATGCCCGACTGGCCGCGGCGCGCGGCGGCGAAGTCGAGGATCTGCCGGCGCGGCCCGTCCTTGGGCTGGAAGGCCAGGTGGATGTTCGGCCGGTCGAAGCCGCGCAGGAAGATCTGCGGCTGCGCGCCGTCGAACAGGCGCTTGACGATTTCCTCGCGCGTTTCCGCATCGGCGGTGGCGGTAAAGGCGGCCAGCGGCACCGACAGCGCCCGGCGCAATTCGCCCACGCGCAGGTAGTCGGGGCGGAAGTCATGGCCCCATTGGCTGACGCAATGCGCCTCGTCCACGGCGATGGCCTGCACGCCGGCGCGGCGCAGCATGGGAATGGTCGCGCCCGAGGCCAGCCGTTCGGGCGCCATATACAAAAGCCGCAATTCGCGGGCATTGAGGGCCCGCAGAACCTCGGTGTTTTCCTCGTCCGAATTGCCGCTGGTCAGGGCGGCGGCGGCGACGCCCGCCTCGGTCAGCGCCCGGACCTGGTCGCGCATCAGGGCGATCAGCGGCGAGATCACCACCGTCAGCCCGTCCCGCATCAGCGCCGGCAGCTGGTAGCACAGCGACTTGCCCCCGCCGGTCGGCATGATCGCCAGCACGTCGCGGCCGGCGGCGACGGCATCGACGATCTCTTCCTGCCCCGGCCGGAAGGCGTCGAAGCCGAAGACCTGCCGCAGAAGGGGCGCGGCCGACATCTAGAAGCCGTAGAACCAGGCCGCGTTATTGGCGAGCGCGCGCTGCAGGATGATGATGCCGATGAAGACCACCAGCGGCGCCAGGTCCAGCCCGCCCGTATTCGGCAGGATCGAGCGGACGGGGCCGTAGATCGGCTCCAGCAGGCGGTTGAGCCCGTTCCAGACCTGCCAGATCAGCGGCTGGCGCAGGTTCAGCACCTGGAAGTTGATCAGCCATGACATGATGATATGGGCGATCATCACGAACCAGACCACGTCGAGTATCAGCATCAAGGCTTCGTAGAGCGTGCCCATTCCATCCCCTTCCGGCTGTTCCCCGGACAGGTAAGGCAGGCATCCGCATTGCGCAAGGCGCAGCATCGCCGCCGCAGCGTTCCGATTGACGCGTCCCGGTGCCGCGGCTAGCCCCGCAGCCGTCCGCCAGGCAGAAGAGGTCGCCGATGTATCCCATGCTCCGCTTTGCCAAGGAGATGCTGAAGTTCCGCAAAAGCGCCCGGATCGGAGTGCTGGACGCGCATGTCTCGACCCATCGCTGCTGGCCCTGGGATCTGGACCCCTGGATCGAGCTGAACAACGGCCGCACCCTGACGCTTTACGACCTGGGGCGGCTGCCCATGGCGGTGCGCACCGGCATCATCGGCACGATGCGGGAAAACGGCTGGGGCATCACCGTGGCCGGAAACACGGTGCGCTATCGGCGGCGAATCAAGGGGTTCCAGCGTTTCACCATGATCTCGCGCACGCTGGGCTGGGACGAACGCTTCCTTTACATGGAGCAAAGCATGTGGCGGCGGGGTGAGTGCTGCAACCACATGCTGCTGCGCGGCGCCATCACCTCGGACCAGGGCATCGTGGCGCCGGCGCGGCTGATGCAGGCGGCGGGGCGCGATCCGGTCAGCCCGGACCTGCCGGGCTGGGTGCAGGCCTGGATCGCGGCGGATGCCCAGCGGCCCTGGCCGCCGGTGCTGCCGCCGATTGCCCCCGCCGACCGGAATGCCGACTTGCCAGCCTGACCGCGCTGGGGCCTTATGCGCCCCGAAAGGCGGAACACAGGGTGCGCTTCAGCGCACCCCAAGGGCGGGGAACCATCATGGAACGCAGACGCATCTGGGGCTGGTGGTTCTTCGACTGGGCCAGCCAGCCCTTTGCGACGCTGCTGATGACCTTCATCTTCCCGGTCTATTACGCCGAGATCGCCCGCCGGCACTATGTCGCGCAGGGCATGACGCCCGAGGCGGCGGGGGCGGCGGCGCAGTCGCTCTGGGGCTATGGCCTGGGCATCTGCGGCGTCATCATCGCGGTTCTGGCCCCGGTGCTGGGCGCCATCGCCGACAATACCGGGCGGCGGCTGGTCTGGGTCTGGATCTTTTCCGCCTTCTACATGGCGGGCGCCTGGGGGCTGTGGTTCCTGATGCCCGACCAGCCGAACCTGCATCTGGCCATCGTCAGCTTCGGCATCGGGCTGATCGGCATGGAATTCGCCACCATCTTCACCAATGCCCTGCTGCCCGGGCTGGCGCCGCATGACGAGATCGGCCGCATCTCGGGCTCGGGCTTCGCCTTCGGCTATCTGGGCGGCGTCATCGCGCTGGCCGCGGTGCTGCTGCTTCTGGCCGAGAACGCGCAGACCGGCCGCACCATGCTGGGCATCCCGCCGGTGCTGGGCCTTGACCCGGCACTGCGCGAGGGCACGCGGGCGGTGGGGCCGTTCACGGCGCTGTGGTATCTGGTCTTCATGATCCCCTTCGCGCTTTGGGTGCCCGAGGCGCCGGGGCCGCGCCGCCCCCTGCGCCTGGGCGCGGCCATGGCTGAACTGGGCCGGCTGCTTGCCAGCCTGCGGCACCGGCATTCGCTGGCGGCCTGGCTGGCCTCGTCCATGTTCTCGCGCGATGCGCTGAACGCGCTTTACGCCTTCGGCGGGGTCTATGCCGGCACGGTGCTGGGCTGGCCGGTGTTCCTGGCCGGGGTCTTTGGCGTGGTCAGCGCCGTCTCGGCCGCCGTGATCAGCTGGATCGGCGGCCGCGCCGACCGGCGCTGGGGGCCCAAGCCGGTGATCGTCGCCTGCACGCTGGTCCTGATCGCGGTCTGCATCCTGCTGACCGGCATGAGCCGCCAGCAGGTGCTGGGCCTGGCGCTGGCCGAGGGCTCGCGCCTGCCCGATGCGCTGTTCTTCCTCTGCGGCGCGCTGATCGGCGGCGCGGGGGGCGCGCTGCAATCGGCCAGCCGCACGATGATGGTGCGCCACACCACGCCGGAACGGGCCACCGAGGCTTTCGGGCTTTACGCGCTGTCGGGCAAGGCGACGGCTTTCCTGGCCCCCCTGCTGATCGCCACGGTGACGGATGTGACCGGAAGCCAACGGCTCGGCATCTCTCCGCTCATCGTGATGTTCCTTCTGGCGCTGGTTCTGCTAGTTTGGGTCAAAGCAAAAGGAGAGGGCGCGCAGTGATCGGCAAAGCAGTGATCCGCAAATTCCTGACCGCCGCCGTGCTGGCGCTGACCGGGCTCGGCATGGCGCAACCGGCAACGGCCGACCCGCTGGCCCGCAGCGTCTTCGGTGCCGTCCCCGGCCCGACCGGGGGCGCCCCGGTCTCGATCGGGTTCTATTCCAAGGGCTGCGTCTCGGGCGCCATGCAATTGCCCGAATCCGGCCCGACCTGGCAGGCGATGCGCCTGTCGCGGAATCGCAACTGGGGTCATCCCGAGCTGGTCAGCTTCCTGATCGGCCTGTCGCAGGCGGCGCGCCAGGTCGGCTGGCAGGGGCTGTACATCGGCGACATGGGCCAGCCGCGCGGCGGGCCGATGACCTCGGGCCATGCCAGCCACCAGTCGGGGCTCGATGCCGATATCTGGATGCTGCCGCCGCAAAGCCTGCGCCTGACCGCCGCGCAACGCGAGAAGATCTCGTCGCAATCGGTGGTGAACAAGGCCGGCACCGCGCCCTCGGGCCTGTGGAGCGGCGGGCACATGGCGATCATGCGCGCCGCCGCCCGCGACCCGCGGGTCGAGCGCATCTTCGTCGATCCCGTCGCCAAGCTGGCGATGTGCCAGGCCGAGACCGGCGACCGCAGCTATCTGCGCAAGATCCGGCCGCTGGGGGGCCACGACTATCACTTCCACGTCCGCCTGGCCTGCCCGGCGGGCTCGGTCTGCCAGCAGCAGGACGCGCCGCCGCCCGGCGACGGCTGCGCCGAGGCGGCGGAATGGATCAAGAACCGCATCGACCCCAGCCGGGTCAAGCCGGTGCCGCCCGATCCCAACTATCGCCACCCCCGCAGCTTCCGGCTGAGCGAGATGCCCCGTCAATGCCAGGTCGTCGCCACCGCCCGCTAAGGCGCGGCGGCACGGCCGGTGGCGCGGCAGGGCGGCCCCGCCGCCTGCCGGGCCTTGCGCTGGCGCTGCTGCTTGTCTCGGCCTCATCGGCCTGCGCGGCCGATCCCTCGCCTCCGCCCATGCCGAAGGTGGAATATGTCGCGACCTATGTCTGGCGGATGGAGGACGAAGGCTTCGGCGGCTTCTCGGGCATCGAGATCAGCGCCGACGGCAGCCGCTTCACCGTGCTGTCCGACCGCGCCACGATCCGCTGGGGCAGCGTCCAGCGCGACGCGCAGGGCCGCATCCGCGGGCTGGAACTGGCCGGCCGCGCCCAGCTGCGCGACAGCGCCGGCAAGCCGCTGAAGCCCGGCTGGCAGGGCGACAGCGAGGGGCTGGCCATCGCCCCCGACGGCACGATCTGGATCAGCTTCGAGGGGCTGACCCGCGTCGCCCGCCACGACACGCCCGACAGCCCGGCCCAGCCCCTGCCCCGGCCGCCCGAGTTCAAGGCGATGCAGCGCAATTCCTCGCTGGAGGCGCTGGCGGTCCTGCCCGACGGCACGCTCCTGACCCTGCCCGAGCGGTCGGGTTCCCTGACCCGGCCCTTTCCGGTCTGGCGCTGGCGGAACGGCGCCTGGGACCAGCCCTTCGCGATCCCGCGCTCGGGCGACTGGCTGGCGGTGGGCGCCGATATCGGCCCGGACGGGCGCTTCTACCTGCTGGAACGCGACTTCAAGGGCCTCCTGGGCTTTCGCACCCGCGTCAGGCGCTTCGACCTGTCGGAAAGCGGCGTCTCGAACGAGCGGGTGCTGCTGGAATCGCGGCCGCTGCAATATGACAACCTGGAGGGCATCTCGGTCTGGCATGACGGGCAGGGCATCCGCATCACCCTGATCTCGGACGACAATTTCGGCTGGCTGCAACGCACCGAACTGGTCGAATACCGGGTGGCGGAATGAGCCCTGCGGCCTGCATCGCCGCGCTGGACCGCGCGGTCGAAAGCGCGCTGGCCGAGCGGCGGATCGTCGGCTGCGTGGTGTTGCTGGCCGAGGATGGCCGGCTGGTCCATGCCCGCGCCGCGGGCCTGGCCGACCGCGAGGCCGACCGGCCGATGCGGCAGGCGACCTGGCTGCGCTATGCCTCGGTCTCGAAGCCCTTCACCACGGTCGCGGCGCTGCGGCTGATCCAGGCGGGGCGGCTGTCTCCCGAGGATCCGGTGACGCGCTGGCTGCCGGATTTTGCTCCGGCGCTGCCCGACGGCAGCCGCCCCGCGATCACCGTGGACCAGCTGATGTCGCATCTGGCGGGGCTGGACTACGGCTTCAACCAGCCGCCGGACGGCCCCTATGCCCGCGCCGGGGTCTCGGACGGGATCGGCGACAGCGGCATCTCGCTGGCCGAGAACCTGCGCCGCATCGCCTCGGTGCCGCTGGACCGGCCGCCGGGCACGCGCTGGCGTTATTCGGTGGCGACCGATGTGCTGGGCGCGGTGATCGAGGCCGCGGCCGACATGCCGCTGCCCGAGGCCATGGCCCGGCTGGTGACGGACCCCTTGGGCATCGAGGCCGGCTTCCAGGCCCCGGACGCCGTGGACCTGGCCGCGAATTACGCCGATGCCCGCCCCGAGCCGCAACGGATGCGCGGCCCGACCCGTGTCCGCAATCGGCTGCAACCTGAGCAAAGCTATGCCTACCTGCCCGAGCGTATCCGCGACCCCTCGGCCTTTCCCTCGGGCGGCGGCGGCATGGCAGGGACGGCCGAGGCGGCGCTGGCGCTGCTGGAAACCCTGCGCGACGGCCCTTTCCTGGCCGAGAACCTGCGCGCCGAGGTCCGCCGCAACCGTATCCGCCAGCGCCATCCGCTGCGCGGTGCCGGCTGGGGCCATGCCTGGGCGGGCGCGGTCGTCACCGACGCGGATGCGGCCGGCATCGGCTTGCCGCAAGGCTGCCTCGGCTGGGGCGGCATCTACGGCCACAGCTGGATCGTCGATCCCGCGCGCGGCCGCAGCCTGGTCGCGCTGACCAATACCGCGATCGAGGGGATGAACGGTGCCTTTGCGGTGGAAATCGCCGCCGCGGCCGCGCAATAAGCCCGCGCAAGGCCGTTGACAGAATCTGCGGACGGCCTTATGCGGCCTTGCCCCGACGGGGCCGAGTCTCCGCGACCTTGCCAAAACGGAAAACCAGACATGTCCCGCATCCTTCCCGGCGTCATCGCCATGGCCGCCGTCGTGGTGGCCTCGAACATCCTGGTCCAGCACCTGCTGGGCGCCTGGCTGACCTGGGGGGCGCTGACCTATCCGGTCGCCTTCCTGGTGACTGACATCATGAACCGGGTCTATGGACCGGCCGCCGCGCGCAAGGTGGTCTATGCCGGCTTCGTGACCGGCGTGCTCTGCTCGGTCGTGGCCGCGGGGCTGGACAAGACCACGCTGCGCATCGCCATAGCCTCGGGCGCGGCCTTCCTTTCGGCGCAGCTGATGGACATCTCGGTCTTCAACCAGTTGCGAAAATACAACTGGTGGCTACCGCCCCTGGCGGCCAGCGTCGCCGGCTCGATCCTCGACACTGCCGTTTTCTTCAGCATCGCCTTTGCCGCACAGCTGACGCCAATCTTCCCGGCGGACGATGTTTCCTGGGCAAATGAGCTGGTTCCGCTGCTGGGACATGGCCCCGTCCAGCCGTTGTGGGTTTCGCTGGCAGTGGCCGACTGCGGGGTGAAGCTTGCGCAGGCAGTGCTGGCACTCGTGCCCTTCCGCATCGTCGTCGGAAATTTGATCCAGCGCCGCGCGCAAATTCATTGACTGTCAAGGGTTCTGTGGCAGGCTGGACCCCATAAGGCAACTTATTGAAAGGAGGTGGTCCAGTGTCGAGAGTGATATTGGAGAGAGGTGTCGGGACAGTCAGGGGGGCCGTGGCCTGAGGGCAGCCCCAAGGGTCGTAAACCCTGACTGGGACGGTGGGCACCAACCCTAACCGGACCATCTCCGTGGATCTCGCGGGCCGTTCTCCAGGGGGGCGGCCCGTTCCATTTTCTGCTGCTTCGGCATTCGTGCGTACAGGGCATGCGTGGCGAAGCGTGAAAGGCGGTTCGGGTATTTATGGAACGAAGAAGCCGGGCCTGCGCTTCTTCGTTCCCCAAATACCCATGCGGCAGCGCAGCCGAAGACCCGACCCCGGTTGGAGGCCGGGTGGTTGCAGCAGGCTCAGATCCGCTCGATGGCCAGCGCGATGCCCTGGCCGCCGCCGATGCACATGGTGATGAGGCCCTTGCTGCCGCCGGTGCGCATCAGCTCATACATTGCCTTCACGGTGATGAGGGCGCCGGTCGCGCCGACCGGGTGGCCGAGCGCGATGGCGCCGCCGTTCGGGTTCACCCTGGCGGGGTCGAGGCCCAGCCCCTTGTTCACCGCCAGCGCCTGCGCGGCAAAAGCCTCGTTCGATTCGATCAAGTCGAAATCGCCGGCCGTCAGGCCGGTGCGCTTCAGCAGTGCCTCGACCGCCGGGACCGGGCCGATGCCCATCACCTCGGGGCGCACGCCGGCGACGGCATGGCCAAGGATGCGGAACAACGGCCTGGCGCCCGCCGCCTGCGCCGCATCGGCCCGTGCCAGCACCAGCGCCGCCGCACCGTCGTTGATCCCCGAGGCATTGCCTGCCGTCACCGTGCCGTCCTTCTGGAACACCGGCTTCAGCCCGGCCAGTTTCCCGGCATCGGTCGCCTTCGGATGCTCGTCCGTGTCGAAGGCGACCACGCCCTTGCGGGTCTTGATCTCGACCGGGACGATCTGCTCCCTGAAGCGGCCCTCGGCGATGGCGGCGGCGGCGCGTTTCTGGCTTTCCAGGGCGAATTCGTCCTGCGCCTGGCGCGAGATGTCATGTTCGCGCGCGACATTTTCCGCCGTCACCCCCATATGGCCGGTGCCCATCGGGCAGGTCAGCGCGCCGACCATCATGTCGAGCATCTGCACGTCGCCCATCTTGGCACCGAACCGTGCCGCGGGCACGGCATAGGGCGCGCGGCTCATCGATTCCGCGCCGCCCGCCACGGCGAAATCCGCATCGCCCAGCATCAGCGCCTGCGCGGCCGAGACGATGGCCTGCGCCCCCGAGCCGCAGAGCCGGTTCACGTTCATCGCCGGGGTGGTGTCGGGCACTCCGGCTTCCAGCATCGCCACGCGCGACAGATACATGTCGCGCGGCTCGGTGTTCAGGACATGGCCGAAGACCACGGTGCCGATGCGCTCGGGGCCGATGCCGGCGCGCTCGATCGCGGCGCGGGTCGCGGTCGCAGCCAGCTGGATCGGCGGCACGCCGGCCAGGCTGCCGCCGAAGGTGCCGATGGCCGTGCGCGCCCCGGACAGGATGACGATTTCATTCTCGGACATGATTTCCCCCGATTGCCGTTGGCATGATGTTATTGCTAGAGCCGCGATAGCCCATCGAAAAGACCCGCCCCCTTGCGACCTTGCGGAAAGACGGCAGAATATGGCCATGACCGAGGATCCCCGCATCAGCCTGCGCCTGCATTTCGAATCCGGCCTGACCTTTGGCCGCGGCAAGGCCGACCTGCTGCAAGCCATCGACGACGAGGGCTCGATCTCGGCCGCCGGGCGGCGCATGGGCATGAGCTATCGCCGCGCCTGGTCGCTGGTCGAGGAAATGAATGCGCATTTTGCCGCACCCCTGGTGGACAGCAGCCGCGGCGGCGCCCATGGCGGCGGCGCCCAGCTGACTGCGCGCGGCCGGCAGGTGCTGGCCGATTACCGCGCGCTGGAGGCGCTGCTGCGCGACCAGGGCGCCGGGGCTTTGGGGCGGCTGCGCGCGGGGCAGCGATCTGCACCGGCGTAAATAACGGTTGCCAGCGCGGGCAAGGGTTGGTTATGTCCGTCCAGACACAACGAATGGACCAGCCCGATGCGCCTGTCTTTCCTTGCCGCCGCCCTGATCGCGCTTGCCCCCGCAGCCCAGGCCGACGAGATCACCATCTTCGCCGCCGCCAGCCTCAAGGACGCGCTGGACGAGATCGCCGCCGACTGGCAAGCCAGCCATGGCGATACGGTGGTGATCTCCTATGCCGGCAGTTCGCAGCTTGCCAAGCAGATCCAGGAGGGCGCGCCGGCCGACCTGTTCATCTCGGCCTCGACCGCGTGGATGGATGCGGTGCAGGATTCGGGCGACATCGACCCGGCGACGCGCCGCGACCTGCTGGGCAATACGCTGGTGCTGGTCGGTACCGGCAAGCCGGCCGAGGCGGCCGTGACCGAATTGCCCGGCCTGCTGGGCGACGGCAAGCTGGCCATGGCGATGGTCGATTCCGTCCCTGCCGGGCAATACGGCAAGGCGGCGCTGACCGCGCTGGGCCTGTGGGAGCAGGTCGAGGGCCAGGTCGCGCAGGCCGACAACGTCCGCGCCGCGCTGAAGCTGGTCGCCACGGGCGAGGCGCCGCTGGGCATCGTCTATGGCAGCGACGCCGTGGCCGAGCCGGGCGTGGGCGTGGTGGCGACCTTCCCGGCCGATAGCCACGAGCAGATCACCTATCCCGCCGCCGTGACCAGGGCCGCCGATACGCCGCAGGCCGCCGCCTTCCTTGACAGCCTGTCGCAGGAGCCGGCAAGATCGGTCTTTGAATCGCAAGGCTTTACCGTCACGCAATGATCCCGACCGATTGGCTTGGCCCCCAGGAATGGCAGGCCGTGCGGCTGTCCCTGCGGGTCGCCGCCGTCGCCACGCTGGCCGGCCTGCCGCCGGCCGTCGCCGTGGCCTGGCTGCTGGCCCGGCGGCGCTTTCCGGGGCATGGGCTGCTGAGCGGCATCGTGCATCTGCCGCTGATCCTGCCGCCGGTCGTCACCGGCTACCTGCTGCTGATCACCTTCGGCACCCAGGGGCCGGTGGGCAGCCTGCTGAAACCGCTGGGCATCGTCTTCGCCTTTCGCTGGACCGGCGCGGCGCTGGCCTGCGGCATCATGAGCTTTCCGCTGATGGTGCGCGCCATACGCCTGGGCTTCGAGGCGGTGGACCCCAGGTTGGAACAGGCCGCCGCCACATTGGGCGCGCCGCGGGCCTGGATCTTCCTGACCGTGACGCTGCCCTTGATCCTGCCCGCGATCCTGGCCGGGGCCACGCTGGGCTTTGCCAAGGCGATGGGCGAGTTCGGCGCCACCATCACCTTCGTCTCGAACATTCCGGGCCAGACCCAGACCCTGCCCTCGGCCATCTATGCGCTGTTGCAGGTGCCCTCGGGCGAGGCGGCGGCGCTGCGGCTGGTGCTGGTCTCGGTGGTGATCGCCATGGCGGCGGTGCTGGTCTCGGAATGGCTGGCCTGGCGCATGGCCGCGCGCATGAACGGGCGCGCCGAGGGGCGGGCGTGATGCTGGAGGTCGCCTTTCGCCACAATTTCCGGGGGCTGGCGCTGGACGTGGCCTTTCAGGCGCCCGGCGGGGTGACGGCGCTGTTCGGCCCCTCGGGCTGCGGCAAAAGCACCACGATCAACGCCATCGCCGGGCTGATGCGCCCCGAACAGGGCCGCATCGCGCTGGACGGGCAGGTGCTGTTCGACGGCGCCACGAACCTTGCGCCGCAGGCCCGGCGCATCGGCTGCGTGTTCCAGGACGCGCGGCTGTTTCCGCATATGACGGTGGCGGCGAACCTGCGCTATCCTTCGCGCTGGCGGCGCGGGGCGGCGCGCGATTTCGACCGCATCACCGGGATGCTGGCGCTGGAGCCCTTGCTGCACCGCCGCCCCGGCACGCTGTCGGGGGGCGAGCGCCAGCGCGTGGCCATCGGGCGCGCGCTTCTGTCTGACCCGGCGCTCTTGGTGATGGACGAGCCGCTGGCGGCGCTGGACGAGGCGCGCAAGGCCGAGATCATGCCCTGGCTGGAGCGCCTGCGCGACGAGATCCGGCTGCCGATCCTTTATGTCAGCCATTCGGTGCCCGAGGTGCTGCGGCTGGCGACCACGGTGGTGCTGATGCGGCAGGGGCGGGTGGTCCATTCCGGCCCGCTGGCCGCGATCCTGGCCGATCCCGAACTGGCCCCGCAGCTGGGCGCGCGCGAGGCGGGGGCGCTGATCCGCGCCACGGTCGAGGCGCGCGAACCCGACGGCATGACCCGCGTGGCCACCGCCGGCGGGCCGATGCTGCTGCCCGGCATGGACCTGGCGCCGGGGCGGGCGCTGCGGCTGCGCATCCTGGCGCATGAGGTGATCCTGGCGCGCGAGGCGCCGCGGGGCCTGTCGGCGCTGAACGTGCTGCCGGTCGCGGTGACGCGCATCGAGGGCGGGCTGGTGCAGCTGGCGCTGGGGCAGGGCGCGCAGCATGAGCGGATGCTTGCGCAGGTCACGCCGCGCTCGGTCAAGGCGCTGGAATTGCAGCCGGGAACCGCCTGCCACGCCATCGTGAAATCGGTCTCGGTCCTGCCCAGCTAGGCCGGGTCGAGCCTTTGTCATTTGCGCCCTGTCCCGGATTCCGCTTATCCTGCCGGCAAAAACATGAGGGCAGTATGAACAGGTTTCTCAAGCTCGCCATCGTCGGGCTGGTGGCCTCTTGCGGAGGGGGCGGGAACTACAAGGCACCGCGCAATCTGGAAAGCGCCTGCGCCATCGCGGCAGAGCGGCCCGCCTACATGCGCGCGATGAAGGCGACCGAGCGGCGCTGGGGCGTGCCGGTGCATGTGCAGATGGCGACGATCCACCAGGAATCGAAATTCATCGGCAATGCCCGCACGCCGCATCAATATGCGCTGGGCATCATTCCGATCGGCCGGCAAAGCTCGGCCTATGGCTACAGCCAGGCGCTGGACAGCACCTGGGACGATTACCGCAAGCAGACCGGCAACCGCCGTGCCCGGCGCGACAATATCCGCGACGCCACCGACTTCATGGGCTGGTACATGAACGATTCGGCGCGGGTGCTGGGCATCTCGAAATGGGACGCCGCCTCGCAATACCTGGCCTATCACGAGGGCCGCTCGGGCTTTGCCAGGGGTTCGCACAATTCGAAGCCCTGGCTGCTGGGCGTGGCGGGCAAGGTCCAGGCCAGGGCCGAGGTCTATCGCAGCCAGCTTGCCTCCTGCCGCTGACCGTTTCGCCCGCCTATTGGCGGCGGGCGATCTCGTTCTGGATGGCGAAGGTCGAGGCGGGAAAGCTCATCCCGGTCTGCATGTCGCCCAGGATCACCGTGGTGCGCTTGCCGGTGTCGTCGGTCACGACCCATTGCCGCAGCTGGGTCGGGTTGGCGGTAAAGACCATCTGGATATTGCCGTATTCCGGGTGCTGGGGATCCTGCGCCGTGACCACGGTGGTGTTCTTCTTTTCGGCATAGCCGGTGACCATGCGCGCCCGGCTCAGGTCGATGTTCGGCGCCAGGATCAGCGACAGCGGCGTCTTGGACAGCGGATATTGCTGCGGCGCGCCGCGCGTCTTGCCGTCGAACACGGCGACGTTGCCGGCCGAGGCCATGACCAGCGTGCGGTCGCCCTTGTATTCGAAGCGCACCCGCTGCGGGCGCTGGATATAGACCACCCCGGTCGAGATCGAGCCGTCGGCATTCACCTGGGTGAAATCCGCCTTGGCGGTCTTGAGGCTGTTGAGATAGCGCGAGATCTCGTTCAGCGGAATCTTCTCGGCCAGGGCGGGAAAGGCCATGGCCAGGCACAGGACGGGCGCAAGGGCGAGCGTTTTCAGTTTCATGGGCGGAATGATACCGATCCTCCAAAGACTTGCACATCACGTTCGCTGGATGCGCGGTGCTTCAACGCTGACGGCGGCGTGAGCGTTCCCTAAAGCCGCCGCCCGGTCAGCAGGCGCGGCATCGGCTCAAGGCTCAGCCCCGCCGCCTGGCGCATGAAGCCGCGCCGCAGGGGCGGGATGGCATCGACCAGACCCATGCCGATTTCGCGCGCGGCGCGCAGCAGCGGATTGGCGTTGGAAAACAGCGCGTTCACCCCGTCCATGCCAAGCGCCAGCGCCGTCGCATCCGGTCGGCGCCAGTCCTGGTAGCGTGCCAGCACCAGCTCGGCGCCGATATCCTCGCCGCGGCGGCGGGCGGCGACGACGACCTCGGCCAGCGCGGCCACGTCGCGCAGGCCCAGGTTCAACCCCTGCCCGGCGATGGGATGCACGCCATGCGCCGCATCGCCCACCAGCGCCACGCGCGCATCGACGTAGCGTTCGGCCAGGGTCAGGTTCAGCGGATAGGAAAAGCGCGGCCCGGCCAGTTGGATTTCGCCCAGGAAATCGCCGAAGCGCGGGCGCAGCACCGCCAGGAACTCCGCGTCCGGCAGATCCATGATGGCGCGGGCCTGGGCCTCGGGCTCGGACCAGACGATCGAGCTGCGATTGCCCGGCAGCGGCAGGATCGCCAGCGGCCCGGTCGGCATGAAATACTGATGCGCGGTGCCTTCGTGCGGCAGTTCGTGATCGACCGCCGCGACCAGCGCGATCTGGCCGTAGTCATGGCCGATGCGCCGGATCCCGGCCCGCGCCGCCACGCCCGATTGCCGCCCGTCGGCGCCGACCAGCAGCCGGGCCTTGATGCTGCGCCCGTCCGAAAGGCTGGCGCGGATCCCTGCGCCCTCGGCCTCTTGCCCGGTGACGGACAGGCCGGGCAGATGCGTGACCCGGCCCCGCATCGCGGCCAGCAGCGCGCGGTAAAGGAAGCGGTCCTCGAGCATATAGCCCAGCCGGCCTTCCTCGATCTCGGCGCCGTCGAAATGCAGGCCGAAGGGGCCGGCGCCTTCGCCCGGCACGCCCTGCGTCGCCTCGACCTTGCGGATCTCCTGCGCGTTCGGGGCCAGGTCGTTCCACAGCCCCAGCGCGGCCAGCAGCCGTTGCGAGGCCAGCGCCAGCGCATAGGCGCGGCCGTCGAAGGCGTCGCCGGCGCGGGCATCGGCGGGGCGGGCATCGGCCACCGCCACCGACAGGCCGGCATCGGCCAGGGCCAGGGCCAGGGCCGGGCCGTTCAGCCCGCCGCCGGCAATCAGGATGTCGAAATCGGTCCTCATGGGACGCAATATGACCTTCGGCCGGGCAATGTCCATGCGTCACGGCGGCCGCCAAGCGCATTGCGAGCCAGCCCGCGCCGGGATAGCCTGTGTCTTATTTGGTATCTGGATATTGTCGGTCGGGGGAAGGGCATGGATTGGCTCAGGGCATCTGCGGCGGAACAGGGAAGGGCGATCCTGGCCGGGCTCATCAGCCCGGTCGAGCAGGCCGAGGCCTATCTGGACGCCGCGGCCCGCCATCCCTATGGCGACCGCATCTATGCCCGGCTGACCCCCGAGCGCGCGCGGGCCGAGGCCATCGCCGCCCATGACCGCGCCCGCGCCGGGCTGCGCCGCGGCTTGCTGGACGGGGTGGCGATCAGCTGGAAGGATAATATCGACAGCGCCGGCATCGCGACCGAGGCCGGCTCGCGCCTGCTGCAAGGCCGCGTGCCCCGCCAGGATGCCGCGATCCTGGCCGGGGCGACGCTGGACGGGCTGGTCTGCCTGGGCAAGACGCATATGACCGAGCTGGCCTTTTCCGGCCTGGGGGTGAATCCCCGCACGGCGACGCCGCCCAACAGCATCGACCAGGAACTGGCGCCGGGCGGGTCGAGTTCGGGCGCGGCCGTCTCGGTGGCGCTGGGGCTGGCGGCGGCGGCGGTGGGCTCGGATACCGGCGGCTCGATCCGGGTGCCGGCGGCCTGGAACGGGCTGGTGGGCTTCAAGCCGACCACGGGCGCGGTCAGCGGTGCTGGCATCGTGCCGCTGTGCCGCCGCTTCGACGTGGCCGGCCCCATCGCCCGCACGGTCGAGGATTGCGCCGAGCTTTTCGCCGTGCTGCGCGGCGAGCCGGCAGCCGACCTGGCCGATGCCAATCCGCGCGGACTGCGGCTGATGGTGCTGGACGGTGTGCCCTTCGAGGATGCGCGCAAGGAGCCGGTCGCCGGCTTCGAGGATGCGGTGGACCGCCTGGCCCGCGCCGGTGCCCGCATCACCCATGCCGCGCCGCCCTGCGTGGCCGAGGCCATGGTGCTGGCGCCGCTGCTGTTCGCGCCCGAGGCCTATGGCATCTGGCGCGAGCAGATCGAGGCGGCGCCCGAGTTGATGTATCCGCCGATCCTGGAGCGTTTTCGCGGCGGCCAGTTCGTGCTGGCGGCCGATTACGTCGCCGCCTGGGAGGAGCTGGCCCGGCTGCGCGCCGACTGGGCGCGGCTGGTCGCGGGCTTCGACGCGGTGATCCTGCCCACGGCGCCGATCCTGCCGCCGCCGGTGGACCGGCTGCTGGCCGAGGAAGAGTTCTTTGCCCGCGAGAACCTGCTGACGCTGCGCAATACCCGCATCGCCAACCTGCTGGACCTGCCGGCGGTCAGCCTGCCGACCGGCCATCCGGGTTGCGGCATCATGCTGATGGGCCGCGCCGGCCAGGACCGCGCGCTGCTGGTGGCGGCCGCCGCGGCCGAGGCGGCGCTGCGCTGAAGCGTGGTTTTTCCGGGCAAATCCGGCACGGACGGGGGCAATCTGGTGGTGAAACTCTGGACGCATGGGGGGATTGCCGGTAGTCTTGCGGCAAAACGGGGCGCGACGACCCCGACTGAGAGGCAGTCATGGCAATTCCCGAGCGGTTCTCGAACCTGCCGGATTACGCGTTTCCGCGCCTGCGGAAGCTTCTTTCGGGCATCGAGCCCGGCGGCGAGCCGCTGATCCTGACGATCGGCGAGCCGCGCCATGCCTTGCCGGATTTCGTCGGCCCGGTCATGGCCGAAAGCATCGCCGATTTCGGCAAATATCCCTCGAACGAGGGCACGGCCGAACTGCTGGCCGCGATCTCGGGCTGGCTTTCCCGCCGGCACGGGCTGGAGGTCGCGCCCGAGCGGATCATGGCGCTGAACGGCACGCGCGAGGGGCTGTTCAACGCCGCCCTGGCGCTGGCGCCGGAGCGCAAGAACGGCCAAAAGCCTGCAATTCTGGTGCCGAACCCGTTCTACCAGGTCTATGCCGTGGCCGCCGCCGCCGTGGGCGCCGAGCCCGTCTTCGTGCCCGCCACGCCGGAAACCGGCCACCTGCCGCGCTTTGCCGACCTGCCGGCCGCGGTGCTGGACCGCGCCGCCGTGGCCTATCTGTGCTCGCCCGCCAATCCGCAGGGCAGCATCGCCTCCGAGGATTATCTCGAGGAGCTGATCGCGCTGGCCGACCGGCACGATTTTCTGGTCTTCGCCGATGAATGCTATTCCGAGATCTGGCGCGACGCCCCGCCGCCCGGCGCGCTGGCGGTGGCTGCGCGCATGGGGCTGGCCGACCGGGTGGTGATGTTCAACTCGTTGTCGAAACGCTCGAACCTGCCGGGGCTGCGCTCGGGTTTCGCGGCGGGCGGCGCGGCGCAGATCGCGCAGTTGCGGCGGCTGCGCAGCTATGCGGGCGCGCCGCTGCCGCTGCCGGTGCAGCGGGTCAGCGCCATGGCCTGGGCGGATGAGGGCCATGTGGACGCAAGCCGCGCACTCTACCAGCAGAAATACGCCATCGCCGATCGGGTGCTGGGCAATGTGCCGGGCTACCAGCCGGTGCAGGGCGGCTTTTTCCTGTGGCTGCCGGTCCCGGAAAGCGTCGGCACCGGCGAGGACGCGGCGAAAAAGCTGTGGGCCGAGGCGGGTATCCAGGTGCTGCCCGGCGCCTATCTGGCCCGCGACGGCGAGGCCGGCAATCCGGGCCGGAATTTCATCCGCGTGGCGCTGGTTGCGCCGGCGGAGCAGACCGAGGCGGCGCTGAACCGCCTGAAAATGTGTTTGTATCAAGGGGGTTGACGCATGGCGAGCTGGCAGGCGAAACACCGCGATCCGCTGTTTGACCAAAACACGCAGGCGGCGCTGGAGCGGCGCGGCAAGGAATTGCTGGGCGCGGGGCTGGTCATCCTGGGCGTGCTGATCGCGATGATGCTGGTCAGCTATTCCCCCGACGATCCCAGCTTCCTCTCGGCGACCGACCAGCCGGCGCAGAACTATCTGGGCCGCTTCGGCGCCTATGTCGCCTCGGCGCTGTTCATGATCACCGGCTACGGCACCTGGGTGCTGGTGGTGGGCGCCGTGGCCTGGGGCCTGCGGCTGATGCTGCACCGGGGCGAGGAACGGCTGATGCGCGGCATCTTCCTGCCCATCGCCATGGTGCTGGTGTCGATCTATGCCACCTCGATGACCCCGCCGGCGGCCTGGACGCAAAGCTTCGGCCTGGGCGGGCATCTGGGCGACATGCTGATGGGCGGCATGCTGTCGGCCATGCCGATGAAGGCATCGGTCGCGATCAAGCTGCTGGCACTGTTGACCGCCATCGGCACCGTCGCCTTCCTGGCTTTCGTGCTGGGCTTCGACCGCAAGGAACTGACGACCATCGGCACCTTCCTGCGCGAGGGGCTGGCCACCGCCCGCGTCCTGGCGCTGCATGCGGTGGATCGCGGCGCAAGGCTGTCCTCGGGCGCGGCGCGCGGGCTCAAGAGCCGCAGCGAGGCCCGGCGCGAGCGGGTCGGCCGCGCCGCATCCGCCGCCCTGCCGCAGGCGCCCCGCGGCGGCCTGCCGGGCCTGCGCCCGGCGCCGGCGCCCCTGGGCGATGATCGCGACTTCGCCCCCGAGCCCGAGTTGATCGACCCCGAGACGCATTATGCCGAGGATGACGAGCCGCCCTCGAACGCCGCCGTCAGCGCCCGCATCACCGATGCGATCCGCAGCCGCGCGGAAGGCGCCCGGTCCGAGGGCAAGGGGCTGCTGTCGGCGGTGACGGCGCGGCTGACCGGCGCCCGCGCCGCGCCCGCCCGGCACGAGCCGCCGCTGCGCGCCGGCGAGGATGAGGACGGCGAGGATTTCGCCGAACCCGTCACCGCCGCGCCCTTCGGCGCCGAGACGCCGCGCGTGGTGGTGCCGCCCAAGAAGCCCGCCCCCTCGCGCCAGGCGCAATCCGAGGCGCAGCCGGCGCTGCGCTTCGACGACGCGGCCAGCCATTACGAGCATCCGCCGCTGTCGCTTCTGACCGCGCCGACCACCGTCGAGCGCCACCAGCTGTCGCAAGAGGCGCTGATGGAAAACGCCCGCATGCTGGAGGCGGTGCTGGACGATTACGGCGTCAAGGGCCAGATCACCGAGGTCCGCCCCGGTCCGGTGGTCACGCTTTACGAACTGGAGCCGGCGCCGGGGCTGAAGGCCAGCCGGGTGATCGGGCTGGCCGACGACATCGCGCGGTCGATGTCGGCGCTGTCGGCGCGGGTCTCGACCGTGCCCGGCCGCTCGGTGATCGGCATCGAGCTGCCCAATGCCCGGCGCGAAAAGGTGGTGCTGCGCGAGATCCTGGCCTCCAAGGCCTATGGCGACGGCACCCAGCCGCTGCCCTTGGCGCTGGGCAAGGATATCGGCGGCGGGCCGGTGGTGGCGAACCTGGCCAAGATGCCGCACCTCTTGATCGCCGGGACCACCGGCTCGGGCAAGTCGGTGGCGATCAACACCATGATCCTGTCGCTGCTCTACAAGCTGACGCCCGAGGAATGCCGGCTCATCATGATCGACCCCAAGATGCTGGAACTGTCGGTCTATGACGGCATCCCGCATCTGCTGTCCCCGGTCGTCACCGATCCCAAGAAGGCCGTGGTGGCGCTGAAATGGGTCGTGGGCGAGATGGAGGAACGCTATCGCCGCATGTCCAAGATGGGCGTGCGCAACATCGAGGGCTATAACGGCCGCGTGCGCGAGGCGCTGGACAAGGGCGAGCTGTTCAAGCGTACCGTGCAGACCGGCTTTGACGAGGATACCGGCGAGCCGGTCTTCGAGACCGAGGAATTCCTGCCCGAGACCTTCCCCTATATCGTCGTCATCGTCGACGAGATGGCCGACCTGATGATGGTGGCGGGCAAGGAGATCGAGGCCTGCATCCAGCGCCTTGCGCAGATGGCGCGGGCCTCGGGCATCCACCTGATCATGGCGACGCAGCGGCCCTCGGTCGATGTCATCACCGGCACGATCAAGGCCAACTTCCCGACCCGGATCAGCTTCCAGGTCACCTCCAAGATCGACAGCCGCACCATCCTGGGCGAACAGGGCGCCGAGCAATTGCTGGGCCAGGGCGACATGCTCTACATGGCCGGCGGCTCGCGCATCACCCGCGTCCACGGACCCTTCGTCAGCGACGAGGAGGTCGAGGAGGTGGTGAACCATCTGAAAAGCTTCGGCCCGCCCAGCTACATGTCCGGCGTGGTCGAGGGCCCGGACGAGGAGCGCGCCGACAGCATCGATCAGGTGCTGGGCCTGTCCTCGGGCGAGGGCGGCGATGCCGAGCTTTACGACATGGCCGTCGCCATCGTCGCCAAGGACCGCAAATGCTCGACCTCGTATATCCAGCGCAAGCTGGCCATCGGCTACAACAAGGCGGCGCGGCTGGTCGAACAGATGGAGGAACAGGGCGTCGTCACCCCGGCGAACCATGTCGGCAAGCGCGAGGTGCTGGTGCCGGAGGTGTAAGCCGGCCGCATCGGGATCGGGGCCGGGCCGCTGCGCCCGGCCTTTTTCATGCGGCAGCCTAGCCTAGCCCGCCGGCCGGCCCAGGTGCAGCGCCAGCGCCTGGCGCGCGGCGGGGCGGATGACCGAGCCGTGGTTTTCCTGGGGGTGCGGGCGGTGGACCAGCTCGAGCCCCGGAATCCCGGACAGCAGCGACAGGATCGGCGGCGGTTCGGCCCCCGAATTGGCAATCAGCAGCGGCACCACCGGGTCCAGCCGGCCGCCCGCCGCCAGGATGCCGCCGCGAAAGGCGCGGGCCTCGCGCAGGGGTTCGCCGGCGTTCCACCAGGTCGAGGGATCGGCCGCGGCATAGCGGGCGAACAGGCGCGGGCGGGTGAACAGCGTATTCAGCACGAAAAGCCCGCCCAGCGAATGACCGAACAGTGTCAGGTCGCCTGTATCCAGCGGCAGGCGCCGGCCGAGTTCGGGCAGCAGCTGCGCCGCGATCATCCGAAGAAAGGCATCCTGCCCGCCGGTCGGCCGGTCGCCGGGACCGCGCAGCCCCTCTTGCGCCGGGACCGGCTGCTTGCCGGGCGAGGTCAGGTCGAACCAGCGGCGGGCCGGGTCGAAGCGGGTCTCGACCGGATAGCCGATGCCGACCAGCGCCACCGGCGCCTCGGGCGCCAGTTCCTCGCGCAGATGCCACAGGATCGGAAAGGTCGCGTTGCCGTCCAGCGCCAGGATCGCGGAATAGCCGCCCCGCGGCGCCGGAACCTGCGGCAGACCCAGGAAGATGCGCCAGGGCGCCTCGGCCGGGCCAAGGTCGAAATGGCTGGCGCGCGGATGCTCGATCCGCTCGGCCGGCTCCAGCCCGCGCGGCCTGCCTTCCTGCGCCCGTGCCGCGCCGGCGGCCATGGCGACCAGCGATACCGCCAGAAAGCCGCGTCGGGAAAGGGGGATCTGCATCTTTGCCTCCGGTCCATCGGCGGGCTGGCGGAAGCGGGCTTGCCCTTGCCCGCATGGCCTAGCGGCCACCGGCCCGGGGCGCAAGCCCGGCGGCGCTGGCGCTTGGCTCAGCCCTCGTGTCCCATGATCGGCCGCGCCTGGGCCGAGCGATCGGCGGTCGAGCCCTCGTCCACCGTCACCACCACCGACAGGCCCGGCTCAAGATACTCGGCCATCTCTTGCCCCGGATCGATCGCGATGCGCACCGGCAGGCGCTGCGCCACCTTGGTGAAATTGCCGGTGGCGTTCGAGGCCGACAGCATGCTGAACTCGGAAGCCGTGGCGGGCGAAAAGGCCTCGACCCGGCCGGTAAAGGCGCGGTGGCGCATGGCGTCCACGGTGAAGGTGGCGCGGTCGCCGATGCGGATGCCGTGCAGCTCGGTCTCGCGGAAATTGGCGATGACCCAGACTTCGGGGCCGACATGGCTGACCAGCGCGGTGCCCGCCGTGACATATTGGCCCAGCCGCACCCCGACCTGGCCCAGCCGCCCGTCCGAGGGCGCGCGGATCACCGTATTGTCCAGGTCGATCCGCGCCAGTTCCACCGCCGCCTGGGCCGAGGCGATCTCGGCGCGTTTCGCGGCCAGCCCGACCTCGGCGCCCTTGACGTTCTCGCGCGCCACCGCGATGGCGCTTTCGGCCTGGGTGACGGCGGCCTCGGCCTGGCGCAGCGCCAGCTCGGTCTGGTCGGCCGAGCTTTGCGCCGTCACGCCGCGCGATTGCAGGGCCTGCGCCCGGTCCCAAGTCGAGGCCGCCGTGTCCCGCGCCGCCCGCGCCGCGGAAAGCGCCGCTTCGGCCGATTGCAGGCTGGCCTGGGCGGAATGGACGCCTTGTTCCTGGATCTTCAGCGCCGCCTCGGCACCTTGCAGGGTGGCCTGGGCCTGGGCAAGCTTCTGCCGGTATTGCCGGTCGTCGATTCGGGCGATGACCTGACCCGCGGTCACGGGCTGGAAGTCCCGCACCTCGACCGCCGCGACATAGCCGGACAGCTGCGGCGCGACGGTGGTCAGCTGGCCGCGGATATAGGCGTTCTCGGTCTGCGGATGGGCCGGGCGAAACGGCGGCAGGTGCCAGGCGTAAAGCACGATCAGCAGGCCGGCCAGGCCGGCGGCCAGCGCGATCAGGGTCGGGATCAGGTGGTTTCTGGTCATGTCTCGGGCTCGGGATGGGTCTGGGCGCCGGCCGGCAGCGGCGCGCGGCGCGCCGCCAGCCAGTCGCGGAACAGATGCAGCAGCAGCGCGCAAAGCGCCGCCGCCGCCAGCAGGAAGGTCAGGAAATAGGCGTCGTTATAGGCCATCACATAGGCCTGGGCGCCGGCATCCTGGGCGATCTGCGCCACCGCCTGCGCCTGGCGCTGCGCGGCATCGGCGATCTGCGGCGTCAGGGCGGCGCTGCGCTGCGCGATCTCGGCCGCGACCAGTGGGTCGGTGGCGGTCAGTTCCTCGCGCAGCACTTGCAGATGCAGGGCCTGGCGGTGGTTGATCAGGGTCGAGAACAGGCCCGATCCCATGGCCCCGCCCAGGGATTGCGTGGACAGGAAGACGATGACAAAGGACAGGATGTAGTTCGGCCCGCGCGCCAGGGCCGAAAGCAGCCCGCGCATCATCGCCGGCGCCAGGAAGAACGAGCCGGCAAAGGCGATCATCGCCTGGCTCAGCATCATCTGCGCCGGCCGGGTGTCCAAGCTGGCATGGCTGTCCATGAAGGCGCCGGCGGCGATCAGCGCCAGCGCGATGATGTGGAACAGCGGCACCCGCTCGGGCTTCATGAAGGGGATCAGCGCCAGCCCGCCCAGCACCGAGGCCACCGAGATCATCGCGAACAGCGGCACCAGCTGGTCCTGGGTCACACCCAGCACCTGGAACATGCGCGGCGCGCCCGCGCTTTGCTCGGACAGCACCAGGCGAAAGATCAGCAGCGTCGCCGTCAGGTGCAGCATCGCGGGGCTGGCCAGCCAGCGGATGTCCAGCAGCGGCGCCTTGCGGTGCAGCTCGATCACCACGGCCAGGGTCAGCGCCACGATGGACAGCGCCAGCACCCAGCCCAGCCAGGCCACGTCGGTCCACCAATGGATCGAGCCCATGATGAAGCCCACCGTCAGCCCGCCGAAGCCGGTGGCGATCAGCAGCCAGCTGACCAGGTCCATGGCGGCGATCACCTTGACGCGCGGTGCCGAGGTCAGCGGCAGGGCATAGACCAGCCCCAGCGACACCGCCGCCAGTCCCAGCGCCATGTAATGCAGCCCGTCCCAGCCGTGATCGCCCATCAGCGCGGGCGAGATCACCCGTGCCAGCATCGGCCCGGTCGCAACCATGGCCAGCACCATGGGCAGGCCCAGCCGCATCTTCCATTGGGGCGGCAGCGGCTCCAGCATATACATGAAGGCCAGCGTGGACAGCGGCGCCGAGGCCATGCCGGCGACGAATTGCACCGCCACCGCCGAGCGCAGGTCCGAGATGGCAAAAGCCGCCAGCGATACCGCCAGATAGACCAGGATCGCCACCTCGGCAAAGCGGCGCAGGCCGAACTGGGTGCGGATCTTGATCAGCAGCAGCGGCATCGAGGCGCGCGGGATCATGAAGGCCGCCATCAGCCAGGTCGCCTGGGTGGTGGTGGCGCCCAGGTCTCCGGCGATCTGCGGGATGTTGGTGCTGACGAAGCCCTGCGCCAGCCCCTGCGTCAGGCCGATGGTGATCGAGGCGCCGATATAGCCCAGCGTGGCCGGCCAAGACATCGGCACGAAGGGCGGCGGCGCGGGCGCGGCCGCGGCGGGGGGCGCAGGCGCCGCGGGGGCGGCTGGGGATCGGCTCATGCCTGCCGCAGCCCTTCGGCATTCCGCGCCATCCGTGCCAGCGTCCGGCGCGTGACCGCCAGATCCTCGGGCGCGATGCCCTGGGCCAGCGTGGCATCGACCTCGGCGCGAAAGCCCAGCAGGGGCGCGATCCGCGCCGCCTCGGTCAGATAGACGGCGTGCTTGCGGCCATCCTCGGGGATCGGGCGGCGCTCGGCCAGGCCCTGATCCTCCAGCGCGTCCAGCAGGCGCTTCAGCGTCGGCGTCTCGATGCCCAGGATCGCGGCCAGCTGGGCCTGGCTGGCGCCCTCGTGGCGGCCGATGGTGGTCAGCAGCCGGGCGCGCGCAAAGGTCAGCCCGTATTGCTCGACGCGCTGCTCGAAGGCGGCGCGCAGGGTCCGGGTCAGTTCGATGAGCGATTCGACGAGCGTGAAGGGACGGTCTGGCATGGGTTTCCCGCTGTTCCGCGAATTTCATTAGCAAGCTAATGAATATGTCGCAGCTATGCAAGGGGCGCCCCGGCCGCCCCGCGCCACCGCGGCGGCGGGCGGGGCGGGGCCGGGGTCAGTAATCGCGTTCGTAGAACAGGCCGATGGTGCTTTCGCCTTCGCTGTCGACCGAGCCGCGCGCGGTCAGCGTCGGGGAAATGTCCAGGTTCAGGTTCAGCTTGGTCTTGCCGTCGCCGCCGACCTGCACGTCGGTATAGAGGTTCTCGGACAGGTATTTGCCCGCCCGGACCGAGACATTGCCCTCGTCGTCCGTCGCCAGGTCCAGGTCGTCGAGCCCGGTCGAGGCCCGCAGCCGCCCGACGATCCCCTCGCCGCCGCGCCCGGCCAGGGTCGCTACGGCGCTGGCCAGCTGCGCGGCCTGAAGCGCGCTGATATTGTCCAGCCCCCGGCCGAACAGCAGGTGCGACAGTACCTCTTCCTGCGGCATCTCGGGCGAGGATTCAAAGGTGATCTCGGGATCCTGCGCCTCGCCGTCGATGATGATGCGGGCGGTGATGTCGTTCTGCACAGTCTCGGCCACCAGCCGGATCACCGGGATCATGCTGCCCTGCAACTCGATCAGCCCCTCGGTCATGTCGAACCGCTTGCCCAGCAGGTCGACCCGGCCGCGGATCAGCTCCAGCTGGCCGATGGGGATGGGTTGGCGGGCATTGCCGGTCAGGCGCAGCTCGCCGCCCAGTTCGGCATCGACGCCGCGGCCGCGGATGAAGACCTGCGACGGGGCCGAGACCAGCAGGTCGAAGCGTGCCGGATTGGCCGGCGGCGTCGCCGGCGGCGCGGCCATGCCGGCCTGGCGCGAAGCCTCGCTGGGATATTCCAGCAGCCCGGCCTTGGCGCGGGTCTGGCGCTGCGGCGGGCGTTCCGAACGGTGGATGATGTCCGGGATCGCCTTCGCCCCGCCCAGCCCGGTCGAGGGGATGCGCAGTTCCGTATGGCCCATGTCGATGCGGCCCGAGACCAGCGGCCCCTGTCCCACCGTGCCGGCGACGTTGATCGCGCCGTTCACCAGCGTCTCATAAAGGTTGGGGTCGCGCAGCACCACGTCGGACAGCCGCACGTCCAGGTTCATCTGCCGGTCGCCGACCAGGCTGACCGGGCCGCTGACGGTAATGGTGCCGCCGGCCTCGACCGCGCCGCGCAGATCGACGGCGATGCGGCCGGCGTTGAAATCGGCGTTGGCGTTCAGGCTGCCCACGGCCAGGCCGAAGCGCGGCTCGGCCAGCCGGCCATTGGCCAGCGCCACCCGCCCGGACAGCGATTCCAGCGCCGGCCGGCCATTCAGGCGCAGGTCGAAGCTCAGCGGCCCCTCGACCGAGCGGGTGCGCAGGAAGGGGTTGGCGGCGGCGGCATTGGAGTTGCCGCTGACCGCGATGTCGGCCGTGGACAGGTCTGTCGCCGCCGTGCCGGTCACGCGGGCCTGGGTATTGCCGGGTCCGGTGGCGGTCAGGTTCACGTCGTAGCTTCTGCCCAGGTTGCGGATGGTGCCGGCGACCGTCGCCGGGCCGGGAAAGCCCGGCACCACCAGGGCCAGGTCGTTCAACCGGGCGTCGAGGTTCAGCCCCTCGGCCGGGCTGCCGTCGCCGGTGACGCTGAACTGGCCGTTGCCGGCGCGCAGCCGGCTGACGGTCAGGCCGCCGTCCGGACGCTGCGCGGCGGCAAGGTCGAAGCTGGTCTCGCCCGCCAGCACGGCATCGGCCTGCGGGTTGCCGATGCCCAGCCCGCGGGCCAAGCCGCTGGCGGTGATCTGCCGCCCGCCGCCCTGCTGGTCCACGACATGGCCCGAGGCATTGACCGCGCCCCGGAAACCGCGGCCCAGAAAGCGCAGGTCGTCGGCGCGCAGGGTCGCGGTCAGGTCGGTGGCGCCCTGGCCCAGCCGGCCCTCGGCGCCCAGGTTCAGGCGCGGGTTCTCGACGGTCGCGGTCTCGATGGTGAAGACGCCGTCGCGCTCGATCCCGTGCAGGGCCAGCCGGGTCTCGCCCGCCAGCGCGCCATCGACCTGCGCCTGGCCAAAGGACAGGTCGGTGCCGGTGCCGGTCACGTCCAGCCGCCGCCCGCCCGAGCCGTCGTCCTTGAAGCTGCCCTGCGCGTTCAGCGCCCCGCGCCAGCCGCGGCCGAAGCTGGCCAGCGAGCGGATCTCGACCCGGCCCTGCATGTCGGTGTCGCTGGGGGCGATGCGGCCCTGCGCGGTGGCCAGCATCTGCCGGTTGGTCAGGTCGAAGCCATGCACGATGATCTCGTCGCCGCGCTGTTCGGCTGAAAGCCGCAACTCGGTCACGCCGGTCAGCGCCCCGTCCACGTCCTGCTGGCCCAGGCGCAGGTCGGTGCCGCGCCCGGTCAACTCGATCCGGCGGGTGCCGTCCTGCTCCACCGCCGTCGCCTCGGCGGTCAGCCCGCCCGAGAAGCCGCGCCCCAGCACCGCCAGGTCGGGCATGGACAGGTTCAGCGTCGCATCCATCGCGCCTTGCGCGAAACTGCCCCGGCCCTCGGCGTCGATCTGCGGGTTGGTCAGCCGGAAGGTCTGCACCTCGAACCCGTCCCGTGCCTGCGCCGCCTCGACCAGCAGGTCGGTTTCGCCCTTCAGCGCGCCGTCCAGCTCGGCGATGCCGGTGACCAGATCCTGCGCCTTGCCGGTCAGGGTCACGCGGCGCGCGCCGGCGGCGCCGGTGGCGCGAAGCGCGCTGCGGACCGAGCCCGACATGCCGGGATCGGCCACCGACAGGTCCGGCATCTCGATGGTCGCGGTCAGGGTGCTGGAATAGCTGTCCAGCCGGCCCTGCGCCTCGGCCGTCAGGTTTCGGGCGTTCACCACCAGCTTGCGCAGGTTGATGCCCGAGGTGTCGCGCCGGGCGCTGAGTTCGATGCGCGACTGGCCCGCCAGCATGCGGTCGGCATGGTCCTGGCCGACGCGGATGTCGTTGCCCAGCACCTCTGCCTCGACGTCGAAGCCCTTGCCCAGCAGCGCGTAGCGACCCTTGATACGGGCATCGGCGGTGCCGCCCAGCTCGCGCCCGGCCAGGGCCGAGAAGCGTGCCACATTGCGGTGCTGCGCGGTGATGTCGCCCGACAGCGTGATCCCGGTGCGCAGGCCAGAGACGGTGGTCTCGCCCTTGAAGCCGAAATCCTCGCCGTTGATGTTCATCCCCCAAAGCTGCAGCGCATTGCCGGGCGTGAAGGCAAAGTTCAGCCCGCCGTTCAGCACCCGGCCCAGGGCCTGCGCCAGGCCCGGATCGGCCGGCACCAGGTCGTCCATGCCGAAGGCGATCCAGCCGCGCACCTCTTCCAGGGCCTGCTCGGCGGTCAGGGCGACGCGGCCGCGCCCGTCGAGCCGCAGTTCCGACAGGGTGATGTCGTCGCGGGCGATGTCACCCACCACGCCCTTGAGCACCCAGCCCGAGCCCTGCGCCGCGTCGTAATCCAGCCGCAGGCTGCCCGAGCGCACCGTGGTCGGGCGGTCGGCCCAGGGCAGCCGCACCGGCAATTGCGCCGCCCCGGCGTCCTCGCCCAGCAGCAGCGTCAGATGCGCGCTTTCCGGTGCGCCGCGGCTGGTGGTGGCCAGGTTGCCGTCCAGCCGCAGCGCCTCGGTCGCCAGCCGCAGCGAGGGGACGACCAGCCGGCCGTCCTGCCCGCGCCAGCCCTCGGCCAGAAGCTGCGATTGCGTGCCGAAAAAGGCGCGGTGCTGCGGCGGCACCAGCGCGGCCACGTCGCCGCCCAGTTCGGCGCGGAAGGCGGTGCCGGGGGCGCCGTCGCGCTCGGCCGCATCGACCGAGACGGTGCCGGTCACGCGCGGCTGGCCGTCGGTCGCCAGCTGGATATTGGCGGTGAAATCCGACATCGGCCCTTCGCCCGCGATCGCGGCGGTAACGGCGGGGCGGTCGTGCAGCTTGATCGCGTTCGCGAACAGCCCGTTGCGGTCCTCGTCCAGCCTCAGGTCCAGGCGCAGCACGCGGGTCTCGTTGGAAAAGCCCGCGTCCAGCGCGAACTGGCCGCGCGGCCCGTCCACGCGGTCGATGGTCAGCCTGGTCTCGCCCTCGCCGCCCGACAGGTTCATCGAGCCGTCGATGGCGATCACCGCCTCTTGCCCCATCACCGGCTGGCCCAGTTCCACCCGGCCTACGGCGATGCGGGCGATGTTCACCCCCACCGGCAGCTGCGGCAGCGAGAACTCGCGCGCCTCGGCCTGGGGGGCGCTGTCGCCGGTGCCGGGCAGGCGCGGCAGGATGATCCGCTCGGCCGAAAGCTCGTTGATCTCGACCCGCCGCGCCAGCAGCGCCGAGCGGGTCCATTGCATGGCGCCGTTTTCCAGCGTGATCCAGACGCCGTCGTCGTCGGCGATGGTCATGCGCTCGAAGGTCGCGCGCGAGGACAGCGCGCCGCGGAAGCCCTCGATCACCACCTGCCGGCCGGCGCCGGACAGCTTTTCTTCCAGGAAACGGGTGATGAAACCGCGGTCGTCCTCGACCTCCTGCGAAATTTCGGCGGCGGTATCCTGCGCCAGCGCGGCCAGGGGCGCGGCCAGGGCCAGCCCGAATGCCAGAACGAGACGATAAGCCAGATCACGCATCAGAACGCCTGCCCAAGACCGATATAGACCTGCACCCCGCCGTCGTCGCCATCGCCGCCGCCGACCGGGGTGGCGATGTCGAAGCGCAGCGGCCCGACCGGGGTGCGATAGCGGATGCCCGCGCCGGCCCCGGCCTGCCAGCCGCTGGCGCCGGACCAGCCGCTGTCCTCCCAGACCCGGCCGGCATCGGCGAACAGCGCCAGGCCGATGCGTTCGCGGACCTGGATGCGGGTCTCGGCGGTCAGGGTGACGATGGACATGCCGCCGGTGCGCACCATGCCGCCGCTGTTGTCGGGGATCACCTCGACGCCCAGCGATTCATAGGAATGGCCGCGCACCGTGCCGCCGCCGCCGGACCAGAACAGGTAATCGCGCGGGGTTTCCCCGATCTCGGGGCCGACCACGGTGCCCAGCCGCGCCCGGCCGGCCAGGGTGAAGCGGTCATCGGTGCCGAAGCTGTAATAGGCCCGCCCCTCGGCCAGCACCTGTGCGCCCGAGCCGGTTTCGTCCTGCAAGCCGACAAAGGGCGTGACCCCGCCCGACAGCCAATAGCCGCGCTTGGCGTCGGTCGGCTCGTCGCGCTTGTCCCAGATCACGCTGGTAGGCAGGGCGAACAGCCGGAAATCGGTGCGGCCGCTGTCGTCGTCGACGCGCAGCGCCCGGTATTGCAGGGCGATATCGGCGGTCAATTCGTCGCTGGGGATCCAGGTGAAGCCCAGGCCGAAGGTGCCGGACTTGAGGTCGTAATCCTCTTCCTGCAGGCTTTCGACCTTGGCCAGCACATAGCCGGTGGTGTCGGCGGTGATGGTGGCG
>Ga0182741_1001062_pt1 | contig 38137 bp, 32 predicted proteins | sample eDN5th37CBELigOP_FD_128874 | JGI IMG/M metagenome (GOLD analysis project Ga0182741, IMG submission 128874) | Enriched Organic Plus compost microbial communities from Emeryville, California, USA - eDNA 5th pass 37_C BE-Lig OP (version 2) (version 2) ... | reverse complement strand
ATCACGCAGGAGAATCCCCATGAAAAGCCGTGCCGCCGTCGCCTTCGCCCCCGGCAAGCCGCTGGAAATCGTCGAGATCGACGTCGCCCCGCCCAGGAAGGGCGAAGTGCTGATCCGGATCACCCACACCGGCGTCTGCCATACCGACGCCTTCACCCTGAGCGGCGATGATCCGGAAGGCCTGTTCCCGTGCGTGCTCGGCCATGAAGGCGCGGGCGTGGTGGTGGAAGTGGGCGAGGGCGTCACCAGCGTGCAGCCGGGCGATCACGTGATCCCGCTGTACACCGCCGAATGCCGCGAGTGCGAGTTCTGCAAGTCCGGCAAGACCAACCTGTGCGTGGCGGTGCGCGCGACCCAGGGCAAGGGCGTGATGCCGGACGGCACCACCCGCTTCTCCTACAACGGTCAGCCGATCTACCACTACATGGGCTGCTCGACGTTCAGCGAATACACCGTGGTCGCCGAAGTCTCGCTGGCGAAGATCAATCCGCAGGCCAATCACGAGCAGGTCTGCCTGCTCGGCTGCGGCGTCACGACCGGAATCGGCGCGGTGCACAACACCGCCAAGGTGCAGCCGGGGGATTCGGTGGCGGTGTTCGGTCTCGGCGGCATCGGCCTGGCGGTCATCCAGGGCGCGCGCCAGGCGAAGGCCGGCCGCATCATCGCCATCGACACCAATCCGGACAAGTTCGCCATGGCGCGCGAGATGGGCGCCACGGATTTCGTCAACCCGAAGGATCACGACAAGCCGATCCAGCAGGTCATCGTCGAAATGACCGGCTGGGGCGTGGACCATTCCTTCGAGTGCATCGGCAACGTCAACGTCATGCGCGCCGCGCTGGAATGCGCGCATCGCGGCTGGGGCCAGTCGGTGATCATCGGCGTGGCCGGCGCGGGCCAGGAGATCTCCACCCGCCCGTTCCAGCTGGTGACCGGGCGCACCTGGAAGGGCACCGCGTTCGGTGGCGTCAAGGGACGCACGCAGTTGCCCGGCATGGTCGAGCAGGCGATGGCCGGCGAGATCCAGCTGGCACCGTTCGTCACCCATACGATGGAACTGGATCGGATCAACGATGCCTTCGACCTGATGCATGAAGGCAAGTCGATCCGCTCGGTGGTCCACTACTGATCACGCGCGCGGAAGCACGTGCGCTGGCGGAACCCGCCGGCGCGCAGGCCCAACCCTGATGGATTTCCCGGGAAAACAGGATATGCAACGCATCGAACAACATGCCTGCTTCGGCGGCAGGCAGGAAGTCTGGAGCCATCGCTCCGGCGTGCTGGACTGCGACATGCGCTTCGCCGTCTACCTGCCGGCACAGGCGGAGACGCGGCGCCTGCCGGTACTGTATTGGCTCTCCGGTCTCACCTGCACCGAGCAGAACTTCATCACCAAGGCCGGCGCGCAGCGCTACGCCGCCGAACACGGGATCATCCTCGTCGTGCCCGACACCAGCCCCCGCGGCGACGGCGTCGCCGATGCGGACGGCTACGACCTGGGCAAGGGCGCGGGCTTCTACGTCAACGCCACGCAGTCACCGTGGTCGCCGCATTACCGCATGTACGACTATGTCGTCGATGAACTGCCGGCGTTGATCGAAGCGCAATTCCCGGTGACCGGCGCGCGCGCGATCAGCGGGCACTCGATGGGGGGCCACGGTGCCTTGATCGCGGCCCTGAAGAATCCCGGACGCTATCGCAGCGTGTCGGCGTTCTCGCCGATCGTCGCGCCCGCGCGGGTGCCGTGGGGCGAAAAGGCGTTCACCGCCTATCTCGGATCCGATCGCGGGGCGTGGAAGGCATGGGACGCAAGCGAACTGGTGGCGAGCGCCGGCGAGCGTCTGCCGCTGCTGATCGATCAGGGCGAAGCGGATGAATTCCTCGACAGTCAACTGAAGCCGGAGTGGTTGCGCGAAGCCTGCGCGCAGGCGGGCCATCCGCTGGAGCTGCGGATGCGCGCGGGCTACGACCACAGCTATTACTTCATCGCCAGCTTCATCGGCGAGCACATCGCCCACCACGCGGCTGCCTTGCGGGATTGAGGAGTCGCGCATGCCGGGCAGGACACGCCTCCGCCCGGCACCGCGGCCGGCCGCTCAGGCGGCCGACACGTCGCGCAATTCCCAGGCGTTGCCCGACAGCAGGCGCAGGCGATGCTTCAGGACCTGGCCGGGAATCGAAGTGGTCGCCACCAGCACGATCCGCAGATCGTCCTGCTGGCCGGACACGCGGGCGCCGGGGTCGGTCAGCCCCAGGCCGGGATCGACATCGTCCGGATCGTCCTGCTGCTGCCGCCAACGCTGGAACAGGCCGTCGCTCTGCAGCGCGGCCTGCAACTGCGCCGCGAATTCGTCGGCGCCGTGGGCGGTGAAACTGAGTGCGGGATCGCCGCCGCGGGCGCGGTCGGGATCCGGCAGGCTGATGTAGTAACGCACGGCCATACAAGCCTCTCGTCCTTGGGTGCGCTAGGTTAGCGATCCCGAGCGTTAGCTGTCCGTTACGGCAGCCCGCACTGGCTTAAGCCGGCTTGAACACATGCGGCGCCGAGGCGAATCCGACCACCAGCGCACCCTTGCCGACATTGACCATGCCGGTCAGGCTCATCACGCTCTCGAACACTTCGACGTTGTGGTTGGCGCAGACGTCGCGCAGGCGCTGGTAGCCGGGCAGCGCGCGCATCTCGGCCAGTTCGCCGCCATAGCCCAGGCAGACGGTCGGCGTCATCAGGCCGTCCATCACCCGATGCCCGGCGAAACGGAACAACTGTTCCACCGCGTTCTCGAATCCCTTGATCTTGGCGACCGGCTCGGTGTTGCCCGCATGGCCGTGCAGCACCGGCTTGATGTCGAGCGCGCTGCCCAGCGCGGCGCTCAACAGGCCGACGCTGCGGTCGCCCTTGGTCCGCGCGCGGGCGCGGAGGTAGTAGAGGTCGCGCGGGATCATGTAGCCGTGGGTGTGGTTGGCCAGTTCCTCCAGGCGCACGCGGATCTGCTGCACGCTGGCGCCGGCCGCGCGCATGCGCACCGCTTCCACCGCCGTGACGCCCTGCGCGGCGAACAGGTTCTGGGTATCGATCACCCGCAGCGCGAACGGCGAGTTGAACCCGGCCGCCTGCCGCACCGCCTTGTAGTCGTTGAGGATGGCGAAGCTGGCCTGCATCGCGTTGTCGTGGATGGGACTGCGGGTGCGGGTGATGGTCAGGCAGAAGACGTGGTCGTAGTCCATCACCAGCTTGCCCAGGAACAGATCCCGGATCTGGGCGACGGAGAACGGCGTGGTCTCGGCTTCATGCCCGCGCGTGGCCACGTGCGCATGAAGGAAACCCAGGGTCGCTTCCTCGTCGCGGTGATCGGTGAGGACCGCGTCGCCGATGCGCACGGTGATGGGCAGCAGGACGATGTTGTGGTCCCGCAGGAAATCCTGTGGAAGGTCACAGGCCGAATCGACGACGATTCCAATGCGCATCTTTGCCCCTCCCGGCAGCGGTCGCATTTGACATGAAGGCCGCACGCTAGCGCATGCCGTGAGCGGCGTCGCGTCCCGGAAGCCGGAATGTGCGGGTCATCACTAAATGGCGGGTCCGGTCACGGTAGAAACGAGATTACGGACAGATACCATTGGCGACTCAATGCCGCCAATTAGTGTGATTATCATCACAAAATAGCGGTATTTCCCCTTGTGGCACGGGGAACCCGCGCCCCACACTTCCGCCCGCAGGAAGGGAGCGGCATGAGACTGGGGCGGTGGTGGATTCTGCTGGGGACGGTGCTGACGCAGCCGGTGGTGGCGCAGGAGGGCGGCATCGCGCGCGTCGATCCCATCCTGCCCGTCGTCGCGACGCAGCAATCCGACCAGACCGCCGGCCTGTTCTCCGAGCGTGAATTCGAAATCCCGGGCAATCCCGACGCCGCTGCCACGCGCGGCCCGCATGTGCTCGGCAACGGCGAATGGCGGCTGCAACCCGGCGGTGGCCTCGAATCGCCCCTGCTGGTGGTCTACCACCCCTACAGCGCGCGGGTGACGGTGCTGACCCGGCCCGGCGGCACGCCGATCAGCCATCGCCTGTTCGATCCGGATCTGGACCCGCGCTATTCGCGGCACGCCCTGGTGTTCCCGCTGCAGAGCGACGATCCGATCTACGTGAAAGTGGAAGATGCGCGCTATCCGCTGCACGTGAAGATCGAATCGCGCGCCGAGCATGCCGCGTCCGATCTCCACCACACGCGGCTGCTGATGATGGCGATGGGCGTGGCGCTGGGCGTTTCGCTGACGGTGCTGCTGTTCTGGCTGATGCTGCGCGAGCGGGTCTACCTGCTCTATGCCGGCGCCATGCTGGCGCAGATGATGTACGTGCTGTGTTCCTATGGCGAAGCCTACGCATTGCCGGGCGTGCGCGTGCTTTCGCATTTCGGCGCGGCGGGCATCTGGTACATCGCCACGCTGGCGACCATGCTGTCCACCACCCTGATGATCGAATACGCGGACCTGCGGCGGCACACGCCGCGGCTGGCCGGCTGGCTGCGCTGGTCCGGCATCCGCCTGCCCGCGGTGGCCCTGCTGTTCCTGCTGCTGCCGTGGCCGGCGCGCAAGGCCTGGTTTCCCGACATCGGCAACGTCCTGTTTCTGGGAACCCACGCGCTGAGCCTGCTCAGCCTTGCCCTGGCCTGGCGCAGGGGCAGCCGCCACGCCGCCTATTTCCTCGCCGCGTGGGTGCCGCTGATGGTGTTCGGCACCTGGCGGGCGTTGCGGATCAGCCTGGGCATGCCGGTGCAGGACTGGCTCGACTACGGTTATCCGTTCGTCCTCGGATTCGCCTCCGTGGTGATGGCGCTCGGCCTGGCCGACCGCATGCTGACCTTCCGGCGCGAGCGCGATACCGCCAAGGAACACGCCGAACGCGATGCGTTGACCGGCGTGCTCAACCGCGGCGGCATCGAGTACCGGCTGGATTGGGCCATCCTCGAGCGGCGGCGCGAACATATCCCGCTGTCGCTGCTGTTCATCGACCTGGACGTGTTCAAGCAGATCAACGATTGCCACGGGCATGCCTTCGGCGACCATTGCCTGCGCGCGGTGACCCGCGTGATCAGCGAAGAATTCCAGTACGGCGATCAGTTGGGCCGGCTGGGCGGCGAGGAATTCCTGCTGGTGCTGACCGGCGTGGACGGCCGCGCGGCGGCGGCCCTGGCCGAGCGCGTGCGCCTGAAGATCGAACGCTGCTGCGCGCGGGTGGACGAAGTCGAGGTCCGCCTGACCGTCAGCATCGGAGTGGCCGAGTGCACCGCCGAGGATACCGTCGCCAGCCTGATCAAGCGTGCCGACGAAGCGATGTATCGCGCCAAGCGCGCCGGCGGCAATCGGGTGGTGGTGGAACACGCGCCCGCGGCAGGCGGGGCGTCGCCTGCTCCGCACTGGGCTGCCGATGCCGAGACGTGACCCGGCGCGCGCCGACTTCCGGGATCAGTGCCAGAGGCCGAGGATCACGCCGTACAGGGTGAACTGCAGGGTGTGGTAGCCGCCATCGATCAACCACAGTTTCAACGAGCGGCCGGCGAACAGATAGTTGATGCCGAAACTGGCCGCGACCCAGCACAGGCCGGCAAGCGCGCCGGTGGTGATCGCCGTGGCCGGGGCCGGCCGCGGGCCCAGGAAGCAGGCGAACGCCGCGGCCGCGATCAGGCTCAGCACGAACGCGCCGCCGAAAATCCGCGCCGGATGTCCGTTGGACGCATCCGGATCGACGCCGGCCTCGCGGCACCACGCCTGCTTGAACAGCGGACCGTACCAGATGCCGCCCAGCAGGAAGGCGGATGCCGCGGCGGCCAGCACCGCCAGGAAATTGATGTCGTCCATTCGCGCTTCCCGGGACCGGATGAGGCACCAGTGTAGGCGCGTCGGGAACGTCGGGACAGACGCCCGCCCCGCGCTCCCGGCCGGCATGCGCCGGCCCGGAACATCGCTTCAGCGACCGTAGGCGCGCGGCAGCGCGCCGCTGTCGCGCAGGTAGCGATCCCGCAGTTCGGTCTGGCGCGAACGCATCGGCATCGCCTTGCCGCCCAGCCAGATCCGCTCGGCGGTGTTGATCACGTCCAGCGGATCGCCGCTCCACAGCACCAGATCGGCGAGCTTGCCCGGCGCGATGCTGCCCAGTCGATCGTCCACGCCGAGCGCCTGCGCCGGCACCCGGGTCAGTCCCGCCAGGCCCTGTTCCCACGGCAGGCCGTTGGCCACCGCGTTGCCCGCGTGCTGGCGGATCTTGCGCGCGTTGTGCGACGCGTCGCCGGCCTGGGTGAAACCCACGCTGACGCCGGCCGCGTCCAGGCGCTTCGCATTCTCCAGGGTGGCGCCGATCTGATCGAAGTCGGACGGCAACGCAGCCAGGCCGTCGACGAAGACCGGCACGCGCGCCTGCGCCAGTTCCGCCGCCACCTTCCACGCCTCGGCGCCGCCGGCGATGGCGATGCGCACGTTTTCCTTCTTCGCCCAGCGCAGCAACTGGCGGATGTCGGCGGCGCGGTGCACGTTGACCACCAGGCGGCCGTTGCCCGCCAGATACCGGGCCAGCGTGGCGCGGCCGGCGGGCGTCAACAGCGCGTGCGGCGAATCGGCGGGAACCCGGCCGCGCGCTTCGGCGACCAGTTGATCCAGCAGCATCCATTGCGCCGCGCGCGAATTCCCGCTCAGGCCGGAGGCACCGCCGCCCAGCCGGACGAACAGCGCGCGCGGGCCGATCGGATCGGCGCTGCCGTCCAGCCGGATCACGCCGCCCTGCCCGGCGATGAAGGACGCGCCCGTGCCGGCGCCCAGCAGGGTGAAGCCCAGCCCCTCCACGCGTGCCACCGGCACCAGCACCGAGGCCGGGTTGTAGGCGAGGGTGACGTCGAACTCCGGCCGCATCGGTTGCAGGTTGCCCAGCGACACCGCGCTGTCGTCGGTGGCCTGCTCGCCGGAGACTTCCTCGACGCCGATCTCGGTGATGCCGGCGAACAAGGCCGGCGTCAGCGGCTTGCCTGCGGCGTCGACCACGTTCACGCCCGCGGGCGCGGACAGGCCGCGGCCGACGCTCTGGATCACGCCGCTGCGGACCAGCACGTCGGCGTTCTCCAGCGTGCCCTGCGCGGCGGCGGTGTGTACGGTGGCGTTGCGGATCAGCACGTCCTGCGCGAACGCCGGCATCGCCGCGACGGCGGCGGCCATCAGGCACAGGCGGCCCAGCAGAAGGCGGCTCATCGCGACACCTCCTGGCCCAACAGGAAGTCCGAGACGGGCTGGCGGCTCCGGTCATGGCGGTCGTACACGCGCGCGCCGTCGATGTAGACCTGTTCGGCCTGCGCGTAGACGCTGAAGGGATTGCGGTTCCAGATCACCACGTCGCCCATCTTGCCCGCCTCCAGCGTGCCGGTCTGCGCGTCCACGCCGAGCGCCCTGGCGGCGTTGGCGGTGAGCCAGCGGATCGCATGTTCCGGCGCGATTTCACCCATGCCGGCGCGGCGCGCGCTGGCGATCACCTTGGCCGCCTCCTGGTTGAGGCGCTGGATGCCCTCGTCCGAATCCGAATGCACGATCGCGCAGCCGTTGGCCGGCCGATCCACCAGCGCGATGTTCTCCTGGATGCCGTCGAAGGCTTCCATCTTGAAGCCCCACCAGTCCGCCCACAGTGCGCCGCACACGCCTTCGGCGGCCAGCCGGTCGGCCAGTTTGTAGGCTTCCACGCCGTGGTGGAACGCGGCGACCTTGAAGCCGAATTCCTTCGCCAGGTCGAGCATGGTGGCCATCTCGTCGGCGCGGTAGCAGTGGATGTGCACCAGGATGTCGCCGTGGATGGCACCGGCCAGCGTGTCCAGCTTGAGATCGCGCTTGCCGCCGCTGTCGCCGCTGCTGTCCTGGCCTTCGCCGGAATCCCGCTGCCACCAGCGCTTCTTCTTCGGCCCGGATTCCTTCGGCGCATTCTTCTTCAGGTATTCGGCCGCGTCGATGAAGGCGGCGCGGTAGCCGGCGACGTTGCCCATCCGGGTCATCGGCGGCACGCCCTTGCCGCCGTACACGCGCTTGGGATTTTCGCCGCAGGCCATCTTCAGGCCCCACGGCGCACCCGGGAACTTCATGCCCTGGTAGGTGGTGGCGGAGACGTTCTTGAGGGTGACGCCGCGGCCGCCGACCAGATTGGCCGAACCCGGCAGCACCTGCAGGGTGGTGACGCCGCCCGCCAGCGCGGCATGGAAACCCGGATCCTGCGGCCACACCGAATGCTCGGCCCAGACATTGGCGGTGACCGAGCCGGTCATCTCGTTGCCGTCCTGGTGCGCGCGCGCGCCGGGGCTGGGATAGACGCCCAGATGCGAATGCACGTCGATGATGCCGGGCGTGACCCACTTGCCGCGCGCATCCACGCGGGTGGCGTCGGCCGGGGCCTGCAGGCCGCGCCCGACCGCGGCGATGCGGCCGTCCCGGACCAGCACGTCGGCATCGTCCAGGCGCTCGCCGGTGCCGGTCAGCACGGTGGCGTGTTCGATCAGCACGGGGCCGGCGGCGATCGGCCGGTAGGTGCTGGGATAGGGATCCTGGATGAAGCGCGAGGCCGGCGTCGCCGCCTGGGCTGCGGTGCAGAGCAAAGCCAGGCCGAACCCGGCCATCAAGGTCAGTCGCATGGTGTTTTCCCCGGAAGGTGGCCGGACCCTAACCCGGCCCGCGCCGGCTTGCCAAGTGCGGGAGGCCGTACGTGCGAGAATGCCGCGATAACAACGAGAAACGAGGACGCCCATGAAGGACAAGAACGAAATCGTCGACAACTGGCTGCCGCGCTACACCGGCGTGCCGCTGGACCAGTTCGGCGAACACATCCTGCTGACCAACTTCGGCGGCTACCTCAACACGTTCTCGCAGTTGACCGGCGCGCCCATCGTCGGCCTGGACCGGCCGATGGCCAGCGCCACCGCCGATGGCATCACCATGATCAACTTCGGCATGGGCAGCCCGAACGCGGCGACGATGATGGACCTGCTCTCGGCGATCATGCCCAAGGCGGTGCTGTTCCTGGGCAAATGCGGTGGCCTGAAGAAGAAGAACCAGCTCGGCGATCTGGTGCTGCCGATCGCGGCCATCCGCGGCGAGGGCACCAGCAACGATTACCTGCCGCCGGAAGTCCCCGCGCTGCCGGCGTTCGCCTTGCAGCGTGCGGTGTCCACCATGATCCGCGACCTGGGCCACGACTACTGGACCGGCACGGTCTACACCACCAACCGGCGCGTGTGGGAACACGACGATGCCTTCAAGGAGCGCCTGCGCGTCATGCGCTGCATGGCCATCGACATGGAAACCGCCACGGTGTTCGCCGCCGGTTTCGCCAACCGCATTCCCTGCGGCGCGCTGCTGCTGGTGTCGGATCAACCGATGATCCCGGAAGGCGTGAAGACCGAAGCCTCCGACGCCCGGGTCAGTTCGGACTTCGTGCAGAACCACATCAACATCGGCATCGAGGCGCTCAAGCTGATCCGCCGCAACGGCAAGTCGGTCCGGCACCTGCGGTTCGACGAATGACCGGCGACACACGGCCGCTCGACGTCGGCATCCGGCGCGCCGGGCCGGGCGACGCGTCCGCGCTGGCGATGGTCGGCGCGGCCACCTTCCTCGAAACCTTCGCCGGCGTACTGGAGGGCGCGGACATCCTGCACCATTGCCGGGAACAGCATGCCGCGGCCGTGTACGCACGCTGGCTGGCCGATCCGTCCTATCGGATCTGGCTGGCGGAAGTGTCGCCCGGCGCCGCGCCGGTGGGCTACCTGGTGCTGTCGCCGGCGGCCTTGCCCGTGTCCGATCCGCATCCGGATGATCGCGAGGTCAAGCGCGTCTATCTTCTGCACCGCTTCCAGGGCCACGGCATCGGCGCGGCGCTGATGCGCGCGGCCATCGACGAGGCCACCGCACTGGGCGCGCCGCGCCTGCTGCTGGGCGTCCATGCGCGCAACCACCCGGCGATCGCGTTCTATCGCAAGGCCGGGTATGTGCCGGTCGGCGAGCGCCGTTTCCAGGTCGGCGGGCGCGCGTACGACGATCAACTGCTGGCGCTGACCCTGCCGGCCTGAGCAGGCCGCCGGCGGAACGCTGCGTGCGGTGGCCGGCGCGCCACCGCCGTGCCGGCCGGGTTAGCCTTGCGGCGGATACGAACGGGAGATCCCGACATGAGCGATGCGTTCCGCGTGGTCGAGTTCTGGCGCGATGCCGGTTATGAAAAGTGGTTCGCACGCGACGAGGCGTTCGATGCGCGCTTCCACGATGCGTTCCGCGAGCTGCATTTCCGCGCCGCCCGCCGCGAACTGGAGGGCTGGCTGGCGGACGCGCGGGGCGCGCTCGCGCTGGTGCTGCTGCTGGACCAGTTTCCACGCAACTGCTTCCGCGGCAGCGCCCATTCCTACGCCACCGATGGACTGGCGCGGCACTATGCCGCGCGCGCCATCGACGCCGGCTTCGACCGGCAGATCGATCCGGCGCTGCGGATCTTCTTCTACATGCCGTTCGAGCACTCCGAAACACTGGCCGATCAGCAGCGCTCGCTGGATCTATTCAACGCGACCGGCGATGCCAACTACATCCGCTACGCCCAGCTGCATTACGACCTCATCGCGCGCTTCGGCCGCTTCCCGCACCGCAATCCCGCGCTGGGACGCGACTCCACCGAAGCGGAACTGGCCTATCTGGCGGAAGGTGGCTTCAGCGGCTAGGGCCTTGCCCCCTCGCCTTCCAGGCACTTTCCCCCGCAGGAAGCCGGCGCACGTACGGCCAAAAAGAAACGGCGCCCCGCGGCGCCGTTTCGCTTTTTTTCGATGGCGGGTCGATCAGTATTTGCTGATCGTGCCGTCGACTTCGTCGGCCCAGGCGTTGATGCCGCCGGTGACGTTGTAGACGCGGGTGAAGCCGCGCGCGCGGAACTCCTCGGCGGCCTGCTGGCTGCGGCCGCCGCTGCGGCACAGGAAGGCCAGCGCGGTGTCCTTCGGCAGGGCTTCCAGTTCGGCGCGGCCGTTGCCATCGAAGGTCTTGAACGGCACTCCGACCGAAGCGATCGCGCGTTCGTCGGCGGGACGCACGTCGACCAGCAGCACTTCGCCGGCGCGGACCCGCACGTCGGCGTCCATCGGCGACAGCGCCTGCACCGGCTTGGGCGCATTCGGGTTGTCGATCGCCAGGCCCTTGCCGCGGATGTCGTCCACCCAATCGATGGTGATGCCGTCCGCGCGGCGCGCGCTGCCCAGGTCGAACTGCACGCGCACGCCGTTGGATTCGGCGGCGATGGCGTTGGCGTCGTACTGCGCGAGCTGGAAGTTCGGCTGGAACTGCGCGTTGATCGACAGCGCCAGGGCGGCGCCCGGGCCGGCGTCGGCGACCGCGTTCTTCAGCATCTCGGCGGCGGCCGGCGTGATGGTGATGGTGGGCGGGGTGCGATCCGGCGCTTCCAGGCCGAGCAGGCTGGCCAGTTCGCCGGAGTTGGTCATCTGCTCGATGATGTCGCTGCCGCCGACCAGTTCGCCGTCGATGTACAGCTGCGGGATGGTCGGCCAGTCGCCATAGACCTTGATGCCTTCGCGGATTTCCTGATCGGCCAGCACGTTGACGTGGGCGTAGTCCACGCCGAGCGCGCCCAGTGCACCGACCGCCTTGGCCGAGAATCCGCATTGCGGCATGTTGGGCTGGCCCTTCATGAACAGCACCACGCGGTTGGACTGCAGGAGGGATTCGATACGGGCGCGCAGGGCGGGGTCGAGGGACATGGGCGGTTACCGGAAGACGGAAAGGGAATTCTACGCCCCGTGGCATCATGGGGCATGACCCACGCAAGAACACTGCATCGCGTCCCGCGCAGGCCCGAGTGGATATTGGGCCTGTTGGCGCTGTCGCAAGTGGCGGTCGCCGTCGCGTGGTGGCGCCTGGGCTGGGCCTGGGGCCTGCCGCTGATGGTCCTGACCCACCTGGCCATCGTCGCCGCCACCCTGCACCCGCGCGCGGGCCTGTTCTGCCCGGCGCTGTCGCGCCTGCCCACCGATCGCCGCGAAGTCTGGTTGACCATCGACGACGGCCCTTCCGCCGACACCCGTCCGATGCTGGATCTGCTGGAGCGGAACGGCGCGCGCGCGACCTTTTTCCTGGTCGGGGAACGCGCCCTGGCCCAGCCCGAACTGGTGCAGGAAATCCTGCGTCGCGGACACGGCATCGGCAACCACAGCGCCAGCCACCCGGACACGCGCTTCTGGCGCCTCGGCCCGGCCGCGATGGAGGACGAAATCGGCCGCAACCAGTCGCTGCTGACCGTGCTTTCGGGGCAAACGCCGCGCTGGTTTCGTTCGGTCGTGGGCATGACCAATCCCTTCGTCGGCCTCTCGCTCAAGCGCCATCGGCTGGCGCGGGTGGCCTGGAGCGCGCGCGGCTTCGACGGCGTGGACTGCGAACCGGAACAGGTACTGGCCCGCCTGCGCCGCGATATCGGGCCCGGCGCGATCGTGCTGCTGCACGAGGGTGCCGCGCACGGGCACAACGTCGAGATCCTCGCCCGCCTGCTGGAATGGCTGGCCGGGGAAGGCTATGTCACCGTGCTGCCTTCCGGCGACCCGGCAGCGTAGCGTCGAGCTCGCTCGACGGGATTCTTCCGGAAGGCGTACAGCTCACCGTGACCGGCGTGGCGCGGGCGATGTTCCGTGAATCTTCGAACCGTCGCAGCCGGACAGGCTCGGCTCTGCAAGGAAATCAGGCGTGGGCGAGCAGGCGGTGCGCGACGGGCAGCGCGAGCCGCGTCCACTCGGTGTACATCGCCGCGGACGGATGCAGGCCGTCGTCGGCCAGCATCGCCGCTTCCGCGCCGCGTGCGCGGCTGACGGCGGTGATGTCGACGAACGCCACGCCGCGCTGCGCGCAGGCCTGCCGGGCGGCCTCGTTGTACGCGTCCAGTTCGCGGGCGATGCGGGCAGTGTCGCGGCCTTCCTTCGTGGCATAGGGAGTGACGCCCCAATCCGGGATCGACAGCACCAGCACGCGGTCCGGCCGGTTGCCGGCGAAGCCGATCGCGCGCCACAGCAGCGCCGAGAACTGCACGCGGTACTCCGCCACGTCGCGCCCGCGATACTGATTGTTCACGCCGATCAGCAGGCTCACGAAGTCATGCGTGCCCAGCGGCTCCCGGGCGGTGATGGCCGCGTCCAGCTCGTCGGTGGTCCAGCCGGTGGTGGCGATGATGCGCGGATCCGACAGCGGAATGCCTTCGTTGCGCAGCATCCCCGCGAGCTGCACCGGCCAGCGTCCGGATTCGGGCACGCTTTCACCGATGGTGTAGGAGTCGCCCAGCGCCAGATAGCTCAATTCGGGCAGCAGGGCGGTGGCGTGGGTCGCGCTGGCGGTCGTGGTCATGCCGGCATTCTGCGCCCGGATCGCGATGCGTTCAAAGCCGGGCGCGGCATCGGATCGGCGCCCCGCCGACCACCGGCGCCGTCCTTCCGCGCGCAACGCGGGGAAGGATGCGTGAAGCCGTCAGGCCGCGGCGGGCCGGCGTCCCTTGATCGGCACCACCTTGGTGGCGGCCTCGGCGCGGCGATCCAGGGCGCGTCCGATGCGGACGAATACCTCGCGCATCATCGCCGCCTCGGGCAGGAAGGTCACCCGGAAGTGGTTGCGGAAGGGCACGTTGAAGCTCGAACCCGGCACCACCAGCACGCCTTCGGTTTCCAGCAGATCCAGGGCGAAGGCGTGATCGTCGAAACCCCTGGCGGCATCGCCGACCACGGCCGGGAACGCGTACAGCGCGGCATCCGGACGCACCAGCTCCAGGTGCTCGCTGGCCGCGCAGGCTTCGATGATCGCGCGGCGGGTCTCGTACAGGCGCCCACCCGGCGAACACAGTTCGGTGATGGTGTCCGGTCCATTGACCGCCGCTTCCACCGCGTACTGGCCGGGCACGTTGGCGCACAGGCGCAGCGCGCTCAGCAGATCCATCGCCTGCAGGTACTCGCGCACCCGCTCGATGCTGCCGGACACCACCGCCCAGCCCACCCGCCAGCCGCAGGCGCGATGCACCTTGCTCAGGCCGCTGAAGGTGATGCAGGGATGATCGCCGGCCAACGGTGCGACCGGCTCGAACCGCGCGCCGTCGTAGAGCACCTGGTCGTAGATCTCGTCGACCATCAACAGCAGCCTGTGCTTGGTGGCGATGGCGACGATCCGTTCCAGCAGTTCGCGCGGGTAGATCGCGCCGGTCGGATTGTTCGGGTTGATCAGCACGATGGCGCGCGTGCGCGAGGAGACCAACTGCTCGATCTCGCCCGGATCCGGCAGGAAGTCGTTCTCCGGCGTGCAGCGGTAATAGACCGGGCGGCCATCGTTGAGGATGGTGGCGGCCGACCACAGCGGGTAGTCGGGCGAGGGCACCAGGACTTCGTCGCCGGGGTTGAGCAGCGCGCGCAGCGAGACGTCGATCAGCTCGCTGACGCCGTTGCCCATGAACACGCGATCGGCGCTGGCGTGCGGGGTGCCGCGGCGCTGGTAGGCGGCGGCGACCGCTTCGCGCGCGGCCGGCAGGCCCTGCTGGTGGGTATAGGGATCGGTGTGGTCGATATCGCCGACGATCGATTTCTGCAGGTGCGCCGGAGCGCGGAAACCGAAGGCACCGGGGTTGCCGATGTTCAGCTTGATCAGCTTGCGTCCCTGCGCCTCCAGCTCACGGGCTCGCCGAGCCAGCTCGCCACGGATTTCGTAACGGACTTCGGAGAGGCGCTCGCGCACGGGGAGCTGGAAGGGGGACGGGGCAGACATGGCAATGGTTTCGGGGAATCGGCGGCCAGCTTAACGGAAATTTATGCAGGCGCGCGCCGCCCGGTTTAACAGGCGTCTAGAATCCCGCCATGCCCGCAAATCCCGCATATGCTCCCCTCGACTTCGCCCCGCTGCGCGCCATCGGCTGGCCTTGGCCCGGCGCCCCGGACGATCCGGCCTGGGCCGCCCTGCTGGCGGCCCATCCGGAGGCGAGGCCGGCGCGGGTGACCGAACAGCACCGGTCGGGCTACGTGGTCGCCGACGGCCCGGACGCCGCCATCAAGGCCGAGTCGCTGCCGGAGTGGCAGCGCCGGCCGGGATTCCGCAAGGCCGGATCCCCCGCCCACGAGCGCCCGGCGGTCGGGGACTGGGTGCTGCTGGAGGGAAAACGCATCGTCGCGCTGCTGCCGCGCCATACCGGCATCAAGCGCGGCGCCGCCGGCGAGCACTACCAGCAGCAGGTCATCGCGGCCAACGTGGACACGGTGTTCATCGTGTCGGGCTTGGACGACGACTTCAATCCGCGCCGGATCGAGCGCTACCTGCTGCTGGTCGGCAGCGGCGGCGCGCAGCCGGTGGTGGTGCTGACCAAGGCCGACCGGAACGAGCATGCCGGCGATGCCATCGAGGCGCTGGCCGACGTGACCGCGCAGGACGTGCCCGTGTTCGCGCTCAATGCCAAGGACGCGGAAAGCGTCGCGGTGCTGGCGCCCTGGCTGCAGCCGGGACGTACCGTGGTGCTGGTCGGCTCGTCGGGCGCGGGCAAGTCCACCCTCACCAATACATTGCTGGGCGACGATCGGATGAAGACCGGCGAGGTGCGCGAGAGCGATTCGCGCGGCCGCCATACCACCACCCACCGCGCGCTGATGCCGTTGCCGTCCGGCGCCTGCCTGATCGACACCCCCGGCATGCGCGAGCTCAAGCCGACCGGCGAGGAGGATCTGATCGAAGGCGGCTTCGCCGACATCGAAGCGCTGGCCGGACAATGCCGCTTCCGCGACTGCTCGCACCAGCGCGAACCGGGCTGCGCCGTGCGCGCGGCGATCGCGCGCGGCGAACTGGACGAGGAGCGCTTCCTCAATTACCTCAAGCTGCGCGACGAGGTGGCCAGTGCCGCCGGCAAACTGGCCACGCGGCTGGCGCAGAAGGCCGAGGCGCGCGTGCAGGGCAAGGCGCTCAACAAGCGCCTGGACGAGAAGTACGGACGGCACTGAGCCGCCGCGCCTCCATGCCGCACGCGCCCGACATCCTCCACCATTCCGCGCTGGACGCCCGCCTGGTCAGGGCGGTGCGCGGCATCAAGCTGCTCAGCCTGGCGAGCTGGCCCGCCGCGTTGCAGGCGCCGTTCCTGGAGGGCGTGGAACGCGGCAATCCGCGCCTGCCGAAGGTGGCGTATCCAAAGCTCGACTTCGGCGAGGCCCGTCGCGAACTGGACGCGATCGCCCGGGCCGCCGACGCCAGCCATCCACTGGGCCGCTACCTGCGCGAATCGGTGGAGAGCTGGTCGACCGCCGCGCAACTGCTGGAATGCCTGGGAACGCCGGCGGTGACCACGCATTCGATCGCCCTGTTCGGGACGCCCGAGGCGCCCTTGCCCGGCAATGGACCGACCACCCGCGACGCGGCCCGTCATTTCATCGCCATCGCCCAGGATCTGGATCGCGAGCTGCTGGCGCCGGAGGAACAGATCCCGGTCTCGGCCACGGCGTTGCAGTTGCAACTGCAGGGCGATCTCGACGATTTCTTCGACGGCCGGGTGATCACCGTGGTGCTGGACCCGGATCTGATCGCCAAGGCCGCCGCCGGCGCCACCCGCATCCGCCTGCGCCATGGCGCCGCTTTCAGCGATTACGACCGCCGGCAACTGCTCCAGCACGAGGCGCTGGTGCACTCGCTGACCGCGCTCAACGGCCGCGAACAGCCGCTGTTTCCCAGCCTGGCGCTGTCGTCGCCGCGCATCACCGAGACCCAGGAAGGGCTGGCGACCTTCGCCGAGCAGATCACCGGCAGCATCGACATCGAACGGATGAAGCGGATCAGCCTGCGCATCGAGGCGATCGCGATGACCCTGGCCGGCGCGGATTTCATCGAGGTGTACCGCTACTTCTGCGATGCCGGCCAGAATCCGGCCGAGAGTTTCGCGTCCGCGCAGCGGGTGTTCCGCGGCGTGCCGACCAGCGGCGGTGCCGCGTTCACCAAGGACACGGTCTATCTGCGCGGGCTGATTGCCGTGCATACCTTCTTCCGCCACGCCCTGCAGCGGGATCGCCTGCAACTGTGCCGGCGCCTGTTCGCCGGCAAGATGACGCTGGCCGATGTCGGCCTGTTCGAGCCGCTGTTCGACGGCGGCGTGCTGGCGCCGCCGCGTTGGCTGCCGACCTGGGTCAGCCGCGCCAACGGCCTGGCCGGCACGCTGGCGTTCTCGCTGTTCGCCAACCGCATCCGCATGGATCAGTTGACCGAAACCCCGGTGTGATCTCAGCGCGCGGGGCGCTTGTACGCCACGCAGTCCACCTCGACCTTGCAGTCCACCACCATCCGGTTTTCCACGCAGGCACGTGCGGGCGGATGCTCGCCGAAGTAATGCCGGAAGACCTGGTTGAAGGCGGCGAAGTCGCGCGCGTCGTCCAGCCACACGCCGCAGCGGACCACATGCTCGGGTCCGTAGCCGGCCTCGGCCAGGATCGCCAGCACGTTGCCGATCGCCACGTGCGACTGTTCGGTGACGGTGCCGCCGGTCAACTCGCCGTCGAGCATCGGCACCTGGCCGGAAACGAACAGCCAGCCGTCGGCTTCGACCGCGCGCGAGAACGGCATGTGCTGCCGGCCCTGGCCGACGCCGCCTTCGGCGCCGTAACGCTTGATGTCGCTCATGCAAGACCTCTCGGTTGGGGGAATGCGGTCAGCGCGCCGCGGGCGCCAGGAAGCGGCCTCCGCGCGCCCCGGTGACGGCGCTGCCGTCGTAGGCGAGCACGCCGTTGACCCACACCGCATCGATGCCTTCGGCGGCGCGTACCGGTTGGTGGTAATCGGCGGTGTCGCGCACGCGCGCCGGATCGAACAGCACCAGATCGGCGTGCCAGCCCTCGCGCAGCAGGCCGCGGCCGGGCAGGGCGAAGCGGCCGCCGGGCAGGCCGGTCATCTTGTGCACGGCCTCGTGCAGCGGGAACAGCGCTTCCTCGCGGACGTAGTGGCCGAGCACGCGCGGGAAGGTGCCCCACAGGCGCGGATGCGGCCGGGGATCCCGTGGCAGGCCGTCGGAACCGATCATGGTCAGCGGATGCCGCAGGATCCGGCGCACGTCGTCCTCGTCCATGCAGAAATAAACGGCGCCGGCGGGTTGCAGCCGGCGCGCGGCTTCGAGCAGCGGCACCCGCCAGTCGGCGGCGATGGCGGCCAGCATCCGGCCGCCCTGATCCGGGTGCGCTTCGGACCAGGTGATCAGGATGTCGTAGGCATCGGTGACCTGCTTCAGATCCAGGGTCGATGCGCTGGCCGCGTAGGGATAGCAATCGCAGGCGATGTCGTGATCGCCGGCGGCGCCATCCAGCCAGGCCAGCACCTCGCGGCTGCGTCCCCAGTTGTCGACGCCGGCGCACTTCAGGTGCGACACCCGCACCGGCGCGCCGCTGTGGCGCCCGACCTCGCGGGCTTCGTCCAATGCCGGCAGGATGCCGGCGAACTCGTCGCGCAGATGCGTCGCGTACAGGCGATCCGCGGGCAGGTCGCGACTCAGTTCCAGCACTTCGCGCGCGGGCGCGGCGAACGCCGAGGCGTAGGCCAGGCCGGTGCTCAGGCCCAGCGCGCCATCGGCGATGCTCTCGCGCAATTGCGCGCGCATCGCGTCGATTTCCGCCTCGTCGGCGGCGCGGTCCAGCCGATCCATGTGGTTCTGCCGCAGCGCGGTGTGGCCGACCAGCGCCGCGACGTTCAGCGCGGGACGCGCGGCTTCCACCGCGCGGCGGTAATCGGCGAAGCGCGGATAGCGGAATTCGTCCGGTTCGCCGAGCAGGTTCATCGGATCGGGCACGGCGCCGGTGGCGCGTACCGGGCTGGCGCTGATGCCGCAATTGCCGACCACGATCGTGGTCACTCCCTGCGACAGCTTGCTGGGCATGGCGGGATTGCGGATGACTTCCAGATCGTCGTGGGTGTGCACGTCGATGAAACCGGGACTCAACGCGCGCCCGCCGGCTTCGATGACGGTCCCCGCATCGCCCGCGAGATCGCCCAGCGCGGCGATCCGGCCATCGATGACGCCGAGGTCGCCGCGCATGCCGGCGGCGCCGCTGCCATCCAGCAGCAGGGCGTCGCGGATCAGCAGGTCGTAATGCATCAGTCCCCCAGCGGCAGGCGGTTCTCGCCGCCGCGGTAATTGTCCAGCGCGAACTTGATCCGGCGCAGGCGTTCGCGGCTGTCGTCGGCGATGTGCAGCGCCAGCGTGGTCGCCAGCACGTCCACCGCCAGCATCATCGCGTAGCGCGACGCGGAGGGCTTGAACACGAAGTCGGTTTCGTCGATGACGATCGGCAACAGCCAGTCGGCGCGCTCGGCCAGCGCGGTGTCGGCGCGGGTGATCGCGCCCACCTTCGCGCCATAGCCGCGGGCGATGTCCACCGCCGACAGGATTTCCGGGGTGATGCCGCTGACCGACAGCGCGACCACCACGTCCTGCGGGGTAAGGGTGGCGGCGACCACTTTCAGCGAAATGGCATCGCTGTAGGCGGCGATGGGGCGGCCGAACCGGACCAGCCGGTTCTGCAGTTCCAGGCCGAACACGGTGGAGCAGCCGCCCATGCCGAACACGTAGATCATGCGCGCCGAGGCGAGCGCCTCGGCCAGCGACTGCACCACCTGTTCCTGCAGGCCGCCGACATTGCGGCGCAGGCAGCTTTCGATGTCGGCGCAGATCTGCGCGTACAGCGCCGAACTGGGCGGCGTGTCCTGATCGTCGAGGAAGCGCTTGCCGACCGCGCTGGCCTCGGCCAGGCGCGCGCGCAGCTCGCGCACGTTGTCGCAGTCCAGCGCCTTGGCGAAGCGCGAGATGGCCGCCACGCTGACGCCCGCCTGCTCGGCCAGTTCGGCGATGCCCGACTGCGCGGCACCGTCGATGTCGGCCAGGATGGTGTCGGCGATCCGCCGCTCCACCGGGCTGAGTTCGTGCAGGCGCTGCTTGAGGTGGTAGACGATGTCGTACATGGCGGCCTCCGGCCGGTCAGTGCAGTGCGGCGATGCCCAGCACCAGCAGCAGTGCGGTCACCGAGATGAGGGTTTCCAGCACGGTCCAGGTCTTGAAGGTCTGGGCCACGCTCATGTTGAAGTATTCCTTGACCAGCCAGAAGCCGCCGTCGTTGACGTGCGACAGCACCAGCGATCCGGCGCCGGTGGCCAGCACCAGCAGTTCCGGGTGCGGATAGCCGGCCGCCAGCGCGACCGGCGCGACGATGCCGGCGGCGGTGCTCATCGCCACGGTGGCCGAGCCGGTCGCCACCCGCATCAGCGCCGCCACCGTCCAGCCCATCAACAGCGGCGACAACTGGAATTCGTGCGACAGGCGGGTGATTTCCTGGGCCACGCCGGTCCTGACCAGGATGCCGTTGAGACCGCCGCCCGCGCCGACCAGCAGGGTGATCGCGGCGGTGGGGGCCAGGCATTCCTGCGAGAACTTCAGGATCTGTTCGCGGTTGAAGCCGCGCATCAGGCCCAGGGTGACGAACGAAAGCAGGGTCGCCAGCAGCAAGGCGACCACCGAGTGGCCGAGGAAGCGCAGCACGTGGTTGGCCACGCTGCCGGGCGCCGCCAGTTCGTCCGCCCAGCCGCCCAGCAGCATCAGCCCGACCGGCAACAGCAGGGTCGCCAGGGTGATGCCGAAACCGGGCAGCGCGTCGTCGGGAACATGCGCCTGGCCCTGGTTGAGCAGCGCGGCCTCCATCGGGTTGTGCGCCGGCAACGCGATCCGGCGGGCGATCAGCCGGGCGAACACCGGGCCGGCCAGCGCGGCGGTCGGCAGGCCGACGATCAATGCGTAGAACAGCGTGCGGCCGACATCCGCCCGGTACTCGTGCACGGCCAGCATCGCGGCCGGATGCGGCGGCACCAGCCCATGCACCACCGACAGCCCGGCGACCATCGGCAGGCCGACCAGCAACAGCGGCACGCCGGTCCGGCGCGCGACGTTGAGCACGATCGGAATCAGCAGGACGAAACCCACCTCGAAAAAGATCGGCAGGCCGATGCAGAACGCGATCAGCATCATCGCCCAGTGCACGTGGCGGGTGCCGAAACGGCGGATCAGCGTGCGCGCGATCCGCTCGGCGCCGCCGGACTCGGCCATCAGTTTTCCGAGCATCGTGCCGAGCGCGACGATCAGCGCGATGTGGCCCAGCGTCTTGCCGACGCCCTGTTCGTAGGCGGGCACGATCTCCGGCGCGGGCATGCCGGCCAGCAGCGCCAGGCCGAGCGAGACCACCGTGATCGAGATGAAAGGGTTGAGCCGGTAACGCGCGATCAGCACCACCAGGGCGACGATCGACAGCGTGGCGTACAGCAGCAACAGGTTTCCTGGCGTCATGCGTGCGCGGGCCCGGCCGATCAGAAATGGGTTTCGACGGCACCGACGACGCGATGCGAATCGTCGACCACCAGCAGGTGGCGCCACTTGTCGAAGGTCAGGCAAGGATGTGAGATGTCGAAGCAGAGCAGATCGCCGACCGCCAGATCGTCTCCCGCGTCGACCTGCAGGAATGCGTGCTGATCCATCATCGCCACGACGCGCCAGTGCGCGGGCGCGTCGACCGGCGCCGGCGCGCCGGGCCGATGGTGCAGCGCCGGCAGCGGGAAACCGGCGTCGAAGGCGGCGTCGCGCTTGCCCAGTCCGACGATGACGCGGCCGGGTTCCGGGCGCGATTGCACGTTCGCCCACAGCCGCAGCGCCGGGCGCAGTCCGCGGCCCATCCGCTGCGCGACCGGGTTGGCCGCATGGATGCGCTCGGCGGCTTCGCGGTAGATGCCGACGTCGTGGGTCAGGTAGCAGCCCGGGCGCAGCACGACCTCGGCCCGCGGATCCGCCGCCAGGTCCGCGAATTCCTCGGCGACCACATCGAACCAGGCCGAACCGGCGCCGGACAGCAGCGCGGGCGATTCGGCGAATCCGCCCGCCGCGTGGATGGCGTGCCACTGCGCCAGCGTGCGCCGCAGCAACGCGCGCACGCCGGCCTCGTCCTTCACCACGCCCTCGTAGACTTCCACGCCGATCAGGGCGACCGCATCGGGCCAGCGCGCGATCTCGTCCAGCACCGCGCGCGCCTGCGCGTCGTCGCGGATGCCGGTGCGGCCACCGTCGGCGCCGACTTCCAGCAATACCCGGATGCGCTGGCCGCGCGCCGCGAAGTGGCGGCCCAGCGCGGCGACATTGGCGGCCGAATCGACCACGCAGGCGAACCGGAATTCCGGATCCCGCGCCTGCAGATCCGCGATCAGATCGAAGTTGCCCTTGCCGACCAGTTGGTTGGCCAGCAGCACCCGCCGCACGCCGGCCGCATGCGCGACGCAGGTCTGCGGCGCGGTGGCGAGGGTGATGCCCCACGCGCCGGCGTCCAACTGCATGCGGAACAGCGCGGGACTCAGGGTGGTCTTGCCGTGCGGCGCCAGCCGGCAACCGTAGGCGTCGGTGAATCCGCGCATCCAGGCGAGGTTGTGCCGCAATGCCGGTTCGCTCAACACCGCCACGGGCAGGCTGACTTGTTCCTCGAGGATCGACAGGCCGTGCGACGCAAGCCGGGCGGGCGTCCATGCGTCGCCGGCGGGCAGGCCTTTGCCGGATAGCGGCACGTCGGAATGAAAGTAATTTTCTTGCACGAACCGCCTCCCCGATGAACGGCCGCGTGACGCTGCGGACGCCTATTGTGTAGCACAGGAAGGAGTGGATGAAAATTATTTTCTTGCGGATCCTGATCCGAAACCGGTGCGGACCCGGTGGATCAGAAATCGAACTGGACGCGTCCGGCGAGGACGCCGGTGCGATCCAGCGTCCGCCCGCCGGCTTCATCACGGCGGCGGCTGTCGGTCCAGTCCAGCATCACCCGGAAGTGTTCCGGCGCATACCAGTTCACGCCCACCGTCCAGGCGTCGGCCGAAAGATCGCGCCGATCGAGCGGCCACTGCCTGCCCCGGATGTGGTCGTAGCGCGCCACCAGTTCCCAGGCACCGCCGGCACGCGCCGGCTTGAGCTGGACGAACCGGCCGGCCTTGGCGTCGTAGGGCCGGGATTCGCCGGTGAGCAGCCAACTGCCCTGCAGGTAACCGGCCTCGACGCGTCCGCGCTGGCGGCCGTCGTCGTAGCGCGCGCCGCCGTATTCCGCCTGCCAGGACCACGCGCCGTGCACGCCGGCGGCCTCCAGCCCGTACTTGTCGACCGAGACGTCGCGGCCGCTGCGGAAATCCACCAGCGAAAGCCGGCTGTTGTCGCCGAAGTAACCGGCGATGCGCGGCTGCACGCGCAGCGCGGGTGCGCCGTCCGCGCCGGGATGATCGTGGCGTTCGTGCGCCAGCGCAGCGCCGAAGTGCAGCACCCGGCCGGCCTCGCGCCACGGCGCATAGCCGGCACGCACGCCGGCCGCGCGTCCCTTGGACCGCCAGGCGTCGATGCTTTCCAGGCTGTAGGCGCTGCCACTCCAGAACAGCCCGTCATGATGGCCGTTCGCGCCCAGCCCCAGCCGGTACGACGGGGCCAGCGTCTGCGCCAGCCAACTGCGTTCGACCGCCAGGATGTGGTTGGAGCTGCCGCGATCGTCCAGCGTGTAGAACTGCTTGAACTGGCCGGCGGTGAGAGTGGTGCCGCCGAAAGTCCGGGCGATGTAGGCATCGCGCGCCACCGGCCGGTGGCCGGCGAAATCGGCCTCCAGCTTGTAATCGACCACGAAGAACCGGCCGGAGACCGCCAGCCACGCCGCGCGCAGATCGTCGCCGTCGCGTTCGGCGGCGCCGCGCGCATCGTTGTCGAACCGTGCGAAGTCGTAATGCAGGCGGCCGGTCGGCTTGAGGGTCAGCGCGTCCTCCGCGTGCGCGTTGGGCAGGATCGCCAGGGCGAGCAGGATCGCCCGTGGCGCGCGTCGGCAGAAAAGTGGCATCCGCTCTCCCTCGGAACCGGTTCGGGAGAGCGACGATAGCAGCCCGGCCGCCGGCTCCAATAACGCGTTGGTACTAGCGCGCCCGCGCGCGGTGCATGCCACACTGGCGGCCATGAGCCTGGCCCGCGTCCTCGTCGCCGACGATCATCCGCTGTTCCGCGCGGCCATCCTGCATGCGCTGCGCGAGGAAATCGAAGTCGGCGAAACCCTGGAAGTGGCCAGCGTTTCCGCGCTGACGGAGGCGCTGGCCGCGCATCCGGACGTGGATCTGGTGCTGCTGGATCTGACCATGCCGGGCGCGCGCGGCTTCTCGTCGCTGGTCTGGCTGCGCGGCGAACGGCCGGACATCCCGGTCATCGTGATCTCGTCGAACGATCATCCGCGGGTGATCCGGCGCGCGCAGCAATTCGGCGCCGCCGGCTTCATTTCCAAGTCCGCGCCCGCCGAGGCGATCCGCGCCGCAGTCACCGTGGTCATGGGCGGCGATACCGCCTTTCCGCCGCTGGCCGAACGTTCCGAGCGCGATGCGCAACTGGCCGTGCGCCTGGCGCGGCTGACCCCGCAGCAGTTCCGGGTGCTGCTGTGCGTGGCCGACGGACTGCTCAACAAGCAGATCGCCCACGAGCTGGGGCTGGCGGAAAACACGGTCAAGGTGCACGTCACCGCGATCCTGAAGAAGCTCGAATGCAGCAGCCGCACGCAGGCGGCGCTGCTGGTGAAGGCGCTGGAACCGGAAGGCGATCCGGATCCGGCGCCGCCCGGCGGCGCATCCCTGCACGGCCCGGCGTGACGGAGCCCGATCAGAAATCCCACTGCACCCGCCCGGCCAGCGTGCCGGTATGGTCCAGCAATCGACCGCCGGCGCGGTCGTGGCGGCGGCTGTCGATCCAGTCCAGCATCACCCGCACGTTGCCGCGCGGATACCAGTTGACGCCGACGGTCCAGGCATCCGCCGCGAGCTGCCGGCGTGGCTCGTGGCCGGCGCCGTCCGCGCTGATGCGGTCGTAGCGCGCCACCAGTTCCCACGCGCCCCGTGGGCTGCGTGGCTGCAACTGGCTGAAATGACCGCTGCCGGCGTCGTAGGGCCGGACTTCGCCGGTCAGCAGCCAGGCCGCCATCAGGTAGTGTGCCGCCACGCGATCCCGCCGCACGCCATCGTCGTATCGGCCCCGCGCATACTCGGCCTGCCACGTCCAGGCGCCGTGGACGCCCGCTGCTTCCAGTCCATGCTTGCGGGCCCGCACGTCGCGTCCATCCCGGTAGTCCGCCAGGACGAATGCCGGCCGGTGCGAAAAATAGCCCGCGGGCCGGACCGCCACCCGCAGCGGCGCGGCGCCGCCGGTGCCCGGATGGCGATGGTGTTCGTGCATCGCCGACGCGGCCAGGTGCAGCAGATCGCCCGTCCCGCGACGGAACGCATGTCCCGCGCGCGCGCTGAAGCCGCGTCCCTTGACCGCACGCGCGTCGAACCGGTCCAGGCGCCCGCCACTGATGGCCCAGAACGTATCGGCGTGGTGCCCGGTCCAGTGGACGCCGACGCGATGCGGCGCCGCCAGCGCCTGCACCAGGAGGCTGGCTTCCACGACCGGCCGGTGGTTGGCGCTGACCTTTTCATCGTGGGCGAAGTGCTGTCCCATCTGGCCGACCGCGACGGTGCCGAGCCCGGGCGGTCCAAGCGCGCGGCTGATCCACGCATCGCGCAACGCCCAGTGCGTGGGCGCGACGTCCACCTCGGCACGGAAGTCGAATCCATGCACGCGCCCGGTCACGCCCAGCCAGGCCAGTCGCAGGCGATCGTGGCCGCGCGACGGTTCGCCGCGTTCGTCGTTGTCGAAGCGCGCGAAGTCGTAATAGATGCGGCCGCTCGGCCGGATCGCATCGTCCGAGGCCAACGCCGCGGGAACGGACCACGGTGCCAGCAGCGAACCGAACAGCAGGACGGACGCCGCCGTCGGGCGTCCCGGAAAGAAATGGCGCATTGCGGACCCTCGCATTGGAGATGCGCGGGCATGTCAACGCATCCGCGGGGCGGGAATCGCGTACTGGCCTGCAATGAAAGCGTTCGAGAGACGACGGAAAAACAATCGGACAAACGATGTCAACGCGAGCGCTGATACAGGTGCGTCATCAGCGAACGCAGCGCGGACGTGCGCGCCTGTTTGGAGAGGAATCCCCAGTTGCGTTCCCGCGCCAGCGCACGCAGCGCCCCGTCCTGCTCGGCGGTGAACAGGATCACCGCCGGTTCGCGTCGCCAGCATGCGGCCAGCCGATCGAACAGGGCCGGTCCGTCGATGCCGTCCAGTCGCACGTCCAGCAACAGCAGGTCCGGCACGCCATCCGCGCGCGCGGCCGCCAGCGCCTCGTCCGTGCCGCCAGCCAGTTCCACCCGGCATCCCCATCGTTCCAGCAGCAGGCGGGTCGCGCGGATCACGCGTGCGTCGTCGTCGATGCACCACACCCGGCAGCCCGCCAGCAGCGAATCGGTGGCCGGCTCCTCCGCCGTCGCCGCGACGCTTTCCGCGGACGCGGCGGCCGCAGGCGTGCCGCACGGCACGCTGACGGAAAACACGCTGCCGTGTTCCTGGCGCGAACGCAGGCCGATGCGATGGCCGAGCAGGCGGGCGATGCGTTCGACGATGGCAAGACCCAGGCCCGCGCCGCGCTCCTCGCCACCGCCGTCCAGTCGCCTGAACTCCTCGAAGATTTCCCGCTGCCGCGCCTCCGGGATGCCGGGGCCGGTGTCGTGCACTTCGATGCGCACCTGATCGCCCCGGCGGCGGCAGCCCAGCACGATCCGCCCGCGGGGCGTGTAGCGGATCGCGTTGGACAGGAAGTTCTGCAGGATCCGGCGCAGCAGGGCTTCGTCGCTGCGTACCACCGCCGACGTGGCGACCCGCTCCAGGCGCAGGCCGCGCGCCGCCGCGACGATGCCGAACTCGCGCGCCAGCGCGGCCAGCAGCGGATCCAGCGCGAAATCCCGCACCTGCGTCTCCAGCGCGCCGGACTCCAGCCGTGAAATGTCCAGCAGGCTGTTGAGGATGCCGTCCTGCGCCGCCAGCGCATTGTCGATGCTGTCGGCGATGTCGCGCGTGCCCGCATCCGGCAGGCGGCCGCGCAGCGCCGACAGGAACATGCGCGCGGCGTTCAGCGGTTGCAGCAGGTCGTGCACCGCCGCGGCGACGAACCGGGTCTTGGAACGGTTGGCTTCCTCGGCTTCGCGCTTGGCTTCGGCCAGATCGCGGGTGCGTTCATCGATGCGGCGGCTGAGTGTGTCGGCGAGCGAACGCAGATCGCGCGCCGCGTTCTTGTACGCGGTGATGTCCGCGTAACTGGTGACGAAACCGCCGTCGGGCAGCGGGTTGCCGCGGATCTCGATGACGCTGCCGTCGCCGCGCTCGCGCTCGTGCATGTGCGGCTTGCCCGAGCGGAGGTGATTGAGCCTGCGTTCGATGGCCTCGTCGATGGGGCCGGGGCCGAGCAGTCCGCGATCGGCGTTGTAGCGGAAGACGTCCGCGATGGGGCGTCCGACGTGGATGAAGCCCGGCGGAAACCGGAACAGCTCGATGTAGCGCCGGTTCCAGGCCACCAGATTGAGCTGCGCGTCGACCACGCAGACGCCCTGCGGCAGATGTTGCAGGCTGGGGCTTTCACCGTAGTCGGCGGCGTGCGCGGCCTGCACCAGCCCGTCCTGGGCGCTGCGCAGTTCCTGCGCGTGATGCTTGACCAGCCGTTCCAGCTCGATCCGGCTGCGCTCGCGCAGCTGCGCCAGCCGGCGCCGCTGCAGCAGCACGAACGCCACCAGCGCCAGCACCAGCAGGCCGGCCGCCACCGCCGCCGCCATCGTGCGTGCGGCGGCGACGCTGTCGCCGGTGGGACGCAGCAGGTTCAAGGTCCAGCCCTGGCGCGGCAGCGGGCGCGAGACCCAGAGCATGTCGCCGGCATCCGGCATCCGCACCCGGCGCGCATCCGCGCCCAGGCGTTCCGACACCCGGTATTCCAGCGGCTGCCGGGGGACCTGGCCGTACTGGCGGGTGCGCGCCAGGCGGCCGCGCGTGGCCGGATCCAGCGCATGCAGCACGCGGTAGCGCCAGGCGGTCCGGCTGGACAGGAAGATCACGCCGTTGGCATCGGTGACGAACACCGTCTCGGGTGTCGCGGCCCACTTCCGTTCCAGGGGACGCAGTACCACCTTGACGACCACCACGCCGATGGGATGGCCGGCGTCGTCGCGCACCGCTTCCGAGAGGAAGTAGCCCGGCACGGCGGTGGTGACCCCCTCGGCATAGAAGGTGCCCGAGCCCGTGCGCATGGCCTGCTGGAAATAGGGGCGGAAGTGGTATCGGTTGCCGACGTTGCTGGCGCCGGCGATGCGCCAGTTGCTGGCGGCCAGCGCGAGTCCGTGGCGATCCAGCAGGGTCAGGGTGGAGGTGGCGGCGGCGCCGTTGACGCGCTCCAGTTTGCGGCTGAGCCGCTCGGACTCCGCCGCGTCGGCCGCGCCGCGCGCGAGCGCACCGCGGATTTCCGGGTCCAGCGCCAGCACCGCCGGCAGCACGCGGTGGCGCTCGATCAGCGATTGCAGTGCATCGCCGTGCAGCCGCAACTGTTCCCGGGCCTGGGCCGCGTCGCCGAGCAGGCTGCGCAACTCCAGCTGGCGCATCGCGACCAGGCTCAGCGCCGCGATGGCGACCGTCACCATCGCCAGCAGCAGGATCCGGCCGGCGCGGCGACGGGCGGGATGGAAAAAGGGCATGGCGGGATGGTCACGCAGACCGGGGCGATACGCCAGCGCCGCGGCCCGCGGCGCGCCTAATACCATCGGACTAGTTAGTACCAATGCGTTATCGGCGCCGCGCGAGGCGCGGCGTACAACTCGGTTCGAAGCGAACCTTCGTCGAGGCGTCCCATGCACGTTCCCACCGAATCCATCCCGGCCGGCGCGGGCGCGCGCGTGCCGCTCCATCGCCAGTTGTACGTGCAGGTCCTGGTCGCGATCGCGCTGGGCGCGCTGCTGGGCCATTTCGAGCCGGCCTTCGCCGAGCAGCTGAAGCCGCTGGGCGACGCCTTCATCAAGCTGGTGAAGATGATCATCGCGCCGGTGATCTTCCTGACCATCGTCACCGGCGTCGCCGGCATGACCCACCTCGGCAAGGTGGGACGCGTGTTCGGCAAGGCGATGGCGTATTTCCTGTTCTTCTCCACCCTCGCGCTGGTGGTGGGCATGGTGGTCGCGCACGTGGTCCAGCCCGGCGCGGGCATGAACATCGATCCGGCCCAGCTCGACGCCAAGGCGGTGCACGACTATGCCGAGAAGGCACACGAACTGACCCTGACCGGTTTCCTGCTGGACATCATTCCGGGCACGCTGGTCGGGGCCTTCGTTTCCGGCAACATCCTGCAGGTGCTGCTGATCGCGGCGCTGTTCGGCATCGCCCTGGCGATGACCGGCGAGCGCGGCCGCCCGGTGCTCGATCTGCTGGAAGCGTTGACCGTGCCGGTGTTCAAGCTGGTGCACCTGTTGATGAAGGCCGCCCCGATCGGCGCGTTCGGCGCCATCGCCTTCACCATCGGCAAGTACGGCATCGAGTCGCTGGCCCACCTGGCCTGGCTGGTCGGTACGTTCTACGTCAGTTCGCTGCTGTTCGTACTGGTGGTGCTGGGCGGGGTCGCCCGCCTGTGCGGCTTTTCGGTGCTGCGGCTGGCGCGCTACCTGAAGGCGGAACTGCTGCTGGTGCTGGGCACGTCCTCGTCCGAATCCGCGCTGCCTTCGCTGATGGAAAAGATGGAGAAGGCCGGCTGCGACAAGTCGGTGGTCGGCCTGGTGGTGCCGACCGGCTATTCGTTCAACCTGGACGGCACCAACATCTACATGACCCTGGCGGCGCTGTTCATCGCCCAGGCCACCAACACCGATCTCACCCTGGGCCAGCAGGTCACGCTGCTGCTGGTGGCCATGCTCAGCTCCAAGGGCGCGGCGGGCGTGACCGGTGCCGGCTTCATCACCCTGGCCGCCACGCTGTCGGTGGTGCCGACCGTGCCGGTGGCGGGCATGGCCCTGATCCTGGGCGTGGATCGCTTCATGAGCGAGTGCCGTTCGCTGACCAACTTCATCGGCAACGCGGTCGCCACCGTGGTGGTCTCGCGCTGGGAAGGCGCACTGGATCGGCAGCGGCTGGATCGCGCGCTGGGTGGCACTCCGGCCGCGGACGATCCGCTGCGGGATGCGCCGCTGGCCCGTCCCGCGGACTGAGCCGGCTCACCGCCGTGCCTGCCCGCGCGAGCGCGCCGGAAAGCCGGCAGAGCCCGGCCGCAGGGGGTAGAATCGGCCTTCTTTCGCGCTATCGCCCAGACCGCCCGTAATGTCCAACGACGATTTCAAGCAGGCCGCCCTCGAATACCACCGCCTTTCGCCGCCCGGCAAGATCAAGGTCGCCCCGACCAAGCCGATGGTGACCCAGCGTGATCTGGCGCTGGCGTACTCGCCGGGCGTCGCCTACGCCTGCGAAGCCATCGTCGAGGATCCCAACGTCGCCAGCGAGGTCACCGCGCGCGGCAACCTGGTGGCCGTGGTCACCAACGGCACCGCGGTGCTGGGCCTGGGCAACATCGGCGCGCTGGCCGGCAAGCCGGTGATGGAAGGCAAGGGCGTGCTGTTCCAGAAGTTCGCCGGCATCGATGTGTTCGACATCGAGATCAACGAAACCGATCCGGACAAGCTGGTCGACATCATCGCCAGCCTGGAGCCGACCTTCGGCGGCATCAACCTGGAGGACATCAAGGCGCCGGAGTGCTTCATCGTCGAGCGCAAGCTGCGCGAGCGGATGAAGATCCCGGTGTTCCACGACGACCAGCACGGCACCGCGATCATCGTCGGCGCGGCGGTGGTCAATGCGCTGGAAGTGGTCGGCAAGAAGATCGGGGACGTGAAGCTCGCCACCAGCGGCGCCGGCGCCGCCGGCATCGCCTGCCTGGACATGCTGGTCGCGCTGGGCCTGAAGCCGGAGAACATCCTGGCGGTGGATCGCGACGGCGTGCTCTACACCGGCCGCCCGCACCTGGATCCGGACAAGGCGCGCTACGCCCGCGACACCGACAAGCGCAGCCTCGCCGAAATCGTGGAAGGCGCCGACATCTTCCTGGGCCTGTCCGCCGCCGGCGTGCTGAAGCCGGAGATGGTCGCGACCATGGCCGACAAGCCGATCATCCTGGCGCTGGCCAACCCGAACCCGGAAATCCTGCCCGAACTGGCCCGGCAGGTCCGTCCGGACTGCATCATCGCCACCGGCCGATCGGACTATCCGAACCAGGTCAACAACGCGCTGTGCTTCCCGTACATCTTCCGCGGCGCGCTGGACGTGGGCGCCACCGGCATCAACGAGGCGATGAAGCTGGCGTGCGTGCACGCGATCGCCGATCTGGCGCGGCGCGAGGCATCGGACCTGGGCGCCGCCTACGGCGACGACATTCCCTGCTTCGGCCCCGAATACCTGATTCCGCGCCCGTTCGATCCGCGCCTGCTGGTGGAACTGGCGCCGGCGGTGGCGAAGGCGGCGATGGAGTCGGGCGTGGCGTTGCGGCCGATGGCCGATCTGCAGGCCTACCGCGAGAAGCTGGGACAGTTCGTCTACCGCACCAGCCTGATGATGAAGCCGGTCTACGACCGCGCGCGCGCCGACCGCAAGCGCGTGGCCTACGCCGAGGGCGAGGAGGAGACGGTGCTGCGCGCCGTGCAGACGGTGATCGACGAAGGCCTGGCCTTCCCGATCCTGATCGGCCGGCCGGACGTCATCCAGGCCCGCATCGAGCGTCTCGGCCTGCGCATGCGCGCGGGCGTGGATTTCGAACTGACCAACATCAACGACGACCCGCGCTTCAACGAATACTGGCAGTACTACCACGCGCTGACCGCGCGCCGGGGCGTCACCCCGGCGGCGGCCAAGAACCTGATGCGTTCGCGGCCGACCCTGATCGCGGCGGTGATGGTCGCTCGCGGCGAGGCCGATGCGATGGTCAGCGGCATCGTCGGACGCTTCCACAAGAAGCTTGGCTATGTGCGCAGCGTGATTCCGCTGGATCCGGGCGTGCAGTCGACCTCGGCGATGACCGGCGTGATCAACAACCAGGGCGCGTATTTCTTCCTGGACACGCACGTGCAGGAAGACCCGACCGCCGAGCAGATCGCCGAGGCCACCCTGCAGGCGGCGTATCGCCTGAAGCTGTTCGGCATCGAGCCGCGCATCGCGCTGCTGTCGCATTCCAACTTCGGCAGCCACGAGACCCGCGGCTCGACCAAGATGCGGCAGGTGCGCGAGCTGCTGCTCAAGCGCAAGCCGGATCTCAACGTCGACGGCGAGATGCAGGGCGATACCGCATGGGACGAAGTGCTGCGCCAGCGCATCATGCCGGGCAGCACCCTGAGCGGCCGCGCCAACCTGTTCGTCCTGCCCAACCTGGATGCGGCCAACATCACCTACAACATGGTGCGGGTGGTCACCGACGGCGTCGCCATCGGTCCGATCCTGATGGGCATCTCCAAGCCGGTCCACATCCTGACCACCAGCGCCACCCCGCGCCGCGTGGTCAACATGACGGCAATCGCGGCGGTGGACGCGCAGATCCGCGCGCAGCGGGAAGCGGAAAAAGCCAGCCTGGGCTGATGCCTGCCGGGGCCATCCCGCAAGGATGCTCTGCTTCCCCCTTGGCCAGCCGATCGGCGGTTGAAGAGCGCTTGCAAAAAGGGCGACCGAGGGGGATTGGTTGTTCCGCGAAGGAGCCAATCCCCGGTCATCCGGTGCGCGGGTGCCGCCCCCTTTTTTCAAGGGGGCCATGCAATGCGGATCTGCTTCCCCTTCTCGCAGATGAGGCCGTGCAATGCGGTTTTGCCTTCCCCTTTGACCAGCCGTCCGGCGGTCCAAGAGCGCTTGCAAAAGGGGGGCCGAGGGGGATTTTTTCTGGCGTCAGGATCCGCCGAGGATGTGCCGTTGCAGCGCATCCAGATAGGCATCGGCTTCCTCGGTGCTGGCGAAGATGCTGTCCATCGGCACGGCCTGCACGATCTCGATGACCTTGCGGATCTGTTCCTGCGGATGCACCAGCAGGAGCTTGCCCTCGTGGGGCGCGAGCGCCTTGCGCGCCTTCAAGATCGATCGCACGCCGGCGCTGCTGATGTACTCCAGGTGCGCCAGATCCAGCACCAGCGCCTGCGGCTTGCCGGCCAGCAGTGCTTCGAGTTGATCGTCCAGCGCTTCGTGGGTGTGCGAGTCCAGCCGGCCGCCCAGCGCGACGTACTGGTTGCCGTTGACGGGTGGATAGATGTCGATATCCAGACTCATGCGCGGTGTCCTTGAGCGCCCCGGGCGGGTCGCCAAGTGTGACAGGCATCGTCAGTCGCTGTCATCGCCTTCCAGGACCTTGCGCTGCATCGCATCCAGATACGCATCGGCCTCGGCGGTGGAGCCGAAGATGTCGTTGAGCGGCACCGCCTTGACCACGTCGAACACTTTCTGGATCTGCGGCTGCGGGTTGACCACCAGCACCTTGCCGCCGTGCGCGGCCAGGGTCTTGCGGGCCTTGAAGATCGAGCGGATCCCCGCGCTGCTGATGTATTCCAGCTGCGAGAGGTCCAGCACCAGCGAGTGCAGTTTCGGCGTCATCAACGGCGCCAGTGCCTCGTCCAGATCTTCGTAGGTGTGGGTATCCAGGCGGCCGGCCACCGCGACGCGCTGGCTGCCCTGGCCGGGCGGAAGCAGGGTGATTTCGAGGCTCATGGTTCGCTCTCCGGCTGCGGGATGCGCAGGCTGACGCGCAGGATGTTGCAGGCGTCGATGCGCTGGTAGGTGATCTGGTGGGCCAACTGCCGGATCAGGTAGACGCCGAGGCCGCCGATGGCGCGGTCCTGGATTTCGGCATCCAGATCGGGTTCCGGCGCGCTGAGCGGATCGAACGGCGCGCCGGTATCGCGGAACTCCAGGTGCAGCAGCGTGCCGTCGATGCTGATGTCCACCGACAGTTCGTGCTGCGCCGTGCCGGCCGCGGGCTCGCCGCCGTAGTCGATGGCGTTGCTGGCCAGTTCCTCGACGATCAGGCGCACGTCATCGCGGATGGCGCGGGCCATGCCGTGACGGTTGAGCACGGCCTCCAGCGAGGCGTTGAGATCCTCCACGCGGGCGTATTCGCCCGGCACGATCAGGCGTATCAGCATGTGGCAGCCTCCTCCATCCTGGCTTGGTTCCGATGATCCTGGCGCAGGCGCATCGCCAGCACCGTGATGTCGTCGGACTGCGGTGCCGGATGCGCGAAACCGTGCACCCGCGCGATGACATCCTCGCACTGGGCCCGCGCGCTTTCATCCGGACGCAGTCCGTCGATCAGCCGTTCCAGCCCGAACGCGTGCTGGGACGGATCGAATGCTTCGGTGACACCGTCGGTGTACGCCAGCAGGGTGGCGCCCGCCGGCAGCCGGCCCTGCCAGAGCGGGAACTCGCGGCTGATTTCGAAGCCCAGCGGCGGACCGGACGCGACCGGCACCGTTTCGCACGCGCCGTCGGCATGCAGCAGCAGCGGCGCGTCGTGGCCGGCGCTGGCCATCACGCACTGGCCGCTGCGCGGATCCACGCAGCCGAACAGCACGGTGGCGAACATGCAGGTGTCGTTGCCTTCCACCAGCCGGCGCGAGGCTTCCGCCAGCACCGCCGATGGCGATTCGCCGGCGCGCGCGGCGACTTCCAGCACCGTGACCGTGCGGGCCATGAACAGCGCCGCCGGCACGCCCTTGTCGGACACGTCGCCGATGGCGAACCACAGGCGCCCGTCGCCGCCTTCGATGAAGCTGTAGAAATCGCCGCCGACGGCCTTGGCCGGTTCCAGCAGGGCGAACACTTCCAGGTGGCGATCGTCGCGATCGATGACCCGGCCCGGCGGCAGCATCGCCAACTGGATGTCGCGGGCGATCGCCAGTTCGCTCTCCAGCTTCTGCCGCGCCGCGCCCATTTCCTCGATCTCCGCCAGTTGCCGCTGGATCGACGTGCGGGCGTGCTCCAGCGTGCGCGCCATCAATCCCACCTCGTCCTGGCGGCGGGTGTAGGGCACCGGCGTTTCGTAATCACCCTCGGCCAGATAGGCGGCCGAGGCCGTCAATTGCTCCACCGGCTGGCTGATGCGGCCGGCCAGCCGGCGGATGATCAGGGTGCAGATCAACGCCAGCACCAGGCCGCCGGCCAGCAGCCAGCCCAGCGCCCGATCGAGCCGGGCCATGACCAGCGCGTTCGATTGCGCCACCAGCAGGGTCCAGCCGCTCTGGCCGATCGGTTCGACCACGGTGAAGCGCTGTTCCCCGGTCAGCGTGTCGGTATGCATCAGTTGCAGGGGACGGTGGAGCCGGGTCGCCTCGGCGGCCGGTTGCAGGTCCGTGCGGCCGGAACGGCGGATGTGCTGGTCCAGGGTCAGGTTGTCCGCCACGTCCACGTCCGGATTGGCGGCCAGGGTGCCGGCCGGGGCGACCAGCGACACCCGCCAGCCCGGCAGGTTGGCCAGGCTCTCGAAACTGCCGGTGAGCTCGGACAGCGGCACGTCCAGGCTGACCATGCCGCGGGTGGTGACGCCGCGGCCCTGCGGCCTCAACGGGCGGTTGTAGGTCACCATCCAGATGCCGCCGGCGGTCTGGTTGACGTAAGGCTCGGACCACCATCCGCCCGGCGCGGCCACGGTGCGCCGGTACCAGCCCTGGGCGCGATAGTCGTACCCGTCGGCGATGAAATCGCGGTCGCGGCCCGCGGCGCTGATGTAGCGCGCGAACGCGGTTTGGCCCGGCTGTTCCGGTTCGACCACCAGCAGGCCGCCGACGCTGCCGGGCGTGGCGCGGACCATCGCCCGCAGCGTGGTCGTCAGTTCGGCCGGATCCAGGTTGGAATTGGCCAGCAGATCGGACAGGCCGCTGGTGGTAATGACCACGGCGCGCAGGGCGGTGTCGAGCCGCTCGGCGGCTTCCTGGGTGCTGGCGATGGTGTCGCGGCGGGCGTCCTCGATGATCAGCTTGCGCGCGAACCAGGCGATGCCGGCCAGCAGCAGGAGGAGCACGGCCACATTGACCACGCCCGACCACAGCGCGATGCGGGTGCGCAGGCTCCCGCGCCAGTGCACCACGCCCATCCGCTCCTGCGACAAAATCCCGTCCTGCCGACTTCCCTTCATGCGGCAACCCTGATCCCGGCGATGTCTTCCCCTGCGCGGATGATACGTCGGGTGGATGGCGTCCGCGCAGCGCCAGAGGTCTCATTTTGGTGTGGTCGAAACCGCCCGGACAACGAAAAAATCACGAATCCATACGCCCGCGTAGCCATATCGGGGCGGGGGTGGTGCGCTACACTTCAAAGTCCTGAAAACGACAACGTCCGCGCGGTCCCGCGCGACAGATTGGGAGTGGTAATGAACTGGTTGAACGAGATGTTGCAGAGCGATCCGGATCCGTTGGAAACCCGCGAATGGATCGATTCGATGCAGGCGGTGATCGAGAAGAACGGCGCCCTGCGTGCACATCAGCTGCTGGAAGGCATGGTCGAGGTGACGCGCCGCGCGGGCGCGTACCTGCCGTTCTCGCCCACCACCGAATACGTCAACACCATTTCCCCGCAGAACGAGGCCAAGTCGCCGGGTGACGCGGCGATGGAATGGCGCATCCGCTCCATCATCCGCTGGAACGCGATGGCGATGGTGGTGCGTTCCAACCGCAAGCCCGGCGACCTCGGCGGCCACATCGCCAGCTTCGCCTCCGGCGCGACGCTCTACGACGTGGGCTTCAACCACTTCTGGCGCGCCCCCAGCGACAGGCATCCGGGCGATCTCCTGTTCATCCAGGGCCACAGCTCGCCGGGCATCTACGCGCGTGCGTTCCTGGAAGGCCGCATCAGCGAGTCGCAGCTCGACAACTTCCGCATGGAAGTCGACGGCCAGGGCATCTCTTCCTATCCGCACCCCTGGCTGATGCCGGACTTCTGGCAGACCCCGACCGTATCGATGGGCCTGGGCCCGCTGGCGGCGATCTACCAGGCGCAGTTCATGAAATACCTGGAGCACCGCGGACTGATCGAGAAGTCCGACCGCAAGGTGTGGTGCTTCATCGGCGACGGCGAATCGGACGAACCCGAAACCCTGGGCGCGATCGCGCTGGCCGGCCGCGAAGGCCTGGACAACCTGATCTTCGTGGTCAACTGCAACCTGCAGCGCCTGGATGGCCCGGTGCGCGGCAACGGCAAGATCATCCAGGAACTGGAAGGCGTGTTCCGCGGCGGCGGCTGGAACGTGATCAAGCTGCTGTGGGGCAGCTACTGGGATCCGCTCCTGGCGCGCGACACCGACGGCGTGCTGAAGAAGCTGATGATGGAAACCGTCGACGGCGAATACCAGAACTGCAAGGCGTTCGGCGGCGCATACACCCGCGCGAATTTCTTCGGCAAGTATCCGGAAACCGCGGCGATGGTCGCCAACCTCTCGGACGACGACATCTGGCGCCTGAACCGCGGCGGCCACGACCCGCACAAGGTCTACGCGGCGTTCCACGAGGCGGTGAACACCCAGGGCATGCCCACGGTGATCCTGGCCAAGACGGTCAAGGGCTACGGCATGGGTTCGGCGGGCGAATCGCTCAACCCGACCCACCAGACCAAGAAGCTGGACGACGACGCCATCCGCACCTTCCGGGATCGCTTCAACATTCCGATCACCGACAAGCAGCTGGAAGAAGCGTCCCAGATCCCGTTCTACCACCCCGGCGAGGACTCGCCGGAAGTGCAGTACCTGAAGGAACGCCGCGCCGCGCTGGGCGGCTACCTGCCGGCACGCCGCCGCAAGGCCGCCGAGTCGTTCGAGGCGCCGAAGCTGGAGACCTACGAGCGCCTGCTGAAATCCACCGGCGAGCGCGAAATCTCCACCACCATGGCGTTCGTGCAGGCGCTCAACATCACCCTGCGCGACAAGCAGATCGGTCCGCGCATCGTGCCGATCGTGGCCGACGAGGCGCGCACGTTCGGCATGGAAGGCATGTTCCGCCAGATCGGCATCTACGCGCCGTTCGGCCAGAAGTACAAGCCGGTCGACGCCGACCAGCTGATGTACTACCGCGAGGACCAGAGCGGCCAGGTGCTGCAGCAGGGCATCAGCGAACCCGGCGCGATCGCGTCGTGGATGGCGGCCGGCACCAGCTACTCGGTCAGCAACGTGCCGATGCT
>Ga0182741_1001061_pt1 | contig 38150 bp, 17 predicted proteins | sample eDN5th37CBELigOP_FD_128874 | JGI IMG/M metagenome (GOLD analysis project Ga0182741, IMG submission 128874) | Enriched Organic Plus compost microbial communities from Emeryville, California, USA - eDNA 5th pass 37_C BE-Lig OP (version 2) (version 2) ... | reverse complement strand
CCCACAGGTTTTGGTCGTTTGTCGTCCTGCCGTTGCCGTACAACGTGCCGCCGTCAAAAATAATCGAACCATAAAAACGGGCTTCTCTGTCGAAATGCAATTGTATTGTTTCAAATCCTTCTTTTATGTAATACGCATCTTCCGGTCCTGCCTTCCGCAATTCCATCAGATTTCGGTTCTGCCATTCCTTGTCCTCTTCGATCGGCACACCGTTTTTGGTATAAAACTGTTCAACTACATTCAAGGTAGGTGCGTAACTCTTCCGGATTCCACCTCCTAGCTGCGCGAGGGTAAAGACTGGGTGGCAGGCTCTTTCCAGCGCATCGGGATCGGTGTTCGAATCGCCCCAAATGATTTCGCTGTTCCATCGGTCGGTAACCGCCCCCCTTACTTGCATCGCAGCAATGGTCTTTTCGTTCAGGTTGCCGGCAAATGGGGTCTTTGAAAAATCAAACAGATTGTGTCCAGCTTCAAACGCCAGTGTTATCACTTCTTCCAAGGCATCCGCGGCGCGTTTCCATTTCTCGGCATCGTAAGTCTGCGGAAAAAGTTGTATCCCCCGGTTGTCCACCATCGATGCATAATCGGTATTCCCATTGAAAAGCGGACTTGCAGCTAATGTCAGCAGTTGTGCTTTTACAGCTAACGCAACTACCTTCGTTGGCCGTCCCATTTCAAATGCCATATCTTCCACCTGTACGGGCAAGTCTACTGCTGCCTCGTCAAGCAATTCAGCGATGTAATCCACCACCTCGTCTACCGGTTGCCGATACCGCTGTACCCCCTCTCCCTTGGTACTTATTTCCAGATTTTCCTTGATCAGCGGAATAGGTCCATACATCCGGAAGAGCCAAAAATGATAATATGCCTTCAAAAATGTGACCTCAGCAATCCATTTCTCCCGCTCGTACTTTGAGAGATCAAACGGCTTATGGATGTTTTCAAGAAAAATGTTGCAATCACTCAATGCCGTAAACAGCGCTTTCCCTCCATTCAGACCATATTGGGTCTCGTCCTGCTTACTGGACCAATAATCTGCCAATGGATTGTTGGTACCCTGCCGCCCTTGCGAAAGGTACCACAGTACTGGACTCATTCCCTCCACCGGATCGATATACCACACCTCATCACCACCTAGCAAAGCCGGATTAGAAGCTGCATTGGCAAACTCCGGAAGGAAGGAAAACAATCCATACAGATACCCTTCCGCCTCGTTTCTGTTTTTGAATGCATGATCAACCGTAGGTACGTTATCGGGCACCACATCCAGGTAATTACATGATGACGCAAACCCACTGATTGCAAGAGTTACTATTGTTATTCTTATCAAGTTTTTCATAATCTTCCAATTAGAATGATATATTGACACCTAGATTGAATACCCGTTGCAGGGGATAGTTCAATCCGTTTCCGCCCATTTCAACATCCCACAACTTAAACCTACTAAACATCAATAAATTGGTTCCATTAATATAAAGACGTGCTTTAGACAATTTTAACCGTTCTGCCGCCTTTTGGGGCAAGGTATATCCCATTTCGGCGCTCTTAAACCGAAGAAACGGTCCTTCTTCCATAAACCATGTACTGCTTTGCATGTTGTTATTGATGATCGTATTCGATAACCGTGGCCATCGCGCATATGGATTTTGCGATTGCTCCGACCAATAACTATCCGCTATAAATTGGGTGAGACCCGTTTCCAGCACTTGTCCGCCGGATGAGGTTTGCTTGAAAGGGGACATGGCAGCGGGATCGATCCAGAACGACGAGTGTGCAGAACCTTGGAAAAAAAATGAAAAATCGATACTTTTATATCCGACCGATAGTCCAAAGCCATAATTTATTTCGGGTATTACCGGCCGGCCGATGGGAACCATATCAGCTTCGTTAATTACAAAATCCCCGTTTATATCTTTATACTTGATATCGCCGGCAAGATATTCACCGAAGTCCTGCCTTGGCGAATTAGCAACATCTGCTTCATCAATAAACAACCGCTCAGCAACATAGCCCCAGCGCTGTGAAACTGAATTCCCTACGCGCGAGAGCCACGGGAGGCCGATACTCGCATAATCGGCTTCTTCGTAGTACTTATACGTAGACCGGGCATAGGTAAAATTGGCCCTTCCCACAAACCAGAATCCGGGGAAGACCACATGGTTGTAATCCACCGATATGTCAGCGCCCTTTCCCAATGCTTCTCCCACATTTACCTGCGGGGTTGCCCACAACCCCATGGATGTGGGAATATCGGCCCGGTTTTGCAGGATGTTTGTGCGGTGCTCCCGGAATAAGTCAGCCAAGATTTCGACCTTTCCGTTAAACAAACCGACATCAATCCCAAGATTGGTTTTGTGGGCAATCTCCCAGCCGATCTGGGAATTTGGATAGTTACTGATGCGCACTCCGTTACGGCTGATTCCCGTCCCCGAACTCAGATCATAGCCCGTTGAAAACCCACCGCCACCGCCTATGGTGACCTGAGACAAATAGAAAAACCGTTCTGAGCCGATCTCGTCATTCCCAACCAAACCATAGGTACCGCGCAGCTTCAGCATGGAAATTACATCCTTCAGTCCGCCTTTCCAGAAAGGCTCGTTTGATACCGACCATCCCAGTCCGAAGGAAGGGAAAAAACCCCATCGGTGCCCTTTATCAAATTTCTCCGAGCCATTGTACCCAAAATTGAATTCAGCAAAATAGCGGCTGCCAAAACCATAAGTAAACCTTCCAGAAACTCCTAGGTTTCGCTTAGGTAGCGACTCCGATAACGATCCGGCATTGCCCGTCAGCGAATTCCTAGCAATGCCGACCAACATGCCGCTTGTGCTGTGTTTCTCAAACGTCCGGTTGTAAGCTAACGCCGCTTCCGCATAAAACGAGTTTACAACACTTTTATATCCAGGAATGTATTCAATATAGGAGTTACCCGATGAAGCATTCAGCTCCCTCAAGATATATTCATCTGAAAACCTATCGTAGTTGGCTACCTGATAATAAAAAGGGCTGTAAGCCCGGCGGACATCGAAACCGGAATTTCTGATCGTGTTTCCCAGAATCCGCGCATCCAGGCCCTTCGTCAGCCAACTTAAATCTTGCTTAATTTCAATCTGCGCCATCATAGCCGTTTTGCTCTCCTGACGGTACCCTTTTACCATTTCAGCATACGGATTCATATATGAATCGCCCTCATACCCTCCGAAAAGAATGTGTTCGGCACGTTCATACTTTTCATCAGCGGCAAAATACGCGGGAAATCGAACCGGGCTTACTTGAAGAATTTTCCGATACATATCATTCCCACCGGTAATCGGTCCAACGTAGTCGTCAAACGTTCCATGAACCCGTATAACCGCTTCCGTTGTGTTCGTGAAATTAATATTGATGTTAGACCTGAGGAGGTACTTCTTCAGGTCAATATTGTTATTAAAATTGTTGCGTTTGTCTACTTTCAGCACCCCGTTGTCTTGCGCAAAGGATCCCGCAATGTAATATCGCGCCACCCTGCCACCTCCGTTAATATTGACATTGACACGCTGATTGCTGGTCACAGGTTTTGTCAACATACTCATCCAGTCGACCGCCGGGTATACATACGGATTTCCACCGCTAATCGTGTTATCGATCTGCCTATTGGAATAGGGTATCGGTGCCAGCGGATTTCTGGTACTTGCAGCCTCATTGGCCAAACGCATATATGTAATCGGGTCGGCCATCTTCACAGTTTTTGTAGGCGAAGAAAACGAATTTTCCAGCCTCAGCGATATTTTCGGGCGTCCTTCCTTACCCTCTTTGGTGGTTACTAGCACGACTCCATTGGCTCCTCTAGCACCATATAGCGCAGTGGCGGTTGCGTCTTTTAATATGGAAAAACTTTGAATATCATCAGGGTGTAACCGGGATAGATCATCGGTTGATATTTCCACATTGTCCATAAGGATCAATGGATTCACCTTTCCGGTACCAAAAGAAGTCACTCCCCGTATAAAAAAATCGGCATTATCCTGTCCCGGTTCACCGCTGGTCTGATAAGCGATTAAACCTGCCAACCTACCCGCCAGTGCCGTCGTTAGGTTGCTGGATGGCACCTTCAGTTCAGAAGGATTAATCGAGGTAACCGAACTGACAACCTCACGCTTCTTTTGCTTACCGCTAAAGGCAACCACCACCACTTCGTCCAATCCGGACTGATCTTGTGCAAGGGCAATGTCTATCACTTCGCGGCCGTCCACAAAAATCTCCTGTTGTAAAAAACCTACCATCGTGAATACCAAAGTGGCGTTTTCAGGCACGCTCAATACGTACCTCCCGTTCTGATCGGTGCTGGTCATCGTCCGGGAATCTCCCTTCACCGAAACTGTTACCCCCACCAGGCCCATACCTGTTGAATCCGTTACCATCCCCCTAACATCGTGCTGTTCCACCGGGGGTATCATTGATTTAGCTTTTACCTTTTCTGCGCTGGCAAACATTGGTAGGGCTTTTACGATGACTACCGAATTCCGGGTCTGAAAAGAAAGTCCTTTTTCTGTCGGGAATACTTTCTCCAGTACGTCTATCAATTCCGCATTGATCACATGAAGGTCGACCCTCCTTATACGGTCCAGGTCCTTCTTTTTATACACGAAGGTATAGCCCGTTTCTTTTTCGATCGCATCGATTACTGTATAAATCTTGGCATTTTTGAGATTCAGTGTCAGTTTCTGTCCATAGCCTGTTAAGGCCATCGCAAACTGAAAACAACCGAATGCTATTAGTAAAGACGTAATGTTCATTAAGAACCTGCTTAATTTTCTGCAATGGGTTGGTTTTATAGGATGCCCTTTGCATATTTCAGTATTATGCATAACTTTATTGGGTTTATAACTTATCTTGATTATTTGGTTCACTAATCATTGATGATTGGCCGTATTTTAAGGTAACTTAAAACCAGTTGCCGGTAGTGTTCGGAGCACTATCGGCTTTTCGTTTTAAGCCCGTTCAATATTCGTTAGCTTATTTTTTCAAACAGACACCTCCTTTCTGCCGCTTAATTTCCATACGCACCTCACCGTACGTAAATGGTAGTTCCCTCAACCGAAATGGCTCTTCCGGAAATCTCTTCCAATATCGCAATCGCATCGGCCAAAGGGATCGACCTACTTATTCTACCGGAAAAAAGTTCATTTTTTCTCTTCGGAAATATCGATACGTTCAAACCGTACCAACGGGCAAACTGTTTCAATGCACGATCCAGGTCTGCGTCGTTAAAATAAAAATACCCATCTTTCCAAGCAATTGACTCCTGTACAGCTACTTTCCGTACGGAAAAACCTCTCCCCATGTGACTTGCCTGCTGCCCTGGGCGAAGGATGACGGACTGCTTATGATCGTCTGTCAGCCACACTTTTCCGGAAACCAACGTGGTTTTAACATCCCCTTCGTCTCTATATGCGTCAACATTGAATTCGGTGCCCAGCACCTCAATGTGCTGCCCGGTAACTTCTACCCGAAACGGCCAATTCCCTGAAGCATTATTATTCTTTGACACGTCGAAATAGGCTTCTCCTTCAAGAAAAACCACCCGTTCTGTATCGGAAAAATGAACCGGATACCGCAAGGTCGATTCGCTATTCAGCCAAACACGTGTCCCATCGGACAACGTAATCGAATAGGTTCCTCCTTTAGGAGTATGCAGCGCCAACAGACCCATTCCTACACCTTTAGTATCCTTTTTTCTGTCATTTTCAACGACCTTGCTACCGTCCAAATAAGTAATATCATCTGTCACTACAATACCCGCCTGCTGCTCGCTTAGGTCTATTTTCTTTCCGTTTATAAGTGTGAGTGTTGCCCGGTTTCCTCCGGGTCCGATTGTCGCTGTAACCGACTCCTGTGGTAGAGGACGGTTGGCAAAATAAACTATGGATCCTATCCCCAGTACCACGACAACCGATGCTGCCGCCAGATAACGCACAGTCATCCGTTTAAGCAAACGGCGACGTTTTAACTCATGGAGCATACGTTCGCGCAGCACCTTGATATCCACATCCGAGGGCTGGCCGACCTCAGTATCCCTAGTTTTGGCCTCGTACCAACGTAATAATAAGTATTCCTCTTCGGGTGCAAGTACACCTTTAAGGAACTTATCAATTAAATGATTTGCATATTCCCTGTCCATCAATAACCAAGACACCGGTCAAGGGCATTGGTTGTATCGGCAATCAAAAAAAACTCAGCCAATTAGGTAAATCAGGATGATAATTGTCATAAATAGCACAGAAATCCGCTTCCACAGCAAATGTAAAGCTTTGTTCATCTGTGTCTTAACCGTCAGTTTCGATATATTCATCCGTTCAGCGACTTCAGCATACGACAGTTCCTCATCACGGCGAAGTAAAAACACCTGCCGCATACGAGGTGGAAGCGTGGTAATTGCTAAGTTGATCTCTTCTTCCAGTTGCTTCAGACGCACAAGAAAATCAGCGGGGATCTCTTGCGTCTGCAAAAAAGCGGCAAACTCCTCCAGGCGCTTTTCCTGCCTGTTCGAACGCCTGATCTCATTCAATACGCCATTCCTGATTGCGGCGTACAAATAATATCTTACAGAAGTAACCTGCAATTCGCTGCGCATGTCCCAAAATGCGGCAAACACGTCCTGAACAATGTCGTATGCCGCATCCCGATCGGCCAACATGTGGTACGCGTGCCGATACAATGGTTCAAAATAGCGGTTAAAAAGCAAGGTATATGCTTCGGCATCTCCTTCCTTTAACCTGCCCAAAAGTTCATTATCGTCACTATCAGGTTTTTTCACATCTCTGCTCAAGTGTATCAAAACAGCCACGGAAGACAAACACAACAACCCAATTTTGAATCATGAAAATCTTACGTAACATACTAGGTTTACAACATTGGCAAATATGAATTTTTTTTTTGAATACGCATCCTGTACTTTCCTATATGGAATTTACAACAGCCCCTGCTCCGCGCCGAATCGGTAACTAAGCCCGATCTCATGGGTGCTATTATTAATCGAGCGATTCAGCGGCTCGTTGCGCGTACCGAACTGGTAGCTGTATCCCAAACTAAACTGCTGAATGTTGATCTGCGCCATACCTGCCAAGCTTCCGTAACTCCGTACATTCAGCCCCACGCCAAACACCCGCTTCACGAAAAACATCGCCGTGGCTTCTGCCTGGGGGCGCAGGCTCTCCGAATAGGTAACCAACACCGATGGACGAAACTGGAAATCCGTCCCCATATTGAACAGCGCTCCCCCCATCAGGTGATAGATATTTCGGAAATTATAGCGGTTATCGTCTCCTACCCCCAGGTTACCCAGCATCAGCCGTGGCAGCGACAACCCCACGTAATACCGCCCGGGGCGGTACAACGTCACCCCAAAGCCCACCAGTGCATCCGTCTCCCGCACATCCTGCCGGAATGCGGGGTCCTGCGGGTCAAGCTGCGAAAAGCGACCATCCATATAGCTGAAGCCCGCATTCAGTGACAACCCCAGGTACTCGGTTTCTGATATCCGTACCCCTTTTGCAAAAAAAGCACTTGCCTCGGTCAACTTTTCCACGGCCAGGCTTTCGTGGCGGATATTCACACCCGCTGTCGCCCTGAATCGCTCAAACCCCACGTGCCCGCTACCCCAAAGCACAGACGGCGCACCATCCAACCCTACCCACTGCCTGCGACCGATCACCGCGATTTCCCCCCGTTGTGCCATCAGCGAGGCCGCAGGGTTCACATTCGTCCGAATCTGCCCGTGTTGGGTATGAGTAAGCGGTTGTTGCGCATAGGCAGCTAATGCAACTATCGCTGTTAATGCCGTTATTAATAAGGTTTTTTTCATGGTTATCGCCTTTTATCAAGCTTGATTCTTTCTTTTTCCCACACACCGGTCACCGACCACTGACCACTGACCACCGACCACTGACCACCGCTAATACCTCAACACAAACCATCCCTTCTTATTTTTCCAAATTCCATCGACTTTCACTTCCACTATGTAGAAATAGGTGCCCGCCTGCAGAAGCAATTGACCCGTGCTGATACCGCGGAACGCTACCCGGTTGTTATCGTATCCGCCGGCTTCCCACAAAAGGGTACCATTGCGGTTGAAGATCGTCATGCGGTTTTCCGGGTAGTCACCGATCGCCTCCACCATCAGAAACTCGTTGATGCCATCGCCATTTGGCGAAACGACCGGATGCACGCGGATCGGCAGGTCAGCAGATGGATCCACCACACGGATGGTCCGGATGACTGGGTCGGCTGCCTCGTGGTTGGCATCACCCGGTTGGGTAGCGGTAATGGTTACTGTTCCCAAACGTTGGATGTTCAATGTTTCGCCCTCCAATGTAGCGACCTGTTCATCGTCTATCGCCAAGTTAACCAGCAATCCACTGGTTGAAGACGCTGTCAAGTAAATACTGCCCCCATCCCGGTCTACTTCCTCCGGTGCATCCAAACGGATGGTTTGGGTGGCTTTCCGTACCGTCAGCCGCCTGCTCGCCGTGGGCTTACTGGTATAATTTCCGTTTTCAGGTACGGTGGCGGTAAGGATGGTTTCCCCTGCGCCCACGATGCGGATGCGCCCCTCCACGATAGCTGCCACCGTTGCATCACCCGTGGTGTAAATGATCCTTTCTTCACTGCTGGCCATTGCCCTTCCATCAAAATCATCGTCTCCATAGACCTTCTCCGCCAATTCCGGAAAAATAATCGTGCGCTCCGCAGGCGCGATGGTGAGCGTAGCCGTCAGTACCAAGGTTTCGTAACCTTCCCCCTCGATGGTGGCCGTCACCTGCTGACTGCCCGCGTTGATGCGCCCATTGTTTTCATAGCGCACCGAAGCGCCTTCGGGCAATTCGCCGGTAACGGACAACGTATGTTCCAAGCCGTCATACACGAACCTACGGCCAGTGAACACCATGCCAGTGATCTCCGTTGGCAACGGCTGCGTGATTGTAAGATCAGCCCCGATAAAAGTGATCCCGTAATTACTTCCTGCCGATAAAGTTCCCTGCATAATGGCATATGTCCCCGCTTCTTCACCAGACTCACGTGTCAAGGTACCCGTAAAGGAATCTCCCCCGATAAGTGCCGGGGTAAAGGTATACGTCAGCACGGGATCATCCATACCGACCGCCTTCGACTGACCTTCCGCCGTCACCCTCATAGGTAACGGCAGCACCGTCAGTGTAGCAGTCAGCACCGTGTCTTCGTAATTGGTTCCCCCATTTATTACCGCCGTCACCTGCTGACTGCCGGCATCCATACGTCCATTGTTTTCATAGCGCACCGAACCCCCCACGGGTAATTTGCCCGTGAGAGTAAGTCTGTGCTTGGTGCCATCATAGGTAAATGTTTCGCTCGTAAAATCAATACCGTTATATGCTGCTGGAATAATCGCCATTGTACCGTTTTCGAAGACAATCCGGTAGTTGTCGCCCACGGATAAATCGCCCCGGGTGATGGCGTAGCTACCGACGTCCTCACCCGGTTCCCGGGCAAGTTCCCCTGTAAAGACATCCTCACCGATCAGTTCAGGCGAAACTGTGTACGTCAGTTCCGGATCATCCGCGCCAAATACTTTTGATTGATCCGCTGCCCGAACCGTGATTTCAAGCGGTGTGATGGTCAGTGTAGCAGACAGTAGCCCGTCACCGTAGTTGTCCCCACCATCAATTTGTGCGGCTACCTTATATATACCCGCATCGATAGCTCCGTTACCCGCTTCGCCATCGATCTCATATATCACCGTCACTCCTTCCGGCAATTCCCCGGTCAGTTCCAACACGTGTTCCATGCCGTCGTAGGTTACCGTCAGATCGTTCAGTTCAACGTTACCATAACCCGCGGGCATAATAGTCAACGTACCCGCCTTGAAGACGATTTCATAATTATCGTTCAACGAAAGGTTGCCTTGGGTAATCGGGTAAGTGCCTACCTCCTCCCCTTGGTCACGGTTAAGCCTGCCGGTAAATTTATCGCTTCCGATAAGCTCCGGCGTGTAGGTATAAGTCAATCCCGGGTCATCCGAACCGAATACCTTCGACTGATCTTCCGCCCTAATGGAGATTTCGAGCGGTATGATGGTCAGGATAGCTGTCAACTCCACATCTTCGTAATTCGCCCCACCATTGATATGGGCCGTCACTTCATACGTACCCGCATACGTAGCACCATTGCCCGGCTCACCGACGATATCATAGCTCAACACCACTCCTTCCGGCAGTTCTCCGGTCAATTCAAGCGCATGTTCCGTGCCGTCGTAGACGAAGGATGCGTCTTTAAATTCAATGCCCTCGTAGCCTGCAGGCGTAATCGTCAGTGCACCTTCCTCGACGACGCTTTCGTAGTTATCTCCCAATGATAGGTCGCCCCGAGCAATGGCATACGTGCCCACACCTTCACCTTCCTCACGGTCAAGGTCGCCGCTAAATTCGTCATGACCCACCAGTCCCGGTGTGAATGTATAGGTCAGTTCCGGATCATCTGTACCGAACGTTTTCGCCTGGTTTTCTGCTGTAACGGTGATTTGCAGGGGTGTGATTCGAAACACATTATTATCCGTCTCAAAGGTAATAGAATAGTTAAGGACCTGTTCACCGGCAAATTCCAGATTAATGTCATAGCTACCCACATTTTCACCTGCTTCGCGCGATGCTGCCGAAACGATATCCGCAAGTTCGTCATCGAATGCAAGTGCATCACCATCAACTAGTGCAAAACTGTAAAACGTTGGGTCATCTGCTCCATAGATCTTACCTTGGTTAGTGGTCGGAATGATGGTAATGGTCCTTGGTGCCACCCTGACGGCGACCTTAACAGATGCCGCCTCATAATTATCTGTTTCTTCCTGTGCGATGGTCAGTGTCGCCATTCCAGCTTGTTGTGCAGCAACGGCGGCGAGGTCGGCTAGGTCGAGTACCGGCGGGTCTTCATCGCCAAAAGCATAAATGATTACACCAGCTGGATCGGTTGTACCGAACACCAGTTTCCCGATGTCTCCATAGGTCAATGAAAGCCCTTCATCCATATCGATATCTTCGCCATCCCATGACACAGCCAATGCCGGTATCCCTTTCGTTACGATGATGGTCACTTCCGCCCGCAGTCCATCCGGGTTCGTAAAATACGGTTCATCACCCGCTTCGGGCAGCACCAGCGGTACAGCAAACACGTAGGTACCCGCTACATTGCCGTTATAGCTCCCACCGGCAGGGCTTACAAGCGTCCAATTGTCTAGGTTACCATCCAATGGAACGGTTACATCTGTATCATCGCTTAAGGTAGCAGTCACCATTGCCGGCAAGCCCCCTATCGCATTGAATGCAGTGCCGTAGGCAGTCTCCACGGCATCCAATGCCGCAAGCTGTGTAACTTCAGGTATCGGTTCGCCGGGGTATTCATACGCCCCCATATCAATCACCCCACCCCCCGTTAGGTTATACACCCGTGGATTGCCCGCTAAGTCGATATCTGTTGCGAGATCCCCGCCCGCATCGGTATAAGCCGTATTGCTTCCCCCGTTGATGGCTGGGCTGCTGGCGCTTAATTGTAGGTAGCCCACCTCTCCGGGTGTGGTGCTCACGAATACCGGATCGGCATCGATGTTATTGCCTCCGTCCAGAATGCCCATTGCAGGATTCCAGTTCGCGCTTCCACCCGTATGAGCGACCAAGCTATTGGCGACGGTTACATCGCCGCCCAATGTGGAGACGGATATGGATGCGGATGGATCAGTCGGGTCACCTTCTACTTCATTCTCCCAGATCACCACATTGTTCAGCAGGGTCGAGGTCTGTTCCACATATATTGCACCGCCATCGAACTCGGGAATAAAAACGCCGACAATCCAGTTTCCGTAGAATGTGGCATTGGTTACGGACAACGACGTGCCATTACCACTGCTATGTATCCCACCACCCGGACCGGAAGACGTTCCGTCTTCAACCAATCCGGCTCCATTGTTTGCGAATATGGCCTGCTTAATGTCAACAGACCCCCCAAAATTACGTATACCGCCACCACCGCCGGGCGCCATGTTCCGATAGAACGTCACATTGGATAATTTCGGTGAACTGATTTCTGTTAAGAGGGAAACCGTGTTGAACAACCCGCCTCCCCAATCGCCCAAATTATTAAACCATGCCATGTGGGTAAATTGTGGCGACGAGGAGATGACATACGTCCCACCACCAAAAAACCGATAAATTGTCCGTCCCATTACGGACGGGCCCGACGTATTGCCGCGAGCATAGCCACCGGTTACCGTAAATCCGTCCATGAAGGCACTGCCTACATTTCCTGATGCAATGGTCACGTGATGGGCATTCTCGGTATGGTTATCATAATTATCCGTACGGTCGTCGCCGTTGAAATCGCCGCTTAGGATACTGCCTTGTTCCAGACTATTCATATCCGGCAGGATACGCGCATCTTCCAATGTCTCAATTCCGGCAAGCGGGTCAAACCCACCATAAAGCTGCACATTAGGCACCAGCACAAAGCTATTATCCCGCCCGCCGTCGGTGGTATACTGACCGTCGGCGGCATGGTATAACGGCAGGTAGGTGCCCTTGGCTACGAAGATACGTAGCGGGTCCATTTCTGTCCAACTGGGACTCCCTCCATCGTGTTGCTCCCGCGCCCACTTGAGTGCATCGGCCAGTTCGGGAATGGCGTTTTCCCAACTATCGCCTGAGCCGTTACCACCCGAAACGTTTTGATCAACATACAGGATATTGTCTGGACCCGGAGTGACGGGCGTACTCGGCAACGTAACGCTACACGTCCCAACCCCATCATTTCCCTGAAAGTCCCAGTTCAGATTATCGGTCAGAAAATCACGATAGGGCGCAACATCCGGACTGTAGGGAATTTCATTGAGGCCAAAAATCACATCTTCGTTTGTATTCGGATGAGTTGCCCATCCGTAAAGCGTATAACTATAGTTTTCGCAGCTCATACCGCTCCGGAAAAAAGCGGCAACAGCCCCCAACAGGCTTTCCAATTTCCAGGCGCCCAACGATTGATTAAAACTGGACGCGTCACGAAACATGTAACTGAAGTGTTCCAACTTACGCACATCCCAGCTGTCCAACGGTTGGTTGAAGCTGGTTGCACCGTCAAACATAAATGTCATGTCGGTCACATTGCTTACATCCCACCTATCCAAGGATTGATTGAAGTTGGTTGCCTGTTCAAACAAGTTCCCCATGTTGGTTACGTTGCTTACATCCCAGTCATTGAAGTTGGGTATTTCGTCAATTCCACTGTAGCTGAACGCAAAGCTTAAGTCCGTTACACCCGTCAGGTCAGGGATATCCGTCGCTGTAACCGTAAGGTTAGCGCAGCCCCCGAACGCAAATTCACTCCAATGTATCGCCCCCCAATTCTTTATTTCCAACAGCTTAAGCTTGTCGCCGGCAACAAATGCACCGAAAAAGATATCGTTAAAAGGGGTGCTTCCTGTCGGTGCAATCCGTACCTCATAGGTACCCGCCCGCGGAAACGTGATGGTCGTCCCATCGTTGCCGTTTCCCGACCCCGTTGATGCGGGGTTGTTGGTATCCACCCAGGTATAGGTAAATTCCCCTGTGGTCGGTATCGTAATTTGGTCGTCTCCGCTCGTACCATCATTATCGGTCTTCCAGATGGTGATGAAATAATTGGGGTCGGCGGGTCCGATGCCACCACCGTCACAATCGTCCGCTTCTCCCGCGTCGTTAATCGTCCAGCTAAAATCATCGATCAACTGTTGCCGGGCGTCGGCACCAGCGCAATACGTGAGGCTTTCCGCACCCAGGTTCATATCTACCGGTATATTTTCCTGTGCTGCCCACCCGATGAGCGTCGCGTCGTAATTGGCGGCAGATAACCCGGAATAATGAAGCATCTGGTACAGCGTACTTGCTTTAACTATGTCCCAACTGCCCAGACTCTGGTCAAACGCTTCCGCTTCACGGAACATGGCACCCAAGTCACATTCACCCGGCAGTGCCACCCCCGGTTGCCAGCCAACAAGCGAACCATTGAAGACCTTGGCCTCTTCAAACATGCCATACATATTGGTTGCCTTGGATACGTCCCAACTGCTCAGCTCCTGATTGAATGCCTCTGCCCCTCGGAACACAGCTCCCAGATTACATCCACTCGTCAATGCCACCCCCGGTTCCCAGCCAGCAAGCGAACCGTTGAATGCCCTGGATCTGGCAAACACCTCATACATACTATTCACCTTGGACACGTCCCAACTGCTCAGGTCCTGATTGAATACCTCTGTCTCACGGAACATGCCGCCCAGATCACAGCCGTTCGCCAATGCCACCCCCGGTTCCCAGCCAGCAAGCGAACCGTTGAATGCCCTAGATCTCGCAAACACCTCATACATACTATTCACCTTGGACACGTCCCAACTGCTCAGGTCCTGATTGAATACCGCTGTCTCACGGAACATGCCGCCCAAATCACAGCCGTTCGCCAATGCCGCCCCCGGTTCCCAGCCAGCAAGCGAACCGTTGAATGCCTTGGATTTGGCAAATAGCTCATACATACTACTCACCTTGGACACGTCCCAGCTGCTTAGGTCCTGATTGAATACCTCTGTCTCACGGAACATGCCGCCCAAATCACAGCCGTTCGTTAATGCCTCCCCCGGTTCCCAGCCAGCAAGCGAACCGTTGAATGCCTTGGCACCGGCAAACATTTCGTACGCACTGCTTACCCCTGATACATCCCAGCTGCTCAAGTCTTGATTGAAGGACTCCGTATTACGGAACATGGAATTTAAATTACTCACTTGGCTTAAATTGGGCGCTTCGGTGGTAGTTACCTGAAGATTCCTGGCTCCGTAAAAAGCATAGGCCATACTTTCCCAAACCATATCTCCCCATTGGTCTACGGTCAGGATTTTATCTTTATCGCCTTCGTTATTGAAGTAGATTCGCGGAAAGTCACCGGTTATCGTTACCCGATAAATACCGGGAGACGGGAAAGTAATCGTTAAGTCTCCGTTAATACCCGTTTCGGTCCCATTGACATTGATATCATCCACTTTCTCCCAGTAAACATCATAATTGTACCCGCTTCCCGATGTCGGAATATTGATTTCATCATTACCCGAGATGCCTGCGTTGGTGGTTTGCCAAGTGGTGATGAATGCCCCATCGGTCCCCCCACCGCTACAATCCGCTGCTACTCCGTCGTCGTTAATCGTCCATCCTTTGCTTATCAGCTGCTGCCGCGCAGTTTCGGCCGGCGTCCCCGGACAATATTCTTGGCCGGTGGCATTCAATACAATGCCGGATTGCACATTTTGTGGTGCCCAGCCGACGAGCGTAGCACCGTAATTGGCAGAAGAAAGACCAGTCGCGAGCAGCATGTCGTCCATATCCGTCACATTGGAAATGTCCCAACTGCCCAACGATTGGTCAAAATCAAGGGCAATGAAAAACATACTGTTCATCGTGGTTACACGGGATACATTCCAACCGCTCAAGTCCTGATTAAAGACCGGTGCTTGATAGAACATATAAGACATATCCTCCACGTTGCCTACGTTCCAGGCGCCGATGTCTTGATTAAAGACACTTGCACCCCAAAACATCCAAGACATGTCCGTTACATTACCGACATTCCATCCGCTGATATTACCGTTGAATGAGGATGCTCCATTGAACATACCGCTCATATCGGTTATGCCCGAAACGTTCCAACCACTCAGGTCGCCGTTAACGAGTTCGGCACGATCAAACATCCGCGCCAGCGTTGATACATCACTTAAGTCTGGCACATCGGTTGCATTCAGCACCATATACCGAGCTCCCGAAAAAGCACCGTACATGGATTGCCAAGCGATATCGCCCCACTGTTCGATGCTCATCAGTTTATCGCTCACTTCGTTTCCGAACCTTTGAAGCCGTATGGCCGGAAAGCTTTCACTAATGGATACGGTATAGGTGCCCGCAGTGGCATACGTATGCGTAGCATCGCCTGTCTGACCAGTAGACGTATTGCTATCCCCCCAATCCACGACGTAATTATAGCCGCTTACATCGTCGTTCACCGGAATGGTGATGCTTTCATTGGGAGCGTCTGTTTTCCAGGTAGTGACGAATGGCCGTTGTGCCAGTGCCGTTAAGCCAATCAGTATAAAAGCGAATGTTCCCCATAACCGTGCAAAGCACATTGGTAGAAACGGTAGAAGTCTTTTCATAGCCCTACAAAGTGAACACTTTTTCAATGGCGACGGTATCCCTCTTTAGGGGGAGATACCGGAAAGTATTCCACGAACGGCATCATAATTGCCCAACCTATTCTATAGTAACGAGGCTACTGGTTATGAAAAAGTTGTTTTTCGCCGCATTGTTGTACGCGGCGCCTTGCTTCTGGATGGTTCCCTGCACGAAAGATGAGAAAATGGAAGTATTTCTGACGGACGAGGACGTGGCCTATACCCGCTTTACTTACAGCGGTGGACATGGCATTCCGGGCGAGCACCTCGAAGAAGCCATTGCGTACATCAAAGATTTCCTGCAATAGGAAGTGGCTATTTATATTTCCGGCTGATCAACGCATGGCGGCTGTTCACTTCCAACTTTTCATAGATATGCTTGATGTGGTATTTGACGGTTTCAAGGGAAATACCCAAGCGAATGGCCACTTCCTTGTTGGTAAGCCCCTCCTCAATAGCGGCGACGATCTGTGCTTCCCGGGGCGTCAGTTTTTCCCCGAGGTCCTCCGTATTTTTGGGATTGAAATATTCCACGACCATCCGGGCAATACCCGGTGACATGGGTGCACCACCGTCATATAAAGACAGTACAGCCTCTTTGATCTTGGGCAAAGGCGTCTGCTTTAACAGGTATCCCGAAGCGCCGTTGCAGAGCGCCTGGAATACCCGGTTGGCGTCATCATACACCGTCAGCATAATCACTTGGCACTTCGGCGCATGCTTTTTGATGCGCGAGACTCCCCGAATACCGGATTCCCCGGGTAAACCGATGTCGGAAAGCACGATATCCAGGTATAGATCGTCTTTCCACTGTTCAAAAAAAGACTCCACGGAATGGGCGGCAAGCAGGCAGGAAAAGCCACCCTGCTCATTGAAAAAAGTGGACAGCATGTTTCTGATCTGGTCGTCGTCTTCGATGATTCCTAAGCGTATCATTGCGTAAAAATACAACTTCGGGGCAATGGACTATATCCCTCTTTTGGGTGGCAGGTCCAATGTGAGCCGAAATTCTCCTTCGCCATCCGCTACGGAGAGTACACCGCCGATTTTCGTAGCCCGTTGCCGCATATTCTCCAGGCCCCGCCCCCCTTGCTGGGCTGCCACCGCATTATTTTTTGCTGTATAGCGGTTGGTGATTACCAGCCGGATGGCCTTATCGACGGCGAAAGCAATGGTTATTTCCGAACCATCGCTGTATTTAATGGCATTTGTTAAAGCTTCCTTAAAGATCAAGAATAAATTCTGCCTGACGGTTTGAGAAACCTTGCCTGATTCCACATCCCCCTGTTCCTCAAACCGATAACTGAAATCCAGTTCTTCCCGGAGCCGATAGACATAATCTTTCATGCGGATGACCAGCTCCTTCATCGCGTCAAACCGCGAATCGATCGACCACACCATGTCGCTCATCGTCAGCAGCGCCTGTTTGCTGGTATCGGCAATCAGCTCAAGTTGCTTTCCCTGCTTTTCGTCTGCTCGCTGCTCGGCCGACAGGGTATTGGCCTGGAAAAAAATACGGGTCAGCGAACTGCCAACTTCGTCATGAAGGTCGGCAGCAATCCGGTTCCGGATGGCTTGCTCACGCCTTACTTTCTGAATACGGCCTCGGTACCAAATCACCACGAGCAACAATACCAGCACCATGGCCAGTCCCCGGAACCACCATGTCTGGTAGTAATGTGGGCGCTTGATTACGTTAATTGCCTTTTGTTTGCTGTCGATTCCCGTACTCCGGGTTTCCAATTGGATGTGATAATCACCCGGGGAAGGCTCGATAAGTGAAATGAACTGCCCCAGCTCCAGCGGTTCCCAATTGCCCGCGTTGAGCATGTACCGGATCTCGCTATCGGCACGGTAATTTCCGGGTGTACCGACGTAAAGGCCCGTCAAGCTTTGCTCCGGTTGCAATACCAATGTCTGATCACCATGGTAGGGCCAGGTATAGTCCGCCGATTGGGCTCCCGATTTTCCACCGGAGGTATGTATTTCCGTCACATAACTTTCCAAACGGTTGCTATTTGTAAACCAAGGCTGACTCATATCCAGCACGGTATATCCCATCAATCCTCCGACATATACCCGTTTCCTCGGTTCGTCCCAAAAGGACGCACCGGAATTGAATTCCGATTGGCTTAATCCCTCAGCCGTACCGATCCGCCGCACTCGTTGCCCGCTGATCAGGTTCAGCCCATCGGCGGTACCGACCACGAAGGCACCATCAGCATACTCCAAACTATACACCAGGTTGTTGCTAAGGCCTTCTCCCGTCGTGAAAGTTTGCAGAACATGTCCCTTAGCGTCAATCGCTACGAGCCCTTTTCCCTGTGTAGCCACCCAAAGGGTATCACCTACCGCCAGCGATTTATAAACTCCAAAATTTCCCGACAAGGGATAACGCTTAATGACCTGCCTCTGCAGTACCTCAAAAAGTCCAACATTTGTGCTCAGCAACATGCTCCCCTGCGGCGTCAGCTGAATATACCGGATTTGGAGATCCAATCCATGGGGTTCACCGGAAACGTCAGCAAACCGCCTCAGGCTGTACGTTTTCTTATCCAGCAGCCAAAGGCCACCCGAGCTGCCGATCAGGTAATCCGAATCGGTCTCAGCCAGGCTCATTACATTGACAGGAAGATTAAAAGCATGCTTTGCTGCGGTCTCCGGGGTAAGCGTATAGTGGATATCAGTAACCCGGTGGCGCTTCCGATCAAAGATTTTCAGGAACCCGCCTTCCGTGCCAACAAACAATTCATGGTCATTGATGGGATACAACACATAGGCATGGCGCAGTTGCTCGAACGGCCAAACCGTTCCGTCGGATTCGACAAAGCCGGCACCCTGATAGGTGCTGTAAAAAAAAGCACCATCTGGATAGACATAGATGCCGCGTGTGCTTTTGTTGGTGCTTGCATTCGGCGGGATAAACTGCGACAACCCTTTCGTTTTCGGATAGATCACAAAAATCCCCTCTTCTGTACCCAACACCGCCTCATCTCCTATGATGCAGACGTGTTTAGGGCCAAACCGGTTTTTCAAAGGCATCGCAATCTGCTGTGTGATTCCGAAGTCGGCATCCAGCAGGCAGGCCGACTTCGTATCGGCGTAAACATGCATCTGCTTCCCTTCGCCCAGCACGTAATATTCATTTTCCGCCAAGGTAAAACCTTCAGGAACAAACGCTTCCCATTCGCCTTGGCTTCGCAATTGGTACAACTGGTCCGGGGAGGCGTTCACGATCAGCCCGTCATCACCGGCAATGAGGTTCGGGATATGTTGATGGATGCCGGGCAACTGATGGTATTCGGTCCGGCACCCGCGATACGGATCAATGGACAGCACTGTTCCGACCGTTGTGCCCACCCAGTATTTCCCGTTCCATAGCGTCACACAGAGTGGCGATACTTTATTATTGGCTGCCACACTTTCGTGATAAAGCCCATCGATGGGTACGAACCGATTATCATGGATCAGCAACAGGTGCCCGTTCTCATAAGCCACCATCACGGTTGAGTCGGCCAGTTGCTTAATCCAGCTTACCATCCGGTTGTGTACCGGCGGGAGCAGGCTGGAATCCACCGCATGTACCATCCACGTTTTGAGGTCAAGATAACTCAGGTTGGCATTACCGGCCATCCATAATCGATGCTGTCGATCAATGAGGATACGTTGGGGCATATCGTCGGTGAGTTGCTGACCAGCGATGGTTTTCAGGATATCCAAAGAGCGATAACCGTCATACCGATAGATTTCACCATTGGTTAAAAACCAGATGAACCCGAGGCTATCGGTAGTTACATCCTTGATCAATACCTCATCGCGGTCCGGAAACAGTTTTAGCTTCGCTATCGTGTAATCCTGCGAAAATGCTGCCTGCCCGGCACACAGCGACCCAATGAGACCAAGGTGAAAAAACCATTTCTTCGACAAATAAGAAAGTAGATGCACTCCTCAAAGATAGTACAATTCGGAGAAATATCTAATGTCTTATAGCTCAATACCTCAGGAGGTACATGATTGCAAACAGCCAGCGTGGTTACAGCAGTCCCATCTTGCCACCGAATCGATAGCTCAACCCGATCTCATGGGTGTTGTTGCTGATGCTTCGGTTCAGTGCTTCATTGTGTGTACCGAACTGATAGCCGTAACCCAGCCCGAAGCCACCGAAGTAAAATTGTGCCATGCCTGCCAGCTCGCCGTAGCTTCGCATGTTGATCCCGATACCGAATACCCGCTTGACGAAAAACATCGCCGAGGCCTCCGCCTGCGGACGCAGACTCTCTGCGTAGGTCACCAGCACCGATGGTCGGAACTGGAAATCCGTGCCTAAGTTGAACAGTGCTCCTGCCGTCAGATGGTATAGGTTGCGGAAGTTGTAGCGGCTGTCGGAGTCCACCCCCAGGCTACCCAGCATCAGCCGTGGCAGCGACAAGCCTACGTAATACCGCTCCGGGCGGTAGAGCATCACCCCGAAACCTACCAGTGCATCCGTCTCTTTCACATCTTCCCGGAATGCCGGATCCTGCGGATCCAGCTGCGAAAACCGTCCATCCATGTAGCTGAAGCCTGCGTTGAGCGATAGCCCCAGATACTCTGTCTCCGATATCCGCACACTCTTGGCAAAGAAGGCGCTCGCCTCAGTCAGCTTTTCCACCGCCATACTTTCATGCCGCAGGTTTATCCCCGCTGTAGCACCCATACGCTCCAAACCGAAGTGGCCGCTCGCCCAGTATGCCGAGGGTGCTCCATCAAGACCAACCCATTGCTTGCGTCCAATGACCGACACCTCACCGTCCATGTGCATAAGGCTTGCTGCCGGATTCAATACCGATCGTAGCTGCCCATGCTGGGTGTGTGTGAGGGGCTGCTGAGCCTGAAGCCCCGTACCCGTCATTACTGCAGCTATTGCTATTAAAAAATCCCGTCTCATACGTCCGTTATTTACTGGTTGCTATTTGCTCTTTAATCTCAAATCTCAAATCTCAAATCTCACCTAATACCTCAACACAAACCACCCTTTTTCGTACCTCCACTCTCCGTTCACCCGGATTTCAGCTGTGTAGAAGTACGTTCCCGCCGGTAACCGCTGTTGTCCGGTGCCGATGCCCCGGAACGCCACTGTACCATTGTTATAACCCGAAGCTTCATATACCACCGTGCCGTTGCGATTAAAGATGCGCACCCGATTCTCGGGGTAGTCTTTGATGGCTTCGATGATGAGGTATTCGTTGATGCCATCGCCATTGGGTGAAACCGCTTTGTGTATCAGTATCGGTAGCTCCAGCTTCGGATCGATAACCCGCACTGTCACCGTAACCGGATCGGCCGCTTCGTAATTGGCATCGCCCTCCTGCACGGCTGTGATGCGCACCGTGCCGAGGCGTAGGACGTTGAGCACCGTACCATTCAGCACAGCTACTTCGGGGTCGTCTAGTGTAAGCGTAACCGGCAGCCCGCTGCTAGCCGACAGATCCAGTGAGATGCTGCCCGCATCGCGGTTGACTTCGGAGGGGGCATTGAAGGTGATGGCCTGCGTGGCTTTGCGGACAGTGAGTACCCGCGCAGCTTCGGGCCGGTTGCTATAATTGGCATTTTCCGGAACCGTGGCTGTGAGAATGGTTTCGCCCGCACCTGTGATACGGACCAATCCCCCGGGAGTAATTTCCGCTACGGATGGGTTGCTGCTGGTATAGCTCACTGCTTCTCCGCTGCTGGCCGTAGCCCCTGCATCGAAATTTGGATCCCCGTAGCTTTTCTCCGGTAATGGCGGGAAGACTAATGTCTGCTCAGTCGGTGTAACCGTCAAATCCGCTGTCAGCACCAACGTCTCATAATTGTCCCCGCTGAGGACAACCGTCACCTCCTGTGTACCTGCATCCTTACGGCTGTTGTTGGCATATTCCACCACTACACCGTCAGGCAATATACCCTTAATGGCCAATGATTTGGCTGTGCCATCGTACACAAAACTATCATCTTCAAACGTGATGCCCGTGATCGTGGCTTGTGTGACGGTCAAATCCGCCGTCAGTACCGACGTCTCATAATTGTCCCCGCTGAGGGTGGCCGTCACCTCCTGTGTACCTATATCCGTACGGCTGTTGTTGGCATATTCCACCGCTACACCGTCAGGCAATATACCCTTAATGGCCAATGATTTGGCTGTGCCATCGTACACAAAACTGTCATCTTCAAACGTGATGCCCGTGATCGTGGCTTGTGTAACCGTCAAATCCGCCGTCAGTACCAACGTCTCATAATTGTCCCCGCTGAGGGTGGCCGTCACCTCCTGTGTACCTGCATCCGTACGGCTGTTGTTGACGTATTCTATTACCACGCCGTCAGGCAATGTACCCTTAATGGCCAATGATTTGGCTGCGCCATCGTATACAAAACTGTCATCTTCAAATGTGATGTCCGTGATACGTTCACTATAGGTCACGCTTAACGTATTGGAAGCTAAGTTTCCATTGTTGGCTACGTTGGCGCCCGCGTTGGCAGGCACTGAAAGCTGTACGACCCCACCTATCGAAGGTGTCACCCGCACTGTATAGCTCATATTGTCAGTGGTTTGCAGCTCGCTGACCACAGCATTGGTCGCTTCCATATCGTCCAGCGAGAAACCGGTCACGGCCTCACTGAATGTCACAGTCACCGTAAACGGTGCATTAACCGGTGATACGGCATCGGTCGACAGGGTAACCGTCGGCCGCACCGAATACACGAAGATGCCATCTGTGGGCGCACCGCCATTCAGTGTCAGGCCGACATCATTACCTGCAGCATCCCCTATTGTCCCACCGTTCAATATCAGGTCACTCCCCAAGGCAATGCCGTCCAGATCCTGGTCATCCGCTTGCACGGTATAGGAGAACGTAAGCGCATCGGTACCGGTGCCGCCTACATACCCCGCTTGCCTGGTGACCGTGCCGATGACCACCGCCAAGTACGGTGTCCCGTCGTCGGTATGCACTGCCACGTCATCATCCATATACACGGTAAACGTAAGCACGTCTCCCTCCCGGTAATAGCCGTCGGCCGGTACATCAACCGCTGTCACCACCGGTGCAGTACCATCATAGGCAAGGCTGAGCATATTGGAAGCGGTGTTACCATTGTTGCCCACGTTCTGTGCCACGTCCGCGGGCACCTGAATGCTTACTGTACCGTCGGCCGTTGGTGTTACGAGTGCGGTATACGTAATATGATCAGTGGTCTGTAAGTTGCTGACGGTCGCATTACTCGCCGTTATATCTCCCACGGCAAAACCGGTTACCGGTTCATCAAACGTAACAACCAGCGTAAACGGTGTATTCACGTGCGATGTAGCTTCAGTTGAGAGCGCAACGCTCGGATGCACAGCGTATACCCGTACGTCATCGGTCAGACCGGTTTGGTGGAGTACCGGCAACGCATCGTTACCCGCGGCATCCCGGATGGTACCGCCATCCAGCACGAGACTGCCACCGACATCAATGCCATCCAAATCCGTATCACCAGCCTGTACCACGTATCGGAAAGCCAGCGCATTGCTGCCCGATCCGCTTACATAAATCGCCTGCACAGTGGCTGTGCCAATGGTCAGTTCCAAGTGGGGCGTGCCCCCCGTTTCATCGACCGCAACATGTTCACTGAAATGCACGGTGAAATCCAGCGGATCGTTTTCCACATGATATCCATTGGCCGGCACGGTTACCGAAGTGACCGCAGGCGCTATCCCATCGATCACGATGTCGTGTTGCCCGGCTATCGAATGGGTACTACCCACGGTTGGCAACTCAAGTACCGCATCGTTGCTCGAAGCATTTTGTATGGTAGCGCCGTTCAGCAGCAGCGCGGCCGTAGATACATAATCGAGGTCGGCGCTCACGTCACCTGCCTGTACCGTATAGCTAAACGTCAGCACGTTGTTGCCCGAGCCCGATGCGTAGATCGCCTCGCGGTCTGCATCCCCTGTTTCCAATAGCAGGCTTGGCGAGCCGCCCGTTTCATCCACGGTTACCATCTGGTCGAATGTTACCGTTACGTGAATGACCTCATTGATTTTATAGGTGCCGTCGGAACTTGTGGAACCTACGGCAATCACCACCGGGTTAACTGGGTTTACGGTAATACCAATCAGATCGGTATCGGTTTTCGGTCCGTCTGATCCGGTTAACCCAAGGTCATCCGTGGTGATCTGTAGACTGGCCGGTCCATTGTATCCACTTATCGGGACGAACGCCAGTCCATTCAATGCCTGATTAACGTCAGCAAGGGTACCATCGAAAGTCAGGGTACCGTCGCCCGTTCCGCTTCCGGCAAGGAAATTTAACCCCGCAGTACCCGACAGCGTGAGCAGCCCGTTCGTAGCCGTTAATGAGACCCGTATCACACCGCCGCCGGCATCGACGTCGGAAACCGATATGGCATTGCCGTTACCCGTGCTAAATACCAATGTCTCATTTTGGTCGATCGTTTGGCTAACGGGGACGGCGTTCACCGGCGCGTCGTTCAGGGCGGTCACGGTTATCGTCGCCGTTGTAGTCGCCGCTTCCGAATCATCCGTACCCGAATTTCCAGGGTCGATTCCCGTGTTGCCGCCGTCGTCAATATGCACCGTGAGCATTACATCATCCGTCTCATCCAACGCGGCGGTGAAACTTATGTTGCCCGCCGCGACAAATGCGTTAAGGTCCGCGATTGCACCAACCAATGTCAACATTCCTGTTTCCGACCCGCTGGCGGTCACCCCTCCGCCCGATGTGGCGGAAAGCGTGCCGCTGGCCACCGAAAAAGTTGCTGTTACATCGGCACTACCTGTGTCGACATCCGCGAAACTAATGCCGGTGAGTGGGGTCTGTATATCTTCATTTGCGGCGATGGTGGCCGGTGCCGTTATGACCGGTGCATCATTGACGGCTTCCACCGTAAAACGCACCCATGCCGAATCGCAACGCGAGGGTGTCCCATTGTCGCACGCTTGGTATTCCAGGCTATCCAATCCGGCATAATCACCGATGGGGGTGTAGGTAAAGCTGCCGTCCGCATTCAGTACCACTGTTCCATTCACAGGCGCGGTGACCAAAGATGCCGTTAATACATTTCCTTCTACATCCGAATCGTTGGTCAATACATTCCCCGTTGCGGGCGTGTCCTCGGTTACGGTTACTTCGTCATCTACCGCTATCGGAGCCGTGTTCACAGCGAACACATTGACGGTCTTGGTGGCTGGCGTACTCTGGTCTGTTCCGTCGTCTACCATAAAGCTAATCGTACGAGCCGCGGTATTTGGATTTTGCGAGCCGTTGCTGTAAGTTACCGCCCGGAGGGCTGCTTCCCACTCCGCCAACGTAGCGGTTGCACCCGCTGAAGTGAGTGTCAGTACACCCGTTGCGTCGTCGTAGCTGCCACCGATGTCACCCATCGTGCTGCCATCATTTTCAAAGGCGAGCAAATCCTCGTCCTCCTCAAAATTTCCAGTGATGTGCACCGTTGCGGAAACTAGCGTACCGTTGTCGGGATCCGCCACCGTCAGCCCCGGATCAATCGTTACCGGTACCGGATCGCCATCTTCCGGCTCGGTAAAAGCAGTGGTTCCGCCACTGGTGGTCACCGTCGGCGCATCGTTGACGGCGATCATGTTTACCGTGACCTCGCTGGCGACGCTCGTTGCGCCATCCCCATCATTGAGGGTAACGCGGATGGTCCGTGGATCCACCGTGGGAGCTGTCGTATTGCTATTGCTGTACGTCAGGTTTCGGATCAGGGCCTGTGCAGCGGTAGGGGTAGCGGTCGGAAGGAATGTCACAATAAGATCTACACCTCCTGTACCGCCAATTAGTAAACCGATGTGGATACCACCATAATGGACGTCACCGCCCATGATGCCGATCTGCCCCGCTGCCATCCCCTCATTTCGGATGGCCAAGATATCTTCGCCCGCCACTTCGTTGGCAACGATCGCTACGGTGAGGTTACCTCCGTTAAGATCCGGGCTATCGGAATCGCTGACCGTGGCATTCTCTCCGGCATCGATCAAAATAGCAGGTCCGCCCTCGGTAAAGGTAACGGCATCTCCGTCGAGGTTGGTAATGATCGGTGCATTGTTCACCGCTTGTACAGCCACGATCTTCGTCGCGGCGGCACCATCATCCGTTCCGTCGTTTGCGACGAAGCTTATGGTCCGATTAGCCGCATTGGGCGTGATCGACGTGTTGCTGTAGGTTACACTACGTAGTGCGGCCTGCCATTCCGCCAGTGTAGCCGTAGTGCTTGGTGAGGTGAGCGTCAGTACACCTGAAACATAGTTGCCATCGATATCGCCCATGTTGCCGCCATCGTTTACGAAGTCCAGTACATCCTCGCCGGGTTGGAAATTACCCGTGATAGTCACCGTAGCTGAAACCAGCCTACCGTTGTCTACATCACTGACCGTCAGCGCTGGATCAATGATCTCCGGCTCGGGATCGCCGGTAACCGACTCCGTAAAGGTGGTTACGCCGCCGCTGGTGGTGATGACCGGCGGATGATTGACCGCCTTGGTCACATTGTCCGTTGCAGGAATTCCCGCATTACCTATGTTGTCTGTGAGGGTAGCATTCAGCGTGAGTATACCGTTGGGCAAACCGGACACATCGATGCCGGAAACCTGTTGGCTTGCGGTGCTAACCGATCCGCTGCCCGTCATGGGTGTACCACCGCCGTTGCTGGTAATTGTATAACCAAAAGTGGTTCCCACTTCTGCCCCACTAAAAGTAAAACTTAGGCCCGTCTGGTTGGCCAGTGTGATTTCCGCTTGATCAATGGACACCGTATAACCCGATGGGGCTGTTACGTCGGTTACGGTAAACGCCCACGTGGTATTGTCATTGATGCCCAAATAGGCATTGCCAACCAAGTCATGGATCGCATCATCCCCGATGTGCACGTAATAATCGGTCAGTTCCAGTAGGTTAGCAGTCGGATTGATGGTCAACACCTCATCCGAAATGCTGAGCTGCCCACCGTGGCTTCCCACGTCGATGGTAGCTATGGGTGTAGCTGCGTCATCGTATATAACGATATTGCCCGTGCCAAAGGCAATGCGCTCGCTGAACGTAACCAGCAGATCGGCATCGGGTTCCATATCCGCGGATCCATTTGCTGGGCTAAATGTCGACACGGTTGGCGTTACACCGTCTACGCGTACACCGTTTGTGGCACCGACCGCATTCAACGTCAGCGTAGCGGCATTGCCGGCTACATCCTGAATAGCGCCCCCACTGAGTTCAATGTGCGTTCCTACGGAGATACCATCGGTATCATTGTCGCCGGCTACTACTGTATAAGTAAACAGCAGTGCGTCGGACACTGGGTTACTTACATAGGTTGCATAACGCGTGTTGGCGCCAATGGTCAACGGGATACGGGGGTTGCCCCCGGTCGTATTTACAACCACATTTTCGCTAAAATTAACGGTAAAACTAAGAGTTTCGCCAAAGGCATACGTGTCGTCTCCGGGCACATTTACCCCGGTCACCGAGGGAGCTACACCGTCTACCACCACGCCTGTAGTATTCCCTACACTGTTTAGTGTAAGCGTGAGCGGCAAATCAGCGCCATCAGTGATTGTTCCGCCGTTCAAGTCGATGGAAGCGCCGATGGTGATGCCATCGGTATCGGTTTCACCCGGTTGAACCGTGTAACGAAACAGTAACGCCGTTGCGGTGGATCCCCCTGCCTGGTAGAAAGCGTTAACAGACGCGCTTCCGATGGTCAATGGTATCCGGGGTGTGCCGGTGACTGCCACGGCTTCCGATACGTTTACTGTAAAATCGAGATTTTGCCCGGTACGATAGGTACCGTTTGCCGGTACGGCTACGTTGCTGACTGTCGGAGCAACATCATCCACTACCGTAATGGTAAAGGCTTCTTGATACGTACCCCCGTTGTTATCATCGGTTTGGATACGAACGCTGTAGGTTCCAGCCACAAGCGCAGCAGCATTATTGGCCCTTAGTGTCCAAACCCCGCTATTAATGTCGAGATTAAAACTACCATTATGATCATCACCCGTTCCGGTCGCCAAGGTATAGCTATGTGTATCGCTTGCGTCCGGATCGGAAGAAGTGAGTGTACCCACTACTGCGTTAACGCCCGCGCTTTGGTCTACGGAAGTATTGCTGAGGGCAATAGCTGTAGGCGGATTGTTTGGTGGAGCAATGTCTACGATTGGTTCAGGAGCATTGGTAATTGGATTCTCGAGATCTTCTTCATCGTCATCCGTTCCCTCCCAATTGGCAATATCGGTGATACGGGCTAACCACGTATTCCTGTCGGTGGTCGTTGTTGGTCCGGTGTATTGCACATTGTCTTCCTGGTTGGCAGCCGTGCGCAGGCCGATGGCATTGACGCCATTGGTAAGTGCATTTTGGCTGCCGAAGCCGTTGGGAAGTTGCGAATCCCTCAGCGAAGCGGCGATTAAGGTGTTCCAATTCGTCCCATCCACCGGGCCAGCGGAATTATTCAACCCAAAAATGAAAAAAGGACTGGTATCCACTCCTTGGTAAATGAAAATCTGGTCACCGGCAATACCCATCGGATCGGTTACCGTGTAACCGGAAACAATAATATTTGGAGTCAAATCGGTCGACGCGGTTAAATCTGTTAAGGTCGTACCGTCATCGGATCCACCCAAAAACAACTCCAACACGGTTCCCGCTGGCATCGTACTGGATAACGTCCAAGTGACAATACCGTCACCCGTCATGGATGGCGTAAACGCGTTGGTACTCTGATCCCATCCCCTATCCGTGATCTTGATCACCGTACTAACTGGAATATCCACCAAGGTCACAACAGTAACTTCATCGGCAAGCGCATTCCATCCGATGACCGCCAAATCGCCCGGATTGAGCGTCTGCGCCTTTATACTATTAAAACATAGCAGTAAAGAAACTGAAAAAAGAACGGTTAATTTTTTCAGGAATTGTAGCTGTCTATTCATAACAACGTGTATAAATGGGTGATTTGGCGTATCGGGTTATCTTTTAGGAAATGTGCAACCCCGGCGTATCTGTCTGTTGACCAAGTTAACTGTATTCGTATGTTACCTTAATTTCTTGCAGGAAATACCCCATACATGCAGATGATGTAATACATTGCCAACGAGGGCTGCATATTGGGATGCGGTGAAGTAGATCCGGCCGGACCCACAGTCACCGAGGGCGGCGGTACCACCACATCCGTCACCGTTATCGCCCCTGCATTCATGGCAACGGGCGTTCCTGAAGCCGCATAGGGTGTAGCGCCAGCTCCATTATCCTCGCCTATGAAATTTCCACCGGGGTTATCCTGCCCGCCGGGGCTATTGACACCGTACAATGTGCCGGTCGCTGTGACCGTGCCCACCTGGGCGGTCGCTGCATGACTATGTATGGGCATCTGTGGTGTAAGCAGCGTTACATTCTCCGTACCGATACGTTCACCGATGGGATAATCACCAAGGCCGGGGCCCTGTCCAACGCCCAACGCCGTTCTTCCCCGCAGGTCGGGGAGCGCAAATGTAGTCGTCCCATTTCCCCCATACTGGACACCCAAAATCGAAAAAAGCGCTGTATTGCTCGAAATTGGCAGCAGTTGCCCTTCACAGGAGGCCCAGTTTTTGGGTGCGAAATTAGCTGCGAAAATGCGGATTTCTCCTATTGTTCCTTCCATAATTCTTGACTTATTAAGATTATCAACTCAGTTTCTTGATGGGAATATGCCCTCCAAACAGATAATATAATTCATCGCAAGGATGGGCTGGATGTTTTCGTGTGGCATGTTTCCTCCGTTCGTCGAAAGCATCACCGCTGGCGGCGAGACATTGATGTTCGCCACAACGGAGCCAACATGCATCGCAACGGGGGCACCTGCCGTGGCATAGGAAGTTGCGCCGGCGCCATTGTCCTGTCCCAAGTAATTTCCGCCGGGTGTCGATTGTCCACCGGCATTGTTTATCCCATTGAGCGTGGCCCTTGCCGAACCTGGGCTCGAGGCTTGCTGGACGGTAGCCGCGTGGGAATGCGCGGGCATCTGGTTGACGGTTAACGTGACCGTTTCTTGGCCGACTTGGTTCCCCAGCGCGTAATCGGGCAATCCTGGCCCTTGGCCGGTTCCGATCGGGATACGGCTTCTCAAGTCAGGTAACTTAAAGGTCGTGACGCCATCTCCTCCGTAAATAGTACCTACGATGGCATATAATGCATTGTTAGATGCGATAGATAGGGTTTGCCCCTGGCAAAATGCCCAACTGAGCGGAGCGAAATTCCCGGCAAAAATCCGGATTTCTCCAATAGTTCCTTCCATGACGATGTTTTTTTGGGTTATAATCAGTCCCTTGACGGGAATATGCCTGTTACGCAAATAATGTAATTTAAGGCGAGGGATGGTTGCATATTGCTATGCGCCTGGTTCCCCCCATTCGTTTCAATCGATACCGTAGTTACGGCTTGCACGTTCGTAATCGTTGCAGAGCCAGCATGCATGGCAACGGGTGTTCCGGATGATGCGTAAGCGGTGGCTCCAGCCCCATTATCTTCCGCGAGGTAATTGCCTCCAGGTGTTGCACTCCCCCCACCTGCATTTACCCCATACAGGGTAGCCGAACCACTTGCAGCACCTGCCACGACCTGCGCCACATGTGTGTGCGCTGGAAGTTGGTTGAGTGTCAACGTCTCGGTGGGGGTGCCTACGACCTCTCCTATGCTACGTGGGCTTAAGCCAGGTCCCACTCCCTGCCCAATCACGGTTCGTCCCCGTAGATCGGGTAAATTGAACGTAGTCACCCCATTTCCACCATAGGTCGTACCCAACAATGCAAAGAGCGCTTGATTGGTCGATATGGACAATGTTTGTCCCGCACAAAACGCCCATGATCGGGGGGCAAAGTCACCTGAGAACAGGCGGATTTCTGCCATTGTTCCTTCCATAATTCAATTGGTTTTTTATGTTAACATTTTAATCAGTTATAAATCGCTCACCCGGTTTAACCCCCATGCTGAAGAGCTTACCCCCTGAAAAATAACCCTCAGGGAGATGCACGACATTCACCTTTAGGAATTTCTTATCGTTACACGCTACGATTAAACCGTATACCGCATCCGCATACACGATAGTGCCCGGGATGGGTATGTTGCCCATTTCCATTTTTCCTATGTCTGCCGGAGCTACCTCCAACAACCTGATTTCCCTTCCCCTCAATAATGTACAAGCACCGCCATATTTTGGGTTTGCTGCATTGATCAACCACTCGATTTCTTCCGCAGATTGTTTCTCCCAATTGATGGATAAATCGGTTATTCCAGGCTTCTTTATAAAGCGGGGTGTTATGGTTTGCTGGCTTCTTTCAATCAATTTGCCCGACATCATTTGTTCGATAAACGGCCGTACCATATTAGCAGCTATCAATCCCATGCGCTGGCAATGCATACCATAGGTTTCGCCCGGAATCATGGGGTACTTCTCCTGCCAAACAATAGGCCCCTGGTCAATCATCGATGTCATCCGATGCACAGCAAGTCCGCTCCGTTCCTCCCTATTCCGAAGTTGCCAGAATACCGGATCTGCGCCTTGATAAGTCGGTAGCTCGCCGAAATGGAAATTGAAAAATCCCTTTGGCGGCATTTCCAGAATAGCCACGGGAATCTTCCAGGGAAACCCAAACACGAATACCATTGTTGGATTTAGCGTAGCTATCCAATTTTTCAGCGCCCGTTTCCGCGTATCGGCAGGAATCAACGTAATGTTATTTTCCATTAGGCCTATTTGGAGCAAGGGGCCAACCAAATAGTCTTTATTCTTTTCAGGTATTCCCACACCAGACAACCACCCCTTTTCTTGCAATTGATGGAGGGCTGGGACGACTAACGAATCCGTATTACAAAGCACTGCGATGTTCATTACTATACACCTAGATAAGGGTTTCCCCAACCTGAAGTAGGTCCCTCCATGCTTTTCATAAGTTCGTCATCGGTGATATCCACTGTTTCCAGAGCGCTTTGAACAGCCATATGAATGGTGTGGCCATCTCCGCTATACGTGTTTTTAACAAGGTATACGTAATTGGCCCTACCTGGCTGTGACGAATCGATCTGCAACGCACCCCTTATCGAATAGGCCCGGGCCTCGCTTATGGCCTCTTTCAAACTTCTGCTACCTTTATTCCTCAGCGCCTCGGCCAATACCGAGCCCGTCGCCGATCCCAATTCGTCGAACGGGTTGTCTACATTCAATTTCTCAATGACGGGTTGAACATGGTCCTTGTCCAACGTGGAGGTCACCGACGTATATACTTCCAATTCCTGCCCTTGCATGTCAAGAGGCTGTAACAGAAAAGGTAAAGCCAGCAAGGGTATTTGTTTGCGGTATCCTACATGCATGTATTCTCTCAAGAATTCGGATGCTTCCCCACCACAAAATGCACTGAAAATAAAATCGGGTTGAAACTCGGCGATATGTTTAAACACCTCTTTCGGATCAGCGGTTCTCATGTCATGTCGGAGACGAGCAATCGAGAAAAACATGACCGATTGGTTGTCAGCCGCTTCCATTCCCAATTTGAGCATATTGGAGAAAGAATACCCTGCATCATATATACTGGCGACAAACATGCCCCGTTTACCAAAGGTATTAACTGCCCAATGGCCCAACGACCAAACCTGTTGCCACGTGTGTGTGGAGTTTATAAACGTATAGGAGTTGAAACGGCGAGGATTAGGCACGTGTTCCCCTATATTATTAATTAAGAACGGGACACGGTGCTTTTCAAATTTCTCAGCTACTTCCATAGCCACCTGATTAGACAACAGACCCGTTACCGCATCAACCCGATGATAGCCGATGAGTTTGTTTATGGCCTCCTCCACCACTACCTTGCTTCCCTGTCCGATGAATTCCGGAATAAATTCGATAGCGATATCATTCTCTGCCAATCTTCCTTGCAACTCGCGTTTCAGCGCTCGCTCAAAATCTTTCCCCATGGGTAAGATTGTTGAAGAAGGTAATAGCACGCCTATTGTTATTGTATTCATACGGCGTTTGTATTTTTGTCTTGCAGCCAGATTGATGTTCGTTCATGGAGTCCATGCAATGTGCATGTATTCACCCGCTGGGAATTCTTCCCGGCGAACAAGCTGTACATTGGTAGATGCTTGCTCATTTCTAAATTATTTTTTATCTGATGCGTTCTCCCTGTCAACCCAATTTGTGTCAACTATTCAAAAACTCACTGATAAATAAAGATTACATGTATGTTAGTAGATGTTATTGTTATTTTGGCAAGACAAAGATAGGTCCGTGATGTCGTAAACACCCTATACTAAAGTATAGGATTTAAAAAAACACAATTTTTTGCGCCCATTAAAATAACTACTGATCACACTGATTACTAAAAAGTTAATTCCCACCTAGACAAAAGTACAGTTTTTCCTATACCTCAATTTCTAACCAATGGCCCAATCCATCGAAAAAATACTATTTTTGCTGCTTATAAATTTAATTACTGACTATCGCTACCATGAAAAGGGCCATCTACCTCCTTTTTCTTATTTGGCTGCTTACTTCAGCATTTTTGCCAGGCCCTTATGTCTATGCCCAAGCCGGTGACTTCCCTGCCGCCCAGATTGAACAGTTGTTTTTCACGCCCATGCAAAGCAACGAGAACCTTTCGGTTGCTGAAGATAACCAAGGAAACAACTGGATACGGGGGTATATCCCTGCGGATTTATTGGGTGTACCGATCATTTTCCAAATTCCATCGGCGCGGGTACACGACTATGACCTCTACTTGCGTCAAGACGGCGAATGGAAGCGCATGCTCCGGAATACCGATAGCCGCTCGGGGCATTTCAAAAGCAGGTTTCCGCAATATACACTGATACCGAGTGATTCCTTATACTATCTATCATTCGGAGCGCATCCGCCGCAGACCCTGCAGGTGCAGCTCGGGGAGCGCAATCAGTTCTCGAGTAACGAATCCTTCGACCTGTTCCGTATCGGATTGTATTACGGCCTTGCACTGATGTCAGTCATTTTTAACCTGGTCTTTTTCCTGATCTTTAAGGACAGGCGATTTATCACCTATTGCATCCTCCTACTGACTACGTTCCTCTCTTTTTTTTATGAGGATGGTATGTTTCATTATTTCTCCGATGGGCGCTTGGTAATAGACCATCTAATTGTATTTAACAGTGCCGTGTCATCCATTATTTCCGTGCCATTCACCTATTATTTTCTTGATCTAAGCATCCCCTTCAAACGTTTCGGAAAATGGTTTTTGGGAATATCTGCGCTGTTATTGGCCAGTAGTCTAGTCTATGCGATTACAGACAGCTACGCCGCCCAGATCTTCACCTATTCCTTATGCTTCCTATTTCCGGTCTGTTGCCTCTACCTGGCCCTCCGGCGGTTCCGACACGATGTTTACGCCCGTTTCTTGGTGCTGTCATTCAGTTTCGTGGTCATTATCGGACTGCTGTATGTCCTATATACCCGGATCGATTCATCTACTTATTCACCCTTTGGCATCAGTACATTCCGGCTGGTAAGTGCCATTGAGATCATTGCCATCAGCTTTGCCATCATCTTCAAAGCCAAGAGCTTGCAACATGAGAATGACCGATACCGTGAGGAGTTAAACAACTATCTAAAAACCTTGGAAATCAAAGAAGTCGAAGAACGTTACCGAAAAAATGGCGCCGCCCACGCAGAGACTCAATCCGACACGAAAGAAAAACTAGTAGATGCATTGAAAGCCCAGTACGAGCTCACCGATCGGGAAATTGAAGTTTTGCTTTGCATTTGGGACGGGTTAACCAATAAAGAGATTGCTGAGCAACTTTTCGTCACTTTGAGTACAACGAAATATCACGTTAGCAATCTCTATCTGAAACTGGACGTCAAAAACAGGAATCAGGCACAGGTACTTCAAAAATCATTGAAAGCATGACCGTGCTTCACTTCCCCCTTTATAATAACCCCGTTGCTCCACCAAATCGATATTGCAGTCCGATCTCATGGGTCGTGTTGCTGATCCGCCGGTTCAGCGGTTCGTTGCCCGGATTGAACTGGTAGCTGTAACCCAGCCCGAAGCCGCCGAACTTAAACTGTGCCATCCCGGCAATCTCCCCGTAGCTTCGCACGTTTGTCCCGATTCCGAAAACTTCCTTGATGAACACCAACGCAGATACCTCCGCCTGCGGACGCAGGTTCTCTGCATAGGTCACCAGCAGCGACGGCCGGAACCGGAAGTCTGTGCCCAGCGGAAACAGCGCCCCGGCCGTCAGGTGGTATAGGTTACGGAAGCTATACCGGCTGTCCGAGTCTACGCCCAGACTACCTAGCATCAATCGCGGAAGTGAAAGCCCCACGTAGTATCGTTCCGGTCGGTAAAGCATTACCCCAAAGCCCACCAATGCATCCGTCTCCCGCACGTCCTCGCGGAATGCCGGATCCTGCGGATCCAGCTGCGAAAAACGGCCGTCAAGGTAGCTCATCCCAGCATTCAGCGACATACCCACATATTCACTTTCCGAGATACGGACACTTTTGGCAAAGAATGCCGATGCCTCCGTCAGCTTCTCCAACGCCAGACTCTCGTGCCGGACACTGATCCCGGCCGTCGCACCGAAATTCCGGAACCCTAGGTGGCCGCTTCCCCAAAACACTTCCGGTGCTCCTTCCATGCCGACCCACTGACGGCGGCCGATCACACTCACCTCACCGCTAGGGTGAAGCAGGCTTGCAGCGGGATTGATTACCGTGCACAGTTCCCCGTACTGTGTATGCGTCAGGGCCTGCTGGCCATATGCAGCTGCCGATGCACACCATACCGCCACTACCGTTGTGATTAGATTCCGTTTCATATAAACCTTCTGTTGTCTCACGTCTGTTATCTGTTGTCTCCTACTTCACCCACTAATACCTCAGCACGAAATACCCTTTCTTATGCTCCCACATCCCGTTTACCTTTACCTCAACGATGTAGAAGTATGTACCCGCGGGCAGCTGTTCCTGTCCGGTGCTAATGCCGCGGAATGCGATCCGGTCATTGTCATAACCAGAAGCCTCCCAAAGCACGGTGCCGTTCCGGTTGATGACCGTAACGCGGTTCTCCCGGTAATCGCGGATGCCTTCCACCATCAGGAACTCGTTGACGCCGTCGCCATTCGGCGATACGGCGGGATGTACCCGCACGGCAAAGTCAGCCGAGGGGTCCACCACCCGAAGCGTTACCGTCACCGGATCTGCGGCTTCATAGTTGCCATCTCCCACCTGCGTGGCCGTGATGTTCACCGTTCCCAGGCGGTGAATGTGAAGGGTGTAATCACTCAATGTGGCTACCTGGTCATCATCGAGGCTCAGCATCACCGGAAGGCCGCTGCCCGCCGAAACAGCCAACTGGATGCTTCCTACATTGCGGTTCACCTCCGAAGGTGTACTGAACGTGATGGCCTGCTGCGCCTTAGTTACCGTCAGTGTAGCCTCTTGATAGGTAAAGGCATAGTTGGCCGCCTTCCCTCCCGACACCGCAATGGCATAGCTACCTGGTACGCTACCTTCGGTTGCCTCCGTGGATGCCTGCGGCTGCGTTTCCAGGGAAGAAGGATTATCCCCATTCACAAAGCCATTGTACGAGATTACAAATGCTGGATTGCTTTCGCCGTACGCACGTGTGGCATCCGGTATACCGACCGTAAGCGGTGTTTTTGCAATGCGCAGTACCCTAATTACAGGTACTGCTGCCGCGTATTCCAGATCACCCGATTGCGTCGCGATGACCTGGATGTCCCCCGCCCCGTGAATGCGCAAGCGGTTATCGCTCTCTATTTCGGCAATGTCTGTCAGATCACCCTTCATGTCGGTGATCACATAGCGCACCGGCAATCCACTGCTCGCAGTCGCGTCCAGTGTCACTGGTTTATCGCCATAAGTCCGATCAGCAAGCATACCGAAATTAATCCGCTGCGGTTTGTTGTCGACCAATAGCAACCCTACCGACACCGAACGTTCACCTTTACCACCTGCCACAATTCCATTTGCCTGTAAGGTATGACGACCGGGTTCCAAATGCATCGGAACCGTAAGGGTACCCGCAAAACGCCCATCTGTTCCCACTGGAATATGGCCAACCAGCTCAGGTACCGAGAACAGGTAAACCGTTACCACCGTTCCAGGCTCGAAACCACTGCCACTCACGTAAACTGCGGCATCCACACCGCGTATCAGCCGAATCACTGCATCGATTGCTGAAATCGGAATCCGTTCGCCGTCCATGCCGAGTGAAGCCAACTCTATCGCATATCCCTCGCCGTGCAGCCGCAGGTATTCCCCTTCAATCACCTCCAGCGTGATGGCTTCAACGCCTCCCTCTGTAATCACTACCGTCTCACCGGGTTCCGGTTCGGGGAATTCTCCATCTGCATTGGGTACCGGCTTTGTGGGGATAATGCCCGCTAGTTCTGCACTGAACGCGCCCATTCCGGCTACGTTTTCTGCGGCAATGCGGAACCGGTAGGACCGGTTGTTGTCCAAGCCGATTACTACCGCTTGTGTGTCTACCAAAGGAGCGTGTTCGGCAGTCGTCCAAGTTTGCCCATCGTCATATGAATACTGAATGACGTAATTGACAATCGGCTGCACACTACCCTGCGGAGATTGCCACCTCAGCTTTACCTGTCTGTCTCCAGCAATGGCCGAAAGTCCTGTTGGCACGCCCGGAACCTTGACCGGCTCTTCCGGGTATACTGAAATCTTGAATTTTACTACCGTCTCATTTCCTGCTTCGTCAGTTACAACCAAGGTATATTCACCCTCCTCCGTGACGGCTGTACCCGAAGTGAACGGCTGACCATTTAAGGTAGCGGTGCCCTCATTGAAAGCCGGGGTCACCGCCTGGTTGTATACCTCGCCGTCCGAT
>Ga0182741_1001060_pt1 | contig 38157 bp, 35 predicted proteins | sample eDN5th37CBELigOP_FD_128874 | JGI IMG/M metagenome (GOLD analysis project Ga0182741, IMG submission 128874) | Enriched Organic Plus compost microbial communities from Emeryville, California, USA - eDNA 5th pass 37_C BE-Lig OP (version 2) (version 2) ... | reverse complement strand
AGTCGTCTTGAATCCATTGGGATAACCGGCCTCTGCGAGGAGCTTCTTAGCCTTCTCGGGATCATACTCGCGAAGCTTGAGATCGTCATTATGACCCCACAAGGTCGGCGGGATTAGAGCTGCAGTTGGCGTACCGGTGCCCTGGTACACAGCTTGGACGAGAGCGGGCACATTCGTGGCATAGGCCAGGGCCTCACGAACACGACGATCGTCGAACGGCTCCTTCTGATTGTTGAAGGCCAGGTAGCTCATGTCCGCGATGGTACCGGACTGAACGTTCAGGTTGGGATCAGCCTTCATATCGGCCAAATCGCCCGGGTTCGGATAGCGACCGATATGGCACTCGCCGGTTTTGACTTTAGCGTAACGTACGCTCGGGTCGGGCGTGATAACGAAGACAAGGTCGCTCACCTGCGCAGTTCGGTCTGATAGACCAGCGGCTTCACCCCAGTATTGGGGGAAGCGCTTGAAGCGTACGGTGGCATCCTTTTGATAGGCCACGAAGCTGAAGGGGCCCGTCCCGACAGGCACCTGATCAACCTGGTCCGGCGTACCAGCCTTCTGCATGGCATCAGCATACTCGGCTGACAGGATGGACATCGGCTCGACCGAAAGCGCACCGAGGAGCGCAGCCTCAGGTCTTTTGAGCACGAACCGGACGGTATAGTCGTCGACCTTTTCGACAGCCTTCAGAAAAGGAGCTACGAGCCCTTCGTAGTATTCGTAGCTTCCCCTTCCGATCTTATGGAAGGGATGCTTCTCATCCATCATCCGCTGAAACGAAAAGACAACGTCATCGGCGTTGAATTCCCGGGATGGCTTGAATGTCCGACTCGATTGCCAGTTCACGCCTTTCCTTAGCCTAAAGGTATATTCAAGGCCGTCATCAGAGACGCTCCATGACTCAGCGAGGCCCGGAACGATCTTGGAGCCTCCACGCTCGACACTGACGAGCCTGTCGTAAATCTGGGCGGCGACATCGAATGCCGTGTTAGCGGTCGAGAATTGAGGATTAAGAAAATCCGGGCTGGCCTCCGTACACACCACTAAGGTTTCAGCAGAGGCAATGCTCATCATGGTAAGGAACGCGAAGCTGGCGGCGGCGGTGCGGCAGAGCATTGGGTTCTCCAGGATAGCGGATCTAGTCAGATCTTAACCCGACATGAGCCGACGGCAAGGTCGCAGGCTAGCTTGGCAGCTTGAAGTTTCGAAAGTTATTTCGTTGCGGATGAGGTCGGCATCGCGGCAAACTAGCTTCTGGATGCTCGTGGCACATTAAACTCAGGCTTCAATGACGATCTTCATACGAACCCAAACGCGCCGCGTATCCCTGCTTGGCAACGCGTTGCGGGGGAGCCGTGAGTGCCCGGGGGCATTCTCGGACTTTCCGGGCGCTTCGACGAGAGGCAAGCTTGAGGTCGATTGAGCAAGCTTGTTGAGCTACCCCTTTAAGTCTCCAGCGGGGAACGCCCCTTAATGTATAAGGTTCATACTTTCCTGCGGAGGTCGACCCATCATGGCCCGATGCACCGGCAATGGCTCCGCTTCTTGCCAGGCCGCCCCGGCCGCCTTCGATGAGCGTCTATGACAGCGCCAATGTTGGGGGTGCGAGCAATGGCCGATTGGCTATTGAGCTGGCTGCCTCAGAATGTGGGCGTTTTCTTCCAGAATGACGTTAGCGTTCACGCGCGCGGGCACAACATTCGTCAAGTTCTGCAGATGCCCTTGCGAAGGTCTCTGCCCGAAATGCAGGAAAGTCGTTGCCGAAGCGTTCCGCCCTTTGGGCTACGGTTCCCGCTCGGAGACGGCAGACGAGTTGTTGAGGCAGAGAATAGTTGCTTGAGGGGTATTATTTTTGATCAGATTGAGAATGTACCAGCGATGCCATAAGCGCAGTTGAACTACATTAGATTCGCAGGCAGGTGACATCGAACGGACATTTTGTGATGTTGGGAGTGCGTCACTCCTGAACCACTTCGTCTCTGCGCTCTCGTGATGCTTGTGCTCACCTCAAGACCTGAGGCTCTCGAAAATACAGAAAGCCCATGCAGGTTTGAGTCCGGTAAAAAGGCCTCCGGGAGTACCGGAGGCCTATCGCATGGGGAACTTCAGCAGATTCCGTAACGGCTACATGCACATCATGATGCGGATGTCATCTCGCCAGTCAACCAGTACTTCACGCGGGCCGGATGCTCGCTAATATAGTTCTCGATCGCCTTGTCGACAGTCGACTCATTCGCATCAGACATTGCGGCTTCAAGCTCGTTAAGCGGAAGGTGCATGCGCATCAGAAACTGAGCTACCTCCGGATACTCACCCTGGAAGCCCTGGCGCGCAATCGCATAAACCCGCTCAACACCGCCAAGGGTCTGCTTGGGATCATTGAGATAACGCAGTTCATATTTGCCGAACATCCAATGCGGGCTCCATCCCGTCACGACAATCCATTCTTTTCGGCGGATTGCACGATCAAGGGCCGAGACCATAGCAGCATCACTGGCTGTCGTCAGATCATACCCGCTCAGATCGTAAGTCTTGAGCGCTTCCTTCGACAGGCGGGTAAGGCCTGCACCGGGATCGATTCCCTGGATCTTGCCGTTGAGTTTCTCTTTCACCTCTGGCTTGGCGAGATCAGAGATGGACGCCACCTGGTCCTCTGGAACATAGTTCGGGACCACCCAGCCGAGTTTGGCGTCCGTATAGAGGACCCCTAGAGTCACGGCCTTGTCGCCCACACGCTTCCAGTAGTCCTTATGTGTCTCAGGGAGCCAAGCCATCATCATAGCATCAATATCTCCCTTTGCGACACCTTGATATTGCGGTGCAATATCAGTCTGGAGAAGTTCAACTTTTTGAGAATAGTTGTCTTCAATGAGCTTCTTAGCAAGCTTAGTGACGAATTCTGCGTCGGCCCAGGCAGTCCAGCCGATTTTGATCGGCTTCTTCTCCTCTGCCTGCAGCGTGCCTGCAAGGCCTGTAGTCAGGGCCGCCGCAAGGGCGATCCGGGCGAAGGTCTTGAGCATGAATTTCTCCTTTCGGCTCTTAAGCTTTGTGAGCAATGGATCGGTCGCAGGGGCCGCCGCTCATCATCATGCACCTGTCTTGATAGGTGCGGTCTCTAATTGCGCGGCATCCTGCCTCGCTCTGATGCGCCCAGGTGAAAAGACCGCGATCTTCAGAGATGCCGGTCGCGATAGGCTTTGCGTCAGCCGGTCAAGAATGACCGCCAAGATCACGACAGCGAGACCGCCTTCAAAGCCGAGACCTACATCGAGACGCTGAATTCCAGTCAGCACAGTGTTGCCTAAGCCACCCGCGCCGATCATCGACGCGATGACCACCATTGAGAGGCCGAGCATGATCGTCTGATTCACGCCCGCCATGATGGAGGGCAATGCTAAGGGGAACTGTACTTTGAGCAAAAGCTGCCGATCAGTACAGCCGAATGCGAGCCCAGCTTCGACAAACTCTCGATTCACCTGCCTCAGCCCCAGGGCCGTGAGGCGCACGACCGGCGGCATGGAGAAGATGACTGTAGCAATAATCCCCGGCACAGCTCCAAGACCAAAGAACATCGCTGCTGGAATGAGGTAAACGAATGCCGGCATTGTCTGCATCAGATCGAGCAGGGGGCGTATTCCGGCCCCTGTTATGGAACTACGAGCCATGAGAATACCCAGAGGGATTCCGATCATGATCGCTATTGCCGTAGCGGCGACGACGAGAGAGAGCGTCTCGATCGTTTCCTTCCACAGTCCCATTCCGACAATGAGCAGAAGCGCCGCTCCGCAGAGGACGGCGAACTTCCAGCCGATCCGCCACAAAGCGAAAAGTGCGATGATGCTAATGAAGGCCCATGGCGAAAGCCAGGAGAGACCGCTCTTGATACCGGCTGCAAAGTAGCCGATGACATCAGCGATAACATCGAGCATTGGAGAGAAATTATCGAGCGTATACTCGACAGCGGCGCTGGCAGCAGCACCGATACTGAAATCGTATTCCATCGGTTGTCCTTCGTGCGCTGATAATGCTCAGGCTGCACGATCGAGCGTCATAAGGAGGGACGACTTGGAGATAGTGCCGACATAGCGGCCGTCCGGATCCACCACCGGCACAGGCCACCGGCTTCCGGCAACGCATCCCATGACTTGTGCTACCGACGCATTAGCCTCAATTGGTACTATGTCAGGCAAGAAGGCCTGTCGGTACGGGTCTTGCCCGCCAGCGCGAACCGCATCATTGAGAGACTCCGCACTCACCATACCTTGGTATCGCTTGTCCCGAGCGACGACGATGGCCACGTCCCGATCATGTGCCCGCATGCGTTCGAGGGCAGCATTGACGCTAAGCCCTGCGCGATCAATTAGGGTGATCTGGCTGTGGCGCGCGATGTCACCAGCACGGAAGACTTGAGCCACATCCACATTACGAAAGAAGGAGCGGACATAGTCATTCGCTGGACTTATAACGATCTCCTCAGGGGTTCCCACCTGCACGACAACACCATCTTGCATGATAGCGATCCGATCACCGATCCGCATGGCCTCGTCGAGATCGTGGCTGACGAAAATGATCGTGCGACTGTTCTCTGCCTGAAGGCGGAGAAGTTCGTCCTGCATTTCGGCTCGGATCAAAGGGTCAAGAGCCGAGAACGCCTCGTCCATCAGAAGAATTGTCGGCTCGTTGGCCAGCGCACGGGCAAGGCCAACCCGTTGTTTCATACCACCGGAGAGCTCATCTGGATAACTAGCCGCGTAGCGTGCAAGCCCAACGGTTTCAAGTGCATGGAGTGCCTTTCGATTGCGCTCCGTTTCACGAACTCCCGCAATCTCCAATCCGAATGCAGCATTGGCGAGAACTGTGCGATTGGGCAAAAGTGCAAAATTCTGAAACACCATGCTCATGTCGCGGCGTCGCAGCTCGATCAGGTCGAGCTTGGACATGCTTGTCACAGTCTGGCCATCCACCAGAATGGAACCCAGTGTCGGCTCAATTAGCCGATTGAGCAGGCGCAGCAGTGTGGATTTGCCGGAGCCTGAGAGCCCCATAACTACAAAAATCTCACCTTCCTGGACGCTGAAGCTCGCATTGTTGACACCAATGGTGCAGCGAGTTTCCGTCTGGACGGCGTCTTTGCTCTGTCCGGCCTGGATCATCTTGATGGCTCGCGAAGCATCCGAGCCAAAGACCTTGAACACGTTACGAAGGACGATTTTATCAGCCGGCTGGTTAGCAGCTTTGCCACTGCATACATTGTCGCCGTTTTGAATCATCGATACTCCAATATCCCCTTTCACGAAGATTAGGGGCGACCTCCACTGTGTATTTTATATCAGCAGAATGATTGATGGGCTGGATGCAGCAATATTAGTGCATCTTGGCAAAATGCAGATGCTCACATCCGATGAAAGAGCCAACGGATGTCTCATCCGCCGCGGCGCTTCGTCTATCCCATCGTGATCAGTATGCCAACCCCTCGGCATGAGATAGCTATATTTTCTGTTGATAGGAGGCGGGCATGTGCCGATCTGCTGTGTGATGAAGAATTCATCTATGCAAAAGGCCTAGGAGTGCACGAGATTGACGATGATCTGACTGCCGCCCAGCAGATACTATCTTCGTGATAACCTCTATCGCTATGGTCTTTCGACTCAATGTAGGTTCGTATTAGCTGACGATTTGGCGCAGATCCGATTAGCAGGGTCGAGTGATCGGCAATGGTCCTAGCTCCTGGATAGGGGATTCCGATCTCGTCTGAGAAATCCGTTGTTGCGAGCCTCTTTCGCAATGCACAGTCACTCTTTCAGGATAGGCTGCTGCAGGCATAACGATATATGTTTCACGCATTCCAAACTCTTGAAATATTGCGCTTGAACGGCGCGAGGCTTGGCTGGCTACCCTGAGCGTGCACAGGGCGCTTTGGTCACCTTGATTTCGGTCCAGTCAACGAACTGGATAATTAGCGCTGGTTCCTACGTTCTACTGGTTCAGTGCTCGGCGCTGTAACGACGAAAAGGTCTGTCGCAGCTTCGCAAATGGAGAGAGCCAAGAAAGACGGCTCCAAGTTGCCAAGGGCAGGTCTCTAGTTTCCCTGGTGCAAATATCACGTAACGTTGGGAATATTCAGCGTGCTTCTTGCGAGCCGCCGAAACTGGGAAGTGCTCGGCTAGTCTTGCAAAAGATAGTCGTACATTGCCGATTGGCCGGTATTATTATTAGATTGGCGGCTGCGAGTTTCACAGCTCAGGCCCCTTAGTGCGGGACAAGAGTTATATGAACTCGGCCCCGACCACACGTCCATTTGTCCAAATGACCCGTACTGATGCACGTGCGCCTTCGTCGGGAATTTCAAGTTCGAACTCTAGAGGGAGCTCTCCATTCTCGCAAAGAGCCAGACGAACGCCCGTTTCGGACAGGTCACATACGACACATTCCAGGAGTGGTGCGTCCCCCCTAGGGACAATCCGCCCCTCCAGCTTGGTGGGAAAGCGGCGGCTCCTCCGACGCTCCTTGAATCCGTTGCCCATGAAGTGCTCCTGTCCAGACGAGAGTTTATGGTAAACGAAGCTGACCCGAGCCTTTCGTCATATATCGGTCGTCAGGAGTCTCGGCGGACTCAATAGGTGCCTTTCAGGACAAGTACTTCGACAGACGGGCGACCCTTCCCTGCGCTCCCTCGTATCCAGTGTGGTCACAAGTCATCATGATTAAACGGTGTAGAAAGAGCGCGTACCCCGATGCCGCATAATAAATCGTCGCCGGAATGTTTCTATTCGCTGCTACTGCTGGAGGCCCACTTCTCGAGAACCCAGCAATCCCTAGCCAGTGCCACGGGGCGAAATAGTACAACGACATATGTAGAGCTTGGTCGTTCCTTCTTCAGGAGACAGCGTTCCGGATGCCTAAGTCCTGAGAGCAGGAAATCGCAGTCGGTATCTTACCACCAACTCCATCACCTGGCTGTCATCAATGCTCGGGACAAGACAAAATGAACGCCGAGAAACCCGGCTAGGATCAAAGTCTCGGCGGCAACGGACATAACATCGAGGGTAAGGGACGAAAGGATAGCTCCCTTGAAACCACCGCGTCACTCGCTCGTGCCAATTGTATAATTAGAGATACGTCCTAATCTGGCAAAAGGATATGAACGTCATCTTAAGTCAGCGGAGAAGTGAAGAGAGCGCTGATTGGGATGATCATAGCCTGCGGATAGGTTAGCATTTGAGCGTCAGGTCATACGGATCAGACCAGTCGGATTGATGCTTCGAGACAGTTTTTTGTTCAGTTCGGACAGTGGAAGTGCGAGAGCACACGACGAATCCGCGTCTGGATCCAAATTTCCGGCTAAGCCTGATTAAATTGATCTTGGTCAAGGTGTCACTTCCCGAGTGGATCGACCGTGTGCTCTTGAGCAAGATTTTGGAACTCTGCGGAGGGCCATGGCGATGACCATCAACATCAACGTTGGGCCAGAGTCCAAGAGTGAGAGCGACCGTTTAGAACGAGCAGTATCGCTCTCACCATCCATCCTGGCAGGGCCCGGGCGCACACTTCCACCCGGTTACATTCACCTCGGCGTTGCGAAGGAGATCGCGCCGACCCTGCGTGAGTTCCAAATCGATCCGGATCCCATCATCCGCGAGGTCGGGCTTGACCCGCGCCTTTTCGATGATGGAGCTAACGTGATTCCCCACGTGGCCTTGGGTCGACTGCTCACCCTCAGTGTTGCCCGGACAAAGTGTCCATACTTCGGCTTACTGGTCGGACGACGTGCTACGATTCTGTCGCTTGGACTAGTGGGGCGCCTGATGCAGCAGTCAGAGACTGTAGGTGCTGCCATGCAGGCGCTTGTTTCCAACCTAAGCGTCCAAAATCGTGGGGCCGTGCCGTCGTTAATCGTCAGCGGTGATTTGGCCCTGTTCACCTTCTCGGTTTATCAGCCTGAGGCCAGAAGCGCGGATCAGATCGCTGATGGATCTCTTGCCGTCGCCGTCAACGCGTTGCGTGCCCTGTGCGGGGTCGACTGGAATCCTGTTGAGGTGCTGCTGCCCCGGGTCACCCCTGTGGATCTGGAGCCTTATCGCCGTCACTTCCGTGCGCCCGTCCGGTTTAACCAGGAGAGCGCCACCATTGTTTTCTCGGCCCGTGATCTGGATATTCGAATTGCCGGGGCCGATCCCGTGATGCGAGCTCTGCTGGAAGAGCGAATTCATCAGATGAAGAGCAGCCAAGGCTCCGAGTTCTCGGATGATATCCGGCGGTTGCTACGCACTCGACTGACCAGAACGCGTTGTTCGGCAGAAGATATCGCCGAGCTGCTGACCATGCACCGCCGTACTCTGAGCCGCCGCCTAAAGGACAGCGGAATGGGCTACCGGGCAATCGCCAACGAGGTCCGGTTCGAAATTGCCCGACAATTGCTGCAGGACACCGAGGTACCACTTGGCCAAATCGCAGCGGCACTGGGTTACTCTGAAGCGAGTGCCTTTACGCGTGCTTTTCGGCGTTGGTCAGGTCAGACGCCCACCGCCTGGAGGGCCGACGGACGCGTCGGGTAACTACATCGGTGGCCCATTCTGTCAAGAAATTGTCCCTGCCGGTCAAGCACAAAGCGCCTTATTGTGAATTGGTGGATCCTTAAGGCTGCGGTCATCAGTCAAGTGGAGGCGAGGGACGGTCAATTAGCGGCACCGATGAGCTATGCGGGTGTGGCGCTGGACTATCCGCCCCTCCGTTGCCTGCGGAACAGTGGCCGCTACGGCTGCGGGCATGTCCTATTACGCCACGCCAGGATGTCAGCAGCTCGGAAAGATTCACGGTCAGATCGTCTATTGCTGTCCGTGATCAGTCTGGATCGGAGTGGTCCATGAGTCTGAGACGTCTTCAGATGTTGCGTGCACTATGGGCAGTGATGCTCCTGAGCATGGTTCAGCTGGGCGGCTTGGCTCATGCCCAAACCGCGCCGACCCCGACTATCCCTCCGCCTCAAGTTCAAGAGCTCATCAAGTTGCTGGATGACCCTGCCATCAAAACGTGGATTGACCAGGAGAAGCAGGCAACGGTGTCGAAGGAGCCGACGCCACAACCGCCGCAAAGTATGGATTCCGAGATGCTGGCGTCGCGCGTTGATGCGTTGCGGACGCATCTGGCTTCTCTGATAGCGGCGATTCCAGGCCTGCCCCGTGAATTCGCTCGGGCCGCAGATCTCCTGACGCTGGAGCTCCATAGCCGATCTTCCTTTGATGTCATCCTCCTCGTGTTTGGCTTCTTCGGCCTTGGGGCCGGGGCCGAGTGGATCTTCCGAAGGAGCACAGCATCCGCAAGGGGCCGGATCCTCATCCGCCCGGTAGGAACGACAGGCGAACGCCTGCGGATGATCGGTTGGCGTCTGGCGTTCGATCTGGCCTATGTGACGATTTTCGCCTTAGGAAGCATCGGCGCTTTCCTTATTTTCAACTGGCCCCCTCTGCTACGACGGATCGTGCTTGCCTATTTGTTTGCGGCGCTTCTGGTGCGGATTGCCCTCCTGGGCAGCCGGATCCTCCTCTCGCCTCCGGCAGTGGGTCGCCACGATTCCGAAGGCTTTCGGATCATTCCCCTAAACGACGAAGCGGCGCGGTTCTGGCACGATCGAACTGTATTGTTTATCGGCTGGTTCGCAATCGGTTGGGCAACCGTCGAGCTCGTGACCACCCTCGGGTTTACTGCCGACGGCCGCAGGTTAGTGGCGTATGGTATGGGAATTGGCCTCTTGGGTATCGCGATTGAGGCTGTCTGGAGATGGCCGATACCACTTGCTGAAACGACACCGAAAGCAACAGAACGGTTCCGGCGTCATCATGGCCTCGGGACCTGGCTGTTATCGCTATATCTCATCTTGCTTTGGGGACTGTGGGTCGCAGGCCTGATGCGCCTGTTCTGGCTCCTGATATTGGTCATGGCGCTTCCTCAAGCGGTCAGCATCACCAAGGATGCCGTGCGTCACCTGTTACGGCCTCCTGACGGCACCGAGGACGCACACCTTTATGACCTTAGAGCCGTTTATCTGGATCGAGGCATCCGAGCCCTCCTGATCGTCGGGGCAGCCTTATTTCTGGGCTGGGTCTGGGGGATCGATCTCGGAGAGATGACGAGCAGCGACACGATCATGACTCGGCTGGTGCGTGGCGCATTGAGCAGTATTGTGATCCTGTTGGTGGCTGATCTCCTCTGGCAGATCGTGAGGACACAGATCGATCGGCGTCTGTCAGCCATGCAGGTTACGGCTCCGCCAGGCAGCGAGGCTGCCTTGCGCCAAGCGCGAGTTCGGACCTTGCTGCCAATGGTTCGAATGGCTGCGTTCATCGTTTTGGCTACGGTAGCTGTTCTTATGGCGCTCTCGTCTCTAGGGGTGGAAATCGGTCCACTCATTGCCGGCGCAGGAATCTTCGGCGTTGCCGTAGGATTTGGGTCGCAGACCCTGGTCAAAGACGTCATCAGCGGGATCTTCTATTTGCTCGATGATGCCTTCCGGGTCGGTGAGTACATCCAGAGTGGATCCTATAAGGGAACCGTAGAGAAGCTTGGCTTTCGCTCAGTGAAGCTGCGGCATCATAGAGGGCCTGTTTTCACAGTCCCTTATGGCCAGCTTGGCGCGGTAGAGAACATGAGCCGCGACTGGGTCATCGACAAAACGACTCTCAACGTCACCTATGACACCGACCTCGACAAAGCGAGGAAGATCATCAAGCAAGTCGGCAAGGAGCTGGCTGCAGATCCGGAGGTTGCATCGAATATCATCGAGCCTTTGAAGATGCAGGGCGTGGAGGAGTTTGGCGATTTCGCCATCCAGCTTCGCATGAAGATGATGACGCGCCCAGGTGAGCAATTCGTGATCAGACGCAAGGCATATGCGATGATCAAGAAGGCCTTCGATGAGAATGGGATAAAGTTCGCCTTCCCAACGGTGCAGGTGGCAGGCCGTGATGAGGCCGAGCCAGCCGCTGCCCGTCAGGTTCTCACGCTCGTCAAGGGCATGCCCCCCGAAGAAGGTAGCTGATTCAGCAGCTTGCCAGTGTTCCCAACTGTCAAGGGAACGTCCCAAGTGGTCAAGCAGGCTGATGCAGGAGCCGCCATAATGGCGCGGTCCTTCTTTCGCAGGGCTACCAAGAGGAGAGGGAGTGATGGATATGCCATCCACGCGCAGGGCTGACGAACTGCCGTCAAGCCATGGCTCCGGCTCCCTCACTCAAGACCTGCGGCGGGTGCTTCGGACCGAGTTGCTCAGGGATACGTGCTCCGCTGCTACGGTCGCTCGCCTTTTCTCCATGCATCGTCGCACAATGAGCCGACATTTGCGAGCCGAAGGTCTTGCATTCCGGCAGGTCGCCAATGAGATCCGCTTCCAGATCGCGTGCGAGCTACTGGAAAATACCAATATGGCACTAAGTCAGATCGCCACGGTCTTAAGATACTCTGAGCCGAGTGCCTTCACTCGTGCCTTTCGACGCTGGTCGGAGCAGACCCCGTCGGCATGGCGTGCTAACCATCCCCATGTCCGAAAAACCCGGCAGCTCCGTAGGTCTCTCCGTTCCGACCGGCCAAATGAATTCGCGTAAGAGGGCGAATTGTCAAAGAGATTTGGAGGATAACTCCGATGCGAAAGCTCTTCCGCAAACCTTTGCGGATTCCCGCTTATTTGGTACTGCTGGGGCCGGTTTAGCCGAAGCCGCATGACCACGTTCGCCAACATCCGCGCCTATCCCCAGGCGGAGGACAAGGCTGTCATCAAGCCGAATTTCGATACGCCGTACTTGTCGGCGCTTCTCGACTTGCGAAATGAGCCCATCATAGTCTCGGTCCCGGATCCCGCGGGACGCTACTATCTGCTACCCATGCTCGATATGTGGTCCTACGTGTTCGCGTCCCCCGGCTGGCATACAACGGGAACGCAAGCAGTCCACTTTCTCCTGGTGGCAAAGGATTGGCGGCCCGATCCGGGGTCGCGCTTGATCGAGGATTACAGGCTCCCCGAGGACACGCACGTTCTTGAGGTCCCGACACCTTACGTTTGGATCATCGGGCGGACAAAGACCGATGGTCCGGCAGACTATGAGGCTGTTCACAAAATCCATGAATACCGGATCACCCCTGTGTCGCAATAGGGTCAGGCTCTCGAGGCTGTGTCATTCGAGCCAGATCGGACAATTGACATGAAGACTCCACCGAAGGCGCAGGTGGACACGATGCCCCCGAGCAGTTTTTCACCTACGCAGCAGAGTTGCTGAAGGTTGATCCACCTCAACTGACCGATCAGCCGATCCTTGCGCGGATGAAGCGCATCGGCGTCGAGCCCGACTGGAGTTTCGAGATCGAGAATGTCGATAGCGTCGTCCGGCGCAGGCTTACTCAAGCCCCAGCCGATGGGCAACGGCTGATGGCGTGGAAAGTCCCGACCTTAGCGCGGGTCATCAATGGATGGCCCATGAACGCCGCCATGAATGGCTTCCAGGTAGCGAGCAGCTTAATTCGGCTCGCCATCAGCAGCTGGATGCCGCTACGGTACAATGGTGACGGCTCTCTTGTCCTCTTCGTTCAGAACGAGAGCCCAGGCCGCGCTCTGGAGGCGAACTGGCTTCCTGCGCTTAAAGGTCCCTTCAATCTCACGATACACCTCTATGCCCTAAAGGCGGAGGTCATGACCGGACGATGGAGTCCGCCGCCCATCGAAAAGATCACTGACGCCCAAACGCTGGCGCCAACGAGTATGGCAGTCCCAAACTGTTAAAACTGTGGCCCAACAGGTCAAGCAGCAGGTTCGGAAAAGGTAATACTCTGCCCACAAGAAGGCTAGGCAATCACGGATATAGGTCCAAGATGCTCCGACTCCGCAAGCCGCTTGGCGCACTTGGCGACCCATCGCAACGGCCCGGTGGGAGGCCATCATGACAGCTGCGGTTTCAGTTCAGGACACGTCACAGCAAAGCTCGCGGCGGCACGAGAAGTACGAGCGGCTCGTAGCAACCGCTCAGTCTCTGCCGAGGTTGAAAGTTGCCGTGGCGCACCCCTGCGATGCAGCCTCTCTCGGAGCCGTGTTTGAAGCGGCAGAGCTCGGTCTGATCGAACCAATTCTTGTCGGACCGGAGGTCAGGATCAGGGCCACCACGGAGGCTCTCGGTAAGGACATATCCACGACCCGCATCGTTGACGTTCTCCATAGTCATGCGGCGGCCGAGAAAGCGGTCGAGCTGGTTAGGGTCGGTGAGGCGGAAGCCATCATGAAAGGCAGCCTTCACACGGACGAGCTCATGGGAGCGGTCGTCCGCCGTGAGGGAGGGTTGCGCACGGCGCGTCGCATCAGCCACTGTTTCGTGATGGATGTGCCCAGCCATGAGACACCGCTCATCATCACAGATGCGGCCGTTAATATCGCACCAACACTGGAAGATAAAATCTATATCGTTCAGAACGCAATTGATCTCGCGCGAGCGATGCGGGTCGATCCGATCCGAGTCGCGATCCTTTCGGCAATGGAAACAGTTAACCCTAAGATACCCTCGACTATCGAGGCTGCCGCTCTATGCAAGATGGCCGACCGCGGGCAGATCACGGGCGCTGTCATTGACGGACCTCTCGCTCTCGACAATGCCATCGATCTCGGTGCAGCAACGATCAAGAAGATCCAGTCTCCGGTTGCCGGAAGAGCCAACGTTCTCGTCGTGCCGGATCTCGAGGCCGGCAATATGCTCGCCAAGAGCCTGACCTTTCTGGCCGACGCCGATGCTGCGGGCATTGTGCTCGGGGCCCGCGTTCCGATCATCCTCACGAGCCGGGCCGACTCGACGATAACGCGCTTGGCGTCCTGTGCGGTGGCCTCGCTTGTCGCCGATGAGCAGCGAAAGCAGCTCGCTGTTCCGGAGGTCTGAGCTATGACGCCCGTGCTCATCGTCCTCAACGCTGGTTCGTCGAGCCTCAAGTTCCAGGTGTACGACGTGCTGAAAGGCACAGAGCCATGCATGGCTTTCAAAGGTCTATTCGAGGGGCTGGGTAACTCAGCGCACTTCATCGTCAAGGATGCTCAAGGGAAACTCCTGGATGAGACGACGTGGAGTTCCGGCGACCGGCAAGGGCATGAAGAGGCGTTGATGCATCTTGTCTCGTGGCTGCGGAAGCATCAGGAAGGACGCAAGCTCGTCGCCATCGGCCATCGCGTCGTCCATGGTGGCGAGGCTTATTCCAGTCCGATTCTGGTCGATGAAGCTGTGATCCAGACTTTGGAAAAGCTGGTGCCGCTCGCTCCCTTGCATCAGCCCCACAATTTGGAACCGATCCGGATCGTCCGTCGTCGCTTGCCAGGATTGCCGCAGATCGCCAGCTTTGACACTGCATTTCATCAGAGCCAATCCGAGATCGCGAGGATGTTCGCACTACCACGCGACATGCGCGAGCGAGGTGTGAAACGGTATGGCTTCCACGGGCTGTCTTACGATTACATCTCGTCCGTACTGAAGGACTATGATCCGCCCCTTGCCGAGGGGAGAGTAATCGTCGCGCACCTCGGAAACGGCGCAAGTCTATGTGCTCTTAGGCATGGAAAGAGCGTCGCAACGACTATGGGGTTCTCAGCCCTTGAAGGCCTTCCGATGGGCACTCGTTGCGGTGCCGTTGATCCCGGCGTCGTCTTCTTCATGCTCCGGGAAATGAAGCTCAGCCCAGAAGAGGCCGAGCGCGTGCTCTACACCAAGTCAGGTCTGCTTGGGGTCTCTGGCCTGTCCAACGATATGCGGGTCCTGCGGGCTAACGCGGAGACGAATGCCGATGCCAAGCGTGCCATTGAGCTGTTTGTCTACAGGATCACGCGTGAAATCGGATCGCTTATCGCGGCCCTAGGCGGGATCGACGGCCTCGTCTTCACGGCCGGCATTGGTGAGAACGATGTGGCGACCCGGGCCGAGGTGATTGGCCGACTCGCATGGGCAGGACTTGCACTAGACACGACGGCAAACCGTACCGGTGGACCCTGCATCTCCACCGGAGTCGGGCCCACGGCGTGGGTCATCCCCACCAATGAAGAACTCGTGATCGCCCAGCAGGCACGCAACGTGCTTGGAGCTACACAGGCCAGAATCGCATCGTGAATACGGAGACTGATGTTATGGAAACTCTGAAGAGCAAGCCGGAGGAATCCAAGGCTCAGCAGGAGCTTGGGGACGAAACGTTCATGTCAGCGGCGGATCTGCGGAACTACATGACAGAGATGCAGATGGCCAAGGCTACTAAGTCGGTTGAAGGCATGGACCGCGCCGAAAAGGCGCGCCAGGATCTGGTTAAGCGACTGGCTGAACCTATCGACCTGACACCGGAGCGACTGAAGGAAATTCTGCAGCCGCTGAAGTCAAAACTGCGGGCAGCGGCGGAGCGAGGGCAGACCGAGCTGATGGTCATGCGCTTTCCCAATGCACTCTGTACGGATCATGGCCGTGCGATCAACAATTCGGACCAGGCTTGGCCCGAAACCCTTACAGGACGCCCGCGCCAAGCTTACGAACTGTGGCGTGACCAGCTCAGAAGCGCCGGATTCAGGTTGAGCGCGATCATTATCGAGTGGCCCGGCGGGCTGCCGGGCGATGTCGGCTTTTTCCTCAAGTGGGGCGACACAAAAAAGTAAGCTTCTCTGAATTCCGGAGCGTGATGGGACAAGTGAGATGCGAGACATCAAACACAGGGCGAGCGAACGAGCGGGTGGCGGGCAGACCCGAATTGAAGAGCTTGCTCGTTCCCAAATGAAGGTCACCGAGGTCTACCATGAGCGATGCACGAAGGCGTTCGAACGCTATCTTGATACCATAAAGGCCGCCGGCGAGCCATTGAGGGAGGCGCCAATCCGTTCAGTGCCGCCTCTGGATCTCTGGCGTGACGCGACCGCCTATTGGCTCGATTCTACGCAGCGCTCAATCCTGTTTTGGGACACGATCCGCCAGCGCGGGAATAACTGGATCGAGCATGAGAAATCCGGCAAGCAGCCATTGCTGGCATTTGACTGGGAGATAGTCGCGGATGCCCGCACGTTCCAGCAGCCTGTAAACTACGCCTTAGTGCGTATCATTCCACCAGCTGGCACCAAAATAGATCCTGATCGGCGGCCCTTCGTCATCATCGACCCCCGGGCAGGCCATGGGCCGGGCATTGGTGGGTTCAAGCAGGACTCGCAGGTCGGGGTAGCACTTAAAGCTGGGTACCCGGTCTACTTTGTCATCTTCTTCCCGGACCCAATGCCCGGACAGACGCTCGCCGACGTCTCACGTGCCGAGGCTGAATTCCTCCGTATCGTAGGTGAGCGCCATCCCAAAGCCCGCAAGCCCGTCCTGTTTGGCAACTGCCAGGGCGGCTGGGCTTCGATGCTTGTCGGTGCGGTCGAGCCGGACCTTGTCGGTCCGATCGTCATCAATGGTGCTCCGATGTCGTACTGGGCTGGAAACGACGGCGAAAACCCGATGCGCTACGCTGGTGGAATCCTCGGCGGCCTTTGGCCGGCGCTCTTCGCTAGCGATCTCGGCGCCGGCAAGTTCGACGGAGCCTCCCTCGTCGAAAATTTCGAGTATCTCAATCCAGCAAATACGTATTTCGACAAATACTACACGCTGTTCTCGAAAATCGATACTGAGCCGGCGCGCTTCCTCGAGTTCGAACGCTGGTGGGGCGGTTTCTTCCTGATGAACCGCGAGGAAATCAAGTGGATCGTCGAGAACCTTTTTGTCGGGAACAATCTGGCGGTAGGTGACGCCGAATGGTCCGAGGGACGGGCCTTTGACCTGCGGTCAATCAAGTCACCGATTATCCTGTTCGCATCGTTAGGCGACAACATCACGCCGCCACAGCAGGCTTTCAACTGGGTCGCTGATCTCTATCCAACCACCGAGGCCCTCAAGGCTAATGGACAGGTGATCGTCGGCTTGATGCACGAGAGCGTCGGTCACCTCGGGATTTTCGTTTCCGGCTCGGTTGCGAAGCGCGAATACACCCAGATCGTCGACCTGATCGAGTACATTGAGCATCTATCGCCCGGGCTCTACAGCATGCAGGTTGAGGAGCAGAAAGCGAATGGGAGCGTACGCTACGACGTGCTGCTGACGGAGCGCAGGGTTGAGGACCTGCATGTCTTGCAGAAATATAGCCGTAAGGACGAGATGCCGTTTGAGGCAGTCGAGAAGACCTCCGAGGCTCTGGCTTCTACCTATGAGGCTTTTGTCCACCCGCTTGTGGCGCCGATAATGACTCCGGCTGCGGCAGGGATCGCCCGAGCTTTCAATCCCCAGCGCGTCCAGCGCTGGTCCATGTCAGACCTCAATCCCCTCTTGTGGCCCCTCAAAGGCGCGGCCGACATGGCGAAGGCAAACCGTGCCCCACGTGACGAGAATGGTCCGCTGACGATGATGGAACATTTTGCTGCAGCCAATATCTCAGCATCATGGAATCTCTATCGCGATCTGCGCGATGCTGCCGTCGAGAATGCCTTCTTCCGCACCTATGGCCCGGCTAGTATCAGCATGGCGACTGAGGCGAAAGAGCCGGGCGAAGAAGAACCTATTGATGCGCGCAATGCGCCCCTGGTGAAGGAGGCGCTGTCGCATATCGAAGAAGGTGGTCGGAATAGTGCCATGGTCCGTGCAGCGCTTTTGGTCATGAAAGCTGGCACCGGGCGGCGGCGGCTCTCGACCATGAAGCGGACACGTGAACTCATTAGCCAGGACCTTGGCCTTCTCGACATGCCCGCAGATGACGCCCGGGAGATTGTTCGCGAGCAATCCTTCATCGTCGATTTTGAGCCGGTGAGGGCGCTCATGACGCTTCCCAAACTCCTGCGAACCTCCGCCGACCGGCGTGGCCTCCTTGACTTGCTCGACCGCGTGGAGGGCCGGATCGAGGCCAATGCCAAGCAGATCACCTTGCTCGGCGAAATGCGGCACCTTCTTTCGGAAGATGGAGGAGGCGAGAGGGACGGCAAGGCGATCAGGGTTATGCGGACGACGCGTCCAAAAGAAGTCCATCCTGAATCCGTGTCTAAACAGAGATCCGCCCGTCACAGGCGCTACAGTCGGCGCGCGAGGGCAAGCTCATGAACGATCAGCCATCTGAACTGACGAAGATCGCCGCTCAATCGAAGATCCTGCATGGGAAGCGCGCCCTCGTCATTGGCATAGCCAATGAACATTCAATCGCCTATGGATGCGCAAGGGTATTCCGTCAACTCGGGGCAGAGCTTGCGGTAACCTATCTCAACGAGAAGGCAAAGCCCTATGTCGAGCCTCTCGCGAAGGAGCTCGGAGCATCGATCTTCGCGCCTTGCGACGTATCCCAGGCTGGGCAACTCGAGGCGGTCTTTGAAAGGATCCGAGAGAGCTGGGGCAGCCTCGACATTGCACTACATTCCATTGCCTTCGCCCCGAAGCAAGATCTGCAGGGGCGGCTCGTCGATAGCTCTGACGAAGGATTCAAGGTGGCAATGGATATCTCTTGCCATTCATTCGTCCGCATGGCGCGGCTCGCAGAGCCCCTGATGCCCGAGGGCGGAACACTTTTGGCTATGAGCTATCACGGAGCCAACAAGGTCGTCCCGAACTACAACATGATGGGTCCCGTGAAGGCGGCGCTGGAGAGCGTTGTCCGTTATCTTGCCTATGAGTTAGGCGCCAAACACATCCGGGTGCATGCCGTATCGCCCGGTCCCCTGAAAACTCGGGCGGCTTCGGGATTGAAGGACTTCGACGTGCTTCTCACCGAAGCTATCGAGCGGGCGCCCATTGGCGAGTTGGTGGACATTGATGATGTGGGCCTCACGGCAGCCTACTTGACGACACCGTTCGCTCGGCGGCTGACCGGGACGACGACCTACGTCGACGGCGGGTTGAGCATTATGGCGTGAGGTGGACCCCACAGGGCGTGAAAACAGGAGCAAACCTGATGGTTTCTATAGTCTCGCCTTTGAACAGGTTCTCCATTCTCGCAGCTCAAGCTTGTCTCTCTCGTAGGCCATTTCGGGCGGGATACGACAGCAGGTCTTACGAGAACGGTCACCACCTGCATTGGTTTCTCTGCAGGTCCATGCCCCCTGTCGAGGCGCCCACGTGAGGAGGAGACTGTGCGTTCAGTAAATCCCCGCAGTGCAATAAGCAGCCAGGAACGGGCAGACACTCCTGAAGGCTCGTATGTGGAGAAGGCGCTTGGTCTCATCCTACTCCTGGTCCTGGTCATTGGCTGCATCCTGGTTCTTAAGCCGTTCTTGAACGCCATCCTTCTTGCCGTCATTCTCTGTGTGTCGACATGGAGATTGTTCCGGAAATTCGTGGGCCTGCTTGGTGGGCGGCAGACGTCTGCAGCTTTGCTCATGATCTTACTGGCTACAGGCCTGCTCGTGCTTCCACTCCTAGTTCTGGGCGCAAATCTAGCGGGCGATGTCGCCCGGCTCGCCACCGCTGCCCGCTCTGCCGTCAATCAGGGTCTTCCGCCGCCCAGTTGGCTCGAGCACCTGCCTCTGATCGGGCCAGAGGCGAAACGAATATGGACCCAGGTGTCACAGCAAGGCGCAGAAATTTGGCCGACGCTCGCGCCCTATGTGCGACCGCTGCGTGAATGGACTCTGCGCCAGGGAGCCTCGCTCCTCTCGGGGACGCTCCAGGTCGTGTTCGGCATCGTCTTGGCCTTTTTCCTTTACCGGGATGGCGCTTACGTAGAAAGCCGCCTGGAATGGGCAATGACAAGGTTAGGTGGCTGGCGGGCACGGCGCGTGTTGCGGACCGCTGGAATGACCATTGTCAGCGTAGTGAACGGGGTGATTGGCACCGCCGTCGTGCAGGGAATTCTCCTGGGTGTCAGCTTCTGGCTGGCCGGGGTTCCCGGCGCAATGGTGTTGAGTGCCTTGGGCGTGGTCCTGACCTTGGTACCCCTTGGTCTCGTGGTGCTGTGGGTGCCAGCCGCCCTGTGGCTGATGTCCGAAGACCATACTGAATGGGCTGTATTCGTGGTTGCCTGGAACGGCCTGTTCGTCGGCAATCTGGATAATATCCTTCGCCCATACCTGATCAGCCGTGGGGTCAGAATGCCGATGGTACTGATCTTTTTAGGCGTACTCGGCGGCTTGGTGGCATTTGGAATCGTCGGTGTCTTTCTCGGCCCTGTGCTGCTCGCGGTCGCCTACACCCTGTTTCAGGACTGGGGACGTGCCAGCGAAGCGGCGCCGAGCCCTACCTGATGAACTGCGATGGGAGAGCAGGCCGTAGAACATTCTGTTTCTGCAAGATCCAGCCATATTTCGCCGTTCTTGGCTGGCGGCCGTGCTGCCCCGTGAGGAGGCATTCTGTGAAGACGATTTCTCTTCAAGACGCTGTCGCCATGATCCCCGCCGAAGCCACTCTAATGGTTGGCGGCTTCATGGGGGTTGGAACACCGGAACCGTTGATCGATGAGCTCGTGCGGCAGCAGAAGAGAAATTTGACGGTCATCGCCAATGACACGGCAGCACCGGGCATTGGTGTCGGCAAGTTGATTACGGCCAAGCTTCTGCGGCGGGTGATCGTGAGCCACATTGGTCTCAATCCGGAGACACAGCAGCAGATGCTCGCTGGTGACCTGCGGGTGGATCTCGTCCCTCAAGGCACGCTCTCGGAACGCATCCGCGCCGGCGGCTTTGGGCTTGGGGGTATCCTGACCGCGACTGGTGTCGGTACCATCGTGGCGGAGGGCAAGCAGACAATTGCCATAGACGGCCGTGACTATCTGCTTGAGCCCGCGCTGCGGGCCGACTTCGCGCTCGTGCACGCCTTCATCGCCGACTATCTGGGCAATCTCTCCTACGTCCTCACGGCGCGTAACTTCAACCCACTGATGGCAATGGCGGCCGATACGGTCGTGGTCCAGGCGGAGAATATCGTGCCTGTGGGCGTCGTCTCGCCCGACCATGTCATGACGCCGGCCCCCGTTGTTGACTACCTCGTTGTGAAAGGCTGAAGCCATGGATGCGCAAATGCTCATCGCCAGCCGCATCGCCCAGGAGCTGCGTGATGGGATGCTGGTCAATCTCGGGATTGGCATTCCGACGCTAGTGGCGAACTTCGTCCCAAAGGGAATCCACGTTTTCTTCCAATCGGAGAATGGCCTCATCGGCACCGGTCCGGTACCGGAACCAGGCATGGCGCTCCCCTGGCTGACCGATGCTGGCGGAAAGCCCGTGACGGCACTTCCAGGTGCTTCCACGTTTGATAGTGCGATGTCGTTCGGACTTATCAGGGGCGGGCATCTCGATCTTACGGTGCTCGGTGGCTTGCAGGTCGATCAGCGCGGGCGGCTCGCCAACTGGATGGTTCCGGGCAGGATGGTGCCCGGAATGGGCGGTGCCATGGACCTCGTGGCCGGGGCAAAACGCGTGATCGTTGCTATGCAGCACACCGCCAAGGGACGCCCAAAGATTGTGCGGGAATGCTCTCTGCCACTCACTTCCAACCGGCCTGTCGACCTGGTTGTTACGGAGCTCGCGGTGATCGGGTTCCCGGGCGGCCGTGCCACCCTGTTCGAGATTCAGAATGGCGTCACGGTCGAGGAGGTTGTCGCCGCAACTGAGGCCGAACTCGAGATTCCACCGGAACTGTCGCAGTCACCAATCGCGAAGCCCGAACCCGGGGCAGGCGCTATGCCTTCTGTGGGAGAAGCCATATGATCGCATCGCTCAACCCCGCCGCACCCCACAATCTTCCGATCTTCATCACCGCGCCGGGCGAGACCGACGTTCTCTCTGTTGTCACTGCAGTGTTCCTGCTGCTCGCCGTCTTGTCCGTCGGACTCCTGTTTCTGCGCCTGCACACATTGCCCGAGAGAATTGCTCATCGGGGCCATAAGTTACAGTTCGAGATAGTCGCCGTGTTGGGCCTCCTCGCCTTGTTCACCCATGAGCATATCTTCTGGGTGGCTGGCCTGCTGCTCGCGCTGATCGACATCCCTGACTGGGGGCGGCCGCTTCGGAGAATGGCTGGATCTCTTGAAAAGATGGCCGGCATAGCGCCAGAGCAAGGCGCGGATGTCGTTCCGGACGAGACAGCTCCCGCCGTTGCAGAGGCCAATGGCTCAGCAGAAGCGCCGACGACAGTCATGCCTTATCGCATGCCAAAGGAGCAATCTCATGCTTGAGCTCCTTCTCTGCTCCATGCTGACGATCCTGCCGGATTATCTCTACCGTCGATATGTTCAGGGCAAGCGGATCGGAAAGGAAATCACCCTTTACTCCGTTTGGTTTGAGCTGCGTTGGGGGATCACGCTCTGCCTGATGCTCACGATCGGCCTGATCACGGTAGTCTTCTATAACCATCCTGCGACGGACAACGTGACGGTATTCTTTCGGACCGTCCCAATCCTGCCGGAGACCAACGGGCGCGTTGCCGAGACTTATTTGGGCGTGAGTGGCGAGGTAAAGCAGGGACAACCCATCTTTCGGCTCGACAGCTCAAAGCAGGAGGCAGCTGTGGAAACTGCCCGCCGGAAGATCGCCGAAACGGACGCGGAGATGGCAGTTGCGACAACCGATATCGCGGCCGCAGAAGGCAGGCTCCAGGAGGCTCGGGGCAACTATCAGCAGGCGGTGGACGAACTGGCAACCAAGCAGGAGATCTATCGTCGCAACCCAGGCGCGGTGGCCACGCGCGATATCGAGAAGCTGCAGGTAGCCGTGCAGGGGCGACAGGGGGCTATCGACGCTGCCATTGCTGCCAAGCAACAAGCGGAGGCGCGACTCTCCACGTTGTTGCCCGCCCAGAAAGCCAGTGCCGACGCTGAGTTGGCTCAAGCCGAGGTAGACTTATCGAAAACCATCGTGCGGGCGGGCGTCACAGGCCGAGTGGAGCAGTTCACACTTCGGGTCGGCGATGTGGTTAACCCACTCATGCGTCCGGCTGGCGTCTTAGTTCCAGAAGGGACCGGTCAAGGCCGCCTGCAGGCCGGCTTCAGCCAAGTCGAAGCTCAGGTCTTGAAGCCCGGCATGGTGGCCGAGGTCGCCTGTGCATCGAAGCCCTGGACCGTCATTCCGATGGTGGTGACGGGCGTGCAGGATTACATCGCGGCCGGCCAGCTTCGCAGCGGCGAGCAGTTGATCGATGTGCAGCAGGTAACGCAACCGGGAACCGTCCTCGCCTTCCTGGAACCACTCTATGCAGGCGGGCTCGACGGGGTCGCTCCCGGTAGCAGCTGCTTCGCCAATGCTTATAGTAGCCACCATGAGGAAATTATCTCGCCCGAGACCGGCACGATGCAGCGTGTGGTCCTACACGTGGTGGATGGTGTTGCGCTCGTTCATGCCCTTCTTCTGCGCATCCAAGTGCTGATCTTCCCCATTAGGACCCTCGTATTTGGCGGGCATTGACATCACCATCCAAGGAGGAGAACGTGGCGACTATCCTGTTCGAGCTACTCTCGCCGGAGCGGGTGCTCTTCTCCGGGGAAGTCCGAGCGGTAATGCTGCCGGCCACTGAAGGCGACATGACTGTCATGCCAGGCCACGAGACGACTATGGCGACGCTCAATCCCGGCATTATCGCGGTGACCGATAGCCAGGGACATGGGCATCGCGCCTTTGTCCGCGGCGGGTTCGTCGAAATCACCGGTCGCAGTGTCTCGGTCCTGGCCGAGCGGGCTCTGCCGCCGGAGGAGCTCACGCGCGATCGGCTTGACGAGGAAATTATTCGTCTAGAGACCATGCGCGAAGCCATGCGGGATGATCGTGCACGTCGTGAGGTGGATTTTGCCATTAACCGGCTGGAGCAGGTAAAGACAACTCTGTCATTCTAATGAAGAGGTTCTTTTCAGGAGGATGAACCATGACCACCATGCAGAAAACGTCGAGGTTGTCGGAGGCGCTGCGCAGCGGCGCCGGGACCGCTTTGCCCGATGGCGGTGGCCGAGCCCTGGCAGTCGCCGCGGAAACCTGGTTCGCGGCTACCACCGAATGCCAGCGCGAGATGATCGGCTTTGTCTCTACGCGGCTCGAAAAGGACGGCGAGGTCGCCCGAGAAATAATGGGCTGTAAGAATTTAACGGAGGTCGCGGCTATACAGTCTCGCTGGGTGGAGGAAACTTTGCGTGACTACAGCAACGAGATGGAAAGATTGATGACGATCTGTACGAAGTCCATGAATGGTAGCGCCGGCCGAAAGGCATAACGGCCTCAATGTCTCAGTTGCCTGCTTCACGGACCATGTGCTGGATATCAGGCGAGCCGCGCCGCACAAACAAGCGTCCGCTTACCATGTGCTCGTGCGGACCTGGATCATGGCTGTTGCCATAAGTTCGGACATTTTCTCGCGGATCTGTTCCGTAGTTTGGTGGATGCCGTTCGCCTGAAAGTCGGCATGGAGTTTCCCGACCAAGCCTTCGTCTACAACGCGCGCTACTAAGCTTTGGCCGATCTCATTGATGTAGGCATCGGCTTTCTGGCCCGTGAAGCCGAGTTGAGCGGCGGCCCACTGTCCAAGTAATTTGTTGCGCCGTGCCAGGGCCCTAAACCTCGCTTCCTCATCGTGCGCAAAAACCTGTTCGAAGGCCCGTTCACGATCTTCGAATAGCGTCATGGAGCACCTCCGGTTAGCGGTAACGAAAGGGCTTTTATTATCATTATACACTAAAAGAGGCGCTCGCTGGACCGAAGCGGTGAGTTGACCCCAAGGCCGCTCCAAGAGCCCGGTGTGCCGTGGGGACCTCTGTCTTGTTGTCAAACTCTCCTGATCCGCTTTACGACCTCGTCCACACCACTATGCCCGTTGGGTGATGGGAGGAGCCAGGGAACTGGATGAGCGTCACTTTCTTGTAATTCTCGCATTGCTATAGCGCGGCCGGGTTCTCTTGCGTGATGACGTGCGACGATCTCTGGCAGCTTGGCCGCATCGCTGCGCAGTCTTCTTTTCATCTTGCCTCAACCCTGCAAGCCTCGGACGCTACGCTAATCTGGTTCGACGATCATCATCGACGTTCGTGGCTGAGGCTGCTGTCCTAGTGAAGCCGCTGTGCCGAGCCCGTTTCGCGGATGTGAACGAGCTTGTTGAGCCTGTGCTGGTCCACACCGAGCTCTTCGGCCCATTCGTTCAGAGCTGAGCTATACAGCTGGGCGAGGAAGCGCCTCGGGTTGTCCGCAGTGCCTTTCAGTCTCACGAGCTCGTTCAGAGCCCGCCTCAACATCGCACGGTCCACGGTCATTGCCACGCCTCCTTTCAGGGCGCTCAATCTGCAGTTTGGATGCCTGGACTGTCAAAGGGTCAAAAGGCTTAGGAACTGCTTCAACTCGCACCTGACATATGTACACTAGAGGCCCGGAAGCTCGGCTCCTATGACATAGGCCATCCGTGATGGCGGCGGGATCGCACAGCCTCTCGTCGCAAAATGCCAAATGCTTGTCTCAGATGATCAAGCACGCTGTCGAGAAGCGATCAGAATGGAACTGCCTCCAGGTTGCTGCCTCGTTCTCTCGTGTGCGCCTGTCAAAGAGGGAGGATTACCATGAACAGGTTTCTCTTAGCTCTGGGTGTTCTCACAGCAAGTACCCTCCTCGTTTCAGTCCCTGCCGATGCTCAGCGTGGGCGGGGGGGCGGGGGTTTCCACATGGGTGGAGGGGGATTTGGTGGTGGAGGGTTCGGCAGAGGTGGATTCGGAGGGGGCGGATTCGGTAGAGGTGGCTTCCAAGGCGGCGGCTTTGGGGGCGCGCGGATCTTTACCCCTCGGCCCGGTATAGGCGGCTTTGGGGGCGCAATGGGAGGTGGTGGCATTCGCCGTGGGGCAATTGGCGTGGTGCCTGGTGGACCGGGCCGCATCGGTGGTTTCGGCCCTGGCGTCGGAGGTTTCCGCCAAGCTGCGATCGGCATCCCGCCTGGACGCATTGGGAACCGTGGCGATTGGAGATATGGCGTACGCCCCGTGGGCTCTTGGGGCCCGCGCTACCCGTACTACGGTGGCCGGTATCCCTATTACGGCCGGTATTATGCGCGCTATCCGTACTATGGCGGTTGGGGGTGGGATTGGGGCCTAGCGACGGGGGCGATCATTGGGGCCGCCGCCACTTATCCATATTATTCGTATCCTTATTATAACGGCTCATATTCCCCGTATCAGACGCCAGTAGCCTCGGCCATTGGTGGATATTGTGTGACCCCTGCCAGAACCTGCGCTCTGATCAATTCAGCGCCTGTTGGGACCGGATGCTCCTGTCGAGTCCCGGGAGGGCGAGCCCGAGGAGTTGTGCAGTGATCCTCGCATGAGGCGGTCAGCGGGCGAGTGGCCGCTCGCTCCGCCTGAGGCCAGGAGTCCCTGAATCGAGATAGTTTTCTTCTGTATCGGGCGATATGCTGAATGCTTGCGCGGATGCCCGCCAGTTACGGCTGACCACTGCGCGAAAATGTTCCAGCGCTTCGGATCTTATGCGCGAACTAAATGTCAACGGCAGACGTAGATCGGATTAGCTTCGGGTAAATTGGGCAGTCCTGCAATTATCCTGGAAGTAGGTATTCTTCTTGATGGCGAGGAATGTCGATAGAAATCGAGAAAGGGCCCATGCAGGCGGGTATTCCTAGGGATACTATCGTGAGCACAGCCTATACGCGGTGCCGGATGAATCTTCGGCATTGAAGTAGCGCTTGAGTAAGCCATCTGATTGCAAGCTCATAAGGATACGCACATCATCGCCTGCCACGGCATTCGCGCAGCCGAGAACCAGCAGTTGACGGTCGCCACTTGGTTGAATCGACTTGATGCGGCACGAAGCTTGAGGTGTCGTCAGGCGGTTACCCGAGATGATGAAGGCGGGCGCGAAGATATCGACAGGCTTCTTAAACGCGAGTCCGCTCCTCGTAGAAGCATAGATCTCTGCGCAATCGAGGCTCCCGGGCAGCCAAGCGCCCTGATAGGCTGTCAGGCGTTCCTGTGCCACTGCGGCAGAGACCACAGCGAAGGTGAGGACTAGGCTAAGCCAGATGCCATTGGCGAGTTCCGCAATTCGCATCATGTCCTCCTTCCAGCCACGGCTTCGTCTTGGCTTCATTTGGTGGAATCGAACGCTTGGCACCCGCAATGGCGCATAACGTCACGTCGGGCGGCTTGCTCGCCGGACGGCTCTCTTATCCTGTGTTGTGCTCTCCCCTTGAACGGCGAGCGCCTTAGTGGCCTCGTCAGCCAAGCGGATTGCAATCGCAGCAAAGCGCCGACCTGCTTCTGCACTCTGCTCCAGATTGTTGAGGACCAACGAGCTCCGAACAACAAGAAACTCAGTCATCGACCTGCAACGGGTGAGGGCGTTGAAACCATCCAGGTTTTGCTGCAGGCATCGTTGGTTCAGGCGGAGCCATTCGCGGGAGACATCTTCAAAAACATGAGCAAAAGCCATACTGGTTTCGGCCAAGGCTTGAAGATTCTCCGACGCCTCCAAGGACAATCGGCGGTACTCTCCATCGCCAGACCCGAATCCTTGCATTGTATGATCTGCCGAACACTGAGCTAACTCCGAGATAACTCCGGCGCTCCTCTCGGCTGCATTCTGCAAGATGCATGCTGTCTCTTGCAGGTTCTCAAGGCCCGCCCGTAGTGTATCGGCCATGTCCTCCGCCGCATGGAGGACGACATCATCATGCTGGCGGGCTCCCATCCCCTCTTCGATCATTGCATCCATCCTTTCCCGAGGACCATTCTATTGTCTCCCCCTATGGGCACGCGCTTCCGGTCAGAAACAGAAGTATGGGCAAGCCAACGGCCAGCTTGCAGGCCTTTTCTGCAATAGGATCAGGAGACATTTGCAGGATTCACTGTAGGCTAGCCAACGCATGCCGCTTGATCGAAAGGGACAGCTCTTTGGCACTTTGGGTCATGGGAGCTGGCTTGCTGCGTGATGTGCCGCCTATTGGACGTATAATTGATAGACCTGCCCGTCTCTACCACTGCAATTTCGACAAGCCTCGTTCAGATCCACGAGGATAGCCGGACCCGGACGGAGCTGAACTCCTTAGAGACTCTACCGCCTGAATAAAGCGCGACGTCGCGCTAAAGGGAAAGGCCAGAGCTCGACGGTGATCGAGTCTTTTGGAAAATAGTCTCCATTGCATTCTAGATCTTGATGTTGATTGAGCTTGGTCTCGGATCTCATGACATTTGTAATTTCGGAATAATACACAAAGTATAATCGCGCTATTATTTAATTATACGAGATACAGCGCGTGAGCATATTGAATAAGGCCATCCGCACATACGGTAATTGGATGCTTTTATGAGGGATAAGCTGAAAGAACGTATGGCAAATCAAATTAAGTCTCGAGCGGCTGCAGAGATCGGATGGCTGCGTGGTAGTTGCGAAAAAAACCTCCAATTCGTGTTGACAGCAAAATGCAGGTAGTGTTGCATGCTACTACCAAGGCGCAAGTCAGAAGGAGCGGAGGCTTGATGAGCAGTCAGGGCGAAACGAACGATGTGCTGAACCGTTTAACGATGCGCTTCGCGGAGCATGTCGCAGCACTCACCTACGATAAGATTCCTCAGGATGTTGTTGCAAAAGCGAAGCTCATTCTTCGTGATGGCGTTGGGAACGAGCTTGCTGCGTCGGCGATCAGCGAACCCGCCAACGCAATGGTCACGCTGGTTAAGGAATGGGGCGGCGCTCCGCAGAGCACGATCATCGGCCATGGCATGAAGGTTCCGACGCCGAATGCTGCGCTGGTCAACGCGATGATGGGGCATGGCATTGAACTCGACGATGCGCACGGTAGCGGACTCATCAAGGCTGGCTCCGTGCTCGTTCCATCGGCCTTCGCCATCGCTGAGCTTTCAGGAGCATCCGGAAAGGACGTTATCACAGGCGTAGTAGCGGGTTATGACGTGGCAGTTCGCATCGCTAAGGCGATCAATCCCGGACACCGCCAGCGTGGTTATCATACCACGGGAACGGTTTCGGCGATCGGTGCCGCCGCCATGGGGGCGAAGCTCCTTGGCTGCAATGCGGAGCAGATTGCTTGGGCCATCGGCCTCGCCTGTATGCAGTCGGCCGGTATCCAATCCTACCTGGACGACCCATGCATGGCCAAACCTTTCAGCCCGGGCAAGGCCGGCTTCAACGGAACGCTCGCTGCAATCATGGCCAGCCGCGGATTTAGCGGACCGAAAAAAGTCCTTGAATCGCGCGAAGGGTTCTTCAACGCCTTCACGGACTCCGTGCGGTTGGAAGATCTGAAAGACAATCTGGGCGAGCACTTCGCCATCATGGAGGTGGGCTTCAAGCCTCACGCCGCCTGTCGTTACGCTCACGGCCCCATTGACCTCGCACAGGAGGCCTATCATCAGGACGGCGTGCGGTTGAGCGACGTGGACCGCATCGTCGTTAAAATGAGCGAACTCGCCATACGCCAAGCTTCCAAGCCCGTCGTCACCAACCTGAATGCAGCCATGGGCAGCACCCAATTCAGTTTGGCTCTGTCGCTTGCTGCCGGCAATAACGGGCTCAAGGAATACTGGGAAGGTTACAAAGATCGCAGTGTTCACGACGGGATGAACAAGGTCGAACTGCAGGCTGAGCCTGCCTATGGTCTCGGTGGACGCCAATCCGTGATCGAGATCACTCTGAAGGACGGGCGGAAGGTTACAAGATCTTCTCAGGAGCCGAAGGGTGAGCCGACTAACGCGCTCACGAACGAGGAACTGGAGCGTAAATTCCTTGCGATGACGACGATGGTCGTCGACGAGGCACAGGCTCGGCATCTCGGCGAGTTGGTCATGAAGCTGGAGCAGCAAGCCAAGGCTGCCGTGGTTCCGCAAGCGACGGTGGTGGACAATGGCCCTGCTCTCCGTGCAGCCTGACGGCGATAGCCACATTCGCGATGTCCCGCCCGTGTATTTCACGGGCGGGAGCGAGCAGATCCCTATCCGCTGCGCCTTCATGCGGGGCGGATCCAGCAGGGGCGGCTTCTTTCTCGCAGACGATCTCCCGGAGGACGAAGCAGAACGCCATGCGATCCTGCTCGCCGCCTATGGATCGCCGGATGAGCGACAAATTGACGGCATCGGCGGGTCGGATCCGCTGACGAGCAAAGCCGCTGTCGTCGCCAAGTCTTCCAGAAGCGATGCAGACGTCGAGTACACCTTTTACCAGGTCGGAATTGACCGGCCGACGGTCTCGACCGGGGGAAACTGCGGCAACATGCTTGCTGCCGTGGGGCCATTCGCAATTCTCCGCGGTCTGGTTCCGGTGACGGAGCCGGAAACCATCGTGCGGATCTATACTACCAATACACGCCAGGTCATCACGGCCCGTATCCCTATCCGGGATGGCATTGCCGGCTGTGAAGGGGATTGTGCCATTGCGGGTGTTCCGGACCCTGGCGCGGCGATCAGACTCGATTTCGGGGATTGCAGTGGGGCGGTCTCAGGCCGGCTCTTGCCGACTGGAAATGCGCGGGACGAAATCGAGATCGAAGGGAACCGCATCTCGGTTTCTCTGATCGATGCTGCCACGCCATTCGTCTTCGTTCGCGCTGATGACATAGGTGCAACCGGTATAGAAACTCCGGAGGTTCTGCGCAGTAATCTCGAGATTATGCAGCGGCTCGAGCAGGTACGGAGCTGGGCCGCGAAGGTCCTTGGGCTTGTTCAGGATGCGACGCAGGCCCAGGCTGTCAGCCCGAATATTCCCCGCGTCATGATGATCGCACCGCCGACCTCCTATCCGGCCGTGAGCGGTAACTTAGTGGCAGCATCCGACGTCGACATCTGTGTTCGGCAGCTCGCCATGCAGCGGCCACACAAGGCTTTAGCAGTGACAGGGGCTGTCTGCGCCGCGGTCGCTTGCGCTGTGCCAAGTTCTGTCGTTGCAGAGATAGTTGGAAAGGCCTCGAATGAGGTTCGCCTTGGCCATCCCAGCGGTGTTCTCCGCGTCGCCTCCAAGACAAGCCGGACTTCCGCGGGACAGCTCGTGATCGAAAGCGCGCAGATAGAGCGAACCGCCAGGCTGATCATGGACGGAACGGTGCTCGTGCGGCGTCGCAAGATCGAGCAGTTGCGGGATACCCTTCGTGGGCTGGAGGCTTAAGATGGATAACACGAAGCCTTCGACCTTTTCTCTTCCCCCACGGGGGGTGAAGCCCCGCGAGAAAGGAATCACGGCGGTCATCGATTACGGTCCCGATGGCTTCGGTTGGACTGGCGAGCACGGAATCGCCGATCTCCTCAGTTGCGCGGCCGAATATATCGACTTTGCCAAGATCTATGCGCTCAATGCTCTTCTCATGCCAAGCGAAGTCGTTAAGCGCATCGTCAAGCTCTACCGCGATTCCGACGTCGTTTGCTATTCGGGAGGTATCCTCTTCGAATATGCCTACCAGAGGAACGAACTTGATCTCTACGCGGCTCATGTAGGGCGCCTTGGCTTCGGCGCAGTGGAGATATCAGAGAACTACATCGAGCTCGGCAAGGCTGAGCGGCTTTCTTTGGTCGACCGCTTTCAGAAGCAAGGATTGTCCGTCATCTACGAATTTGGACGAAAAAACCCCGAGCACGCGATGCAGATCGATGAACTCGGTTCGCTCGTCACGTCCATGAGGGATGTCGGCGTGGAGCACGTGATCATCGAGCAATCGGAAATCGACATGGCTGCGGCTGCAAAGCCGGAATCGCTGAGGGACTTGGCGGCCGCCCCCTGGTTCGCCAATATCTTGGTCGAATCCGACCCCTACCGATTCCCGGCTCAACACGTCGGAATGCTTAACGACTTCGGAGCAGGCGTCAATTTGGCGAATGTCGCTCCAGGTCAGGCTCTTCGACTCGAAGGGCTGCGCAGAGGCATCGGTCGGGCAGTTAACTACTCGATCCTTGCGGATGAAAGACATTTACAATGACTGATAGCCCCGCCAATGCCGGAGAAGTTCTCTTGGAGCTTCAGGAACTTGGCTTCAGCGAGTACGAGGCCCGTGCCTACCTCGCCTTGTTGAAGTTGAAGGTCGCGACCGCCTATGAGGTTAGCAAGACGGCAGGTTTGCCTAAAGCCAACGCTTATTCTGTGCTCGATGTGCTGAGCCAAAAGCAGGCGGTACAGCCTGTATCGGAAAATCCGGTCCGCTACGTTCCGGTTGCTCCCGACATCCTGTTCGAGCGCATTGCGGCTACGACGCGGCGTCGATGCGCTAAAATCGTCGAGCAGTTGCCGCAACTCTCCCAATCCAAGGATCAGGAGTATGTTTGGAATATCTCCGGAGAGGACGCCATCCACGCCAAGATCGAGGCGATGATCGATGCGGCAACGACCCATGTTTGGGTCAAGTCCGCAGAGTCTCTTCTGGAAGTTCATCGGGATGCCCTGGAGCGCGCCGCAAGCCGAGGGGTCGCAATCCTCATCATTCTGTTCGGCGAGAACCCTGAACGGTTCCGCTTCGGGGCCAGCTCCCAGACCTTCCTTCACGAAGGCAACGGTATTCCCGTCGGCATCGCGCCTCATCTCATTACAATCACGGTGGACTACCAGGAAGCTCTCGTGGCGGAGTTTCGAGGAAGTCCGAACGGCTCCTATACGCGAAACACGCCGATTGTGAATCTGGCCGACACACTTCTGCGGCACGAAATTTACTTCGCCGAAATCTTCGAGGCCTTCGGCCAGCAGATTCAGAAAGCCTTTGGTACAGCGCTGATCAATCTCCGGCGGAAATATCTTCCGGACCAGCAGGCGCTTGAGCTTGAGGCAAGACTTCGGCGCCAGGAAGGCCCCACCAGTGTCGCGTCAAAGAAACAGAAGGTCAGAACTCCATGAGAAGTTGGGCGAATGAACCCACAGTCGACGTGATCGTCGTCGGGGCTGGAAATGCTGCCGCATGTGCAGCTCTCGCGGCTCGGGACGATGGCGCAACCGTCCTGATGCTGGAGGCAGCACCGAGAGAGGAGCGTGGAGGAAATTCCACCTATACGGCAGGAGCCATGCGCTACGTCTTCAATGGGGTCGACGACGTGCGTTCCGTCGTGCCGGATCTTACGCCGGACGTGATTGAAAACACCGACTTCGGCGCATACACGGAGGAAGATTTCTTCGACGACATGTTCCGTGTCACACAGTACAGGACCGACCCTGTTCTCGTGGAAATCCTGGTTAGGCAGAGTCTGCCGACCCTGCAATGGATGCGACATCAAGGCGTCCGCTTCCAGACAAGCCATGGCCGTCAGGCATATAAAGTCGATGGTCGCTTCAAGTTCTGGGGCGGGCTCAGTGTCGAGGTGTGGGGCGGGGGGCCAGGGTTGGTCGATATGCTTCATGCATCCCTTGAGAAGAAGGGCGTCCAGGTTGCTTACGAAACAAATGCAGTTGCGCTCATTACAGACGATCAGGGGGTGTGCGGCGTTCGGGTGAAGCAGAATGGTCAGACACGAGACCTTCACGCCAAGGCAGTCGTCCTAGCCTGCGGCGGCTTCGAGTCGAATGCAGAAATGCGGGCGCGGTATTTGGGGCCCAATTGGGATCTCGCCAAAGTCCGCGGAACGCGCTTCAATACGGGCAATGGCATCCGGATGGCGCTGGACATCGGCGCTATGCCCTGCGGCCACTGGTCGGGGGCGCATGCAGTTGGCTGGGATCAGAATGCGCCCGCCTTCGGAGACCTCGCCGTGGGCGATGCGTTCCAGAAGCACAGTTATCCCTTTGGCATTCTCATCAATGCTCGCGGTGAACGCTTCGTGGATGAGGGAGCCGATTTTCGCAATTATACCTATGCCAAGTACGGCCGCGAGATTCTCAATCAGCCAGGGCAGTTTGCGTGGCAAGTGTTCGACGCGAAGGTGTCGCATCTGCTGCGCGACGAATATCGTATCCGTCAGATCACAAAGGTGAGTGCCGATACGCTGGAAGACCTTGCCGACCGCATGGACGGTGTCGATCGCGAAGGCTTCATGCGCACCGTACTGGAGTATAATGCGGCTGTTCGACAAGAGGTGCCGTTCAATCCGAATACCAAGGACGGTCGGTCGGCGGAAGGCATTTCGCCCCGCAAATCCCATTGGGCAAACACCATCGATACCGGACCTTTCGAGGCCTATGCTGTCACGTGTGGTGTCACATTCACCTTTGGCGGCCTGAAGATCAACGAAAACGCTCAGGTCGAGGAGACATCCGGTCAGTCCATCCCAGGACTTTTCGCCGCCGGTGAACTCGTTGGCGGGCTATTCTATCATAATTATCCAGGGGGAACGGGTCTGACCTCCGGCGCAGTCTTCGGGAAAATCGCCGGTCGGGAGGCTGCGGCTTTCGCAAAGCAGGAGAGGAGCCGCACCGCGGCCTGACAGAATTGCAAAGAGAGACTTCGGATCAACGTGACGGGAGATGAGCGTTACGCAAGAATAAGAGCCGGATAGCGGTCGGATAAGTGCTCCCATAGGGGAGACAAACAACGATCAACGGAGGAAGACGCCATGAAGCATACTATATCGAAACTCGTCGGGTGTGCCGCAGCTATCACGATCGGGACGTGCTTGGCCTTAGGCGCTGTCGCGCAGGAGAAACCGGCCACCATCCGCGTCGGCATCCAATCTGTTCCTCCGGATGAAGTCTATGCGGCTCGCGACTGGGGCGGGCCTTATAATCTCAAGGTCGATATCAGCTCCTTCAGCTCTGGCGCAGATATTCTTAAAGCTTTTCTCGGCGAGCAGCTGGATGTCGGCAACGGCGGTTCGGCTCGGTTGGTCACAATGGCTGCCCAGCAGCCAGAGAAGTTCTACATCGTCGCGGCAAATCAGTATGGGGGCGACCGCTACGGCGTTATCGTCAAAAAGGACTCTCCCACCACATCGGTAAAAGAGCTGAAAGGGAAAAAGATCGGCGCCGTGACAGGCTCCGGCACATACAATACGTTTCGAGTTTATCTCGAGCAGAATGGGATGAAGGAGAGCGATTTTCAGATCGTCAACATGAAGGTCGAAGATCTACGTTCGGCCGTGCAGCAGGGTCTCATCGATGCCGCGGTCGCGTGGGAGCCGCATGTGGCGATCGCTGAGACGATGGGCGTCGTCAAGCGCATCCAATCCATGGATGGCGTCAACGAGAGCCCGAACTTCGTTCTCGTCAGCCGGGATTTTGTGGAGAAGAATCGGGACGCAGTAATCCGCTATGTGGCGACCTTGATTGACCTCGGCAATCTTATCAAGAACAAGCCGGAAGAAGCCGGAAAGCTTGCCGCACAGCAAATCAGCAAGAAGGGTGTCGAGACCGACCCCAAGGCGCTTGAGCTGTCGCTGACCCGGATCAAGATGGACCCGAAGGTTACAGACAACCTTCTCGGGGAACTCATTCCCATTGCAGAATCGATGCGGGCTGCAGGCAAGTTGAAGGAGGTTCCCGAGTTCAAGAAGCTCGTCCGTGAGGACATCTTTGAAGAGGCACTCAAGCTATCGTCCGCAGCTAACAAGGGGAACTGACCATGTTTGTTGCCAACAAGCATGACGCGCAAGTCCCCCGACCGCAGGCGAGTTTCGGCGAATACTGGACGGCCTCGTTGAACAGGATAAGAGCCTTCGGCAGCTTCATGCTGCCGATCCTCGCGCTTCTTCTTCTATGGGAGGGCGCCGTCAGGTTCGGGTTCGCACATTCGAGTATTCTTCCGGCCCCAACCTCGATCGTCATGAGAGCGTGGGTGCTCCTCGATGTTGGGCACCTCAATCAGAGTCCTTTGGTTGCGAATATCCTATCTAGCCTCTGGCGGGCACTTGCGGCATTCCTCCTTGCCAGCCTCGTCGCCATTCCGCTCGGATTTGCGTTAGGCCTCAGCCCTCTTGCATATCGGATTGCGTCTCCCTTGCTGAGCGTCTTATTGCCTTTGCCTGCCGTCGCATGGGCGCCGATCTTTCTGGTTGCTTTTGGACAGGGCAATGTGACGATCATCAGCGTGTGCTTTCTGGGGGCATTCTTTCCGATCCTCTACAGCACGATCCAAGGGGTGCGCGGCCTCGGCCGGCACGCAATGTGGGTGGTGCGCAGCATGGGCGCCGGCCCGCTGGATATCTTCCGCCGGGTTCTGCTCCCCGGCTCTCTTCCTGCGCTGATTGCAGGGCTTAAACTTGGAATGGCTCATTCGTGGAGGACGCTTGTCGCGGCCGAGATGCTCGCAGCCCTCAGCTCGGGCCTGGGTTATATGATTTTTGCGGCGCGTTCATACATGGACGTTTCAACGATGTTCGTCGGCATCGTCTGCCTGGCGGTTATCGGTATGCTCATCGAGCATGGTTTGTTTGGGCCGCTTGAGACGGCGACCATTCGCCGATGGCATCGTACGAACCGTGTGGGAGGCTCTCGATGAGTGCGGTCGCTTCCATCCCGGCGAAGACTGAGAGTGCGTCAGCGGGTGCTCTCATCCTGCGGCTGATCCGCCACGTGGCGATCGGTTCCGGCGCTATTGTTGTCCCGCTGTTGCTATGGGAGCTGGCGGCGCGCCTCGGCTGGATCAACACATTTCTCTTCCCGCCTCCCTCCCAGATCTTCGCAACGATCTGGGCGCAGTCCGGGCCTAACGGGAACCCGCCCTGGGCCATACCGCTTCATGTGGGGCGCAGTCTCTTCAGGCTGTTGTCCGGCCTGGCCCTTGCCATCGTTGTCGGAACTCTGGTCGGGGTGGCCATCGGCATGAGCAGGACGGGGCGAGCGATCTTTTCGCCGATCATCAGCGCCATCATGCCTGTGCCTACTCTGGCCTGGACACCGGTCCTGCTTCTTGCGGTCGGCATCGACGATCGAACCACGATCCTGGTGGTGTTCATCGCGGCAAGCTTCGAGATCATCTACACCATCGTCTCCGGTATCGAGATGATGAACGTGAAGCTCTTCTGGGTTGCAAGATCGATGGGCGCAACCCGTAGCCAGATCTTCTGGCGAGTGATCATACCGGGCATTCTTCCATATCTCATCACCGGCATGCGGCTTGGCACGGGCTATGCATGGAGAGCATTAATCGCGGCCGAAATGCTGGCGGCAAGCTCGTTCGGGCTTGGGTTCATGATCTTCGATGCCTCTGAGTACATGAGCATGGACGTCATTTATGGCGGCGTGATGCTGATCGCCGTGCTCGGCTACCTTTTGGAAAACGTGCTGATCGGACGGCTAGAGGCCGCGACAACAGAAAAATGGGGAGTTCAAGTTGAGCGCTGAGGCCATACTCCAGTTTCCGCAATCCGCGACCGACGCCAAGCCCAAGATCGTTGCCCGCGGCATCCAGAAATACTTTGGAAGCGTCCTCGCCATGGAGGATGTCTCCTGCACGATCCATGAGCGGGAGTTCGTCGCAATCATCGGGCCGAGCGGGTGCGGGAAGTCCACATTCCTTTATCTCATTGCGGGCTTCGAGAAGCCGTCCGGCGGGACTTTGTCGATCGGCGGAAGGCCGATCGAGGGGCCGGGTCCAGACCGCGGGATCGTGTTTCAGGAGTTCGTGCTGTTCCCCTGGCTGACCGTGCTCGGCAATATCACCCTGGGTTTGGATATCCAGGGCGTGCCGAAAGCGGAGGCTATAGAGCGGGCCCGGAAATGGATCCGGCTGACCGGTCTCTCAGGCTTCGAGGACGCATATCCCTCGATGCTGTCGGGGGGCATGAAGCAACGTGTCGCGATCGCTCGGGCTCTGACCTACGACCCCGAGGTGTTGCTTCTCGATGAGCCTTTTGGCGCACTCGACGTTCAGACCAAGAACTACATGATCCGGGATCTTCAGGACCTGTGGCAGGAGGCGAACCGCACCATCGTGATGATCACGCACAGCGTGAACGAGGCCGTTCTCATGGCCGACCGGGTTCTCGTGATGAGTTCGCGACCATCGCGGGTGATTGCGGACGTGCGCATTGAGCTTCCTCATCCCCGCGACCAGCGCGATCCGGCGCTGCGCCGATATGAGGATGAAGTGACGGGCATTCTTTCGGCGGAAGTCGATAAGGCCATGCGTCTTGAGCGCCAGGCAACACGCTAGATCCCGCAAGAGAGAACAATGAAAATCCTCATTCCTGTGAAGCGAGTTGTTGACTACAACGTGAAGATCCGCGTGAAGGGCGACGGGTCGGGCGTGGAGCTGTCCAACGTCAAGATGTCCATGAACCCCTTCGACGAGATCGCCGTCGAGGAAGCCATCCGCCTCAAGGAAGCCGGCAAGGCCACCGAGGTGGTGGCGGTCT
>Ga0182741_1001059_pt1 | contig 38162 bp, 33 predicted proteins | sample eDN5th37CBELigOP_FD_128874 | JGI IMG/M metagenome (GOLD analysis project Ga0182741, IMG submission 128874) | Enriched Organic Plus compost microbial communities from Emeryville, California, USA - eDNA 5th pass 37_C BE-Lig OP (version 2) (version 2) ... | reverse complement strand
GCTCCCCACGATACGAGCCTATGCTCGTATATTGCGGCGCGGCCGCCTCGCGGTCCTCGATGAAGCCGTACAGGCCCCAGGGCGCGTCTTCGGCGGCGCTTGCCGCGAAGCGCACGAGGCCGGGCGCCGCCACTTCGGTGTCGAACGCGTCCGGCAGGGCATAGGTCTTGCCGGCGCGGTCCGCCATGCGCGCCGCGCCCTGCGAGTAGACCAGCGCATAGTCCTGGTGGAAGCGGCCGATGTGCTGCTGCGGCGGCAGGGGCCGGCCGCGCGCATCCAGCAGCTGCATGCCGTCGTCATCGGATTCGGCGCCCAGTTCGACGAGGCCGCTCCAGGACGGGTCCGTGACGATGGAGCCGTCGGCCGGCACGGCGGCTTGCGCGAGCCCGGGACGCGGCGGCGCGGAGAGGGAAGCGGACGCGGGTCGGACGGGAAAGCGCGGAATCGGAAGGCGCGGCATGGCCGGACAGGGCAGCGGGCGAAGCCGGCGCTGCAACCACGGATGGCCGCTATGCGCCCTGAGAATGTAACTAAAGCCATCCACGTATCAACGGCCGCTGGCGATATAGTGACGTTCCCGGGAAATGAGGAACCGCACCATGCATTCCGGATTCGAGGGCGTGCGTCCCGCGTCCGAATCGTCCATCGAGATCGGCTTCACCTATCAGGGCCGCCATTGCGTGGAACGCATCCGCGCCAAGCCCACGGCCGCCAACCTGAAGCGCGCGGCCGAACGCCGCGCGGCGATCCTGCGCGCCATCGAGCGGGGCGAGTTCGACTACGCCCGGGAATTCCCCCGGCGCTCCGGCGCCCGTCCGCCTGCCCAGGAACCATGATGACGAGCGACACCGATCTGCTGCAACCCGACGATCTCGTTCCCGAAGCCTTTGCGCCCTATGGCTGGATGCTGGGCAAGCCCCGGCCGGCCGGCAACGGCGTGCCCAGCTATGCCTGCGAAACCACCGATTTCTGGCGCGAACACCTGTTCAATACGGGCGCCGGCGGCGACGCCGAAGTGCTCTGGGTGAACTACCGCGATGCCTCGCCCGAGATCGCCAGCCTCGAAAAGCACCTGCTGACGCAGCAGGCCGTGGTGCCGCTCACCGGCGAAATCATCCACGTGGTGGCCCGCAGCGACGCCGACGGCGGCCCCGACCTTTCCACGCTGGCGGCATTCCGCGTGAGGCAGGGGCAGGGCGTGTGCATGCGGCCCGGGTGCTGGCACGCCACCCGCGTGGCGAACGGCGAAGTCGCCTGCCTGATGCTGACGCGCCGGTCGACCACGCTGGACCTGATCCAGCACCTGTCCACCGGGGCCACCGCCTTCGAAAGCGCCATCGCGGCCATCGAGCCGCGCCGCGTGGCGCTCGACGGCGCGCAGGCGGGCGCCACGGCGGTTTGACGCCGCGCAGAAGCCGGTGTTGCGTTCGCGCCCGCGCGCTTCTCGGTGAAATCGAAATGTGCCAGAATCCCCGCGGGCTTCGTTGAAACAGAAGCCCGGCGCGCGCTTGCTGGCGCGCGTCATGCCGCAAAGCCGGAGTCATCCATGCACGTTCATCGCCGCTGCGGACAGCCGCCGCGGGCGGGCCGCCTGCTGGCAGCCAGCGTTTTTTTATGCCTGGGCCTGTCCGCATGCTCGTTCACCTCGCCCGATGCGGCGAGCGGTTCGCAGTTCGCCGGCATTATCGGCGTCACGGCCCAGGAAGCGCGTTCCATCGCCAGGGAAGCCTACCTCTACGGCACGCCTCTCATCGCCAGCTACCGCGTCATGTACGAGCGCGCCATCGACCGCGCCGGCCCGGCCTATCTGGGGCCGTTCAATACGCTGCATGGGCTGGACGGCACGAAAACCCGCGGCGATGTCGCCGCCTACGCGGCGCTCGACCTGCGGGCCGAGCCCGTGGTCGTCGCCGTGCCCGCGCCCGCCGGCGCCGCGCCGGCGGTGCACGTGGACGACCTCTACACCTTCCGCCTCGCCACGCTCGGCCGGACCGGGGGGCGCTATCTCGTCGCCGGTCCCGGCTGGAGCGGACACGCGCCGGCGGGCATCGCCGCCGTCATCCGTTCCGAGACGCAGCTCGCCAGCCTGGGCGTCCAGCGGGCGCCGGGCGCCGCGGGCGCGGCGCCCGCGGGGCTTTCCGTCCAGCCGCTTTCCGCCTATCTCGGGCGGCCCGCGCCGGCGCCCGCGTCGGACGTTTCCTGGCCCAGGCCGCTCGACGAAACCGAGGCGCGCACCTCGCTGCGCTTCTACGACCAGTTGGCCTTCCTGCTGCAATTCGCGCCAGAGATCCATACCGAGGCGTGGGCGCGCGAGCGTTTCGCCAGCATCGGCATCCGGCCGGGAGAACCCATCGACCCGCAGCGGCTGCATCCCGGCCTGCGGCGCGCCATGACCCAGGGCATGCAGCAGGGCCAGGCAGCTATCGACGCCCGCCGCCAGGCCCTGGCCGGCGATGCCCGCCCGCTGCGCGGCAATCGCGCCACCCTGGGCAACGACTATCTCTCGCGCGCGGTGGGCGCGCAGAGCGACGCGGCGCTGCGTCTTTGACGGGGCGCCGGCACGTGGCAGGCGTCGAGGCCGTATGAAGCGGAACTTCAATATCCACGATCTGCGCATCTTCTCCGCCGTGGTGTCCACGGGTTCCGCGCGGCAGGCGGCGCAGGTCCTGCACCTGACCCAGCCGGCCGTGAGCCACGCGATCTCGCGGCTGGAGAGCGCCACGGGCGTGCAGCTCTTCGACCGTTCCAACAAGACCCTGCGTCCCACCGAGGCCGGCCTCTACCTGCACGGCGAGGCCAGGGCCGTGCTGGACGAGCTGGTGCGCATCGACGAGGCGCTGCACAGCATCCAGCAGTTCGGCGGCCAGAACCTGCGCGTGTCGGTGTCGCCCGCGCTGGCCATGAAGTATGCGCCCGACGCCATGCGGCGCTATGTGCGCGAGCATGGCGCGCGCCCGTTCTCGCTCGACACCGAGTCGTCGGTGCAGCTGGTCAGCGCCGTGGAAACGATGCGCGCCGATTTCGGGGTGGGCGCGGTCGGCAGCGACAGCGCGCGCCTGAGCGTGCGGCCCTACGCCCGCGCCTACATCGTGGCGCTGGCGCATCGCGAGCACCCGCTGGCGCGGCGCGAGTGCGTGGCCGTAGGCGACATCCCGGCCGATACCTTCGTCCGGCCGTTGTGGTCCGACTATGTGGTGGCCCAGGGCGACACGGGCGAGTCCGCGCGCCTGCGCTCGGCCATGCAGGGCCACATGCTGCTGCTGCCGGGCATGGTGCACGCCTTTCGCGGCGTCACGCTGGTCAACGCCGTATCGGCCTGCGACATCGTCGCGCTGTACCCGGACCTGGTGGCCGTGCCGCTGGCGGAGCGGCAGTGGTTCGACTTCCTGCTCATCTCGCGCAAGGAGTCCGCCAATCCGCAGTTGCAGGCCCGCATGCTGGAGGTGTTGCGCGCCGAGGCGCAGGCCCGCCGCGCGGGCCCGTTCCGCGACGCCATCGAACTGCTGGACTGACCCGCGCGGCTCAGCCGGCGGGCGGCTGCCAGGGCAGCGATTGCAGGTCGCCGTCGATGCTGATGGCCTGGCCGCTTACCATGGCGCCGAACGGGCTGGCGAGAAACAGCGCCATGTTGGCGATGTCGGCCGGCTGCACGAAGCGGCCCAGGCTCACGCCCGCCAGCTCCAGCCGCGTTTCCTCTTCCACGCTGATGCCCATGTTGCGCGCGCGCGCCGCGATCACGCGCTCGATGCGAGGCCCCGCCACCAGGCCCGGCAGCAGCGCGTTGACGCGGATGCCGTAGCCGCCCAGTTCGATGGACAGCGAGCGGGTCAGGCCCACCACGCCCCATTTGGTGGCGGCATACGGCGTGCGCATGGGAATGCCCATGCGCCCGGCCACCGAGCTGATGTTGATGATGCTGCCGCCTCCGGCCGTGCGCAGCGCGGGCACGGCGTGCCGCAGCGTGTGGAACTGCGCGGCCAGGTTGATGTCCAGCGTGTCGGCCAGCTCGTCCGGATCGAGTTCGGCGATGCCCGCGGTGGGGCCGGCGATGCCGGCGTTGTTCACCAGCACGTCCAGCCCGCCGAGGTGGTCCAGCGCGGCGCGCATGTAGGCGTCTATCTGTGCGCGGCTGCGCACGTCGGCCCGCATCCAGGGATGCGGGCAGGCCGCCAGCGCGGCCTCGTCCACGTCGCAGATGTGCACGCGCGCGCCGCGCGCGGCGAAGGCGCCGGCCAGTGCCGCGCCGATCCCGGCCGCGCCGGCGGTCACGATGACCCGCTTGCCCTGGAAATCCACCGGCAGGGCATCCGGCTGAGGGTTCGTATTCATCGCGTCAGGGCTTCATCAGGGGGCAGGCGGACTCGGAAGGCGAGGTGTAGATCTGGTCGCCCGGCACGCGGGAAACCAGCTTGTAGTAGTCCCACGGGCCCTTGGATTCGGACGGCTTCTTGACCTGCATGAGGTACATGTCGTGCACCAGCAGGCCGTCGGCGCGCAGCTTGCCGCCCTGCACGAAAAAGTCGTTGACGGGATTGGCGCGCAGCCATTTCATGATGGCGTCGCCATCGGTGCCGCCGGTGGCCGCCACCGCTTTCAGATAGGTGGAAGCGGCGGAATAGTCGGCCGCCTGCAGCATGGTGGGCTTTTTCTTCATGACCTGTTCGAAGCGGGCCGCCCATTGCCGCGAGGCGTCGTCCTGGTCCCAATACCAGGCCGTGGTGAGATACATGCCTTGCGCGGCCGGCAGGCCCAGCGCGTGTATGTCGGTCAGCAGCACCAGCAGGCCGGCCAGCTTCATCTGCGGGGTGAGCCCGAACTCGCCGGCCGCCTTCACGGCGTTGCTGGTGTCGCTGGCCGAGTTCGCCAGCCCGAGCACCGTGGCGCCGGAGGCCTGCGCCTGCAGGATGAAGGACGAGAAATCCGAGGCGTTGAGTGGATGGCGCACCCGGCCTTTCACCGTGCCGCCATTGGCCGTCACCACTTTGGCGGCGTCGCGCTCGAGCGCGTGCCCGAAGGCGTGGTCCACGGTCAGGAAGAACCAGTCTTTGTGGCCTTCCTTCACCATGGCCGTGGCCGTGCCGCGCGACAGCGACACCGTGTCGTAGGCGTAGTGCACCGTGTAGGGGGTGCACTGGGCGTTGGTGAGTTCGGAGGCCCCGGCGCTCACCACGAAGAACGGGGTCTTCTTCTCGTGGGCCACCTTGGCCATGGCCAGCGCGGCCGCCGAATTGGCGCCCGCGATCAGCATGTTCACGCCTTTCTGGTCCAGCCATTCGCGGGCGCGCGACGAGGCGATGTCGGCGCGGTTCTGGTGGTCGGCCACCAGCACTTCCACGCGCTTGCCGGCCGCCAGGCCGCCCGCGTCCGCCACCGCCATCTTGATGGCCTCGGCGCCTCCCGGGCCGTCGGCGTCGGCCGACAGGCCCGACATGTCGGTAATGAAGCCGATGCGGATCACGCCGTCGTCGGCCCGGGCCGTCGTGGCGGTTCCCAGCAGCATGGCGAGCGCGGCGGCGGTCAGTGTGTTTTTCATTTGTCTGTCTCCCTGGTTTTATTGTGAATGCGCGTGGCGGCGCCGACCGGGACGCGTCAACGCGCCCTAGAAGGCGACGTTGTCGCGTCCCTTGAGCGAGAGAATCTGCCGGGCCTCGTCCGGCGTGGCGGGCTGCAGCGAGAGGCCGTCGAGAATGCCGCGGATGCGGCGCACCTGGTCGGCATTGGAGCGGGCCAGCTCGCCCGGGCCGTCCCACAGCGAGTCCTCCAGCCCTACGCGCACGTTGCCGCCCATGGTGGCGGCCATGGTGGCCAGCGGCGTCTGCTTGCGTCCGGCCGCCAGCACCGACCAGACATAGGCGTCGCCGAACAGGCGGTCGGCCGTGCGCTTCATTGCCATCACGTCTTCCGGGTGCGTGCCGATGCCGCCCCGGATGCCGAACACCGACTGGATCAGGAACGGCGGCTCGAGCAGGCCGCGGTCCACGAAATGCGCGGCCGTGTAGAGATGGCCGATGTCGTAGCACTCGATCTCGAAGCGGGTGCCGTTGTCGGCGCAGGCGGCCAGGATGTGCGCGATGTCCTTGAACGTATTGCGGAAGATGAGGTCGGCGCTGCCTTCCAGGTATGGGCGTTCCCAGTCGTGCCGGAACTCCTTGAAGCGTTCCAGCAGCTCGTACATGCCGAAATTCATGGAGCCCATGTTCAGCGAGGCCACTTCCGGCTGGAAGCGTGCGGCGGGCTGCAGCCGCTCGCTCACCGGCAGCACGGGAGATCCGCCCGTGGTGATGTTGACCACCACGTCCGAGGCATCCTTGATGCGCGGCAGGAAGCGTTCGTAGATCGCCGGGTCCTGGGTGGGCCGGCCGTTCCCGGGCTGGCGCGCATGCAGATGCACGATGGCCGCGCCGGCCTCGGCGGCATCCAGCGCGGACTGCGCGATCTCTTCCGGCGTGACGGGCAGATAGGGCGACATCGACGGGGTATGCACCGAACCCGTGATGGCGCAGGTGATGATGACCTTGTTGCGGGGTGTCTTCATGGGCCTGGGGCGCGCGGCGCGCCTGTGTGGTTGTAGGTATCGCGGTCTGGGCCCAGGTCGTCTCCTCCGGGCGTGGCTCATTCTGTCGCAGCCCGCCGGCCCTGTCAGCTGAAGAGAAATTATCAATTGATAGGGATTCCGGTGTTGCGGCGCAGCGAAGGGCGGCGGGCCCCGGGGCCGATCCCGCGGGCCTCCCCTGCAATCGGCGCATCTTCCCCATCGCCAGGAATGCCGTGGCCCTTTCCGCTTCGCGCCGCCGCGACAGCCCCGCGCTTGCCGCTTTCTCCGAGTGCCTGCGCGAGGCCGCCCAGGCGCGCGCCTGGCGCGCAAAGAAAACCCCGCCGCGCGCGGTATGCGCATGGCGGGGCTTTTCCGTGCCGCCCGGCGCAGGCCGGGCGCACGCGATGCCGGATCAGTCCTTGCGGCTGGTCACTTCGACCAGGTGGTAGCCGAACTGGGTCTTCACCGGGCCCTGGACTTTGCCGACCGGGGCGGTGAACACGACTTCGTCGAATTCCCTGACCATCTGGCCACGGCCGAACGAGCCCAGGTTGCCGCCGTCGCGGCTGGACGGGCAGCTCGAATTTTCCTTCGCCAGTTGGGCGAAATCCGCGCCGTTCTCGATGGCGGTTTTCAGTTCGTTGGCCTTTTCCTCGGTGGACACGAGGATGTGGCGGGCAGTGGCTTGTGCCATGGGAGGCTCCTTCTTGGGGCTAAACGGAAAGAGTAACGTATTTGCAATGGGGACGCATAAGGCCCTCCCGTCCCGCGCCGGCGGGCGGCCATGGGTAAACCCTATCCGGGTATTTGCGGGCACAGCGCAGCTTGTCCTGGACCCCGCAATTTCTTGTTTGTCATCGTTCTTGTGCTCAGCCCATGATGGCGCGGCATACGGCGGCGCGTCCGGTTCTTCTGGGTCCGCCGCCGGTCCGAATCATCGTCACACGGCAGACCATGAAAGATACGCAAACCGCATGCAGGGCAGGGGTGGACATCGGCGGCACGTTCACCGACGTCGCCCTGGAACATGAAGGGCGGCTGTACACCGCCAAGGTGCTCACCGATTACGGGAAACCCGAGAGGGCCATCGTGCAGGGCCTGAAGCTGGCCGCGCGCGAGGCCGGCATCGCGCCTTCGGCGATCCGTTCCATCGTGCACGGCACCACCCTGGCCACCAACGCGCTCATCGAACGGCGCGGCGCCCGCACCGCGTTCATCACCAGCGAAGGGTTTCGCGACGTGATCGAGATGCGCAACGAGGGCCGCTTCGAGCAATACGATCTTTCCATCCAGCTGCCCGCTCCGCTCATTCCGCGCTGCGACCGCTATGCGCTCGCGGGCCGGCTCGATGCGGGCGGGCGGGAGCTGGTGCCGCTGGACCTGGCCGGACTGGACCGCATCATCGCGTCGATCCGCGCCGGCGGCTTCGAAAGCGTGGCGGTGGGCCTGATGCACAGCTATCGCAACGGGGCGCACGAACGGCTGGTGCGCGAGCGCCTGCTCCAGGCGCTGCCCGACTTGTCGGTTTCCCTGTCGTGCGAGGTTTCGCCGCAGATCCGCGAGTTCGAGCGCTTCAATACCGTCTGCGCCAACGCCTACGTGAAGCCGCTGATGTCCTCCTACCTCGGGCGGCTGGCCAACGCGCTGGAAGCCGAAGGCATGTGCTGCCCGCTGTACATGATCCATTCCGGCGGCGGCCTGATGTCGCTGGCCAGCGCGGCGGAGTTCCCCGTGCGCCTGCTGGAGTCCGGGCCCGCGGGCGGCGCCATCTACGCCAGCCACGTGGCGGCGCGCTACGGGCTGGACCGCGTGCTTTCTTTCGACATGGGCGGTACGACGGCCAAGATCTGCCTCATCGAAGACCTGCATCCCAAGACGGCGCGCACGTTCGAGGTGGCGCGCACCTACCGGTTCAAGAAGGGCAGCGGCATGCCCATCTCGATCCCCGTGATCGAAATGGTGGAGATTGGCGCGGGCGGCGGTTCCATCGCGCACGTGGACGATCTCAGGCAAGTGCGCGTGGGCCCGGAAAGCGCCGGTTCGGAGCCGGGCCCGGCCTGCTACGGGCGCGGCGGCGACCGCCCCACGGTCACCGATGCGGACCTGGTGCTGGCCAAGCTGGACGCCCGGCGTTTCGCGGGCGGCTCCATCACGCTGGACGCCGAAGCCGCGCAGGCCGCGCTGCGCCGGCATGTGGCCGGGCCGCTGGACGGCGACGCCGTGCAGGCCGCGTATGCCGTGGCCGAGATGGTGGACGAGAACATGTCCAACGCCGCGCGCATGCATGCCGTGGAGAGCGGCCGCGACCTGAGCGAATTCACCATGATCGCCTACGGCGGCGCGGCGCCGCTGCATGCCGCCCGGCTATGCGAAAAGCTCGGCATGGACCGGCTGCTGGTGCCGCCGGGCGCGGGCGTGGGCTCGGCCATCGGCTTTCTGCGCGCGCCCTTCGGCTATGAATCGCTGCGCAGCGCGGTCATGCGCCTGAGCCGTTTCGATGCGGAAGTCGTGAACCGGATGATTGCCGACATGAACGACGAAGTCTCGGGCTTCCTGCGGGAGACGGGACACCGGGGCCAGACGCTGCGCGAGCTGCGCGCCTACATGCGCTATGCGGGACAGGGCTGGGAAATACCCGTGGACGCGCCCGCCGGCCTCATGGACGACGCGGCGCTGGAAGCCCTGCGCCGGAATTTCGTGCAGGCCTACACCCAGCTTTTCGGGCACGAGGTCGAGGGTCTGGACGTGGAGGTGGTGAGCTGGGCGCTGTCGCTGCGCAGCGAGGTCGCTGCGCCCGAGCGCATGCGCGCCGACCCGGGCACGGCGGACGCCGGGCAGAGCCGCCCGCCCATCGACCGGCGACGGGTATTCGACGCGCGCGCCGGGAAGTTCCTGGACTGCGCCATCCACGACCGCGCCAGCCTGCCGGTGGGCGTGCGGCTGGAGGGGCCGCTGATCGTGACCGAGAAAGAAACCTCCACCTATGTCAGCCCGGCCTATGGGCTGGTCCTGCAGCAGGACGGCTGCCTGCTGGTCCAACGCAACGAAAACGAAGGGGCGTGAGATGAGCGCAAGCATACGTGTCCGCGAACAAATCATGTGGAACCGGCTGATCGCCGTGGTCGAGGAGCAGGCCGTCACGCTGGTGCGCACCGCCTTCTGCACCAGTGTGCGCGAGGCGGGCGATCTGTCGGCCGGCGTGTTCGACGCGCAGGGCCGCATGATCGCCCAGGCCGTGACCGGCACGCCCGGCCACGTGAACTCCATGGCCGAGTCCGTGGGGCATTTCGTGCGCCGGTTCGGCAATGCGCTGTCGCCCGGCGACGTGCTGGTCACCAACGATCCCTGGATGGGCACCGGTCACCTGCACGACATCACCATGGTGACGCCGGTTTTCCGCCCGGGCGGGCAGGGCGCGGCGGCGCGCCTGATCGGCTTCTTCGCGTCCACCGCGCACGTGGTGGACATCGGCGGACGCGGCTTCGGCCCGGACGCGGGCGAAGTCTACGAAGAGGGCCTGTGCATTCCGCCGATGAAGTTCTACAAGGCGGGCGCGCTCAATGAAGACCTGATCGGGATCCTGCGCAGCAATGTGCGCGAACGCGACCAGGTGATAGGCGACTTCCATTCGCTGGTGGCCTGCAACGAAACCGGCCGCCGCCGCCTGGAAGCCATGATGGATGAGTTCGGCCTGACCGATCTGCAGGAGCTGGCGGAGTTCATCTTCAGCCACAGCGAGCGCGCGACGCGCGAGCGCATCGCGGCCCTGCCGGGCGGCCTGCACGGGTACGAGATGCGGGTCGACGGCTACGAGCGGCCCATCGACCTGCGCGTGCGGGTGCAGGCGCGCGACGGCACGATGTATGCCGATTTCGCCGGAACCTCGGGCCCCAGCCGCTTCGGCATCAACGTGCCGCTGACCTACACCAAGGCCTATGCCTGCTACGCGCTCAAGTGCGCCATCGCGCCCGACATCCCGAACAACTGGGCGTCGCTGCGGCCGTTCGAGATCACCGCGCCCGAAGGCTGCATCCTCAACGCGCCCAGGCCATACCCGGTGGCCGTGCGCCACGTGCTCGGCCACCTGATCCCGGACGTGGTGCTGGGGGCACTGCAGGCCTGCCGCCCGGAGCTGATCCCGGCCGAAGGCGCCAGCGCGCTGTGGAACCTGCAGATGCGTTTCCAGGGCACGCGCGCGGAGAACCGCCGGTCGCGCCATGAAATGCTCATATTCAATACCGGCGGCACCGGCGCGCGGCCATCCAGCGACGGCCTCAGCGCCACCGCCTTTCCGAGCGGCGTGCATTCCATGTCGTCCGAGGTGACCGAGAGCATCGGTCCCATCGTGATCTGGCGCAAGGAGCTGCGGCCAGACTCCGGCGGGGCGGGCGCGTGGCGCGGCGGGCTGGGCCAGCGCATCGAGATCGGCGCCCACGACGGCTACCAGTTCACGCTGAATGCCATGTTCGACCGGGTCGACCATCCGGCCCGCGGCCACCGGGGCGGCGGCAGCGGCGCGGCCGGCCGGGTGGGCATGGACGATGGCGTGGCCATGAAGGCCAAGGGCTCGCAGCTCGTTCCGGAGGGCCGGCGGCTGGTGCTGGAACTGCCGGGCGGCGGCGGATACGGCGATCCCTCGGCGCGGCCGGTGGAACTCGTGCGGCGCGATGTGGCCTACGGGTACATCAGCGAAGCGCAGGCGCGGCGGGATTATCCGCATGCCTTCGAGTAGCGGGGCGGGGCGGCATGCGGGCCGGCGCGCCCGCCTGCCCGGCCCGACGGACGCAACATCAATCACAAGGGGAAATCCATGAATACCAATGCAGTGCGGGCAGCGGCCCCGCGGGCGGCCGCCGTCGCCCGCGGCAATCCGGAGCGCGGCGCGGGCGCCGTGCGGCAGGTCGGCAAGAAGGAGCTCAACCGCGTCGTCCTGGCGTCGGTGGTGGGCAGTTTCGTGGAGTGGTTCGAGTTCTCGGTCTACGGCTATCTGGCCGGCGTGCTGGGCAAGGTGTTCTTTCCGGCCAGCGCGCCCGGCACCCAGCTCATCGCCTCGCTGGCCGCGTTCGCCATCGCCTTCTTCGCGCGGCCCTTCGGCGGCTTCATCTTCGGGCCGATCGGCGACCGCTACGGGCGCAAGCAGGTGCTCACCGTGACCATCCTGATGATGGCGATCGCGACCTTCGCCATCGGTCTCATTCCCAGCCACGACAGCATCGGCATCGCGGCGCCCGTGCTGCTCGTGCTGCTGCGCCTGCTGCAAGGCATCTCGGCGGGCGGCGAGGGCAGCGGCGCGGCCATCTTCGTGGCCGAATACTGCGCCGACAAGCGCCGCACCGCGATCACGAGCTGGATCGAAGTCGGCTGCATCAGCGGCTTTGCGTTCGGCGCCACCATCACCACGGTGCTGACGGCGTTCTTCACCGCCGAGCAGATCGGCCAATGGGCCTGGCGCGTGCCGTTCCTGCTGGCGCTGCCGCTGGGCGCCATCGGGCTCTACATCCGCAACCGCCTGGAAGAAACCCCGGCCTTCGAGGCCGTGCGCGCCAGCCGCGACTCCCACCCGCGCTCGGGCTGGGCGCACCTGTTCTCCACGCACCGGGCCGAGCTGCTGCAATCCTGCGGCTTCATCATCGTGACCAACATCACGCTCTATACCGTCACGACCTACGTCCCCACCTACCTGATCAGCACGCTGTCCATGAAGGCGTCCGACGGGTTCCTGCTGTCGCTGGGGCCGCAGCTGTTTCTCATTGCCATGATTCCGGTCATGGGCGCGCTGGCGGACCGCATTTCGCGCAAGGCCACCATGCTGCTGGGCAGCATCGGCGTGCTGGTCCTGGCGCTGCCGTGCTTTCACCTGCTGGCCGAAGGCGGCTACGGGGCCAAGGTCGCGGCGCTGCTGGTGCTCAACCTGTGCCTGGCCGCGCTGCTGGGCTGCATTTTCGCCGCCGTGCCGGCGCTGTTCGACACCCGCGTGCGCTTTACCGGCATGGCGGTCAGCTACAACGTGTCGGTGGCGCTGTTTGCCGGCACCGCGCCCATGCTCAATGCCTGGCTCATCCAGCGCACCGGCAATGCCATGATGCCGGCCTACTACCTGATGCTGGGCGCGGCGGTGGGCATCGTGGCCCTGCTCCACAGCCGCGACCGCACCGGCCAGCCCATGCCGGGCGACGAGGCACGGCCCTGAAGCGGCGCGGCCGCCGCGCCTTCAGGCGCGCTGCGCCGCCGCCCCGCCGGGCTCCGGCATGGGGGCCTGGCGGCACTTCGAGGCGAAGCCGGCCACCGCTTCGGTGCACACGTCGTCCAGCAGCCACTGGCGGAAGCGTTCCAGCACCGGCGAGTAAGGATGGTCCGGCTTGACCAGCAGGCTGAAGCGCGGAATGTGCCCCAGCGGCAACTGCTTGAGCAGGTCCATGCCGAAGGGCGCCGCCAGCCGGCCGGCCTTCACGTTGCGCACGGCGTCGGCATACGAGATGAAGCCCACGCCCAGCCCCGCGAGCACCGCCTCCATCATGGCGGCGTGCGTGTGCAGCCGCATGATGGGCTGCGCGGTCCGCTCGTGCACGCCCAGCAGGTCGAGCGTGTCTTCCCAGAGCGTATTGGCCACCAGCGAGGAAATCACGCTGTGCTTCAGCAGATCGCGCGGCTCATCCACGGGCAGGCGTTCCAGCAGGGCCGGCGTGGCCACCAGCACTTTCAGGTCGTCCAGCAGCGGCGTTTCCACATAGCCGGCGGGCGCGCTGTAGGCCCAGTGGATGGCGGCGTCCATGCCCTTGGCGTCGAGCTCCACCAGATCCACGCCCACCGCCATGCGGAAATCCAGCTCGGGCATGGAGGCAGTGAACTGCCCCAGCCGCGGCACCAGGAATTCCGTCGCGAAGTACGGGCTGACATAGAGATAGAGCTGCTGGCCGCGCGCGGCCTGCAGGGCCTGCACGCCTTCGGCGAAACGGTCCAGCCCGTCGCGCACGTGCGGGTAGAGCGCCTGCGCCGCCGCCGTGGGCTTCAGGCTGCGCACGTCACGGTGAAAAAGCTGCCGCGCCAGGTGCGATTCCAGATGCTTGAGCTGCTGGCTTACCGCCTGCGGCGTCAGGCAGAGCTCGCCCGCGGCCTGGCGGATGGAGCCCTGCCGCATCACGGCTTCGAAGATGCGCAGGGTATTCAGGGGAGGAAGTCTATAACGCATGGCCCAGCTTCGGCGTGGCCGCGCGGCGCAAGGCGCGCGGAGTCGGGATAGGTGGAAGATGATAGTCCGCTTCGCGCGCGCCGGGGCGCGATCGGGCCCTCTTTCCGGCGGCGCGCGCCTGTCTCTCGCGGGGAAGCCGCGGCGCAATCCGCCGCGCGCCCGGCGCGAGCCCCCGCGTCGCACCCATATGGTGCGCTTTCACCCGAAACGCGCTGAAATTTTTACGCCGCGCGCGTAACCATTGCGACAAGGTTGCGGCGGCAAACTGGTTTCACCGCGCCAGAAGCAGGGCGCTTACCGCAGAGGTTCCAACATGAACAGACTCGCCAGAATCGCCATGGCCGGCGGCATCGCGGCTCTCCTGTCGCTGGGCGCCGCGGCCATGCCCGCCGCCGCGCACACCTCCGTGTCGATCAGCATCGGCGCGGCGCCGCCGCCTCCCCGCGTCGAGGTCGTGCCTCCGCCCCGCGCCGGCTATGTCTGGGCGCCGGGCCACTGGGAATGGCGCGGCAACCATCATGTGTGGATAGGCGGCAACTGGCTCAGGGCGCGTCCGGGCTATGTGTACCACGCGCCCGAATGGCGCCGCGCCCAGGGGCGCTGGGTGTATGCCGCCGGCCGCTGGGACCGCGACCGCGACGGCATCCCCAACCGCTACGACCGGCACCCGGACAACCGTCGCCGCGGATAGCCCCGGCCCGCCGGCGAGCGGCAGCGGCCGCCCCGGCCGGCGGGCCGGGGCGCCTCGTCGGCGCTGGCTTCAGCGCAGGAACCCCGTCGAGATCCAGGGTATGGCCGCCACGATGACGGTGCCCGCGGCGATCGAGCACATATAGCCGATGATGGGCCGGATGCCGGCGTCGGGCGAAACCTTGCCGATGGCGCAGGCCGCGTAGTAGCCCACGCCGAACGGCGGCGCGAACAGGCCGATGCCCATGGCCAGGATGACCACCATGGCGTAGTGCACCTCGTGTATGCCCATCTGGTGCGCGATCGGAAAGAGCAGCGGGCCGAACAGCACGATGGCCGGAATGCCCTCGAGCACGCTGCCCAGCACGATGAAGGCCACGATGGAAACCGCCATGAAGGTATAGGCGCCGCCCGGCAGCCCGCCCATGAACTGGGCGAGCTGGCTGGAAAAGCCCGACTGCGTCAGCGCCCAGGCCATCGCGGTGGCCGTGCCGATGATGAGCAGAATGGCGCCGGACAGGCAGGCGGTATCGACCAGCATGGGCATGAGGCGCCTGGCGTCGAAGCAGCGGTACACCAGCAGGCCCACCAGCGCCGCGTACACAATGCCGATGGTGGACACCTCCGTGGCCGTGGCCACGCCCTCGACCACGGCGGCGCGGATCACGAAGGGCAACGCCAGCGCCGGCAGCGCGACGACGAAACTGCGGCCGATCTCGCGGCCCGTGGCCTTGCGGACCCGGCCCGGGTCGTGGCGGCGGTGCCGCCACCACACCACCATGCACAGCATGGCGCCCAGCACCACGGCGGGCAGCAGACCGCCGGTGAAGAGCGCCGTGATCGACACCCCGGTCACCGAGCCGATGGTGATGAGCACCAGGCTGGGCGGCACGGTTTCGGTCTGCGCGCCCGTGGCCGAGAGCAGGGCCACCAGTTCGCCGTCCCGGGCGCCGCGCTTGCGCATCTCGGGAAACAGCACCGGCGCCACCGCCGCCATGTCGGCCGCCTTGGCGCCCGATATGCCCGACACCACGTACATCGCGCCGATGAGCACGTACGACAGCCCGCCGCGCACATGGCCCAGCAGGCTGGCCAGGAACGCCACCATGCGGGTGGCCATGCCCGTCATCTCGATGAGCAGCCCCAGGAAGACGAAGAGCGGCACCGCCAGCAGGATGAGGTGCGACATGCCCTCGTCCATGCGGCCCACCACCACCATGAGCGGCACGTCGGTGGTCAGCGCCAGGTAGCCGAACGTGGCCAGGCCGAAGGCGAAGGCGATGGGCACGCCCGCGAACACCGAGGCGGCGACGATGCCCACGAAGAAGACCAGCAGGTTGGCGTTGCCCAGCGGCGCGAACGCCGGCTGCAGCAGCGCCATGACGCCGACCACGGCCGCCACCAGCAGCAGCGCCGCGCCGGTGACGCGCCATTGCGCCTGGGCCAGCAAGCGCAGCAGCGCCACCGCCATCATCAGCGCCGTGCCCACCGGCAGCGCGGCGGCGCGCCAGATGTTGGGAATCTCCAGCGCCGCGGTGGTGACGTACTGTTCTTCGAGGGCATAGTCGTAGCCTGGAGCCAGCACCATGAGCAGGAAAGCCAGCGCCGCGGCGATGGCCACCATTTCCAGCACGGCCCGCGCGGCCGGACCGGCGCGGTTGACGAGGGCCGCCATGCGCATGTGTTCGCCGCGCCGCAGGGCCACGACCGCACCCAGCATGGCCAGCCAGAGAAACAGCAGCGAGGCCAGTTCGTCGGACCACACCAGCGGCGTGTGCAGCGCATAGCGCGCCACCACGCCCGCGAACAGGATGACGATCTCGGCCACCACCAGAATGGCGGCCGGGACTTCCACCAGCCAGCCCAGGGCCTGGTCCAGCGCGGCGATCACGCCCTGGCCCTGGGCCGACGCGCGCGCCGGCGCGGCGATGCCGGCGGCCCTCATGACAGGCTCCCCGCGGACTGCTCCAGCAGCGCCCAGGCCCGGTCGCCGTACTTCTCTTTCCAGCCGGCATAGAACCCGGTCTTGGCCAGCGCGGCGCGGATGGGCGCAGGGTCGGGCTGGTTGAACGCCAGCCCTTCCTCGGCGAGCTTGGTCTGGAGCTGGTTGTTCAGGGCCAGCACGTCGGCGCGCTCGGCCATGCCGGCGGCGTCGATGTGGCGGGCGACCACCTCGCGGATGTCCCGCGGCAGCTTCTCCCAGGCGCGCCGGTTGGCCAGGAACCAGAAGCCGTCCCACATGTGGTTGGTAAGCGAGCAGTACTTCTGCACTTCGTAGATCTTGGCGGTCTGGATGATGGCCAGCGGGTTTTCCTGGGCATCGACCACCTTGGTCTGCAGCGCCGAATAGGTTTCGTTGAAATTGATGCTGGCCGGCGACGAGCCCAGCGCCTTGAACATGGAGGTCCACAGCGGGCTGACCGGCACGCGGATCTTCAGGTCCTGGAAGTCGGCCGGGCCGTTGATGGGGCGCGAACTGGTCGTGACCTGCCGGAAGCCGTTATCCCAGATGCGGTCCATGACGTGCAGGCCCTTGGCGCGGATCTCGCTGCGGATGTGGGCGCCGAGCGCGCCGTCCATGGCTTTCCAGACGGCGTCGTAGTCGGGGAAGGCGAAGCCCACCCCGCTGATCGAGGCCGAGGGCACCAGGGTGGACAGGATCAGGCCCGACAGCGTGAAGAACTCCACCGCGCCGGAACGCAGCTGGCTCAGGGTGTCGGTGTCGGAGCCGAGCTGGCTGCTGGGAAAGATGGCCAGCTCGAAGCGGCCGTCCGTATCGCGGGCGATGTTCTGCGCCGCTTCGCGGGCCCGCACGTTCATGGGGTGCGTGGGGGGCAGGTTGTTGGCGTACTTGTACCGGTACTGCGGCGCGGCCAGGGCGCGGTGAAAGGGCGCAACGGCCAATAGCGCCGCGCCGCCCGTGGCGCGCATGAGATTGCGTCGGGTCTTGTCCATGCTGTCTCCTTTGTGTGGAAGGGCGGTCGCCCTGGGGTGTGCCGTGTGCGGCATCTTTGCAATTCTGAATTGCTTGGTCCAATATATGGACCATATAATTCTGTCTGGATTTATTTAAGCATATTGAATATCAAGCGTAAATGCGTAAAATCGGAGGCCAAGTGATCAAGCGTCTTAAAAAGACTGGTCCACAAAATGGACCTTATAAAAGCGATTCTGGAGACAAGGTGCAGGAGATCCCCGCCCAGGTGGAAGGCGCGCAGACCCTGGCGCGCGCCATGCAGGTGCTGCGCGCGGTGTCGCGCGGCGACGGCGCGGGCCTGCTCGCGCTCACGCGCGACACCGGCATGAGCAAGCCCACCGTGCACCGCCTGCTGGCCGCGCTGGCCGCCGAGGGCATGGTCGAGCAAGACCCCGTCTCGCGCCGCTATTACCTGGGCCCCGAGTGCCACGTGCTGGGCAGCATCGCCAGCGCCCGCTTCGGCATCAACCGGCTGGCCGCGCCCATCGTGGCGCGCCTGGCCCACGAATGCGGCGACTCGGCGTTCTTCTCCATCCGGCGCGACGTGTTCGCCGTGTGCGCCATGCGCGAAGACGGCGACTACCCGCTCAAGACCCACGTGCTCATGCCGGGCGACCGACACCCGCTGGGCGTGGGCGCGGGCAGCCTGTCCATTCTGGCTGCGCTGGACGACGACGACGCCGAGGCTTGCCTGCAGGCCAACGCCGCGCTCATCGAGGCGCGCTATCCGCGCTACTCCCTGCCCCTGCTGCGCAGCCTGGTCCGGGAGGCGCGCGAGCAGGGCTACGCCGTGAACCGCGGCCTGGTGATCCCGGGATCGTGGGGCATCGGCATGCCCGTGCGCGACGCCGCGGGGCACGTGCTGGGCGCGCTCAGCATTGCCGCCGTGGAGTCGCGCATGGACGAAGACAGGCTGTTCCAGTTGGCCAAGCTGCTGGCGCGCGAGGTCAGGCGCCTGCAGGCCCAGCTGCATCCGGCGGACCCGCCGAACCGACCCAAGTCCTGAGTCCGCCAGACGGGGCGGGCCTCGGGCACAACCTGAGGAGACAGCAATGAGCAAGCGCGCCGTAATCGTGGGGTGGCAACACATCCCCTTCGGCAAACTGGATGACCCCGACACCGAGAGCCTGATGGCGCGGGTGGCCGGCCCCGCCCTGGAACACGCCGGCCTGGACGCCTCGGCCGTGGACGGCGTCTACGTGGGCGTGATGAACAGCGGCTTTCAGAAGCAGGACTTCCAGGGCGCGCTGGTGGCCACTTCGCTGCCCGCGCTCGCGCACGTGCCGGCCAGCCGCCTGGAGAACGCCTGCGCCACCGGATCGGCCGCGCTGTATGCCGCCATGGACTTCATCGAATCCGGGCGGGGCCGGGTGGCCCTGGTGGTGGGGGCCGAGAAAATGACGGCCCGCCCCACGGCCGAGGTGGGCGACATCCTGCTCAACGCCAGCTACCGCAAGGAAGAAGCCGGCGTGGACGGCGGCTTTGCCGGCCTGTTCGCGCAGATCGCGCAAGCCTATTTCGCCCGCCACGGCGACCAGGGCGACGCGCTGGCGCGCATCGCGGCCAAGAACCACCGCAACGGCGTGGACAATCCTTATGCGCAGCTGCGCAAGGACCTGGGCTTCGATTTCTGCCGCACGGTCTCCGACAAGAACCCCTACGTCGCGCCGCCTTTGCGCCGCACCGACTGCTCCCTGATCTCCGACGGCGCGGCCGCGCTGGTGCTGGCCGACGAAGACACGGCAGCCGGCCTGCCGCGCGCCATCGCGTTCCGCGCGCGGGCGCAGGTCAACGACATCCTGCCGCTCAGCCGCCGCGATCCCACGGCCTTCGAAGGCGCGGCGCGCGCCTGGCGCCAGGCGCTGTCGGCCGCCGGGCTGACGCTCGACGACCTCAGCCTGGTCGAAACGCACGACTGCTTCACCATCGCCGAACTGCTGGAGTACGAAGCCATGGGGCTGGCCCCGCGCGGACAGGGGTACAAAGTGCTGCGCGAGGGCTGGACCGAAAAAGACGGGCGCCTGCCCGTCAATCCTTCGGGCGGCCTCAAGGCCAAGGGCCATCCGGTGGGCGCCACCGGCGTGTCCATGCACGTCATGGCCTGCATGCAGCTCATGGGCGAGGCGGGCGGCATGCAGATCCCCGGCGCTGCGCTGGCCGGCGTGTTCAACATGGGCGGCGCGGCCGTCGCCAACTACGTCAGCCTGCTGGAGCGCCGCAAATGAGCCAGCCGCACACCGCACCCGACGGCGGCGTGGCGCCCGTGTCGCGCCGCGTCATGAACCTCGCCGAATTCCTGGCCCAGGCCGCGCGCCGCCACCCCGCGCGCATCGCCGTCTCCGAAGGCGAGCGCGACATCACCTGGGCCGAGCTGCACGCGCGCTGCGGCGCGCTGGCCGCCGCCCTGGCCGCGCGCGGCATCGCCAAGGGCGACCGCGTGCTGGTGCACGGCCGCAACAGCATCGCCTACATCGAAACCCTGTTCGCCGTGCTGCGCCTGGGCGCGGTATGGGTGCCCACCAATTTCCGCATTTCGCCGGACGAGGCCGCCTATCTGGCCACGGCGTCGGGCGCCAAGGCTTTTCTGTGCGACGGCCTGTTCGAGGCGCACGCGCGCGCGGTGGCCCAAGCCGTGCCGGACCTGCGCCTGCTGGCGCGCCTGGGCGACGGCGAGCTCGGCGAAACCGACACCGCCACGCTGATCGCCGCGCATGCGGCCGAGGCCCGCCCCGCGGCCGGCGTCGAGCGCGACGACCCGTGCTGGTTCTTCTTCACGTCCGGCACCACGGGCCGTCCCAAGGCGGCCGTGCTCACCCACGGCCAGATGGCGTTCGTCATCACCAATCACCTGTGCGACCTCATGCCCGGCACCACGGAGCGAGACGTCAGCCTCGTGGTGGCGCCGCTTTCGCATGGCGCGGGCATCCATTTGCTGACCCAGGTGGCGCGCGCCGCGCGCAGCGTCCTGCCGGGCCAGGACAAATTCGATGCCGAAACGATCTGGTCGCTGGTGGAGCGCCACCGCGTGAGCAACATGTTCACCGTGCCCACCATCGTCAAGATGCTGGTCGAGCACCCGTCCGTGGACCGCTACGACCACCGCAGCCTGCGCTACGTGATCTATGCCGGCGCGCCCATGTACCGCGAAGACCAGAAGCGCGCCCTGGCCAAGCTGGGGCCGGTGCTGGCGCAGTATTTCGGCCTGGGCGAAGTCACCGGCAACATCACCGTGCTGCCGCCTGCGCTGCACCGCGCCGAAGACGGCCCCGAGGCGCGCGTGGGCAGCTGCGGCTACGCCCGCACCGGCATGCAGATCAGCATCCAGGACGACAGCGGCCGCGAACTGCCCGCCGGAGAAAGCGGCGAGATCTGCGTCTGCGGGCCGGCGGTCTTCGCGGGCTATTACGCCAATCCCGACGCCAATGCCAAGTCTTTCCGCAACGGCTGGTTCCGCACGGGCGACCTGGGCTATCTCGACGCCGAGGGCTTTCTCTACATCACGGGCCGCCAGTCCGACATGTACATATCGGGCGGCTCCAACATCTATCCGCGCGAAATCGAAGAAAAAGTGCTCGCCCATCCGGCCGTCGCGGAAGCCGCGGTGCTGGGCGTGCCCGATCCGGTCTGGGGCGAGGTCGGCGTCATGGTGTGCGTGCTGCGCGCCGGCCACGCCCTGGACGAAGCGGCCCTGCTGGAATGGCTCGCGCCCCGATTGGCGCGCTACAAGCTGCCGCGGCGCATCTTCTTCTGGGAAGCGCTGCCCCGGTCGGGCTACGGCAAGATCACAAAAAAGCTGGTGCGGGATGCCTTGTACGAACGCGGCCACCTATCCCAGGCCGCCTGACCCCAAAAGGAGAGCAGACATGCAAGCAACGCAGGAAGCGGTACTCGTGACGGGAGGCGCCTCGGGCATCGGCCTGGCCGTGGCGCAGGGTTTGCTGGAGGCCGGACGCCGCGTGCTGGTGGCCGACGTCGCCCAGGAGCGGCTGGACGCCATCGCCAGTCTCGCGCCGCCCGCGCGGCTCGGGCGCGTTCTCATGGACGTGGCCGACGAAGACAGCGTGTTGCAGGCGCTGGACCGCATGGAGCAGGATTTCGGCCCGATATCCGGCCTCGTCAACTCAGCCGGCATCGGCCGCGACGTGCCGTTTCTCGACACCGACACGGCCCTGCTCAGGCGCATTCTGGAGGTGAACCTGGTGGGCTCCTTCGTCGTGGCCCGCGAAGCCGCGCGCCGCATGCGCGAGCGGCGCCGAGGCGCCATCGTCAACATCGCCTCGGTGTCCGGCCTGCGCGGCAATGCCGGCCGCGCCGCCTACGGCGCGTCCAAGGGAGGCGTGGTCACGCTTACCCGCGTCATGGCCGTGGAACTGGCCGCCTACGGCATCCGCGTCAACGCCGTCGCGCCCGGCCCCGTCGAAACCCCGCTGGTGTCGCAGATGCACACCAGCAAGGCGCGCGAAGCCTGGGAAAGTGTCGTGCCCCAGCACCGCTACGCCGCGCCCGAGGAACTCAACGGCGCCGTGTCCTGGCTGCTCGACGACAGCCGTTCCAGCTACGTGACCGGGCAGATCATCTGCGTGGACGGCGGCTTCACCGCCGCCGGCATGCTCGCCCACTGAAGCCAGCGACCACCCCTCGTTCCACGAACTGCGCCACAAGCGCGGGGAGCCCTGCAATGCGATACACCACCGTGCATCGTTCCGGAGGCGGCGTCCTGCCGCGTCCCCGGACCCTCATCCACCCGGGCGCCTACAACCCGGTGCGCATCCACAGCTGCACCGCCCCGCGGGGGCGTCACATCCGCCTGGCGCTGCGGCCGGGCGCCACCCTCTACGACGCCCTGGTCGGCCCCCTGGCCGGCGCCGGCGTCGCCTGCGCATCCATGACCCTGCTGGGCGGCGCCTTCGCGCGGCTCGACTATTGCACCGCGCCGCCCGATCCCTCCCGCCAGGCCGTGGTCGCCTACACCGCGCCCATCGAGGCCGGCGCGGCCGACCTCGTCTTCGGCAACGCCACCCTGGGCGCATCCGACAGCGGCGCGCCCCTGGTGCATTGCCACGCCGTCTTCCGCGACCGGGCCGGCCGCCTCGCCGGCGGCCACATCGTGCCGCAGACCAGCATCATCGGTCCCCGCGCCATCGCCGTACTCGCCACCTCGCTGGACGGCTTCGAGCTGCGGGCCCGCTACGACGAAGAAACCCACATCCGGCTGCTGCAACCCTTCAGGGGAAACCTCCATGGACGACGCTGAAATCGAGCGCGGCAGCATGGGCCGCGTCGCCTACGCCCGCATCGGCCCCAACGAAGACCTGGTGCGGGGCGTGGAGAAATTCTGCCTCTCGCTCGGCTTTCGCCACGCCTTCGTGCGCGGCGCCCTGGGCAGCCTGGTCGACGCCTGCCTCTACACCGCCCAAGGCGACTACCGCTGCATCGCCGGCCCCGCCGTGGAAATCGTCAGTCTCGCCGGCGAAGTCCGGGCCCAGCCGGATGGCTCCCTGCGCGCCAGCCTGTCGGGCGTGGTCGCCGACCCGCGGGGCGAGGTGCATGGCGGGCCTTTCGTGCCGGGCGCCAACCCCATCTGCATGACCTTCGAGGTCACGCTGGAGGAATGGCTGCCGGCGGGGTAGAGGGCAAGACGCGCGGCGCGGCGGCCGGAAACGGCGGCGGCGCCGGGCGGCCGCCGTTTTCCCCGGGCGCGGCAGCGTAGGGCCGGATTCCCCGCCACGACTGCTTCGGCGAAACCGCCCGTGGTTTGTAGGGGCGTGCGCCAGGTTGCTATAAAGAGGTCTACGGTATCTCTCCAGGGTCAGCACATGTCCATGCAAACACTGAGCCGGTGCGGCGTCGCGCTGTTTCTCGCCGCGCTGGTATCCGGCTGTTCTTTCTTCGGCTCCGGCGATTCGGACCGCGAGCGAACCGCGGCCCGTGTCAGCGACGAATGCAGAGGGAATCGCAGCCGCTGCCTCTACGAGGGCTCATACGAACCGGGAGAGCGCGACTACGCCGAAGAAGAAGCCAAGCGGCTCAACCGCGCGGAATCCGCGCGGCTGCGGCGGGTATTCGGCAACTGAGCGCGCGGGGCTTGCGCGCAGGCGTCCCGTCCGCCTTTCGCATGACGCCGGCTTTTCCGGCGTTATCGCATTTCGAACGCTTCCTGATGAAAGCCCTCGCCGGCCCCTCCGGCCCGCCGCCACGCGCGGCGCAGCGTCCTGGCCAGCCCCGGCGGGCCGCAGAACCAGATGTCCTGCGCGTGCCCGGCGGCGTCCGACGCCAGTCGGGAGGCGTCCAGGCGCTGGCCCGCATGGCTGTCGTGCACCGTCAGCGCGACGGACGGCAGGGCATTGCACAGCGCGCGCAGGCGCGGGACGAACGGATCGGCGCCCGCGTCGCGCACGCAATAGTGCAGATGCGCCCGGGGCGCGCCGGCCGGATCGGCCTGCATCGATTCCAGCCAGGACAGAAAAGGCGTGACGCCGATGCCGCCCGCGATCCAGACCTGGGTCGTGCCGGACTCCGGGGGCGCCGGCCGGAAGCAGCCGTAGGGGCCTTCGACCGTGATCCGTTGTCCCTCCTGCACGCGGGCGGCCAGGCCGCGCGTATAGTCGCCCAGCGCCTTGATCTGGAAAGCGATCCGGCGGTCCGGTCCGGGCGCGCTGGCAATGGTGTAGGGATGGGCGCCTTCGCGCTCGTCCAGCGTCAGGAACGCGAACTGGCCCGGCTTATGCCCCGGCCAGCCGGCATCGAGTTCGCACACGACTTCCAGCACGCCGGGATCCTGGCGCCGCACGGCGGCCACCGTGCCCGCGTGGCGGCGTCGCCGCCCGATGCGGCCGGCCAGCGCGGACACGGCGCCCCAGGTGCCGCCGGCCATCAGCAGCCCCAGCAGCGCGCCGGTGACGCCCTGCCAGTGCATGCGCGGCAAGAGCGCCGCGGCATGCGACACCAGCGCCAGGTAGAGCAGCGGCATGGCGCGATGGACCCAGCGCCATGCGTGATACGGAAAGCGCCGCCACAGCGTGATGACCAGCATGGCCAGCAACAGATACAGCCCCCATTCGCCCAAGTCCTTGGCGTAGCCGCGGACGCTGTCGAACAGCGTGACGGACGCCGGATGCGGCGGTCGGCCGGCAATGCCGGCCAGCGCGTTCAACGGGCCTTTGGAAAGCTCGATCAGCCAGTGCGCCAGGCCCGTGGCCACGGCCAGGATGCCTGCCCATTTGTGCAGGCGGTAGACCTTGTCCATGCCCCCGAGCGGACGCTCGAGCGGGCGCGGGCGCAGCGCCAGGATCATCGCGAGCGACATCAGGCCGATGGACCAGATGCCGGTAAGGTACAGGCCCTGCTGGCGCAGCAGCCACGGCCAGCCGCCTTGCAGCGGCGCCTGCCAGGCGAGATCCCATCCCCAGGCCAGCGTGAGGGCGCCCAGGAACAGGCCGATAGCGGTACGGGTATGCATGATGAAACGTGTCCGGTGCAACGGCGGCCCCGCGCGGGCGCGCGGGCCGCAAGAAAGGGGGGGCGGACGGCGGGGCGCGCGGCCGCCGTAGGCGTCAGTCGTCGAACTTGGTGCGTTCGATGGCGCCGGTATGCGCGTTGACGTAGAGCTTCACCCGCTGGGCCTGCGCGTCGCGCGCCTTGGCCTCGTAGCGGCCGTGTTCCAGCTCGATCTCGGTGACGTCGCGGTAGCCGGCCGCCGTGATGGCGTCATGGATCTGGCTGATCGACAGTATCGAGGCCGGCGCCGTGCGCGCGGCCGGCGCGGGAGCGGGGGCGGGAGCCTGCGTCTGGGCGTGGGCGGCCAGGGCGGCGGCGCCGAGGACGGCGCCGGAGACGAGGGTGCGGATGAGCTTCATGTGGGACTCCTTGGTCTTGCGGATTGAGATCGAATCGATCGGGACAGGTCTTGCAGACCCTGGACGACATTATGGAAACCTCCTCATGAACCCGGTCTGAAGCCCCCGTTCACCCGCCGTTCATGTTGGCCGCGGTATAACGTGCGGCACATCCGCCGCATTGCCGGCATGTCTTCCCGATGAGCCGATCTCCCGTCCGATTCCCCATGCCGCTGCGTTCCTGTCTTGCGATTCTCCTGTCGTGCGCGACGCTGGTCGGGCCGTCTCCCGCAAGGGCCGACGACGATCACGATCGCGCGCGCGAGGCCCTGCAGGAAGGAAAGATCCTGCCGCTGCGCACGGTGCTCGACATCGTCGAGCGCAGTTATCCCGGGCAGGTCGTCAAGGTAGAATTCGAGGAAGACGACGGCGAATATCTCTATGAGATCCGGCTGCTGCAAGCGAGCGGCAATCTGCTCAAGCTGAAGATCGACGCCCGCGACGGCCGGGTGCTGGGCGTCAAGGGCAAGCATATGCAATTCCGGGACGACGACTGATGCGCATCCTGCTGATCGAGGACGAACCGACACTGGCCGCGCAGCTCGAGCGCGCCCTGGACGACGCCGGCTACACCGTGGACCGCGCCGCCGACGGCAAGACCGCCCACTACATGGGCGAAGTGGAAACCTACGATGCCGTGGTGCTGGACCTGGGCCTGCCCGTGCTGGACGGTCTCACGGTGCTCAAGCGCTGGCGCGCCGCCGCGCGCAACATGCCGGTGCTGATCCTCACCGCGCGCGACAGTTGGCACGAGAAGGTCGCCGGCATCGACGCCGGCGCCGACGACTACCTCGCCAAGCCGTTCCACATGGAAGAGCTGCTGGCGCGCGTGCGCGCCCTGATCCGGCGCGACAGCATGCACGCCAGCGCGCAATGGCGTTGCGGTCCGCTCATGCTGGACACGCGGCAGGCCAGGGTGACGCTGGACGGCGTCGCGGTTTCGCTCACCAGCCACGAATTCAAGGTGCTGGCCATGCTGATGCAGCATGCCGGCGAGGTCGTGTCGCGCCAGCAGCTGGTCGAGCATCTCTATGCGCAGGACTTCGACCGCGACTCCAACACCATCGACGTATTCATCGGCCGGCTGCGCAAGAAACTTCCGCCCGACACCATCGAGACCGTGCGCGGGCTGGGCTACCGGCTGGCGGGCGGATCATGAGCGCCGCCGCGCCGCGGCGCCCGCGGGCCGGGCTGGACGGCGCCGGGTCGCTGCGCTGGCGCCTGCTGATCGGCACGCTGGCCTGGATCTCCCTCTCCGTCATCGTGGCGGGCTGGGGCCTGGCCAACCTGTTCCGCCAGCACATCACCGAACAACTGCGTTCGGAGCTGATGCTGCACCTGAACCAGCTCACGGCCGCCGTCAACCTCGGGCCCGCCGCGCAGGTGCGGGTGTCCCCGCCGCTCAGCGACCCGAGATTCGACCAGCCGCTGTCCGGCCTCTACTGGCAGATCGACCGCCTCGGCCCCGGCCCCCGCGCCGGCGTCGCGCGGTCCCGCTCATTGTGGGACCAGACCCTGCCCGCTGCGCCGCCCGGCGCCGAAAACGGATACGAGCTGACGGGCCCCGAAGGGCGCGACCTCTACGCCGTGGCGCGCCTGCTCACGCCCGCCGAAACCGACGCGCCCCGGCTGCGGCTGGTCGTGGCCGCCGACCGCACCGTGCTGGCCGAACCCATGGAGCGCTTCACCCACATACTCGTTATTTCGCTCGGCGGCCTGGCCGGAGGGCTGGTGCTGGCCGCCATCATGCAAGTGGTCATCGGACTGCGCCCGCTCGCGCGCCTGCGCCGCCAGCTCGCGCAGCAGCCGCCCGGCAGCAGCATGCGCATCGAAGGCCGCTACCCCGACGAAGTGCAGCCCCTGGTGGACGACTTCAACCGCGTACTCGCCGTCAACGACGAGATCATCCAGCGCGCCCGCACCCAGGCCGGCAACCTCGCCCACGCGGTCAAGACCCCGCTGGCCATTCTCGCCAACGCCGCGGCCGCCGAACGCGGGCCGCTGGCGGACCTGGTGCGCGAACAGGTTGGCGTGGCGCGCCGGCAGATCGACCATCACCTGGCCCGCGCCCGCGCCGCGGCCTCCTCGGGCGCGACGGACCTGCGCACCCCCGTGCGCGAGCCCCTGGAAGGGCTGCTGCGCGCCATGCGGCGCCTGCACGCCGACCGCCAGCTCGACATCGCGCTTGCCGTGAAGCCGGCCGACCTGTGCTTTCGCGGCGAACTGCACGACTTCCAGGAGATGCTGGGCAACCTGCTCGACAACGCCTGCAAATGGGCCAGGCGGCAGGTGCGCGTCACCGCCCGGCGCGATGCCCGGGGCCGTCTCTCCATCCACGTCGACGACGACGGCCCCGGCATTGCCGACACCGAACGCGAGCGCATCTTCAAGCGCGGCGTGCGCGTGGACGAACAACAGCCCGGCTCCGGCCTGGGCCTGGACATCGTGCGCGACCTGGCCTGCACCTATGGCGGCGACGTCCAGGCGCTCAGGTCGCCGGATCTGGGCGGGTTGAGGGTGATGTTGATATTGCCGGCGGCTTGAGGGCTGGCAGGCCATGACAACGGCGCGCTCCCCCCGGCGTGTCGGCATGTGTGCACCCATGCTTTCGGAACCTCTGCTGTTCAAGAAGATTAAAACGGGCAGGGCCGCCATTGGCATTTTGGGCAAGCGACAATGCGCTTGCCTTCAAGCCAGATAATCTGCATTCATTTTCCGTTTTTACAGGCGCCGGGCACGGAACGCCTGTGCGCCGTTTGTATTTCATATGGTGCGGATCATTGGTTTTTTCTTCCTTTATAAATTTTCTTTTTTAAATCACCTCGATCAACTTGTTGGTATTCGGAGATTTTCATGTCTGCGTGGACGCGCTGGCGATTATTCTGAATGCCGCCAGGTAGGGCTGTCGCATTATTCTTGCGGTGCCACGGAATCGTCTTATGGGTTTCGTCGCCTTCTGCACGTTCGTCTCGGGGCTGGTGAGACACAGTTCTGTATTACAGAAAAATTATTCGTGGGATTGGTCTTATATCTTGCGAATTTACGCGCTGATCGTACTTGTACTAGGTTTTCTTCGCTGGGTAGATCATCCGCGCTGACTATCATGGCCACCAGCGCACTCCACAGTAATTTTCCGGTAGTCGTTAACGATATTCACGGAGAATCCGCACGTTTTGGAGGCGAAAATTGGAAGGTGTTCATGATCTCGTCGAAACGGAATTCACTTTTAACCCAGTCATATGCCGTGGCGCTATTCGCTCAAGCAGTCTCGGTTTGCAGCGCTTCTGCGCAGAGCTACGACCAGACCATCAACGCCAATCAGTCGAGTATGGTCCTTCTCGCCAAGCCCGGGACGACCGTACTCGTGGCGCCGGGCGCCGAGATTTCCGTGGCCTCCTCCTTGGGATTTGGCGGTGCTAATGGGATACAAGGGGCACCGGGCGATACCTGGATCCTCACGAACCAAGGCTCCGTCGAGGCGCCCTCGGACGGGATTAGCCTGGACGGTCCCGGCAGCGGCGTCATCAACCATGGACAGATCTCCGGCAGGGTGGGGATTTGGAGCAAATCGGACCTGTTCGTGCGAAATGAAGCCGGAGGCAGGATCTCCGGCAAAAATGCCGGCGTGCAAACCTACGGACCGCTTACGCTCGACAATGCGGGATCCATAATATCGGAATTCGCCGCGGTTGAAGGCCGCCAGCGGTCAGGCAGGTTCGGCGCCGACATCCGGAACACCGGCACCCTTCAGGGCCGCCAGGTGGGCATTCGCCTCTTAGGCAACTCCGATCCCGGGTCCACCAACACGATCCGGAACTTCGACGGCGGCCAGATCCTGGCGACTGATGCCATAAGCGTGGGGCTGTATGCGGAGCTCGGATCGAGCACCGTCACCAATGGACGCGGCAGTATCATCAAGGCAGGGTTGCATGGGATTCATGGCGCGAACCTGTCGACCGAGATTCTGCTCAACAATTGGGGCGCCATCGAGGGCACGAACGGCCTCGGCGTCTGGACCTACGGCGGGGGCATGATCACCAATTTCGAAGACGGCGTGATCTCGGGCCTCGGGGGCGTCTCCTATACGCGCAGCCGGTATGGCGATGTCGACCTCACCAATGACGGAACCATCACCGCAACCGGGACGACTTTCATCGGAGGCGACGGCCTCGAGGCGGGAGTGGGCGCAGGCGTCTACGTTGGCGCGGCCGCCGCGGGCGGTTCGATCCGCAACCTCGCCGGTGGCATTATCCAGGGCGGCGCATATGGCATCTATAGCGGCAGCGCGCTCGAGCCCGATGATGCGCCGGCGATGTCGATCGTCAATGCCGGCACCATCCAGGGCGACACTGGTATTTCGGTCAATGATGCGCCCGCATTCATCACCAATTCCGGAACGATTGCCGGGTCCGGCGGCGTCGCCATCCGCTTTGATCAGACGCGCGCGAGTTCCAACTCGCTGACGCTGGACACCGGCTCCGTTCTGCATGGCAAGGTACTGGGTGGCGCAGGCAGCGACAGCCTCCTCCTTCTCGGAAGCGGCATCGAGGACGGCGGCAAGTTCCAGAATTTCGAAACCTTGAACATCAACGGCGCGGCCTGGAGGCTCACAGGCGATTCCTCATTCTCGCAATCCTCCAACGTGACGGCAGGCCGCCTTACCGTCAACGGCACGCTCAGCTCGCCCTCGGTGTCCGTGAAGGCCGGGACGATCCTCGGCGGCGGCGGAACCATAAACGGCAATGTCTCTAACCTTGGCACCATCGCTCCCGGAGCCGAGGGAGAGGTCGGCACATTGACCGTCAATGGCGACCTCGTCCTGGCGTCAAGCTCCGCCCTCAATTTCCAGCTTGGGCGGCCAAGGCTGGTCGGGCAGCCGCCAGACGAGGAAGGCAGCAGCGCGCTGAATGACCTGGTCAACGTCAGCGGCGATCTGACGCTGGACGGCGTCCTGAATGTCAGCTCGACCACCGGCAGCGCTTTCGGCGCCGGAATATACAGGTTGATCAACTATGGCGGCACGCTGACGGATAACGGCCTGGCCTTGGGGGCCATGCCGGCGGGGAGTTCCAATTCCATTCAGACATCGGTGGCTGGCCAGGTCAACCTCATCAACGCCTCGGGGCCGGCCCTGCGGTTCTGGGATGGAGACGCGGGCTCCAAATTCAATAGCGTCATCGACGGCGGCAACGGCATCTGGCACGCGTCCGGTGGCAACGACAACTGGACAGAGAAGACCGGAGCCCTCAACGGCGCCTTTAGCGATGGCGCCTATGCCGTATTCAGCGGCGCGGCCGGCACCGTGACGGTCGATAACACGCACGGCCCCGTCATGGTGGGGGGCATGCAGTTCGCGACGAGCGGCTATCGCATCCAGGGCGGCGCCGTTACCTTGCTGAGCGGCGAAACGCCGATACGAGTGGGCGATGGCAGCGCGTCCGGCGCGAACTTCGCGGCGAAAATCGCCTCCCCGCTCGTCGGCGACGGCATGTTGGTGAAAGCGGACGGCGGCACGCTGGTCCTCAGCGGCGCCAACAACCATACCGGAGGTACATCGATCGAAGGCGGCACCTTGCAGATCAGCGCCGACGCCAATCTTGGCGCGGCTGGCGGCAAACTCGCCTTCGACTTCGATGGCGGGGTGCTGCACACCACATCCAGCTTCGGCATGTCGCGCCCGGTCGCTCTCAATACCACCGGCTTTTTTGACGTGGACGGCGGAACCACGCTGGACCTTGCCGGATCCGTGTCGGGCGCCAGCGATCTGATGAAACTCGGCGGCGGCGCCCTTGCCTTGACGGGGGCCAATGCCTACCGGAACACGGGCGTGCTCGCGGGCACGCTGATCGGCGACTCGAACTCGATTTCCGGAAGCATTGGCAACGCGGGGATCGCCATCTTCGACCAGTCCACCAGCGGAACCTTTGCGGGAAACATCGCCGGCCTCTCGCAAACACAAGGGGTGATGGTGAAGAGGGGAGGGGGAACGCTGAGGCTTTCGGGCAATTCGGCCCTCGACTGGACGGTCGACGACGGAAAACTGATCTCCTCGGCCGAGCGCTTCGACGGTAACGTGCACCTCCGTGGCGGTACGATGACGTTCGACCAGGACGTGAATGCGAGCTATGCCGGCCTTATCTCCGGCAGCGGCACCCTGGAAAAGGCAGGCAGGGCTGCGTTGCTTCTGCTGGAAGACAATGTGGCCTTTTCGGGCCTGACTGCCGTCAATGCGGGAACCCTCTACGTGAACGGCACGCTGGGAGGATCGGTCGCTGTCGCCAGCGGGGGCACGCTCGGCGGAGCCGGGACGGCAGGCTCCACGACGATCGAAGCAGGCGGCGTTCTGTCGCCGGGGCAGCCCTTGCTGAGCAAGGACTCGATCGGCGGCGAAACACTCGGCACTTTGGCCGTAAGTGGCGACTTGACGTTCAAGTCCGGATCGACGTTCTCGGTCGATATTTCGCCTTCGGCGTCAGACCGTGTCAACGTTTCCGGTTCGGCCACGATCGAGGGAGGCAATGTCGCGGTCGAGAAGATCGGCGGGGTCTATGTGCCGGGAAGCCGTTGGACGATACTCAATGCGAGCGGCGCCGTTTCGGGAGCTTTCGGTTCGATTTCCGAAAACCTGCCCTACGTCGGGCTGATGCTCGAATATGATCCCAACAACGTCTATCTGCATATTCAGCGAAACGACATCGCATTCTGCCTGCCCGGCTTCAACCACAATCAATGCGCGATAGCCAATGGGGTGGAGAGCCTCGGCCAGGGCGATGCCCTCTACGACAACGTGGCTTCCCAAACCGACGGGAAGGCGGCGGCTTATGCCTTCGACCAGCTTTCCGGAGAAATCCACGCATCGGCAAAGGCCGCCATTTTCGATGACAGCGGCTTTATACGCGGCGCGATGAACGAACGCCTGCGCCATGCCTTTGGCGCAGTGGGCACGGCCGGCACACCGGCTGCGGGTGGCGCGGGTACGGCCGGCGCAGCGGCGCATGGCGAGCGGGCGGCGGTCTGGGCGCAGGGTTTCGGCGCGTGGGGACATGTCGATGGCGACGGAAACGCCGCCCGCATGTCCCGGTCTATCGGAGGCATTTTCATCGGCGCGGATGGTGCAGTGAGCGATCATTGGCGCGTGGGCGCTTTGGGCGGTTACTCCGAGACCGATCTCCGGGTCGGTGGCCGTTCCTCGTCGGCCGACAGCGACAACTATCATCTCGGCGCATATGCTGGCGCGCAACGGAACAATCTCTCCTTCAGGAGCGGCGTTGCCCTGACCTGGCATCGGCTGTCGACGAAACGGTCGGCGGTCTTCCCAGGTTTCCAGGATCATCTGTCGGCCGATTATTCTGCCCGGACCACGCAGGTCTTCGGAGAATTCGGATACCGCTTCGATCTCGGCCGCACAGCGCTTGGCGCGGCGGCACTCGAACCATTCGTCAATCTCGCCTATGTCAATCTCGACACCGACGGCTTCACCGAGCGGGGAGGCATTGCGCGGCTCTCATCGCGCAGCGCCAATGACAGCGTTACCTACACCACGCTGGGTCTGCGTGGGCAGACGACCCACACCTTCGATAATGGCGTTTCCGTCCTTGCTCGCGGCGCCCTCGGCTGGCGCCATGCGTTCGGCGATGTCCGCCCGGACTCGAACTTTGCATTTGCGGGCGGTTCCGCATTCGATATTCTCGGGACCCCCATTGCGAAGAACGCCTTGCAGCTTGAGGCGGGCTTCGACGCCAAGGTCTCCAAAACCATGATCCTCGGGCTCTCATACATGGGGCAGATCGCAAACTTGCAACAGGAGCATGGATTAAAGGCGAATATGAGCTGGCGCTTCTGAATCCCTGGCGCCAGCTCGTCAAAGAAGATGCCGCCCGCCGTGACGCCGCTCCTGAATCCCGGCAGGCGGCCGGCATGAGTTTCGGCTTGCGCATAAAACTATTGCGCAGCTCTTCGGTATTGGCCCGCAGTGACGTGCCTTCGGGAAATCCGTACAGGTCAGAACCGGAGGTAAGGCTGCTTCTCAGCGAGTGGCAGGCGGGGGGCGACATATATCTCGCCAGCCTGACGTGTCGGAGGCGACCTTTTACACGTGGAAGAAGTACGCTGATTTCGGCGTGAGCGGGCTGCCTGCCGGGCCAGGGTTGTTCAGAGCCTGCGTCGCCAGGGCTGCTTTTTTTAATAAGAGGGGCGGCCCGGCTGCTGCAGATCCGTGCCGGAACAAGCGTTCGTACATCCATCCATCATTGGTCAGCACGAGCGCGGCCTTGCCTTGAATGTTGCCTTGCGTCTGGCCGGCGCCGTCCTGTTGCCGAGCATCGCCTTGGTTTCGGTATCCTGCTTGTTCAGCAGCCCGGCATCGACCAGCGCAACCGCACGCGCCTTGCTTTCGTTCCCCCAGGGATTCTGATTCGCCAGGGTGAACGGCACTTCCTTGGCCGGGGTATCAGGCACAGGCGGACTCACTTCTGACTTCTCAAGATGGGCCTGTCCTCCGGCGAGCTTCAGGACTTCTACGAGTTTGCCCGTGAGCACGGCAATAAGGAGACGCCCTCGGGTTGCCCTTGAGGGGCAACTTTATGGGAACAACATGGCGGGCTGGCGTCCGCTGATCGCCCGTCACATGAATCAAGTTGCACCCAGCGCGGAGGCTCTGCAGCCCCGAGGACTTGATACCAGGGTGTCCCCCGAGGGTGAGCAGATGGTGCGCATTTAGGGAGTCTGGATGAGTACCCGAGCAGCAGCCCGAGCGGGGTTCATCTAAAGCGTAGAGCGGGGGGTGAGGGCCGTGGTGATCGGCGTGGTAATTTCACCACTGCCACACTCCACCCTCTCTAGTATTCATGCGGCTTTGCGCGCCGCTATGAGGTCGATGGTGCCCGGGGCTGGAATCGAACCGGCACGCCTTGCGGCGGGGGATTTTGAGTCGGTGATTTACAGTGTTTCTACAGGGAAATGGGGCGAATTCTAGCGTAGGTTGAAATAGGTAAAACCAGTTTCAAATCAGTAGGTTAGCGTATTTTAGCTGAATTGGTGAAAACTGGTCGCTGTACCTGTACTGTACTGAAACTTAGGTACAGTTTGGACATTGAAATGTCCGCCTCGATGACTGCGCTCGACCCATTGTAGACATTCACTTACACTTGAGTTAACCGCGTGGTAGCCAGCCATTGTTGATCTCGCACCAATCGTGAAGAATGATTATTTGCTCAAGTTCGTAGAGGGCGCGAAACAGATCGCCGTAGACCTTACGGTCGCTGAAGTTGGCGAGGGAGCGGGTTATCTCGGTGTTGATAAGGAACTCGTGAGCCATGTTGTTCCGGTGATCTACGACGCTCTCCAAGAATCGGATGAAATCTGGTCGGACTCCTCTATCCCTGAGCTCGTTTTTGGTTTTGCCAAGTGTCCAGTGCTCCATTTCTTCATGTGAGACATTGAACTTTCGAGCGAGCAATCCTTTGAGGCCAAACTCCAGTATCTGGGCCTTTCCCATGAAGATTGCGTACTGCTCAAGCGCGCTCCGATCCTTGTACTGATCAAGCCTAGCAAAAACCTCTGCCTTGATCTGCTCTCCGGACATTTCAGCAAATTCGGTCATTCTAGAATCTCCGCAATAGCAATCAGTTCTTAACGAAAACGTTAAGCCGACCGCCGCAGGCGTGTCAGCTTGAGCGAAAGTCGAATGGCTGCTCCTGGCCGATCTGCGATTGTCGCTCTTCGACCCATAACGGACTGTTATTTAAATAACTCACATTGACGGCCAGACCAGACCTATTGGGCATTTAGGTGTTTAAAGTCTGCTGCAGTGAGCGACGAACGGTGAACCAATTTACGTGACAATATATCTTGACGAATGGCGGCTACGAACTCACCCATGGCTTTTTCCTTCTGTTCGTCGGAATGTGTTTGAGCGGAGTGGACTGTTCCCAGAAATGCGTAGCCTTTGCGAATAACCTCATCTGGGCAGTAGAGCCATGCAGTGTTGAGCTGGTTCAGAAACTCGCCTCTCAATTGCGGCGCGTTTGTAGCCCCAACGTAGAAACCTCTTAATGAACGTAGTAGTTCCTTATAGCTCGCCTCCTTTCTCTGGTATTGATCAGCAACTCGCTTCCGCCACTCGTTCACGAACCAGGCAACAACAGCGCCGACCAGCGGCACAGCAAACTTCCAGAAATCTGGAGAGGAGATGACTTCCTTGATAAGGCCCATAGTTTCAATTTTTAATTGTATAGACAGCCAGGTTGTTATTAAATATACCGCCCAATCTGTTGAAAATATAGCAGATCGTCTAGAAGTGTATTGACCCAGCGGAACCTGCTCAGCTGGGGATGCGGACATTCCAGCAAAAGCCACGATCGTCTGCTGATGGCCGACATCTGACGGATCTGAATCAGCACCTTTACAAGAATTCCCCTCACCTTTAAACATGGGTGCACATGTAATGCAAATCCCGGCGACAGCCTATCCTGCACTAGTCCCCAAATCCTAAATTTCTTCGTCATGACGAAGACTTTGGGAGCGTTAACGCGTCAGCGCGCGGCTGCACAAACTCTTGCAGGCTGATCTGACCATCGATGAAACGCTGGGCGTGGGCCTCATCTGCTTCACTGAGCGAGAAACCTTCTAGATTGACGGAGGCCCGCGCGTAGTTAACAGCCGATTGGCGTCGACCGCGTTCGGCATCTGATATGGTTTTGTGGGGCTGTAACCCGCATTTATCTTCGCCAGCCATGGTGTCCCCTTGCTGTAGGTAACTCGATTTTACAAGAGGTACGAGTATTTTGGTTTAGGTACACGCAACCTCCAGGGCGCTGCGCTGAAATTGTCTTGTTTTACTTGCTATGGATCGCCTGTATTGGCCGCGTACTAGCCTGCGTCGTAGTTTGCCAAGTGGATACGTAGCCTCAAGCTGGATCACACCGCGCATGAGTTACGGCACACAATGGCGGACCGATTGAGGGACGTTCAGTGTCCGGAAGACATTCGCTTTGCCATCGGTGGATGGGCCTCGAAGGGTATCGGGTCGAAGTACGGCAAGGGCTATACGCTTCGGGTTATGGCGGAGTGGTTGAGCAAGGTAGTAGCGGATTGATGGAGAGCGAGATGACAGTCATCTTTCCTTGTGAGCAGTGCGGCGGTACGGGTCGCATCATCAAAGCGCGCTGCCCTACGTGTGGCGGGAGGGGCTACCTATCGAGTTCTGATAGCCCGCCTCCAGTCAGCCGCGATCAAGGGGCAAATCGACGTAAGGATAGCCCTGCGACTGCGGATCGTAAGACAACAAAAGAAACGCCCTCGTGACGCCCTCGGGTTTTCTGAAGGTGTGGCCGTCTAGGAATTTCCGCACGGTGTCGATAGGTAGCATGGGCTCATCCGTGTAGATGAGAACCACATAGCCGCCCTCGTAAGGAGCATCTTTGAGCTTCGCGTAACGCGCTCCCTTGGTGGCGATACGTTCCTCTAGCGATGCGATGAGCCTGTCCTTAGTCCAGTCCGCCCAGTCGTATACGTGCCCTTGCTTGTACGCCTGTATGGCGTCCGGGCAGACTAGCTCAGTGGCCTCAATAGCAATTCGCTTTCCCTCGGCGTCTACCGCCTCGCAATCGGGCGGATCGTTGCCGCGACCTCGCCGCTTGATGTCACTGAAGAACGCCTCTCCGTTGCTCTCAAGGGATTCCCGGAGAGTGTTCGTCACGCCCCACTCTTCGAGGTCCCGATCAGTGGCCCAGGTATAGAAACCAGCGTAGCCCCGCGACTTCGCTAGCGCAGCGCGCATAAGCGCCGCGATTTCCTTCTCGTCTTCAGGTGTCATTGCGCTTCAAGGCGGAAAAGATTTGCCGGAAAAATGTCAGAAGCCGACTCGATTCATTGACTAGGCGATTTCCCCCCGTGGGGGCCACCTCGGGCCAATCCTTGCGGGACCGCAACTATTCCGAAAGTGAAAGAGTCAGGCCCATAGTAATTCGCACACAACCCAGGCTATTGCAACCAGCGGGAGACTCAGCGGTAATGTCCTGGCTCCTCTAACGAAGGGAGCATGACATGACCATCACTATCGCACTGCCAGCCGCGAGGTGCCCAGCAGCCACAGCAGCAGCAGGGTGGCGATGATGCTGATTTGGCCGTAATGCCGGAGGAGGTTGTGAACGGCATTGACCAAGCCGCAGCAGGCATCCCACATGGAGCGATTCAGAACGGCATGGCGTCCGCTATCGCTGGCGCGATGGGCGATATTTCGATGGAAGACATCGCGGTAGGTGTGGCCCGCAGCACTGGTATGGAGTTGGCCGAGGCTCAGGGGCGGACTCAGTTCATCATTGATGCCTATCAGGCGCAGGCAGACTCGTTCCTGGCTTCTCAGATGGGACTGTCTCCCGCCGACCTTCAGGACTTCTACCAGTTCGCCCAAGAGCCCGGTAACAAGGATGCCCTCAGGGTTGCCCTTGAGGGGCAGCTTTACGGGAACAGCATGTCCGGATGGCGTCCGCTGATCGCCCGATACATGGACCAAGTTGCACCCAGCGGGGACGCACTTCAGGCCCGAGGGTTTGAGACCAAGGTGACCGCTGAGGGTGAACAGATGGTACGCATTCAGGGCGTCTGGATGAGCACCCGAGCAGCAGCCCGAGCGGGCCTCATCTAAAGCGTAGAGGTGCGGGTAAGGGGTGTGGTAATCTGCGTGGTAATTTCACCACTGCCACACTCCACCCACTAGTATTCATGCGGCTTTGCGGGCCGTTATGAGGTCGGTGGTGCCCGGGGCCGGAATCGAACCGGCACGCCTTGCGGCGGGGGATTTTGAGTCCCCTGCGTCTACCAATTTCACCACCCGGGCAGGGAGGACGCGAGCGCGCCGGGCGGCGGCTGCGAAAG
>Ga0182741_1001058_pt1 | contig 38205 bp, 29 predicted proteins | sample eDN5th37CBELigOP_FD_128874 | JGI IMG/M metagenome (GOLD analysis project Ga0182741, IMG submission 128874) | Enriched Organic Plus compost microbial communities from Emeryville, California, USA - eDNA 5th pass 37_C BE-Lig OP (version 2) (version 2) ... | reverse complement strand
TCCACGCTGGCTCTCTTCGGTGGCGCTCCGTTCCACCTGGACCGTCGCCCTCGCGCTCGACCGCGCTGCGCGGCGCGATGCGTTCGGCGTCTTCCACGACGCACCGCACGCCCGGCGCGTGAGCGCGTGCGCGGTACACGGCGCCAGGATGCTGCGCGCGCCTGGCGACCGCGATATCGTTCTCGCCTGGCCCACCCCCGATGCCATAGCCGACCTGCACGCGGAATCATCCTCGGCGATCGTGGCCGCGATGCTCCCCGAGATCGAGGAGCTCGTGCCCGAAGTGCGCGGTCACGTGATTCGTGCGAGAGTCTACCGCTTCGATGAAGGCACGCCCGTGGCGCACCGCGGCTTCGCCGTCGAGCGCGAGCGGGGGCGCGCTCTCGCCGCCGCGCTGGAGCCGGCCATCGTGCTCGCGGGCGACTATCTCACCGCGCCACTCGTCGAGGGCGCGGTGGCAAGCGGCAACGACGCGGCGCGCCTGCTCGAGGCCAAGCTGTCGTCGCGCCGCCGGTAGGCAGCGGCCGGCAGCATCCTCGAAATACGTGTGGCAGGCGGTTTCAGGAGCGCGGCGCCCGTGGCGGCATCCACGCGGTGGATGCCGCCACGGGCGCCGCCGAAAGCAACCGTCGAGCCGGCAACCGCCACGGGGCCGACGATGACTCCGTTCGCGTACGCATCCCGCACCGCGTCGGTGAGCGGGTCGCCCACCTGCACCTCCCACCCGGACGATCCATCCACGGCGTTCAGTGTGTACGCACTGCGTACGCAGTGCGTACGCTCGGCCGCTCATCGAGCCAGCGAAGATGCGAGACCAATCGCTGGCGAGGCGGCAGTCCCGTCTCGGTACCGCTGCGCCAGCGGATCTCGCCCGTTGCGCGGTCCACCGCGACGACCTCGCTCTGCATCGCACCGAAGTAGACGGCGTTGGCATCGGCCGCCGGTTCGCCGACCCCTGGCGCCGCGATGCTCCAGAGCATCTCGCCATCGGGCGGCGGCCCCGTTCCCGAGTCTCCGCAGGCGGCGAGGGCGGCTCCCAGCGCGAGCGCGACCAGCGTGGGAAAGCAGGATCTGCCGATCTCCAGATGGCTGCGCATCATCGGCGCGCTCCTCCGGGGTGAGCGAAGCGGCGCCACTGGAATCCCCTCGACGCCCGTGTCAACTTTCGGCGCGCATCGAGCGAGTGGTGCGTGCGAGGGAGCATGGGGCCCCGGGTTGCTTGCCGGCACCTCCCCCGTTCACACGAAGCATCAATGACAGCGGAGCCTGCAACGGCGTGAGAGCACTGGTCAAGCAGAGTTCGGCACCTGGATTCATTCTGGCCGAGGTCCCGGAGCCGACGATCCGGGACGATGAAGTACTCATCCGCGTCCGGCGCGCCGGCGTCTGTGGGACCGACGTACACATCTACGAGTGGGACGACTGGGCGCGCGGGCGCTGCAGGCCGCCGTTCATCGTCGGACACGAGTTCGCGGGCGACGTCGCGCAGGTGGGCGCGCTGGTCACCGACGTGAACGTGGGCGACCGGGTTACCGCCGAGGGACACATAGTGGATGGGCGCTGCCTCCTCTGCCGCACCGGGAACTCGCACGCATGCCCCCACACGCAGGTCATCGGCGTGGATCGCGATGGCTGCTTCGCCGACTACATAGCGATGCCCGCCACCAACGTGTGGCACCTCGACGACGACATCTCGTACGACGTGGGCGGGATTCACGACCCGATGGGGAACGCCTTCCACACCGCCCTCACCGCCGACATTCCCGGCGCCACGGTGCTGGTGACCGGCTGCGGGCCGATCGGGATCTTTGCCATTGGCGTCTGCCGCGCGGCAGGCGCCTCTCGCATCATAGCCTCCGACGTGAACGAGACGCGCCTCGCGCTCGCGCGGCAGATGGGGGCGCACGATGCGGTGTACCCGGGGCAGGTGGAAGAGATCGTGAAGGGCGCCACCGACGGGCTGGGCGTGGACGTGGTGCTCGAGATGTCGGGGCATCCTTCAGCCATCCACCAGGCGTTCGCGCTGGTGCGCCCCGCCGGCCGCATCCAGATGCTCGGCGTTCCCGCGAAGCCGCTGGAGTTCAACTTCGCCACGGAGCTCGTCTTCAAGGGTGTCACCGTCTACGGTGTGACGGGTCGCAGGATGTACGACACCTGGCTGCAGATGACGCGCTTCCTCCGCTCGCGCGAGTTCGACCCCACGCCCGTGATCACCCATCGCTTCCCGCTCGAGTGCTTCGACGACGCGATCCGCGCGATCAAGTCGGGCGAGGCCGGGAAAGTCATCTTCGAGATCGCCTGACGCGCGATAGCGCCCGCATGCCGGCCCATGCGCCGGTATCTTCGCGAACCGCTTCACGAACAATCCACGATCCAATGAACAGGAACTTCGCCGCTACCCTCGACTCTGCCCTCGATCAATTCCGGAAGGAGGGCGTCTACAAGCGCCTCAACTATCTCGAGTCGCCGCAGGCGGCACGGGTGCGTATGGAGGGTCGCGGCGAGGTCCTCGTCATGTCGTCGAACAACTACCTGGGGCTCTGCGACGAGCCGAGCGTGATCCAGGGCGGGGACGATGCGCTGAAGCAGTACGGCGCCGGCACGGGAAGCGTGCGCTTCATCTGCGGAACCTTCACCGTCCACCGCGAGATCGAGCAGGCGCTGGCCGGCTTCGTGGGGACGGAGTCATCGCTCACTTACGTGTCGGCGTGGAACGCCAACGAGGGGCTGACGGCGACCGTGGTGGAAGAGGGCGACGCCGTGATCTCCGACGCGCTCAACCACGCATCGATCATAGACTCGATGCGCCTGGCCAAGGCGATCACCAAGTGCACGACCGCGGTCTACAAGCACTCCGACATGGACGACCTGAAGGCCAGGCTCGAGGCCACGCGCGGCGCTCGCAGGCGCCTCATCTGGACGGACGGCGTCTTCTCCATGGAAGGAGACATCGCGAAGCTCCCCGACATCCTGCAGCTCGCCCGCGACTACGACGCGATCGTGGCGGTGGACGACTCGCACGGTACGGGCGTGCTCGGCGAGCGTGGTCGCGGCACCGCCGAGTATCACGGGGTGCTCGGGGAGGTGGACATCATCACCTCCACGCTCGGCAAGGCGCTCGGCGGCGCTGCCGGAGGGTTCACCGCGGGGCCGGCCGCGCTCACCGACTACCTCACCCAGCGCTCGCGCCCGCAGCTCTTCTCCAACGCGCTCCCTCCCACGGTGGCGGGAAGCGCACTGGCCGCCGTCCGCTTCGTGGAGCAGCACCCCGAGCGCGTGGCGAAGCTGCGCGAGAACACCGCCTACTTCCGGAACGCCATCACCGAGGCCGGCTTCAAACCGCTCGCTGGCGACACGCCGATCGTCCCGATAATCGTGGGTGAGACCGCCCTCGCGATATCGATGAGCGAGAAGATGCTGAACGAAGGCGTCTTCGTCACTGGCTTCGGCTACCCCGTAGTCCCGCAGGGCCACGCCCGCATCCGCTGCCAGCTCTCGGCAGCCCACACGCGCGAAGATCTCGATCGCGCGGTGAGCGTGTTCAAGAAGGTCGGTCGAGAGCTGGGGATGGTGAAGTAGCTCGGGCGGGCATCACGCCGCCAGCTTCACCCTGATCACCAACCGGCGCCAGCTGGCAACGTCATCGTCGCCCACCTTCTCGACGTTGGCGCCGCAGCGCCCGCCCTCGAGCATCCACGGCACCAGCCAACACGACACCGCGTAGGGCAGGTGTCCTACGACATCCCCGCCGCTGGCGTGTACCCAGACGGCGGGGTTGTCCGTACCTGGTGGGTCTGGCACCAGAATCAGCCGGTCACCCGCCTGGAGACGGTGAACGACACTCATCCGCTGACCGAAGACCGTTCCGTAAACCGCGCTGCGGAACTCGTCCACATCCGGCGGCGCCGAGCTTCCTGACTTCATAGTAGCTCTCCTGACACGGGCCATCCGCCTCCCTCCCCCTCCTCGCAAGCTGCGCCGGGACGTGGGATAGATCAAGGTAAGGAGGCAGGGAGCAGGAGGCGGGAACTGCGCACGAATCGCGGTCGTCTCCGCGTGAGCGGGGACCCATGTTCGGCCGAGTAATATGGATTCCCGCTTCCGCGGGAATGACTACATGGGTGTGCGGTCCCTGCTCCCTGCCTCCTCGCCCCCGTTACCCCCCTGGCCGCCGCATCGTCTGAGACATGAAACGAGGCATACCGCACCCCTATTCCATCCATCCGAATGAGGATTCCCACAATGCGCACGGTCCGGTGGCTGACGTCAGGGCTCGCCCTCGCGGCGCTCGTGCCGTCGCTCGGCGCGGCACAGTCGTCGTCGCGTCTCTTCGAGAACTCCTGGTTCTGGGGTGCGAAGGGCGGTGTGATGTCGTTCTCGACGGAGGCGGACGGGAACACCGCCGCCCCGCTGGTGGGTATCGAGTGGCTGATCACGCGCACGCACGGCGCGCTCTACATCTCGGGAGAGCAGTCGTTCTTCAATGCGACGTCGTCGGTGAACGACCGCTACGGCCAGGAGTACCGCGTGGGGATCCGTGACATGCGCCGCTACAGCGTGGCCGCGCTGGCGTTTCCCTGGACCTGGGGAACGGTACGGCCCTATGGCGGAATCGGCTTCTCGCTGAACAACATCCAGCGCACCTCGCTCATCGACATGCCGTCCACGGACACCTCGGCCTTCGACGTGGCGGCGCAGCTCGACCATCAGAAGGATCGCGCTTCGTTCATCACCATGGCCGGCGTTCAGGGACAGTACCAGCGCGTCTCGCTGTTCGGCCAGGTGACCTACATGCCCGCCAAGTCGGGATTCCTCCTCAACGGCCGCTCCACCTACATCCTCGAGGCCGGCGTCCGCTACAACTTCGGGTCATCGCGGGAGAGGCTCGACAGGTAGCTCCTCGAGCACCCTCAGCACGTTCCCACCGAGCAGCTTCGCCACATCGGAGTCCGAGTAGCCGCGGTCGACCAGCGCCTGAGCGATCGTGGGGATACGCGTCACGTCCTCGAGTCCCGCGGGCGTGGCGCTGATGCCATCGAAGTCGCTGCCGAGCGCGCCGACGTGGTCGATACCGGCGACGCGTACCATGTGGTCGATGTGGTCGAGGACCACCGAGAGCGGAACCGCGGGGATGCGGGCGATCATCGACTGCCGGAGGTCGCTCAACTCGGTGGCCGGAGCGGGCGACTCGGCACCCGCTGCCTCGGCGCGGCGCGCGGCGATCCAGGCCTCCGCCCTCTCGAACGCCTCGCGAAAGGAAGTGTCGAGGAATAGCGGGAAGAAGTTGAGCTGCGCCACGCCGCCATTCCGGGCTATGGCACGGAGCTGATCGTCGGTGAGATTTCTCGGATGGTCGGAGAGGGCGCGCGCGCACGAGTGCGACGCGATCACGCTGCGGCGGGCGACGGCGAGCGCATCGTAGAACGTCTCCTCCGACGTGTGCGAGAGATCCACCAGCATGCCGAGCCGGTCGAGCTCCCGAATCACCTCCTCGCCAAAGGGTGTCAGGCCACCGGTGCGCGTGCCGTGCTCACCGATGGATGACCCCGCCCAGCCATTGCCATTGTTCCAGGTGAGCGTGAGGTAGCGCGCGCCGCGGCGATGCAGCTCCCGGAGATTGTCGAGCGAGTCCTCGATGGCGTGGCCGCCCTCCACGCCGATCAGTATCGCCACCTTCCCCTCCCGCTTGGCGCGCACGACGCCCGCGCCGTCCGTCGCGAGGAGCAGCGCGTCGGGATTCCGCTCGACCATCGCGTGGATCGCGTCGATGTACCGGATGGCCCGCGCGAACGATCGCGGAGGGTCCGAGAGGGCGTACGGCGCATCCACCCAGGCCGCCATGAACTGCGCCGTGATCCCCGACTCCACCAGGCGCGGCACGTCGGTGTGCCCGTCGCCCGTCGCGTGGCGCACATCGGGATCGAATCCCTCGTCGAGCACGCGCGTGAACATGTCGTTGTGCGTGTCGATCACGATCGCCTCGCGGTAGACGCGCATAGCGCGCTCGGAGATGCTGGCCGGCGCAGGCATGATCAGGGGCAGTCCGCGCAGCGCTCAGCGTTGCGGCCGGCGGCGGGGGCCGCGGCGCACGGTGGGAGCCTTCGAGACGAACGAGCTCCCGCGTACGTACCAGCGGAGCGGCCAAGCGGCCGCCCTGGTGATGCCGATGCGCGGCGTCACTTCCACCTGGTCGTCGGGCACCGGCTCGCCGTGGACGATCTCGAGTGGCGAGTCGTGCAGGTCGAAACCGTTCATCTCGCCGGTGATCCCGAGCGCGAGGCAGAGCTTACCAGGGCCATTGGTGAGGTCCTGATCGCGGCGCGGATGTCCCCGCCGCTCGCGCATCAGCTCCACACCCTCCAACGGTTCGATGGCGCGCACGAGCACAGCGCTCGGCAGGTCCACCGCGCGGGTGACGGCGTTGAAGCACCAGTACATCCCGTAGATGAAATAGACGTATGCCGTTCCTGGCGGTCCGTACAACCAGTGGGTGCGTGCCGTGCGTCCCGCCGCGGCGTGGCAGGCGGCATCGTGCTCGCCCAGGTAGGCCTCGGTCTCCACGATCCGCCCGCTCGCGCGTCCGTCGCTGGTATCCACGCGCAGAACGGCACCGAGCAGGTCGCGCGCGACCTGCTCGGTGTCACGATCGTAGAACGATGCCGGGATCGGATCGCCGGGCGAACGGCGCGTGGTGCGCGCGGTCCGCGTACTCACTCCGGCGAACCCCCTCCCCCCTCGGTGCTCGCGACCGGAGCGCTCTTGGAAGCTGCCTTGGAAGCTGCCTTGGAAGCTGCCTTGGAAGCTGCCCTCGAAGCCGTCTTCGCAGCGCTCTTCTTGCGCGCGCGCGTCCGGCGCGGCTTCGCGGCGGCCTTCCCGTCGCCCGCGGCCGCGTCGCTCCGCGCGCCGGTGCTGGCCGTGCCGGCGGCGAGCGCCGACGCCGGTGCGGATGCCGGTACGGAAGCCGGTACGGAAGCCGGTACGGAAGCCGGTACGGAAGCCGGTACGGAAGCCGGTACGGAAGCCGGTACGGATGCCGGCTGCGCCGGAGCCGCGGCCGCCGGAGCGCCTTCCGCCTCCGCGGCCGTGGAGGTGGTCGCCGCCTTCCGTCCACGTGCAGTGGTCTTGGCGGCCTTCTTCGTCGTCTTTCCGGGAGCGGTCCTGGCAGCCTTCTTCGCGGTACCGCGTCCTGCGCGCTTGCGCGCCGCGGGGGCTTCCTTCGACTCGTTCTCCGCGCCCTCCCCTTGCGTGACGAGGGGAGCTCCCGCCGCGTGCTCCACTGCCGCGGGCGCCGGAGAAGCGGCAGCCGCGGGAGACTCCACTACCCCGACGGACAGCAGCTCGGGTGGCACCTCGGCGAGGCGGCTCCCGGGACGTCCACCGCGCGAGCGAATACCCCTGCGCAGCGACGCGGCGCCCGCCGCGCTCCGAGCCGCCTGACTCGGCTCCGGAGCCGACGGCGCGAGCGCCGCTGGCTGCTCGGCCGCCGGTCCTGCCGTCTCGGCCACGGGCGCCACTTCGTAGAGCTCTCCGCGCTTGCGCAGATCCACCACGTGCGCGGCGTGCGCGTCGCTCAGGATGCGGTTGAAGAAGCGCTCGCTGAGGCTCTCGCTGTCACGGCCCAGCAGCTCGCGCGCCTTCCGGCGCACCTCGGCGGCCGGCATGGCGACATCTCCGTCATCGGTGAGCTCGATGACCGCGCGGCGCACCAGGTCGAGCGCTTCGTCGCGCGTCAGGCGCTCGCCGGTCATCTCGGCCGGGATGCCCGCCGGCGTTCTCGCCGGCGCTTCGGCCACGGCCTGTGCTCCATCGTGGCGGGTAGCCGTCGCGGCGGGTCCGGTCGCTGGCGCGACTGCAGGCGTGCCCGAGGGGCGGCGCTCGCGTTCGCGTTCGCGGCCACGTCCGCGGCCACGACGGCCACGGCGGCCGTTCTCCTCGGCGGCCGGCGCCCGCTCCGATTCGCTGGCGGCTGGTGCCGCATGAGCCTGCGGCTTCGCCTCCGCCGTGGGCGCCGAGGGCTCCGCTACATCCACTTCCATCTGCCCGTTCTCGAGGCGCGTGACCTTGATAAGGCCGCGCTGCGCCGCTTCCTGACAGAAGCGCGAGAACTTCGCCATGCCGAGATCCTTCTCGTCGAACGTCGAGTCGATCTCCTGCATCACCTGCTTGAGGCGGTCGGAGCGCATGATGTCGCCGTTGCGCTTCATCCGCTCCACGCCCTCCACCACCAGCTCCCACGGGTCGTGCTTGACGACTTCTTCCTCGCCCGACTTCACGAGGCCGGCGAGCGCGTTGTAGCTGTAGTACTCGTCGCAGTTCATGACGAGCAGGTCGCTCGACGACTCCCGGATGCCGACGCCGATCACGTACTTGCCGTACTCCTTGAGCTTCGTGACCAGGCTCGCGAAGTCGGAATCGCCGGAGAGGAGGATGTAGGTGCCGATCTCGGGGCGCGTGAAGACCAGCTCCATCGCATCCACCGCGAGCCGGATGTCGGTGGCGTTCTTCTTGGAGGAGCCGTACGCCGGCGCCATGATCATGTCGATCGACGACTCGGCGAGGGGGACTATGTACTGCGGGTAGCGGCGCCAGTCGGCGTAGGCGCGCTGCACGGCCACCTTCCCCTTGATGATGTCGCTGCTCAGCAGATTCCGGAGCTCGTTGCCGAGGTCGGAACGGATCCCCATCGTGACGTTGTCGAAGTCGATGAGGAGCGCGGCGTTGGGAGCGTGTACGTAGGGAGGATTGCCGTAGGGCGCCATCGCGACGGGAGAGATGGCCTGGGGGCCGCGGTGCATGGGAGCCACCGACGGACGATGCGCGCCCGGCTTCGGGTTGCGTGTGTTCATGAACTTCCTATCATGGCTGTGTATTCGAGCGCCATCATGCGCTCGAGCTCCCGCCGCTTCACCTTCCCGCTCCCGGTCATCGGAAAGGCATCGAGGAAGCGAACGAGATCTGGTAGTTTGTAGTCGGCCATGGTATCGCGCGCGAACTCCTTGAGCTCACCGCCCGTTATGACCGCGCCTTCGACAGGGACGACACACGCGCAGACCAGCTCTCCCATGATGTCATGGGGGACACCGATCACGCAGACGTCATCCACCGCGGGGTGCGCACGGAGCATGTTCTCGACCTCGCGCGGGTAGATCTGATATCCACCACGCACGATGGTCTCTCTGGTGCGTCCGACGATTCGCAGGTAACCCTCTTCATCGATGATCCCGAGATCACCGGTCAGGAAGAAGCCCTCGGGGGAGAACGACCGGGCGGTCTCCGCCGGCATGCGGGCGTATCCCTGCATGACATTCGGACCCTTCACGGCGATCTCGCCGACTGCTTCGGGTCCGTGCAGCGCTCCGGTGACGAAGTCCACAGCCTTGATCTCGACGCCGGGGATCGGACGTCCCACCGTGGTGAGGCGCTTCTCCTCGGGGTCGCCGAAGCTGGTGATGGTCACCGTGGGCCCCGTCTCGGTGAGGCCGTAGGCCACCTGCACATCGCACCAGCGGCGGATGCGGCGAACCAGGTCCTCGGGGACCGAGCCGCCCGCGACAACTCCGGTGCGGAGATGCGGAAACCGCCCCGAGTCGAAGCCCGGCGCGCGCATCAGCAGGTGGTACATCGTGGGGACGCCGTGGATCACGGTGACCTCTTCGCGCACCAGGATCTCCACCGCATCCTCGGGCTCGAAGGTCGCCTGCAGCACGAGCGTGGCACCCGCCGCGATCGCCCCCACGGCTATGCTGAAGCCGAAGATGGTGAAGAGCGGCACCGCCACGAACACGCGATCCGACGGGTCCATCTCGAGCGCCTCGCCGGTGCGCACCGCGGTCTCGACGACCGTGCGATGCGAGAGGCGAACGCCCTTCGGTTTCCCCATCGTCCCCGACGTGTAGAGAATCGCGAGATCCGAGTCGTCATCCACCGAGTCGGGGATGCCCATCTCGCGACCTTCACCGCTCGAGAGGAGATCCTCGAACTGGAAGATCCTGTCATCGTACCAGAGATCCTCTTCGCCAACCGTGACCAGGTAGAGCAGGTCGGGCAGCTCGGTGACGATATCCTCGAAGATCTGCAGGTAGTCCACGCCGCCGTGCCGCTCCAGAGCGAAGACCGCGGAGACTTCCGCGTGCCGGAGCTGGTACTTGAGCTCGTGGTAGCTGAGGCGTGGATTGAGCGGTACTACCGTGGCGCCGAGCCTGGCCGCCGCCACGAGGGTGATGATCCACTCGGGCCAGTTGGGCATGACGATCGCCACGCGATCGCCTTCCTCGATTCCCAACTCGGCGAGCGCGGCGGCGAGCGCCGCCGACCTCGCATCCACCTGCGCGTACGTGAGGGAGCGGCCGTCCGCCACCAGCATCGTGCGCCTGGGATGTTCCTGCGCGCGTGCGGCGAAGGTGCGCGCCAGGGTCCACGAGTTGGACATCAGACTCCGAATGACCTGAACATCATCATTCGTCTAATGTAAGCGAGCCGAAGGAGTTGCGTAAAGTGTAGGGGGTGGGCGAGTGCCCGCTCCGGCCAGGGGGCGGCCCCGCGGAGGCGCGGGCGGAGGCGCGGGCGGAGGCGCGGGCGGAGGCGCGGGCGGAGGCGCGGGCGGAGGCGCGGACGATGATGCGGACGGCAGCCCCGGTGCGACGCATCCGCCGCGTGTTCGCCGCGTCCGTTGTACATTGATGTGTCGCGATTCGAAACTCCCCCGGTACCATCCCGCGTATGGAGTGGGTGTGAGGCGCCTGTCATTCCGAAAGCGCGTTCTGCTCTACCTGGTGCTCTTCGCCGTCATACCGTCCACCGTGCTCATGCTCGGCGGGGCCGTGGTGGTGAGCTCCACGCTCCCGGTTCTGAGCGGGAGCATGGCGTGGGACAACGTGGCTGCCACCGGGAGGAAGGCGATCGCCGAGGTGCGTCGGGCGCCGCTCGACCGGGAGCAGCGCTCGGCGCTCGACGCGCACGAGCGGGAGCTCACGTCGTCGCTCGTCCAGGCGAAGCGCTACGGCTACATCACCTCGCGCGTGGTGGTGGTGGTGGGCGTGTTCGCGCTGGTGGGCTCGGCGCTGCTGGCGGTGCTGGCGTCACGCGTGGCGGGACACCTGAGCCGGCAGCTCAGCAGACCGCTCAACGAGGTGGTGGAGTGGGCCGAGCTCATCGCGCGCGGCCACCCGCTCCCCGAGGGGCCGCCGCGGCGCGGCGCTCCGGAATTCGACGTACTGCGCAAGAGGATGCGGAAGATGTCGCTGGAACTGGCCGCGGCGCGCGAGCACGAGCTGGAGGCCGGACGCCTGGAAGCGTTCAGGGAGACGGCCCGGCGCGTCGCGCACGAGCTCAAGAATCCGCTCACGCCGATCGGCCTGGCGGTGGCACGCCTCAAGCGAGACGCGGACCCGCGTCTCTCGGACGTGGTGGAGGTGCTGGAAACGGAGTCACGCAGGCTCGAAGAGATGGCGCGCAGCTTCGCGCAGTTCGGCCGGCTCCCCGAGGGGCCGCGCGCGGAGATAGATCTGGGAGAGCTGGCTCGCTACACGGCGAAGGCCATCGTCCCCGAGCAGATGGCGACCTCGGTGGAGGTCGAGGATGACCTGCCGCTGGTGCCGGGCCACTACGATGCGCTCTCGCGGGCGCTCTCGAACGTGTTGATCAACGCGGTGCAGGCGTGCCGCGACGGCGGCGAGGTCCGGGTGGGCGTCACGCGCGGCGCGGCTGATGGCCGCGAAACGGTGGAGCTTCACGTGCGCGACACCGGCTGCGGGATCCCGGCCGAGCGCCTCAAGACGATCTGGGATCCGTACGTCACGCACACGTCGGGCGGGACGGGGCTCGGCCTCGCGATCGCGCGGCAGACGGTACTCGCGCACGGCGGCTCGGTGCACGCCGCCAGCTGGCCCGGCGAGGGAACCGAGATCCGCTTCACCTTCCCGGTGAACGGCGCGAAGACCTGATCTAGGAGGACGAACATGGACGTAGCGATAGCGGTACCTCTCGGATTCTTCACGATGGTGGCGGTCATCGTCGTGGGCTCCCCACTGGCGCGCGCGTTCGCGCGGAAGATGAGCAACCAGGCGATGCCGCCGGCGATACCGGCCGAGCTGCAGCAGCGGCTCGAGCACATGGAGCAGGCGATAGACTCGATCGCCGTGGAAGTGGAACGCATCTCCGAGGGGCAGCGCTTCACCACCAAGCTTCTGGCCGACCGCCACCCCGAGGCGCAGACGGCGCTCGCGCCGGCCGAACGGGAGCAACGCTGATGGGTAGTGAGGAGAGGGGGACGACGAACCGCGTGAGGACCCTGGACGAGGAGCCGAGTCATCATGAGTGATGTGCTGCAATTCGCCGGTGTCCTGATCACGATCGCGATCGTGACGGTGGGATCGTACGCCTCGATCAGGGCCACGAACAAGATATGGGGAAAGGAGAAGGGCCCTTCGCGCCGCGAGCTGGACGATCTGCGCGAGCGTCTCGAGCAGCTGCAGCAGTCGATGGACAGTGTGGCGGTGGAGGTGGAGCGCATCTCCGAGGGACAGCGTTTCACGACCAGGCTCCTCGCCGAGCGCTCGGAGGGCGAACCGCTCCCGGTCGCGAAGTCATCGTCGCGATGACCGGGATGCGGAAGCGGCCGCGCTGATCATGTCCGACATTCTCGTCGTGGACGATGAGCCGAACATCCGGCGCATGGTGGGCGCGCTCCTCGCGTCGGAGGGGTTCACGGTTCGCGATGCGCCCAACGGGGCGAGCGCCGTGCACGCCGCGCTGGAACGCGAGCCCGACGCCGTGCTTCTCGACCTCATGATGCCGGGCGAGCTGGACGGGATGGCCACGCTCACTCGCCTGCGCGAGCGCTTCCCCGAGGTGCCGGTGGTGATGATGAGCGGGCGCGCGGGGTTGAGCGACGCGGTGAAAGCCACGAAGCTCGGCGCCTTCCACTTCCTCGAGAAGCCGCTCACGCCCGAGAGCGTGGTGCTCACGCTGCGCTCCGCGCTGGAGCTCCGTCAGGCACGCCGCGAGGCGCGCACTCTGCGCGAGGATCTCGGCTTCACCGGCGAGATGGTGGGAACGAGCGAAGCCATGGAGCGGGTGCGGGCACTGATCAACCGTGTCGCGCCCAGCGACGCGCGGGTGCTCCTGGTGGGCGAGTCGGGCACCGGCAAGGAGCTCGCCGCAGCGGCCATCCACCGGGGGAGCGCGCGGCGCGACCACCCGTTCGTGCGCGTGAACTGCGCCGCCATACCGCGCGATCTCGTGGAGAGCGAGATGTTCGGGCACGAACGCGGCGCCTTCACCGGCGCCATGCAGCGTCGCATCGGCCGCTTCGAGCTCGCCGACAAGGGAACGCTCCTGCTCGACGAAGTGGGCGACCTCGGTGCCGACGCACAGGCCAAGCTCCTCCGCGCCATCGAGGCAGGGGAAATAGAGCGCGTGGGCGGCGGGAAGCCGATCCCGGTGGACGTGCGCATCATCTCGGCCACCAACATGGACCTCGAGAAGGCGGTGGCCGAGGGGAAGTTCCGCGAGGACCTCTATTTCCGCCTCAACGTGATCCCGATAGCCCTCCCGCCCCTGCGCGAGCGCCCCAGCGACATCGCCGCGCTCGTGGTTCACTTCTCGAACCTCTACCGCGCGAGGAGCGGCCGGCCGGCGCCGCGCTGGGACCGCGGCGCCCTCGGACTCCTCGAGCAGTATCGCTGGCCGGGCAACGTTCGCGAGCTGGCCAACATCGTGGAGCGCCTCGCTATCCTGCACGCGGGCGAGGAAGTCACTCCCGGAGACGTGAGCGCGGTGCTGCGCGTGGATGCCCACGCCGCCAGGAGCACGCATGGCGATCATGGCGATCACGGCGATCACGGCGATCACGCGGCCGCCGGGAGCGATGCTCCCACCTCCCCCCATCACTCGGACGACGGCGAAGGAAGCGACCTCCCGCTCAGCGATGCTCTGGACGGCTACGAGCGCATGCTGATCACGCGCGCCCTCTCGGCGTCTGGCGGGAACGTGGCCGAAGCAGCCAGGCGGCTGCGCACGGACCGACCCAACCTTTACCGACGGATGCGCCGGCTCGGAGTCGATTGGGGCGGCGCGTGAACCGTCGTCCGCCGAGCCGCGTCACGCGGATGGCGGCATCACTGTACCACCCGGAGTCATGGATGCGGACGATCGTCATCGCCTGCTGCGGCCTTCTGCTGTGCACTACCACGGCCGGCGCGCAGGTCGCCGACACCACCTTGCGCGCCGACACGCTCTCGTACGACGACGCCGCCGAGGTGGCGTACCTGTACAACCTTCCGGCCGCGCTGCGGGCCACCAGAGACCTCACCGTGCCAGGTTCGCAGACCGTGGAAGGCGACCTCTCGGTGCTCGAGGCATCGCTCACCGTGGCCGGACACGTGACCGGGCGGGTGGTGGTGATCAACGGCGACGTCACGCTGTCGCCGGGCGCGCGCATCGACGGCGATCTGGTGGTGACCGGCGGCGAGGTGCACGGAGCCGACAGCGCTTCTGTGGGAGGAGCTCTCAAGCTGTATCGCCCCGTGATGCTGTACCGCCTCGAGGGCGACCGGGTGGTGGCGGTGCGCGACGAAGGTCGCAACGTGGCCAACTGGTTCCGCCGCTGGAAGCGGCGTCACGAGCGCAGCGTGAGCCGCATCAAGCTCAAGGGAGGCACGTACAATCGAGTCGAGGGGATGCCCGTGCTCTTCGGCCCGAGCATCAGGAGCAACAACGCGCTCGGCCCGCTGCGCGTGGAAGCCCTTGGCATCTATCGCTCCGCCGATGGTTTCGCCTGGAAAGGGGACAATCTCGGATACACCGCCAACGCCGAGATGCAGTTCGGCTACGGCCGCGGCGTGGCGGTGGGCGTGGATGCCTTCGACGTGGTGCAGGCGGCCGAACCCTGGCAGTTGCGCGACAGCGAGATCGGCCTCGCGTCGTTCTTTCTGCGCAGGGACTACCGCGACTATTACAACCGGAAGGGGTGGCGCGGATATCTCGCGTTTCGCGAGGGGAAATCTCTGTCGCTCACCCTCGGCTACTCCAGGGAACGCTGGCAGCCGCGCGCCGCGCGCGATCCGTTCACGCTCTTCCGCAACTCCGCGGACTGGCGCGCGAACCCCGTGATGGACGCCGGCCGCTTCGAGCTGGTCGATGCCACCATCGCGTACGACACCCGCAACAACGTGGACAACCCGTGGACCGGCTGGCTCATCGTGGCGAACGTGGAGCACGGCTGGAGCCCGGAAGTGCTGCTGGGCCCCGCGTCTCCCGCCGCGCGTCCCGAGCCCTCTTCCCCCGCATCGCTCGATTACACACGCGGCTTCCTCGACGCGCGTCGCTACAATCGCATCTCGCCACAGAGTCAGCTCAACCTCCGCCTGGTGCTCGGCGGCTGGTTGGGAGGCGACGCACTGCCGCTGGAGCGGCGCTTCGCGCTCGGCGGCGCCGGCACCCTTCCAGGCTACGATTTCCGCGATGCCACCTCGGGCCCGGATGTCCTCACGTGCAACGACGGGACCGCGATCCCGGGGAGTCCCGCACAGTGCGAGCGCATGGCGCTGCTGCAGGCGGAGTACCGCGGCAACCTGCGCTTCCATCTTTTCGGCGGTGCGGGGGCGGAGGGTTGGAACTGGAGCTTCTACCACCCGCTGCAGTGGGTGGTGTTTGCCGATGCCGGACGCGGATGGCTCCTGCACGAGCACGACGGCGATGGGCTCCTGCGCGGGACTTCGACCTTCCCATCGCTCGACACCTTCAAGAGCGACATCGGGATCGGCCTGGACGCCGAGGTGCTGGGCGTCTTCATAGCGAAGTCGCTGACGGATGCGGGCAACCCCATCAATTTCTCGGTCCGGCTCAGGCACCGCTTCTGATGCTACGTCCGCCGCTGCTCACGTTCATCCTCCTCCTGCTGGCTGCGCCGTTCGTCGCGCCGCTGGCTGCGCCGTTGGCCGCGCAGCGCGATGCGCGGCTCATGGTGGCGCTGCCTGCCGAGGTGGAGCTCACGCGCCGTGCCCCGGCAGTGAGCGCGCAGAACGTGCTCGGCGACCGGCGTCTGGAGGAGCTCCTGCACAGCGGCTTCCCCGCGCGGCTGCATTTCAAGGTGGAGCTCTGGTCGGCCGATGGAGTGTTCGACGCCCTCAAGTCGGAGGCAGAGTGGGACGTGATCGTGCGCTACAACCCGCTCGAGCGCCGCTACTCCGCCGCGCGGATCGTGGAGGAGCACGCCGTATCGCTCGGCTCCTCCACGTCGTTCGACAGCGTTCAGGCCGCGGTGGCGCGGCCCTACCGCCCCTCCATCCGGCTCCCGTCTGGGAGCGGCCGCTTCTACTACATCGTCATGCTGGACGTGGAGATGCTATCCGTGAACGACATCGACGAAGTGGAGCGCTGGCTGCGCGGCGAGCTCTCCCCCGCCGTTCGCGGCGAGCGCAGCGCCGGCACGGCGCTGAGCCGCGGCGCCAAGACGCTGGTCACGCGCCTCCTCGGCGGCAGGAGCCAGCACTACGAGGCGAGGACCAGGGTATTCAGAGGGAAATGATGGAAGCCGCCGTCATCCCCTCGAGAATGGGACTCCCGTCATCCCCGCGACGTAGCTCCTGTTTCCCCCATCCTGCCCCCTTCCACCCCTCACAACCCCTCGAGCTGCTCCAGCGTCTCCTCGCCGTAGAAGAGTCGAATGTACTTCGACTGGGTCGGAGTGAGCCGGCGGACGGCCCAGCTCAGGTGGACGAAGTGCGGCTCGAAGGGGTGGATGAGCGGGTGCATCCCGATCTCCTCCGGCATCCGGTTCCCCTTGCGAGTATTGCACGGTGAACAGGCCGTCACGACGTTCGTCCAGTCGTTCGTGCCACCGCGCGAGAGCGGAATGAGGTGATCGCGCGTGAGCGACTCGCGCGGGCGCAGGTCGGCCGTGCCGCGGCCACAGTACTGACAGCGGTAGTTGTCGCGCGCGAAGAGGAAGGTGTTGGTCACCTGGCGCCGGAAGCGACGCGGCACGTGGATGAACTTCACCAGACGGATGACCACCGGGCGCGGCAGGGTGAGGCGCTCCGATCGCACCAGGCGCTCTTCATCCGCCTCGACAATCTCGGCCTTTCCATCGAGCACGAGCCGAAGCGCCCTTCGCATGGGCACCATCGTGAGCGGCTCGAACGATGCGTTCAACGCCAGACACCCGACGACCACGTGGCCCTCCTTGACCAACAAAAGAAAACTCCCGCCTGGATCCTCAGGGCGGGAGCATGCTAACTACGACACACGGGCATACTCCCGTCGCGCCGCGCACTGGCGGCGCAAGCTATCCGTTCTACACTTGCCACCCCCAGTCTGTGCCAGGGGTGGGATGGCCATCCGTGCGAGCGATCCACTCTTCGCCTCTCCATCAGCCGAGTGCCGTCGCCGCCTCGCCCACCATGGTGAGCCAGCCGTAGCGATCTTCGATCTTGCCGCTCGCGATGCCCATGAACTGCTCCTGGATCGCGCGGGTCACCGGACCCGGCTTCCCGGAGCCGACCTGGATGCGATCCACCGACCGGATCGGCGTCAGCTCCGCCGCGGTGCCCGAGAAGAAGAGCTCGTCGGCGATGTAGAGCATCTCCCGCGGGATCGCCTCCTCGCGTACTTCCACGCCCAGATCGCGCGCGATTCGCATGACCGAGTCGCGCGTGATCCCCTGCAGGATCCCCGACGAGAGCGGCGACGTGAACAGCACCCCGCCCCGCACGACGAAGATGTTCTCGCCGCTCCCCTCGGCGACGTGCCCCATCGTGTCGAGCACTATCCCTTCGGCGTAGTGATTGATGCGCGCCTCGATCTTGGAGAGCTGCGAGCCGAGGTAGTTGCCGCCCGCCTTGGCAAGCGCCGGAATCGTGTCCGGTGCCGGCCGGCGCCAACTGGACACTCCCGCATCCACTCCCGTCTCGAGCGCGTCCTCGCCGAGATAGCGCCCCCAGCGCCAGGCCACGATGAAGGTCTCCACCGGCAGATCCACCGCGTAGATCCCCATCTGCTCCCCGGTGCGGACTACGACAGGCCGGATGTAGCACTGGGCGAGATCGTTGGCCGCCACGGTGTCGATGCACGCCTGCGAGAGCGCGTCCACATCGTAGCGGAGCGCCATCCGGTAGATCCGGCAGGAATCGTGGAGCCGCTGCATGTGGTCGCGGAGCCGGAATATCGCGGGTCCCGCGGGCGTGTCGTAGCAGCGCACCCCCTCGAACACCGACGAGCCATAGTGTACCACATGGCTCATCACGTGGATGGTCGCGCTATCCCAGGGCACCAGTTGCCCGTCGCGCCAGATCAGCGAAGTTCGCCCCGAACTCCCGTCAGACATGCTCGCCTCGGAGAGAGATGAATCTATGATAATTGGGAGAGAGGCGTGGGGAAAGGAGAAAGAGAGAGCGGACTGCTCTCTCTTTCTCCTTTCCCGCAGCTACGGTCCCGCCTCCGGCTCCATCCCGGAGCTGTCCGGGCGCCGGGGGGTGGAACCCGGGATGCGGAACGGGTCGGGCACCGGACGGAGCGTGTCGCGGCGGCCGGGACGAGGGGGCTGGTTGAACGGGCGCGCCATGTTCGCCGAGTCCGCGGCCGCGGACGACGGGATGTTGAACGGAGTGTGCATGTTGCACTCGCCCGTCGGCTCGGTGCCGGGGATGAAGTACTCCGTCTCCACCACGCTGTCGGGGCAGAACGGGCTGCGCAGCATCCCCGTCGTCGCGTCTACCTGGCGCACCACGATGTCCTCGGGTCGCGGCCAGTCGGGCGGCGCGGGACGACGCTGGTATACCTCGTTCATGAAGGCGAGCCACGCCGGTGCCGCGAGGCGGCCGCCCTGCGCATTGGACATGATCTTCCGCGGCTGGTCGAAGCCGAGCCACACGCCCGCCACCATGTCGGAGGTGTAGCCGATGAACCAGACGTCGGCGTAGTCGTTGGTGGTACCCGTCTTCCCGCCGGCGGGGATGTGGAACCCGGACGACCAGACGCGGGCGGCGGTGCCGCGGCGCACGACATCCTTCATCACATCCACCATCAACCACGCCTCGTCGCGCGAGAGCGCGCGGACGCGCCGCGGGTTCGCCTCCCAGACCACGTTGCCGCGGTTGTCTTCCACGCGCAGGATCCCGTTGGCCTGAACCCGCTCCCCGAGCGACGCGAAGGTCGTGTAGGCAGCCACCATCTCGATCGGGTACACGTCCGCCGCGCCGATGGATATCGACGGCACCGCCGGGATCGGCGTGGTGAGTCCCATCCGCCGCGCCATGTCGATCACGTTCCGCTCCCCCAGCTCCATCCCGAGGCGGATGGTGGGGAGGTTGCGCGACTGGTAGAGCGCGCGCCGCATGGGCATGAAGCCCTCGAACTTCAGATCGTAGTTCTGCGGCGTCCAGATGGTGCCGTTGTCCTGCGGCAGCGCCAGCGCGCTGTCGTCCAGCATGTAGGAGAGTGGATAGCCGTTGTGGATCGCGGTGGAGTAGACGATCGGCTTGAAGGTGGAACCGGGCTGACGGAGCGCCTGGGTGGCGCGGTTGAACTTGGAGTCGTCGAAGTCGCGCCCACCCACCAGCGCGCGCACGGCGCCGGTGCGCGGATCGATCGCCACGAAGGCGCCCTGCAGATACGGCGACTTGCCGAGCGAGTCGCCCTCGCCGTTGGCGTTGCGCGCCTGGTACTGCTCGTAGGTGATGTGGCTGAACTTCCCGAACTTCCCCGCCTCGATCTCCTCGAGCTGCTGCTCGAGGTTACGCTCGGCCGCGAGCTGCATGTCTATGTCGAGCGTGGTGTAGACCTTGTACCCCTGCGTGTAGAGCCGGCTTCCGAACTGGTCCTCGAGCTGCCTGCGGATCCACTCCACGAAGTACGGCGCCAGCTCTCCCGATTCGGTCCGCCGCGCGAGCTGGAGCGGATACGCCTGCGCGAGCTGGGCATCGGCCGCGCTCACCACTCCCTGCTCGCGCATGAGCGCGATGATGGTGTTGCGCCGCTGGATGGCGCGATCGGGGAAGCGCCGCGGGTTGTAGCGCGAAGGCGCCTTGGGGAGCGCCGCCAGCGTTGCCGCCTCGGCGAGGTTGAGATCGCGCACCGACTTCCCGAAGTAGCGCTGCGATGCCGTCTCCACTCCGTAGGCGCCGTTGCCGAGCGCGATCTGGTTGAGATAGAGCTCGAGGATCCGCTGCTTGGGATAGAGCGACTCGATCTGCCGCGCGATCTTCATCTCCTTCAGCTTGCGCGTGAGCGTCTTCTCGCGGCTGATCTTCTCGGTGAAGATGTTCCGCGCGAGCTGCATGGTGATGGTCGAGAAGCCCTGCGCGTAGCCGCCGGCGACCACGTTGCGGAGGGCGGCGCCGAAGGCGCGGATCCAGTCGATCCCGTGGTGATCGTAGAAGCGCTTGTCTTCGGTGACGACGAACGCCTCCTGGACGGTCTTGGGGATCTCGTCGAGCGTGACGAGGGTGCGGCGCTCGAGTCCCAGCTCCGCTATGAAGCGGCCGTCGGCCGCGTAGAGCTTGGACGTCTGATGCGGCGTGAACGCCTCCAGCCGGCGCGCGTCGGGGCAGGCATCGCCGCGGCAGACCAGCGTCCACGAGGCGTAGGCTATCCCCACCACGAAGGTCAGCCCGAACACGCAAACGAGGAGCAGGGCACGGGTCAGGCGCGGCCGCTTCTTCCAGAAGCTCCGCTTGAACGGCAGATCAGCCATCGATCTCGGCGGTGGAGGTCACGCCGGTCGGCTCGTGAGTGTAGAGGGGCAACTGAGCTCTTGGGATCGGAAATCGCAACCTAACGACGGCCACGCCATGCGGCAACGCAAGGCACGTGGCGTGCCGGCGCGCCGATATCGGGCGCCACCGCGGATCGCGCGGTGGCGGTGTACGGATATTCGGTGCCACGGTATCTTTTGAAGATGTCCTCCACTACCCTTCCAACCGCGTCGCTGCTCGATGAGCTGGCCTGGCGCGGCCTCCTCAATCAATACACCGAAGGGCTCCCGGAGTGGCTCGAGCGCGGAGCCGTGACGGCATACTGCGGCTTCGACCCCTCCGCACCGAGCCTCCACGTGGGGAATCTGGTGCCGGTCATGGGGCTCGTGCACCTCCAGAGAGCCGGCCACCGCCCCATCGTCCTCGTGGGCGGCGGCACCGGAATGATCGGCGACCCCAGCGGAAAGACCGCGGAGCGCCAGCTCAACTCTCCGGATGTGGTGGCGGAGAACACCCGCGCCATCCGCTCCCAGCTCGAACGCTTCCTCGATTTCTCGGGAACGCAGGGACGTCCCGGCGCCATCATGCGCGACAACGCCGAGTGGCTCCTCACGATCGGCGCCGTGGAGTTCATGCGCGACGTGGGGAAGCACTTCACGGTGAACTACATGCTCCAGAAGGAATCCGTGAAGTCGCGCATGGAGGCCGGGATCTCCTACACCGAGTTCAGCTACATGCTCCTCCAGGCGTACGACTACCTGGAGCTGCACCGGCGCGAGGGCGCGACGCTGCAGCTCGGCGGGAGCGATCAGTGGGGGAACATCACCGCGGGCGTGGAGCTCATCCGGCGCACCGAAGGCCACGAGTCGCATGCGCTGACGCTGCCGCTGGTGACGACCGCCGCGGGCACGAAGTTCGGCAAGACCGAGGCAGGCGCGGTCTGGCTCGACCCGGCGCGCAGCTCGCCGTACCGGATGTACCAGTTCTGGATCAACACCGACGACCGCGACGTGGGGCGCTACCTGCGCTTCTTCACGCTCCTCGGCCGGGAGGAGATCGAGTCGCTGGAGTGCGAGGTGGCGGAGCATCCGGAGCGGCGCGCGGCGCAGCAGGCGCTCGCCGATGATGTCACCGCGCGCGTGCACGGCGCCGGAGCGGCACGGGCGGCCGCCGAAGTTTCGGCGCTTCTCTTCGGGAAGGGCGAGGCGCGCTCGCTCTCGCCCGAAGCGCTCGAGGCGCTGGCGGCGGAGGTTCCCTTCGTGGAGCTGCCGGCTCCCGAAGGCGAAACGATCGACGTGCTGGAGCTCTTCGTCGCGGCGAAGCTGGCGCAATCGAAGGGCGCCGCGCGCCGGCTTCTCGAGCAGGGTGGTCTCAACGTCAACGGCCGGCGGCTGGGTGCGAGCGATCGAGCCGTCGCGAGGGAAGAGCTGCTGCCGGACGGGCACCTGCTGCTCAGGAAGGGAGCGCGCGACTACGCGCTGGTGCGAGTGGTGGGCTGAAGGAACTTCTCACCGATGTCGCTCTACTCGCGATCCAGAGTGGAGAGGCGGGTCATGGGCATCGCGAGAATCACTTGAGGAAGCGCCTTCAACTCGTTCGTTGCGGTTCGGAGCTGTGCTCCAGTCCCGTCATCCGGCAGCCATAGGTAATAGGCGCCAGAGCCGTCGCTGGCTCTCCTGCCGCCAATCACCCTCCCACCCACCAGGGCGACGGCGAGCTGCCGTTCAGCAAGAGTCGAGTTGTCGGTTAACAGCACTATGGCGGCATTCTTCGTAAACTCGTGTCCAATGGAGAATGTCGGACCTGCAGAACTCGAGTCCGCGCCCAGCCAATCCGGTACGCTATCCGGCGGTGTGGCCGCCACATCGCGCATGGCGGGGAATTCCGTGTAAATGACGACCCCGATCGTCACCTCCGTCACCGTGTCAGGAACGTGGAGATGCCACTCCCGGCGCGGCGATACTCGCTGTGGCTGAACGATCCACGGATAGTCGAAGTATGGCTGGTCCGGACCCGTGACATCGGCGGTTCCATCGGCGTTCGTGATCCACACGTCGCCCCTACCCCGCGCGGCCACCGGGCCGTATGTGACGACCCTTCTGCTCCCCACACCCGTCGTACCGTCGAACGTCCCAATTGGCTGCGCAAGCAGATTCTCCAGGCTAGCCATGAAGGTCCACGACTGCGCAGCCATATCCCTCGTGACGTTGGAGATTACCAAGCCTGCATATTCGCCGCGCCGAGACTCGCCCTCACTCCGGGCCATCCCACCCACTCCCGCTCCGGGCTCGCCGCAGTGCACCTTACTCAGCTCCCGGTCGGAGAAGGAGAGCCTGCAGGTGAGCTCGAGAACAGTGACAGGTCCAGTCCCCTCCTGCCTCGGCACGAGAGGCGCGAGCTTCGATGCACGCGGGTCGACCGTGTCCCGACAGGATATGAGACCAACCGCCAGACAAGTCAGTAGCATCGCCAATCCTCACGGCGTGGCAAATCGCGCGAGCGCTGTGCGCCCTCGCTCACCATCCGAAGAGGGCCACTCGAATGAATTTCTTACTCGCATCGCCGCGAGCTGGCTGAGGAGCTCGCAGCTCTCCAGCCAGTCCGGCGGCGCCACTCGCTTACGGTCGAGAGCCGATCCCTCCGCGAGCGACACGCATCGGTGCGATTGTCGCGGGGTAGACATCGTCGCAGTCGAATGACTTCGTGAGTGCTGCACTGCTTGCCGTGCGGCTTCTGAATTCGACCGCGCATGAGGTGCTGGGGAGATACCTCGTTTCCAGGAAATTCCACCAGCGGAGCTCGATACGCGCGTGTGTCTCCTCGGTATAGTAGAAGATCTCCTTCGCCCGATCCTCACTGGTTCCAAGCGCGGTGACCACCCGATCCTGCACAGTGAACAATTTCGTCGTAGCTCCGTCCGCGACCTTGACTGCGTATACTATGGTGCTATCGGGCACACGCTCGAAAGTGATGTGGAGGCACGTGGCCCCGGCAGCCAGACAGCTCTCCCACGTCTCCGGTGACTTGTTGATCTCGTGATAGGCAGTAAGTGCGATGAACACCTCATCCCCGTGAGATGCCTCTCTCCGTTATCCGTATACAGGTTGACCACACCAAGATGCATGACATCCATCCATCCAATCCCCTCGCCGGCGTGGTAGATGCTCTGCCCAGTGGCAGAAGATGGATCACGCTGGACGAAGACCTGGCTGTCGGCGGCCCACATGCGGTTGCCGCAGATGGAGGCGGTCGGGCGTTGCGCGGCAAGCTTGAGGGGTTCGTAGGCGTTGAGAAGCCTATAGGGACCGCCGTTGCCTTCGACGTGACGGTTCCGCTCATTTGCTCCTGATGCGTCCCAGCTGCTGTCTGCACCGGCAAGAATGAGTCTCTTGAGCTCGCCCGGGAAGTTCCCGAGGCTGGGGTCGAGCGAGAGGAGAAGGCCTGCCATACCAGTGACCATTGGGGCGGCAAGCGAAGTACCCGATTTGGAGACGACCTGATTGGAACGGTCCAAGACGTATACTCCCTCCCCGGGTGCCATGATGTCTACATAGTTGTGTGGCGCGCGATTGGCCTCGGTTATGTTGTCGCCTGAGAAGCCTGCAACCGATCGGCCCTTCGTACTGGCACCGACCACAATGACGTTCTCCGGGAAACTATCGCGCAGGATTGGGAGCCCGCTCCACCACGAGTTGATCTGCCCGTTGGCGCCGGAATAGGTGAAGTTGCCTGCAGCGATGACTATGAGCGGGAGCGGCTGAGTCGTGCGATGCCTTAGCTCCGCGGCAATGAACGCCGCGACATCTTCCGCTGTGAGACTGTCGGCAGGCGAGCTTCCTGTCCCGTTTGGCTTTGTCCCTGGTCTACGTCCAGTGGTTGTGCCCGTTATAAAGTATGGAATACCTATTGAGACGTTGATCACCCCAACTCCTCGGTCAACCAGCTTCACGAGGCGATCGGCGACAGTGTGCTGGGTGAGTGCCACCAGTCCTGAATCGGACAGCTTTGGATCCTCCAGGTCGAAGGAGGCATGCCACATCATGCCCGTGATGCCTGCTCCATTGCCGCCTTCCGCAGCTATGACACTCGCGACGTGGGTTCCGTGCTGACCGGTATCGGCAGGGTTAAGCGCATAACTGGAAACCGGTAAAGCAGCTTGCAGATCCGTGACGTTCGAGCCTGGGAAACCATGGTCAGCGATCCCGACCACCGTTTCGGAATTCCCCACCGTACAGCCCCACGCCATAGGAGCCTCCACCTCTTCCAAGGCCCAACGCTCGGATCCGGTGTCGGCCTTGAGCGGATCGATCTTCCATTTCGTCTCCTCCCAATCACCATGATCGTTCGGCCTCAGATACATCTCCGCGAGCTCGGTAATCGGGGCGGCAAGCTGCACTTGAGGAAGCGTCTTTAGACGACGAGTTGCATGCCAGAGTTGTGCGCCTGATCCGTCGTCGTCGATGTACACATAGTAGATGCCAGTCCGCGCATTGAAGGGACGCCCACCAATCACGGTACCTCCGACGAGCGCAACGGCTAACTGTCGATCGGCGAGAGTCGAATTGTCGCGAAAAAGTACTCGCACAACATTCTTGACAAACCGAAAAGGAATCGAATCGGTTGGCGCATGAAGGCTGGCGGACGACTCAATCCAGGCGGGGGTGGTGTCGGGCGGCACAATCCCCACGCTCTGCGTAGCCGGGAAATCCGTGGAGATCGCGATCCCTATCGTCACCTCCGTCACCGTGTTCGGCACGTGGGTCTTCATCTCGCGGTACGGCGATATCTGCTGCGGCTGTACTATCCACGGATAATTGAAGTACGGCTGGTTCGGTGCGGTGAAGTTGCCAGTGCCATCAGCGTTCGTGATCCACACGTCGCCCGTACCCTGCGTGGCCACCGGGCCGTACGTCACGACCACCTTGCTTCCCACCGCCGTCGTTCCGTTCAGGGTACCGATGGGCTGGGCCAGCAGGTTCTTCACGCTCGCTATGAAGGTCCACGTCTGAGTGCTCGTGTCCTTAACGAGATTGAAGGGGAGCCAGACGGCGTACTCGCTGTACCACGGCAGGATCACGCTCCGGCTCACGCCACTCGCTCCTCCTCCAGGCTCGCCGCAGTGCACGTCGCCCTTCTCCCCATTGGAGAAGGAGAGCCTGCAGGTGAGCTCGAGAACGGTTACGGGTCCCGTCGCTTCTTGCTTCTGCACGCGGGAATCAGGCTTCGACTCTCGCGGGTCGACGGTGTCTCGGCAGGAGATGAGACCGACTGCCAGGCAGGTCAGTAGCATGGCCAATCCTCCGGCGTGGCGGACTACGCGAATCATATGCGACCTCGCTTGCTAAGAGTGAGGACGACTCGGATAAACATCCGCTACATTCGCATCGTCGGTCCCATTGGCGTCGCTTGCGGAGGGTCCGCGTTCTTCTACTGGGTGCCCTCAGGAAAGCGCGTTCGGCCGCGGCGCGGTGGGCCGGCAAGGGCAAATATGCGTTTATGGCCCGGCATCTCAAGCAAGTGTTTCCAACTACAAGGTTGCCGTCCGCCACACCATGCCGTGAAACGCCTGCCCTCCCGCGCCTTGGCTCACCCCCCCCACTCCCCCGCCATCACCGCCAGCGCGGTGCGCACTTCCTCCGCCGTGTTGTAGCAGTGCGGCGCGAGCCGTATGGCGCCCTCGCGCAGCGAGTGCGCGATTCCCGCCTTCGTCATCCGCGCGGACGCGGCGCGCACGTCACCCGTCGGCACGATCGCCACGATCCCCGCGCGGTGCGATGGATCGGCCGGCGTGATGAGCCGCATGTCGGAGCGCGATGCGGCCCACTCCACCGCGATGTCGACCAGGCCCCGAACGTGGCTCGCCACTTCCTCCGGTCCCAACTCGAGCAGTAGCCCCACGCTCGAGTTGAAGCCGGCGAAATCCTGATACGGAAGCGTCACCACCTCGAAGCGGCGGGCGTCGTCGTAGTAGGTGAAGTCGTAATCGATGAGGCGACTGAAATCCTCCGAGCCGCGCGTCGCCATCCAGCCCACCACGCCGGGCTCGAGACGCCGGGCCAACTCCTCTCTCACGTACACGAACCCCGTTCCCCACGGCGAGAGGAGCCACTTCTGGCCGCCACACGCGAGGATGTCGATCTCGCATTCGTGCACATCCAGCGTGAGCGCGCCGAGCCCCTGTATCGCATCGACCACGAGATAGATGCCGCGCTCGCGACACGCGCGCCCCAGCGCGGCGAGATCGGTTGTATAGCCGTTGGAGAACTGCACCCACGATACCGCCACCGCCTTCACTCCGGCCACGTCCAGCATCCAGTGCAGCCGCTCCTCATCCGGAAGACCGTTGGACTCACACGGCACCTGCTCCAGGCGCACGCCTCGCCGCTCCAGCGCCATCCACGGATAGACGTTGGCGGGAAATTCGCGGCCGTAGCTCAGCACCACATCGCCCTCCTCCAGCGGGAGCGCGCGCGCCGCCACGTTCACTCCGTACGTGGTGTTCACCATGCACGCGATCTCCGCGGGCGATGCGCCGATGAGCCGCGCCGCGAGTGCGCGCGTCGTGCGGATGGTATCCAGCTCGTCGTCATCCGAGATCGTGTACGGCTTCGTGCGACGCAGGTTGAAGTCGGCGATCCGCGCGTGCGAACTGGCGGGTATGGGACCGGTGGCCGCGTTGTTCAGATAGATCGCGTCGCCGCGGGCGGCCCATGGGAATTCGCGTTCGCGGAGCGCATCGATGTCGTAGCTCATTTTCGTGCCTTCGAGTCGCCGCCCGTGGGCGTCGACTCCATCAGGAATCGTGGATCGAGCGCATCGCGAAGCGAGTCGCCCAGGAGGTTGAAGCCGAGCACCGCGGCGCCGATCGCGAGCCCCGGGAATACCGAGGTCCACGGCGCCGTTCGTAGCTGGATGAGGTCGCGCGCGGACGAGATCATCGATCCCCAGCTCGGTGTGGGGGGTTGTACGCCGAGTCCCAGAAACGACAGCGCCGCTTCCGCCATTATCGCTCCCGCCACGCCGAGTGTGGCCGCGATCACCACCGGCGCGATCACGTTGGGAAGGAGATGCCACGCGAGGATGCGGCGGTCGGTAGCGCCGAGCGCGCGCGCCGCCTGCACGAACTCGAGCTGACGAGTGATGAGCACCTGGCCTCGTATCAGCCGCGCCATCCCCGCCCACCCCACCACTCCGATGGTGATGTACACCGTGGCGAGCGACGGCTCGAACGCGGCCGCCATCGCTATGAGCAGCAGCAGCGTCGGGAAGGCGAGCGTGATATCGGCGAGTCGCATCACCAGCTCGTCCACCCAGCGGCCGTAGTAGCCCGCCACCAATCCGAGCAGCACGCCGATGCTCAGCGCGATCGCCTGCGACACGAAGCCCACGGCGAGCGAAACGCGCGCGCCGTACACCACGCGCGCCCACACGTCGCGCCCCTGGAAGTCGGTTCCCATCCAGTGCGCGAGCGACGGTCGCTGTAGCTGGTTGGAGAGCTCGATCGCGAATGGATCGTGGCGCGCGATGAGCGGTGCCGCGAGCGCCGCGCCAACCAGCATGGCGATGATCGCCAGCGCGAAGAGCGCTCGCCCATCGTGCACGAGACGCCGCCACACGAAGCGGATCACCGCTCGCGGCGCATCGGGGTCTTCCCGTGGTGCATCGCCGCTCGCGTTTCGCACCGCCCATCGAGATCACCCACGGCTCGCCTCCACGGGGTCGCGCAGCTCCTCGGGCGTGTCGTCGGGCTGCCGCTTCCAGCGGTGATGCTGCCAGAAGTACTGCTCCGGCGCGCGGCGCACCCAGCTCTCCAGCTTCTGCGTGTACGCCTTCACCAGCTCGTCCACGTCGGCATCGTGGTCACCGCTGTTCCTTACCGGGATCTCCTCGAACACCAGCCGATAGCGACCACTCGGCAGCAGTAACGCGGTCCCGAACACCACGGGCGTGCCAAGCCGCAGCGCGAACACCGCCGGACCGCGCGGCGTCTTCGCGGGCCGGCCGAAGAACGGAACGAAAGTGGACGCGAGGTTGAGGCCCGCCTGATCGGTGAGGAACGCCACCGCCCCGCCCGCGCGGAGCGTACGCGGCGTGCGCCGCACGGCGTCCCGGTCGCGTACCACGCGCATCCCGAGCCGCGAGCGCGTACGCGTGAGGTAGCCGTCGAAGAGCGGGTTGCCCATCCGCCGCACCACCACGTCCAGCGGGACGCCGCGCGCGGCGATGTAGGCTCCTCCCAGCTCCCAGTTCCCCAGGTGGCCCGTCACCATGATGAGCCCTCGCTCCCGGGCGCGCAGCCGCTCCACGACGTCCCACCCTTCCACCGACTCGAAGAGCTCGAGCACGCCGGCGGGATCCATGCGCGAGAGTAGCGCGGTCTCCACGGTCACACGTCCGAGATGCTCGAACGCCCCGCGCGCGATGCTTCGCAGCTCGCGCTCGCCGGCTTCGGGGAAGGCCGCCGCCACCTGCGATTCCACCACGTCGCGCCGGATGCCGAGCGGCGTGTAGGCGAAGCGCCCGATCGCCGCGCCGGCGCGCACCGCGCGGCGCCAACGCATCGCGCCCAGGAACCCTATGGCCGACCGCAGTGCTCCGTACTCCACCCGATGCGCGAACGTGATGGTCCTGGCCGGCACGTCGCCCGGAGCGGCGGGAGAGGAGCGGTTGCTCACGGCCGCTACCAGACCGACCGGTCGCTCGCCGCGACCGCGGCACGCTCGAACGAGTCGATCATCGCTTCCTCGCTGAACTCGCGCGCGACCCGCGCATTCGCCGCCGCGCCCATCGCCACGCGTTCGTCATCGTGCGCCAGCAGGCGCGCCACAGCCGCGGCGGTGTCGTGCGCATCGCCCGGGGAGAGCACGATCCCGGTGATCCCGTCGGGCACGTACCGCTCGGCGAGCGTGCCGCGCTCGGCGATCACCGGTACGCGCGAGCCCATGAAGTCGAGCAGCGCGTATGCACCATCGTCGCCGCCCGACACCACCCAGCCGAGCTCCGCGAGAGCGAGGATCGAGAGGTAGTCGTCGCGTTCGCCCATGAAGCTCACCGAGCGCGAGATCCGCAGCGCCGCGGCGTGTACCTTGAGGTCGGCGTCGGCCGAGCCGGGTCCGAGGAAGACCAACCGGAGCTCCGGGTGGCGCTCGGCCAGAAGCGCCATCACGCGCAGCACGTTGCCGGCGCGCGAACGCTCTTTCCCGTCGTGGATGCACACCAGGACGCGCGTTCCCGCCCCGGTCCCCAGCACGGAGCGCGAGGCCGGGCGCACCGAGTCGTACATGGCCTCGCGTACTCCGAGCGGCGCCACCGCGGGCACGAGCCGCGCGAGCGGGAGCGGCGGAGCGGAGCGGGCATCGTGCTCCGAGGCGAAGACGAAGCCCGTGGTCGCGAAGCGAAGCGCCACCCGCGCACCGGAGCTCGGCGTAAGCTTCTCACCGGCCGCGACGCGGCGAAGGATCGCAGCCCGTCCGGCGAGGCGCGCTGCCGTCGCGGCCACCACCTGCGCGCGGTCGGAGTGCACGCAGATCACCTGGACGAAGCGCTCCTGCAGGGCGCGGCGCAGGTGGCCGGCGCCGCTGGCCACGCTGCCCGCGCCGCGGAGCTCCAGCACCTCGTACGCCCCCCGCTCCAGGCGCTGCTCCAGCGGACTGTCCGCGGGACAGACCACCGTCACCGAATGCCCGCGCGCGCTGAGGCCGCGCGCCAGAGCCGCGGTCGCCCGGGCGCTGCCGTTCCATTCGGGCGACATCACGTAGAAGAGTATCCGCACCTCAGGTCCGGCCGGCCGGCTCCCGTTCGCCGAACTGCAGCGCGTGCAGCCGATGGTAGGCGCCCTGGCGCTCGAGGAGCTCGAGGTGCTTGCCGCGCTCCACTATCCGGCCGCGGTCCATCACCAGGATCTCGCTCGCGTACTGAATGGTGGAGAGGCGGTGCGCGATCACCAGCACGGTGCGTCCCTCGAGCAACCGGTCGATCGCCTCCTGCACCAGCCGTTCGGACTCCGTGTCGAGCGCCGAAGTCGCCTCGTCGAGGATGAGGATGGGCGGATCCACCAGGAGAGCGCGCGCGATGGCTATCCGCTGGCGCTGGCCGCCCGAGAGGCGGGTGCCGCGCTCGCCGAGCGGAGTGTCGTACCCCTGTGGCAGCTCCATGATGAACGAGTGCGCGTTCGCCGCGCGCGCCGCGGCTTCGATCTGCTCGTCGCTGTAGACGCCGGAGCGTCCATAGGCGATGTTGTTGCGCACGGTGTCGTTGAAGATCACCGTCTCCTGGCTCACGATCCCCATGAGTGACCGCAGCGACGAGAGCCGGATGTCGCGCGTGTCCACGCCGTCGAGCAGGATCTGCCCGCGCGTGGGCTCGTAGAGGCGCGGGATGAGGTCCACCAGCGTCGTCTTCCCCGCCCCGCTCGCGCCCACCAGCGCGATCACGTCGCCGCGGCGCGCGGTGAGGTCGATGTCCTCGAGCACCGGGCCCTCCTCCTCGTCGTACGCGAAGGAGACGCCGTCGAAGACCAGCGAATCGTGGAAGCCGTCGGCGGTACGCGTGCCCTTGTCGAGCGCCTGCTCGGTGGGGCTGTCGAGCACGTCGAAGAGCCGCTCCGACGCGGCAAAGGCGTTCTGCGCCACCGCCGGTATCTGTGAGAGCTGCTTGAGCGGCTGGAGCAGGCGCATCACGAAGGTGAGGAACACCAGGAACTGCGACGCCTGCAGCGACTGCTCCACCAGCACGAGGTGCGCGCCGATCCAGAGGAGGAGTACGGTGATCAGCGTGCCGAGCGTCTCGGTCACCGGCTGCGCCACCAGCGCCACGCGCGCCATGTGCACCGACCCGCTTGAGTAGCGGTGGCTGGCGCCCACGAAGCGCGCCTCCTCGTGCCGCTCGGCGCCGAAGGTCTTCATCAGGCGGACGCCGCTCACGCTCTCCTGGAGAACGCTCATCATCTCGCCATGGTCGCTCCGCAGCCGCCGGTAGCCGCGGCGCAGACGGCGGAGCAGCGGCTGGAGGGCGAGCGTGAGGAGCGGCGCCACCACCAGCGCCACCAGCGTGAGACGCCAGGAGATCCCGAACAGATACGCTATGTAGATGATGACCAGAGCCGCCGCCGAGAGCGCCCGCGTGACGAGCTGCGTGATGAGCGTCCGCGTCTGCTCCGTGTCCGAGAGCACCCGCGAGAGGATCTGGCCGGTCTTGGTCCGCGTGAAGTATCCCATCGGCAGGAGCTGCAGATGGCGATACACGCTGTCGCGCAGGTCGCGGGTGACGTACTCCTGCAGCTCCGCGCCCAGAGAGCCCGCGATCCAGATGAAGAAGTTCTTCAGCGCTACGGTCGCGAGGATGATGATGATGACGTTCCTCAGCGACCGCATCGGGTTGGCCGGATCGAGCAGCGCGCCGACGGTGACGTGGAGGAAGTCGTTCACCCAGCCGCGCCCCAGGGGGAGCTGCGGCTGGTCGAAGAGCGAGTTCAGGAAGGGGATGAGGAGCGCGAAAGCGTAGCCGTCCAGCGCCGCCCCTATGAAGTTCGCGACGATGGTACCCACCATCCGCCACTTGTGCGGCAGGAGGTAGCCCAGAAGCCTGCGGTAGAAATACACTCAGCGACGCGGGGTTAGTAATGCCACTGGGAGGATCACCTCTTCGGGGGTGACCCCGCCGTGCAGGAACGATCCTCGATAACGGCTCTGGTATTCCCTGAGCTTGGTGGGATACACGAAGAAGGTGTCACCGGCCGCGAAGAGCGAATTGGCGCCGAGGCCGCGGCGAGGGAGCTTGAGGTCGTCGGCGTTGGTGAACAGGAGCGCCTGCTCCGGCCGCTCCGCGCGCAGATCCTCGCCGAACTTGTAGCGCAGGTTGGCGGTGGCATCGCGCTTGGCGAACACCGTGGCCGGCGTCTGACAGTGGATCGAGCCGTGATCGCTGGTGATGAGCACCGGCACGCCGCGCCGCGAGGCCTCCTTGAGCAACGTGAAGAGCACGGAGCGCTCGAACCATTGACGGGTGATCTGCCTGAGCGCCACCTCGTCGCGCGCCACTTCGTAGAGGATCGCCGACTCGCTGCGTCCATGGGTGAGGAGATCCACGAAGTTGAAGACGAACGCGCTCACCCCTTCGCTGGCGATCGCCCGCGAGACGCGCCTCTCCAGGTCGGCGGAATCGGCGGCCGAGGAGATCTTCTCGTAGCGCACCTGCGCGTCGACCTTGAGCTCCGCGAGATGCGCCCTGAGCAGCTCGCGCTCGTGCGCGTTCAGCGACTCATCCTCGCGCTCCCCCCACCAGTCGGGGAAACGCGCCGCGATCTCCGCGGGAAAGAGCCCGCTGAAGAGCGCGTTGCGCGAGTACGGCGTGGCCGTGGGAAGGATGGAGAACTGGTAGGTGGTCTCCACCTCGAAGTGCGGCGCCAGCAGCGGCTGGATCACCTGCCACTGGTCGAGCCGCAGGCAGTCGATCACCACGAACATCGCCACCGGCGACTGTTCGAGGATGGGGATGAGGAACTCGCTCACCACGTCTATCGAGAGCGGCGGGCGGTCGCCTTCCAGCTCGCGCAGCCAGCGCGGGTACTCCGTGCGCATGAAGCCCGCGAACTCCCGGCGGAGATCGGGATAGAGCGCCTGCAGCGAATCGTAGAGGCTCTGCTCCCGCGCCTGGGTGAGCGCTATGTCCCAGTCCACCATCTCGGTGTAGCGGGCGATCCAGTCGCGCCAGCTCAGCGTGCGCTCGCGCTCCAGCTCCATGGCACGGAAGCGCTCCACGAAAGAGCGCGCGATGGCCTGCTGGCGGATCCTGGGCCCCTCGAGGACGCGCATGATCACCGTGAGCACCTGCCGCGGATTGATCGGCTTGACAAGATAATCTCGCACGTCCATACCGAGCGCCTCGCGGAGCGTGGCGTCCTCCTCGCTCTTAGTGACCATCACGATGGGGAGGAGGGGGTCCACCTCGCGGATCTCGTGGTAGGCCTCGAGCCCGCGCTTCCCGGGCATCTGCTCGTCCAGGAGCACGATGCCGTACGAGCGGCGCCGGAGCATCTCCACGGCGTCGTCCGCGTTGGTGGCGGCGTCTACCTCGAAGCCCTTCTCGCGCAGGAAGATACGGTGAGACTCGAGGAGATCGGCCTCATCGTCTATCCAGAGTACCGATTTGAGGGGAAGCGCCATGCTGGCTGAATGTAGCCGGGGTCAGTGTTGCCTGCCAGCCACAGGGAAGTGTAGCCCGCTATCCGTATGGCCCGCCGGCACGTGGACATGTATCTTGGTGGCCCATGCCAGCACGCACCGACATCTCTCCGCTAACGCTCCTCCTGACCCGGGTCGACGCCGTCGTCGACGGCGCCGCGCCACCCGACGGGATCCCGACCGGGTATCCGAGCCTCGACAAGCTCCTGGGCGGCGGGCCGCGCCCTGGCGATCTCGTGGTGCTGGGCGGCGACGTGGGCTCGGGAAAATCGGCGCTCGCGCTCTCCATCGCGCTCCGCGCCAGAGCCGCCGGGCACGAGGTGGAGCTCCTGACCAGCGAGAGCGACATCCCTCGCCTCCTCGAGCGCGCGCTCGCCATGGAGGGGCGCGCACCGATAGACAACATCCGCCAGGGGATGCTGGACGAGGCGATGCGCGCCTCGCTCGGCGCCGCGGCGCTCCGCATGCGCGACGCGGTGCCCGGGATCTCGCGGATATCCGCCGCCCGCGAGGACGGCGGCCCGCGCGACCTCGCCGAGCGCGTGCTGGCGCTCAAGGGCGAGGGAGAGCTGGTGATCGTGGACTCGCTCCAGGGCGTGCCGACCGGCGCGTTACCGCAGGATGAGGAGCTGGCGCAGACCGTCCGCCTCCTCAAGTCCGCCGCTCTGGACGCGCGCCTGGTGGTCGTGCTCACGGCGCAGCTCCCCGCGCTCACCCGCACGCACCCCGACAACCGGCCGAGGCTCGACGACTTCGGCGCGCTCGGCGCCGTGAAGCAGCACGCCGACATCGTCCTCGCCATCTACCGCGAGGAGCTCTACTCCACCGCCCCCGGTCAGGAAGGCGCCACCGACCTCCTGGTCCTCAAGAACCGCAACGGCCCCACCGCTTACGTGGATCTGTACTTCTACAAGCAATGGCTGCGGTTCGAGGACATGGTGGAACCCTGAGCCGGAAGAAGGCAGACGGCAGAAAGCGGTGAACTGTTATCATCTCCGGGGTCATTCCCGCGAAAGCGGGAATCCAGGTTGATCGGCCTAACATGGATCCCCGCTTGCGCGGGGATGACGGCCTCCGAGACAGTTCACTGTTTTCTGCCGTCTGCCTTCTGCCCTCTCATTTCGAATTGCACCGCCAGATCGGTACTGCTCCACAGTTGGATGTCGGAGCTGGTGCCGTAGCGTGTGGGGACGAGGCGGCCGTCCTCGATGCGGTAGCTCCAGAGCTCCGCGTGCTTGAAGCCGGAGGCCAGGACGGCATCGTCCACCTTTCGCAGTGCGCTCTCGAGCACGCGCGCGTAGCGGGCGACGGCCGGCGAAGCGCCGGCGACGGAGTCGGCGTGTACGGCGTCGAGCTGTTTGGCGAGGCCCAAGAGGAGGAGGTTCACCTCACGACCCCACACCACCCGCGGCCCGTGATAGGGATCTTCGCGGAAGGCCTTCCACACACCTGGTGAGGCGTAGGTGTCGTTGGCGACGAACGGGCCGAGGCCTTCCGCGAAGAGCGCGATCGGATAGGGACGGGTGAAGATTCCGACCTCCTCGATCGCCTTCGCGGCCGCGAGCGTATCCGCGAGAAGCTGCGCGCTCAGGTCACCCAGAAAGAGACCGGTGGCCGGATCGGTGTTGACCACGGGAATTGGCCGCCCCGCGCTGTCCAGCGAGATGGCGAGGAAGGTGAGCGAATCGCGGACGCCGCCGTTGCGCTCGAGCACCTGCTCCCAGTAGCTGCGCTCCGCCTGCGGAAGCCAGGCGAGCTTCGCCGCGATGCGTGCCCGCGCTTCCTCCGGCCCCAGCGTCACGGTGAAGTGCCGCCCGGCGCTCCTCCATACGTTCGCATCGCGGCGCGCCAGCGCGGGATCGCGCACGTAGCCCGCCAGCGGAGTGCGTGGCGCTCCCGGCACCAGCGAATCGAGTGCCGCCTCGGTGAAGCCCACGTCGTGCAGCACGTCGACGATGCGCGCTATGGACTCGAGAGCCTCGGGCGCCCAGATCGCATTGATGTCCATCGCGAAGCGGCCGTTCGCGTAGCCGGTCTGGCTGTCGCGCCAGCTCGCGGAGCGCCAGTGCGTGGAGTCGAGCCTGGGGAAGGCGATGAGATTCTGCACCACCGGATCGCGCGCGTACGGAGCCGTCTCCGAAGTGACCAGCGCTAGCTCGCGCAGGAGGAGCGCGAGGCGCGATGTGCTGTCGCTGGAGCCAGCGGCCATGAGAAAGGCACGCTTCCTGTACCGGGGAACGTCGGGATCGCCGAGGTAGCGCGCGGCGACCACGGCGAGCTGGAACTCGTCGTCCATCATGTGGTAGTTCTCGCGCACCACGCTGATGTCGCGCAACTCCTCACGCGCGCGAGCGAGAACGCCGTCCGCCGCCGCCCGCGAGCGGCGTCGCGCCGCGGGGAGCGAGTCGGCGATGAGCTCGTTGTAGATGCCCGCGTGCTCGCGGATCGCCTGGCCGCCGAGCGCCTCCTCGTGGCTCACATCGCCGCGCGGCGAGAGCTTGCGCAGCACGCTCGCGATCACGTGCTCACCCATCTCCTCCTTCCAGATCGGCTGCATCATGAGGGAGCTCATCATCATGTCGCGGCCGAAGTAGGTCGCGTAATTGGGCATCCCCGCCATGAGCTTCTCCTCGGTGCAGAGGAGCTCCACGCTGCGCACCTCGCGCTCGAGCCAGCGGTAGCGCGCCATCGTGGCGGAGTCGGCGGCGCTCGCCCTTCCGGCGCCAACCTCCCTCAGCACGCTGTCGTGCGCGGCCCGCGCCGATGCGAGGAAATGGAGAAAGCCGGCGCTGAAGATCCGGTCGCGATCGAGCGGCGTGAGTGCGGCAGCATCGCTGCCCAGAGTGACCATCACGTTGATGGCACCGCCGGCACGGGCACGCATGACGATCGTTCGTCCCGACATGCTGGTGGCCACCTCCCGCGGATCGGTGCGCAGCTCCAGCATCAGGTGGTGCACGCCATCGAAGCTGGTGTGCTCCACCCGCACGCTGCACTCTTCCAGCCCGCAGTGCGAAGTCACTCTGGGCGTGAGCCGGCCCGCGAGATCGGCGACACTCTGTGCGTTCAGCAGCGCGAGCTCGCGCTGCCGCTCATCGATCGGGAGCTTCCGCAGGTTGGCGATGAGCTGCACCAGCTCCGGCTCGCGGAATGCCGGAGCGCTGAATGGTTGCAGGTGCTGGCGCGCGTACTGGAAGTCGCGCTCCACCCGCATCGAGCCGAGCAGCGGCCAGCCGATGTCGAGCCGCGGCTCCGCGGCGGTGAGCGTGTAAGTCACCGCGCGCATCGCTCCCGAGTCCGCGACGAGGGCGTAGTCGCTTCCCCACTCGAGGGCGGCCGGCCGCCCCGCGCCGTCGCGCGCGGTGAAGCCGATGCTCTCGTCCGCCGCGTCTGCCCACACGCCGACCACGCGGCCGCTGCGGCCGTCGAGGTACACCTGGAGCGCGTTCCCCCTGGAGTCGCGATAGAAGCGCGTCCTGTACCCCTCGTATGCCGCGCTGTCGTCCATCCCCGGCTCGGGGAAGTCGAGCACCGGCCGCACACGCCGCGCGCCGCCGGGCGACGCCTTTTCGCGACCTGGCCCTTCGCGCGAGCCGGCCGGCCCGCCGTCCGCGTGCGGCACGATGCGCCGGCCGGCCGAATCCACTATCACGTCGTAGCGCTTCCCGCGCACGTGCACTCCGCGCAGCACCAGTCGCTCGATCCCCGACGGAAGCACGGGCGGGAACGCCTCGTCGATCCCACCTTCGCCCAGCCGCAGGCCGGTGTAGCCGAAGACGACCTGCTGCAGGAAGCCGCCCGCTCCGGTGGCGAAGTACACCGCCGCGTTGCGCGGTGTCTCCGAGAGCATGAAGAAGGGACCCATCAGGTGCTCGCGATAGCTCAGCGGCAGGAGCGAATCCACCAGCGCGCTGTCGCCCAGCTCGGCCGCGTCCACCGACAGAAGGGTAGAGCCCATCATGGCACCCTGCCCATCCGAGAGGAGCTGGCGGATCGCCTGCTCGAGCTGCGCGCGCTTCGCCTGCTCGGTCATCGGGACGCCGAGCGGGTAGGCGAGGAGCGGCGTGACGTCGCCGAGCGTGGAATCCGGCGCGCCGGCGTAGGTGCGGAAGAAGCCGCTCGCCGAGTCGTACGGCATGGCGAGCGTGCCGGCGAGCCGCCCCCAGCGCGGATCGGGGCCCTTGCCGAGTGCCCTGCTGGCGGCGGCAGCGATCTGGAGATTCCTCCGCGCGACCGCATTGGTGTAGGCATCGTCGGTGACGCCGATCAGACCTTCCGCCACGGACACGACGTCGGCGATGTGCGAGAGCCCATCGGTGGTGTCGTACGTG